>Ga0163150_10000866_pt1 | contig 54060 bp, 47 predicted proteins | sample OliLakLV19P2IB_FD_148628 | JGI IMG/M metagenome (GOLD analysis project Ga0163150, IMG submission 148628) | Freshwater microbial mat bacterial communities from Lake Vanda, McMurdo Dry Valleys, Antarctica - Oligotrophic Lake LV.19.P2.IB | ecosystem: Environmental > Aquatic > Freshwater > Lake >...
TCGTAAAGATACTTTAGAATATAATTTAGTTTTTCGTACTAGTGGTGTCGTTTGATATATCTATTTCTTGAAGCTTAAAGGAGGCTTTCACACGAGCTTCAAGTTCTTCTGTGCTTTGAAAGCCAGTCAGGAGGTCTCCATCTATCACTAGCGCCGGTAGCTTAGTATCTTCTATTTTGTAAATATCGAGCATGGCTTTTACTGCTGACAAGTCTGTACTATAGTCAAAAGAATAAACACGGAGTTCTGGATACTTATTCCGCAATGCTGTCAAAACCAACCCCTCTTTCTCACACAAACTACAATTCTCAGCAGTGGTATAAAAATAAAGAATAAATGCAGACTTCACCTTGCAACGCTCTGAAATCTTTTTCATTAAAAGATAATCTTTAATCTGGAGTAATGAGTAATATTTTTTCAAATATGAAACTTCATCAGTCTCTCCCAAGTTTTCTTGTCCCCACTCCAGCTTCCCTCCTAGTTCAGATAGCTCCCTAGAGAGCACAGAATCTGAAATATTTTTACAAGAAAGCTCAGATAGTAGTGAGAACTGTGTTTCGGAAGAAAGAATATCAATAGCTATTTGATCTTGAATTGATTTTAATTGGATAATTTTTTTATTACCAAAATAGTTACTTACATAGCTGGCAGACAAAAAAAGCATCAAGGTTATTAGAAACACAATTACATATTTTCTCCAATCTATATGATTTTTCTGCATATTTTATAACTTTACAACTTTATGAACTTTATGAACTTTATGAACTTTATAACTATTCCTCATCTCCAAGCTGGTTTTTTGGAAGTGACAGTATTAAAAATTGCTTTCAAAAGCCAAAAAGGAGCAATAACACTAAAAATAGAAATATAATAAATGATATCAAAAGAAAGATTCCATTTCCCTTCCACCATACGTCTACCCATAATTATTGAAAAAACTAGCAAGGCATAAATAATCATCACAATAAAAATAAAAGATTGAGTGTTTATAAAAAACAAATCAAAATTGTTGGTTACGTGGTTTGGTTGAAAACCGACAGTTTGAAACTTTAAAATCTTTGAATATATAAAATCAATCGCGCTGTACACAACCTTCCCAAAAGCGTAACTAACGGAAAAAATGGCCAACACCCCTGCTGGTAAGGTAAAGAAAGAGAAGTCTCCATATTTCTTTTTCCAAATTACATCGCGATAATCAATCGTGTTGTTGATAAATCCATAAATCCAACGCAATCTTTGTTTGAAAAGTGTTTTAATTGTGCTAGGTGTGTTGGTATAAACATAGGCGTCGTTGCAGTGTTCTATTTTGTAATGATTTTTCTGCATTCTATAGGCGATTTCCATATCTTCTGTAGTGTGGGCAGAACGATACGGGCCAAGGTCATCAAATACTTTTTTACGAAAGATAGTAAGGGGTCCAGGGGTTACATGAATCGCCCCAATGGTGCCAAGCATTTTCTTGATGTAAACAGACATATAATATTCTACCTTTTGTGCATTTTGAACAAAAGTTTTTGAGTTGTGAACAATTAAGGATGGTGCCACCGCCATAACTTCCTCATCTACCTCAAAATAACTCATAATACGAACCAGGGATTCCTTGTCCGCAAAAGAGTCAGCATCGAGACATCCCACAAATGGAGTATCAGTATTTTCTAACCCCAAATTGAGCGCCGTGTGTTTGCCGCCGTTTTCTTTTTTGAAAACTTTAATATTTGAATATTTATCAAATTTCTTGATTGCATTCCAAGTTCCATCAGTAGAACCATCATCCACCAATATTATTTTTAGTTTATTTTGCGGGTAATTTAAATCGAGGATAGATCGTACCGTATGATAAATAGTTTTTTCTTCGTTCCAGCAAGGCACGATAATGGTCACCCCTCTATAGCGAGAGAGTTTGGTAGGGCCTTTACGAATAACAATTTTTTTTCTATTTTCCAAAAAAGTAACCAGCAAAAAGACCTGTATATATACAGTCAAGAAAATAAACACATAAAAAATCGCGCCTGAAATTGAAGCCATATTTGCTTATAAATATAGCATTTTTGGGTAAAAACGCAAACTACATGCTTCCTTCGGTTTTTGAAAAATTAGGAGTACAAACACCGTTAGCACATTTTTTGCATCTGCAACCAAAGATACTCATTACACCAGCCACGCCCACAAGTATGTAGACAACGGCTTCGACGGTTGGAACTCCGCCTAAAATCATATTCACAACGTTCCAATTTGCACCACTACCTAAGATCATAGCAACTCCTACCAAGCCCCAATTCACACCACCTACGATTAACAACCATTTCATAATCATAGATGTGGTACATCCATGCCCACCACAACCCGAACAATTACAATTTGCACACATAATAATATTTTATCTATTTATTTTTAAAAAGAAAAAATAAATAGACTAAGTTACTTGATAAATCTTTACCCGCCTCTACGACTTGATCGGGCTAATTTCTAATATATTAATTATACCATAGCTTAAAACATGCTATAATGACGATATTAACAATAACGAAAATTATTATGGAAGAAAAAATTGAAGAAAATAACGAAATCGCGTTAAATATCAATAAAAACAACAACAATCAGCAGTTGGCGGGAGCCATTATCATAGCAGGCTTATTTATCGCTGGAGCAATTTTATTGAAAGGATCGGAAAGACCTGTGGATCAAAAAGATACGGAAAACGATTTGGGTGTTGAAAAAATAGAGCTTACACAAGTGTCAAAAAACGAACACATACTCGGAAACCCCAAGGCGAGTGTTATGGTGGTTGAATATTCGGATACCGAGTGTCCTTTTTGTAAATCCTTCCATGCAACCATGCATAGGGTGATGGAAAGGAAGGGAGGAGAAATAGCTTGGGTGTATAGACACTACCCCATCCCGGAGCTTCACAAAAAAGCTTTTCGCGAAGCCGAAGCCACAGAATGTGCTTGGGAGCAAGGAGGAAATGATGCATTTTGGAAATACACAAATAGACTTTTTACTATCACACCTTCGAATGATGGCTTAAATGATACGGACCTTTTGGATATAGCAAAATACACTGGCCTAGATATCAAAGCTTTCAACACTTGCTTGGATAGTGGAAAATTCAAAGATAAAGTTTCTGCTGATATCGAAAGTGGAAATAATGCGGGTGTACGTGGTACCCCTTCAAGCTTCATCGTCAAAAACGGCAAGGTGGTAGACACAATACCCGGAGCTTTACCTTTCGAATCTACACTGGAAAAAATCAACGCAGCGCTAAAATAAATACTATTTAATCAAAATAGTTTTTGAGGCGATAAATTTTGTCATGTTGACGAAGTTTTTCGTGCACTTTGGCTTCGATTTGTCGTATGCGCTCACGAGTCACTCCAAACTCTTCTCCTACTCGCTCTAGAGTGTGTTGAATGCCATCTACTAGCCCATAACGCATTTCTAGAATTTTGCGCTCCTTAGGGCTCAATTCGTCCAAGACCAGCTTTATCTGATCAGAAAGAATACGACGTGAAGACTCTTGGTCTGGACGCAAAATTTTATCATCAGGAATAAAATTCTCTAGAGTAGATTTGTCATCGTCGTCCCCGACTGGTTGTTCGAGTGAAATAGTTTCTTGTGAAATATTTTCTATCACATGAATTTTTTCAACAGGTATGTTCATCTCGGTGGCAATTTCTTCGGCGAGTGGCTCTCGGCCCAAATCTTGAGAAAGTCTTCGGTGCACTTGTTTATATTTAGAAATTGTTTCTACCATGTGCACAGGGATACGAATGGTTCTCGATTGGTCGGCCAAAGCACGAGTGATAGATTGGCGAATCCACCAAGTTGCATAAGTAGAAAATTTATAACCCTTTTTCCAATCAAATTTTTCAACCGCCTTAAACAATCCCAAGTTCCCTTCTTGAATCAAATCAAGCAAAGTAAGGTTCGCACTACGACCGACATATTTCTTGGCAATCGAAACGACCAATCGCAGGTTGGCTCGAGCAAGAAGATTTTTTGCTTCCAGGTCGCCACGTTCTATTCGTTTAGCAAGCTCTTTTTCTTCGGCTGCCTGAATAAGTGGGTACTGCCCTATTTCTTTAAGATACATTTGGATAGAATCGTGCGTAGAAGATTTACCAAGATTTTTACCATCTACATTGTTGTCTAGGTTGAGTAAATTTCCTCCTTCTAGTATATCGATTGATGCTTCGGAAAACTTTTCGTAAAGCTCATCTAAAAACAAAATATTATTTTCAATATCTGGAAATGTTTTCAATATCTCATCATAAGTAATAAACCCTCTTTTGCGTCCTTTTTCTATAAGCTCGTTGGAAAGTCGTGCAAGGTTTTCCGCTTTTCTTTCGGCACTCGTTAGTTTGGGAGTAGCTTTTTTTATTTCCTTTTTGCTAAGTTTTTTTGCTTTTTTAACAACCTTAGTGCTTTTTTTCTTTTTCTTAGAAACAACACTCTTTTTGTGAACTTTTGGTTTCTTGGCAGACTGTGCTTTGACGACCTTCTTCTTTTTGTTTTTTGTTTTTTTCTTCATATATATTAATTATTCTTTTAAATGACCATTTTTAATATCTTGTATCTGTCTTGTATTTGTTTATTTATTGCCTGACATTCTTTCAAAATTTGAGCGGATAGACCAACATCTTTATCTCTTTCGGCTTTATACAATTCTCGCATTTTTTTACCTAATTCTTCTCTTAAAGATTCTTCTTTTAAATTTTCGAGCAATTCTTTTATATCTTTTTCTAAGGTAGTGCCTCCAGCATAAAAAATTTCTGCTTCAAAAATCAAATCTTCAGTTTCATTTTTTACTTTATCCAAACTCTGATCTATAGAGATACCTAAGATTGATGATGTTTCGTCAGACATTTCTTTTAGATTTGGTATTTGTTCGGAGAGAGTTTTCTGCCAAAGGATAATGCCGAGCAGTCTCCGCAGGATGTATTCTTTTCTTTGTATCTCTGTTTGTGTGTTTTCCACTGTTTCTATTTTTTCATACTTAGCCTCTTGTTCAACTTTATTTAAATCTTGCTCTAGAGCACTTTGCGGAACTCCTGATACATCACTTATTTTCTTTAGGAAATGTGCTTTTTCAATTGAGCTATCAAGGGCGTCTACATAGGGTAATATTTTTTCCTTTATTTCTTTACCAATACTACGTTCATCTTTGGCACTTTTTAAAACTTTATTTAAAAGAAACTCTATAATATGACCAGATTCCCTGATCGCCTTACGCCAACTATCTACTCCTTCTTTTGAAATCAAATCAGCCGGGTCCATCTCCTCCGGGATAGCTGCCACTTTTACATCCATTCCTAAAGATAAAGCTATCTTGCCCGCTCGATTGGACGCATTAAAACCTGCTTTGTCAGAATCAAAAGCTAGAACAATATTTCTAGAGAGGCGACGAAGTAGCCCCAAATTTGAAACCACATTTTCTTTTGAAAAAGTAGTATCGGCTAGCGCTGTCCCAGAAGTTGCGACGGTGTTTTTAAACCCTACCTGGTGAGATAACACCAAATCCATTTGTCCTTCTACTAAAATAGAGAAATTATTTTTTCGAATTGATTCTTTGGCTTTATCTAGTCCAAATAGTACCAGAGATTTGTTGAAAATCGGAGTATCAGGACTATTCAAATATTTAGCTGACTTTTCATCATCAATAAAAATTCTTCCCGAAAAAGCTATCACACGTCCGCTCGAATCACTAATCGGAAATATAATTCTACCTCGAAATCTATCATAGTACCCCTGCCCGGGTTTCTCTCCCTTTTTTATCAACCCGGCTTGCGCCATCTCGGAATCAGAAAAAAGAGACTTGAGGTGTGCGTAAAGAGATGTCCATTCATTTGGAGCATAGCCCAGTCGAAATATTTTTATTGTTTCTTCATTTAATCCACGAGTTTTTAGATAGTCTTGTATCTCTTTGTTCTCTTTTAAGTTTTTTTCAAAGAACTGCGTTGCTTCTTCCATGGCTCTGTATAGCTTTTCTTTCTCACTCTCCTCTTTTGGATTATAATTTTCGAGTGGAACCCCAGCCTTGGTGGCAAGTAGTTTAAGAGCTCCCTTAAAATCCAAACCCTCGAACTCTTCAACAAAAGAAAAGATATCTCCTTTGGCTCCACAACCAAAACAATAGTAACTCCCCCGTTCTGGAGAAATGAAGAAAGATGGCGTTTTTTCATTATGAAAAGGACACTTTGCTTTAAAGTTCTTGCCGGCTTTTTCCAAACTTATGTAGGAAGAGGCAACTTCTTCGATTGAAAGCCTCTCCTTAATTTTTTGAACGGGAGAGTTAAGCATAATGTTTTAAGCTTCTAATGGCTCCTTTCCGCCAGAGGCGGATCCGCCTCTGGCGGAAAATCCAGTTCCAGCTGGAATCAATCGTCCAATGATGACATTCTCTTTTAGACCGCGCAAAGAGTCTACTCCACCCTTAATGGCATTTTCAATGAGGACTCGGTTGGTGTTTTGGAAAGAAGCAGCGGATAGCCAGCTCTTGGTACGTAGAGATACTTCGGTAATACCAAGCGCAATTATTTCGGCTTTAGCTTCTTTTTGTTTTTCTTTTACAATCCTGAGATTTTCTTCAATAAATGCTGTATTTTCCACAATATCACCAACAGAAAAAATGGTTTCGCCAGCATCTTTTATCTTTCTTCGAGAGAACATTTGGCGAATAATTATTTCAGTGTGCTTTCTAGAAATTGAAGCACTTTGTAATTCGTAAACTTTATTGATTTCTCGAATAATGTATTCTTCCACTAATTCTTTGTTGCCGAATTTGAAGATTTCTGCAATATTGGCTGATCCGTCGGTCAAAAGTTCGCCTTTCTTTACTTTATCCCCAGCCTTAACTAATGGTAATCGGCGGAAAGGAACAATATATTCCTTTTCTTTTTCTTTTTCATCTTTGTCGTCAGATAGAACTTTGATGATTTTTTCTTTTCCATCTTTATTTTTAACTTCCAAGACTTCTCCATCTGTTTCAGACACAATTGCGGGATTCTTTGGAATTCTTCTTTCAAAAATTTCTTCAATACGGGGTAGACCAGTGGTGATGTCGGTACCTGCCACACCTCCAGCGTGGAATGTACGCAGTGTCAGCTGGGTTCCTGGCTCACCGATAGCTTGAGCTGCTATAATGCCGACAGCTTCTCCAAGATCAACAAGATGGTTTCTACCCAAGTCGAGTCCATAACACATTTGACACAAACCATGAATGGTTTGACAAGTTAGAGGAGAACGCACGAAAACTTCTGTGAAACCGGCTCCTTCAATGTTATATGCCTCCTCTTTGGTAACCAAAAATCCTTTTTTGTAAACAACTTTACCATCCTTATCTTTCAAGTCTCCGGCCAACACACGCCCGTGGATATTTTTTGCAAGAGGAATTTCAATACCAGAAATATTTTCACGTCGTACAATTTTGCCTTCTTTGGTGCCACAATCTTCTTCAGTAATAACCACATCTTGAGCGACATCTACCAATCTACGAGTTAGATATCCAGCTTTAGCAGTGTTTAGCGCCGTGTCGGAAGCTCCTTTTCTGGCTCCGTGAGTAGAAATAAAGTATTCGATTGGAGAAAACCCTTCTTGATAACAAGAAATAATAGGAAATTCTAGAGTCTTGCCTTGATTGTTTTGGATAAGCCCTTTCATACCAGTCATCTGGATGAGAGAAGTCATTGTACCTCTGGCACCTGAAGTAAATAGATCATAAGTAGAACCATTTTTATCTAAAGTTCCTGGTAAAACTTTCTCCAAATCTTTCTTAACATGAGTCCAAATTTCAATAATCTTTTGATATCTTTCTTCTTCTGAAAGCAAACCATTGTTCCATTGAGAAACTACTTCTTCTTCTAGTTTTCTTCCATTGGCTATAATTTGTGTTTTTTCTTTTGGTACGGACACATTGGTAAAACCCCAAGTCGTACCTGAAAGTGTTGAGTATTTGAAACCGAAGTCCTTGATCTTATCCAGAACTGGAGGAGTGTTGTCTACTCCGTAATGCATGATAAGCTCATCGACTAGTGCAGACAATCTCTTTTGAGTCATCTCATCGTTAATGTAAGCGAAGTCGTTTGGCATGATGCTATTAAACAATAGTCGGCCAACTGTGGTTTCAAAAATTCCACCATCGTATTTTTTATATTTAAGTATATCTGTCGATAAAACTTTTATCTTAGCACGCAAAGAAATTACTCCATATTCATATGCAGTAATGGCGGTATTGGGGCTTGAAAAATATTTCCCTTCGCCCTTTTCTCCATCGAGTGACTTGGTCATCCAATAACTTCCAAGCACCATGTCTTTTGACGGATGCACAATCGGATCGCCATTTTGTGGCTTGAGTAGATTCTTGTTTGCTGCCATCAATTCCTTGGCTTCCCATTGTGCTTCATCAGAAAGAGGAACATAGACTGCCATCTGGTCTCCGTCGAAGTCAGCATTGAAAGCCTGACAAACAAGAGGGTGCACCTGAATAGCATTTCCTTCAATCAAAATAGGGTTAAAAGCTTGTATACCCAGACGGTGAAGTGTGGGAGCGCGGTTCAATAGAACGTACTTACCCTTTATCACCTCTTCGAGCATGGCCCAAACTTCTGGTGTACGTTCTTCTATCAGCTTGTTGGCTCCACGAATGTTGAAGGCTAGTTCTGCTTGAAGAATTTTTGAAATAACGAAAGGTCTAAATAGTTCTAAGGCCATGTGTTTTGGCAAACCACATTGATTGAGTTTAAGTTGAGGACCGACAACGATTACTGAACGCCCAGAGTAGTCCACACGCTTACCAAGAAGATTCTGACGGAACAGACCTTGTTTAGATTTTAGGTTGTCAGAAAGAGATTTGAGTGGACGCTTTTGAGATTGACTCATGGCTGCACTATCATTTTGTTTGGCAATCGAGTTATCGATCAATGCATCTACGGCTTCTTGAATAATTCTTTTTTCATTTCTCAAAATTACATCCGGAGCATTGATTTCTTTTAGCTTCTTTAGGCGGTTATTTCTGTTTATCACTCGACGATAGAGATCGTTCAAGTCACTGGTCGCATGTCTTCCGCCATCGAGTGCCACCATCGGGCGAAGAACTGGAGGGATAACTGGGATAACTGTCAAGAACATCCATTCTGGCTTGATAGAAGCATAAGTCATAGCGCGAATCAGTGAAAGTCTTTTTTGTAACTTTTCCTTTTCAGCTACACTCGCCTTTTCAATCATCACTTCGGTGTGATGTTTCAATTTATTTAAATCAAGATTTTTGAAAATTGAAAAGATGGCTTCAGCTCCAATGTTGGCCTCAAAACAAATGCCGTATTTTAGAGAATAGTGATGGAAAGAAATTTCGTTTAAAACCTTACCTTCATAAATTTCTCCAATTTCTTTTTTGGTGCTAGAAAGTAGAATCTTCAATTTTTCGCGAGTATCGTCATCCGCTGCATTTTTTAATTTACTTTTATATTCTTTATCCAAGTCCGAAACAATTTTTTCTTTCTCTGTATCGTGAACTTTAGTAATGATGTAACCAGCAAAGTAGATAACCTTTTCCAGGTCAGAAACTGGGATATTAAGAAGAATACTCATTCGAGAAGGCACCCCTCTCAAAAACCAAATATGCGCTACCGGAGTAGAGAGCTCGATGTGCCCCATTCTCTCACGACGCACGATAGAACGTGTAACTTCCACTCCACATTTTTCACAGATGATATCTTTGTAACGAATTCTTCGGTATTTTCCACAATAACATTCATAATCTTTTTCGGGTCCAAAGATTTTTTCATCAAAAAGACCACCGCGTTCACTTCTACCAGTACGATAGTTTATCGTTTCGGGCTTAGTCACCTCTCCATAAGACCACTCTTTTATTTGCTCGGGTGAAGCAAGCTTGATTGCAATTTGATCAAATTCAGTTGTGTTTAAAGTTTTCATAATTACTTTTTCTTTAAATTAATATCAAGTGCAAGACCTCGCAAATAATTGAGCATCACATTGAAAGATGCGGGCGAGTTTGGTGCCTTAATTTTTTCATTTTTGATAATGGAATCAAATGTCTGTGAACGACCTAAAATATCATCGGATTTTATTGTCAGCATTTCGCGCAATGTATAAGCAGCGCCATATCCTTCGAGAGCCCAGACTTCCATTTCTCCAAATCTTTGTCCTCCGCCTTGAGCCTTTCCGCCAAGAGGTTGCTGGGTAATAAGAGAGTAGGGTCCGATTGAACGCATATGAATCTTGTCTTCTACCATGTGGTGAAGCTTGAGAAGATACATATATCCGACAGCCACATCTTGTTCGAAGGGTTCACCATTTCTTCCATCGAAAAGTTTCAACTTACCATTTTCTGGAAAACCAGCTTTTACCAATTCTTCTTTTATCTCTTCGTGCTTTGCACCCAAAAACGGAGGCACAATGGCTTGGTATCCTAGAGTGTGTGCGGCCAAACCTAAGTGCATTTCAAAAACCTGTCCCAAGTTCATACGAGAAGGAACACCAAGAGGTGAAAGAATGATATCGATAGGTGTACCATCTGCGGTGTAAGGCATATCTTCTTCTGGTAAAATAATTGAGATAACTCCCTTGTTTCCGTGTCTACCAGATAGCTTATCTCCAACAGAAATATTTCTAATTTGAGCAACTTCAATAACAATTTTTTTGATTATCCCCGCCTCAAGAGTGTGTCCCATTTCGCGAGAGAAAATTTTGACACCGATGATGCGTCCAGATTTTCCGTGCTCCATGCGCAAGGAAGTATCTTTTACGTCGCGAGCTTTTTCAGCAAAGATAGAACGAAGTAATCGCTCTTCTGGAGTTAGTTCGGTTTCACCTTTTGGAGTAATTTTACCAACCAAAATATCGTTTTCTCTGACTTCTGCTCCGATGCGGACAATGCCGTCTTCATCTAGGTCTTTAAGTTTTAGTTCTCCAACATTCGGTATATCGCGAGTAGTAATTTCTGGTCCGAGTTTTGTGTCGCGAACTGTGCAAACAAATTCTTCTATATAAATACTAGTGAACTTACTATTTTTTACCAAGCGTTCAGAAACAATGATGGCGTCTTCGTAGTTTGCACCAGACCAAGAAAGAAAAGCAACAAAAATATTTTGTCCGATTGAAATCTGCCCGCCTACGGTACTAGAAGTGTCAGCCAAAACATCGCCCTTTTTTACTTTGTCTCCCATGTTGACTGTCGGACGTTGGTGAAAAGCAGAAAAGTTGTTGTTTCTTAAAAAATTAACAAGTGTATATGTTTTTTCTTTACTACTTCCTTTGACTATTACTTTCTTAGCATCTACATAAGAAACTACTCCATCTATCTCAGAGATGACGAGCCTTCCAGAATCACGAGATGCTAATTCTTCGACACCCGTAGCCACTAGTGGTGCTTCTGGTAGCACACAAGGCACAGCTTGTTTCTGCATGTTACTGCCCATCAGAGCTCTGTTGGCATCGTTGTGTTCCAAGAAAGGAATCATGGATGTAGCAATAGAGAAAGCTTGGTTGGTAGCTACATCGATAAAGTCAATTTCGTTTTTTGATATCAAACCTGGCTGGCTCTTTACTCGAGCAGCTACTTTATCTTGAGTTATCTTTCCGTCTTCACTGTAAGGAATACCAGCATGAGCAATATTGTATTTTTCTTCTTCAAGCGCGTTTAGGTATTGAACCTCTCCTGTTATCTTTCCGTTTTTAACTTTGATGTACGGGGTTTCGATAATTCCAAATTCATTTATTTTTGCGTAAGTAGCAAGGTGCAAAATCAAACCAATGTTTGGACCTTCAGGTGTGTGAATCGGGCAAACTCTTCCGTAGTGTGAAGGATGCACATCGCGAACCTCAAGACCTGCGCGCTCGCGGGTAAGACCTCCGGGTCCGAGAGCAGAGAGAGTACGCAAGTGCTCCATTTCATAAAGCGCATTTTCCTGACCCATAAATTGTGAAAGCTGGTTGGTGGTGAAAAATTCTTTGATACGGGCCTGTAGCGGGCGTTGATTTATGATCTGTATGGGCATCGCAGTATCAACATCAATAATAGACATTCTATCTTGAATATTTCTTTTGATTTGCATCATTCCAGTACGTATTTTTTGCTGAAGCATTTCTCCGACAAAACGTACTCGTCTTTGACCCAAGTGGTCGATATCGTCTGACTTAGCATCAGGTGTGTTGTTTAGAGTAATTATATGATTGATGACTATTGCTAGATCTTCTTTAGAAATAGTTCGGCGTAAAAGCTCTACCTCATCCATAGGCTTTTCAAATCTTTTGTTGAATCTAAATCTACCCACTGGAGACAGGTCGTAACGTTCGGCTGTAAACAAAGAGTCTATAAACTCCCTGGCGTTGTCCGCAGTAGCCATATCTCCGTCTCTTAGGCGTTTGTATATCTCAATATAAGAGTCTTTTAGCTCTTTGGCTGTATCTTTGGCTAGACACGCCTTAATAGCCTCTATGGCTACAGAGTTCTTATCAAAAGCTTTGAGCATAGCATCGTTGGTGTGGTAACCCATCGCTCGAAGAAGGGTCGTCGCTGGGAACTTTCTCTTTTTGTCTATTCTTATGTATATCGCTCCGTCCGAATCAGATTCTATTTCAATCCAAACTCCACGAGCTGGAATAACTTTTGCTCCAAAATATTTTTTACCTTTACTTTCAGATTCAGTAAAGAAAACTCCAAAACTTCTTGCGAGCTGAGGAACAATGACTCGCTCTACTCCATTGATAATGAAAGTTCCGTGCGGAGTCATTAAAGGAAGCTCAGACATAAAAATCTCCTGCTCTTTGACAGTGCCTAAAATTTTATTTGTTAGTTTGACGCGCACCTTCAACAACCCTTGGTAAGAGAGTTTGTTTATTTTTGCGTGGTTCTCATCGCAATTTGGTTCACCTAGAGAAAAAGATGTGAAGTCTAGTTGGAACTTTTTGAGAGAGTAATCAGAGATTGGAGAAAATTCTTTGAAAACTTCTTTGATACCCTCTTCCACCAACCACTTAAAAGATTTGACTTGGGCTTCTATTAAATTTGGAAACTCGATTAGAGGTTTTTTGTACCTCGAAAAATACTTCTTTGGGCGTTTTGTTTCTATTTGCATATGATAAAAATAAGCAAAAAAATAAAAGAAAAAGACCGGCTTGTCTTTAGCTTTATTCCCTTTTAGGATTATAAAACCTTATAATGCAAACATTGATACACCCGAGACTCAATCAATCAATATCCGTATAGTATACTCATGGGAGAATTTTTGTCAAATATGTCTCTAGGTTATTTACCTTCCTTCTTCCCTTTCTTCCACTCTTCTATTTTTTTATGATCTCCAGAGAGAAGAACTTTTGGAACTTTGTGGTTTTTAGACTTGTATTTCAAAACTTCAGGACGAGTATAGACTTCACTGGTAGAAACTCTTTCTTCTTCAAGCGATTCATACTTTCCGAGCACTCCCGGGATTTGCCTAGATATGGAATCTATTAGAACCATGGCCGGCAATTCTCCTCCAGTCAAAACATAGTCTCCAATTGAAACCTCTTCGGCTTTGAGTATTTTTTGCACCCTGGCATCTATGCCTTCATAACGACCAGAAATAAAAACAACATCCGTATATTTTTTTGCCAAATTTTTGGCATAAGCTGTGGTGAATTTTTTACCAGCGGTAGAAAACAGGATAACTTTAGTTTTTCCGCCTTTTCGGCGGATCGCCGATGAGGCGATTTGAACTGCTTTTAAAATGGGTTCGGCTCGCATCACCATGCCCGGACCCCCACCATAAGGCTTGTCGTCTACGGGCTTGTAGTTACTCTTACTCCCATCGACAAAATCTCGTGGATTATAAAACTTAACTTTTATTTTCTTGTTTTTGATAGCTCGCCCGATGATAGACTCATTCAAATATGAGTCAAAAATGTCTGGAAAAATTGTAATTATGTGAAAATTCATAAAATAAAAAACTGTGGTATTTATACCACAGTTTTTTATTTTTGTTTAGCTTTAGATTCCCTTTAGGTCCTCCATTGCTTGGTCTACGGTCTTCAATGAGTCTCCCCCTCTATCAGTCCCGTGTCCTTCGGGTCTCTCAGACCTTTCGGGTCGCATGCTTCCTTCTGGTTCGTTTATCTTCAAGTTCACACGAGCATTGTTTTTCATGCCAATGATTCGTAGAAGTGTACGAATAGCTTTCGCTGTGTTACCCATTCTACCGATGATCTTACCCATGTCGGCAGGATTTACAGTCAGACTGATGAGCACACCCATTTCATCGACGGTTCGATCGATGACTACATCGTTCGGGTTGTCGACAAGAGCTTTGACTACGTATTCCAAAAATTCCTTATCAGCGTCTTGCATAATGTCAAGATAATTTTAACTTTTTAAATTTGTAGTGTTACGACCAAAATGAATAAAACACTACTATAGAGAATTATACAAGATTACTTTTTAGCTTTCAACTCCTTTCTTTTTTTAGTAGGCTTTTTCTTGGGAAGTACGTTTACCTTCTTTCCAGAAATGATTTTTTCTTGAACCATAAAGTTGTGCATTGTGTCTGAAAGCTTTGCGCCTTTGCCTATCCAGTATTTTATTTTTTCAGCTTGAAAACTTACTTCGCCTGCCTTTGGGTTGTAAGTTCCTAGAATTTCCAAAAATCGTCCACTCTTGGTGCTGTTCTTTGAATCAGTCAAAACTGCCCGAAATGCTGGGTCGTTTTTTCTTCCTATTCTTTGTAATCTTATTTTTAACATTGTTAAAGAGAGTTTAACATAAATTATTAAAAAGGCAAATATGGTAGTTAAAAATTCGTATATAAAAAACAACAAGCGCCGTGGGGGAAATTTCTTCCCGCGCACAGCGCTCTTACTCCTATCCTTCATCGTGGAGGACGTCGTCCTCCACCCCCATACCCATCGATACGGATACCATCACCGTATCCGCCGCCGTAGTACGGGGAGTACCAGCCAGGGGCGTACTGATTGCCCCTGTGCTGAAAGCCCCGCTGGTAATACTTGCAAGAAACTGATGATACCCGCGTGGTATCCCGCGTTCCTCGCACCAGCCGGCCGTCCGCACCCACCGTCGAATTTGACGATGATTGCAACGACTCCTCCATTTCCGGCTGGCAGCCCTTCAGGACATACTGCGTCCCGTCGGGCCGAGTGACGACCATTTTGCTGGTCGCACACCCGCTGGCCATCCAGGCTACCACCAAGATGGCAGCGACCCAGAGAAGCCACCGGAAAAAACCCTTTATATCCATATCGTCCTCCATGGACAAGTTGTGAGTAGGCTCGAGGCGAATTCCCCAAGCTCCACATGTGCATCCATACTAAGTATAGCATATTTAAGCCTGCTTGTCAAGCACATATTTTTATGCTATATTTACAGAGTGAAAAATAAACACAAGAAACCAGCCCCCAGAAACCAAGTTAAAAACCTCGAAGGCACCATTTCTATCTCTTCCAAAGGAACTGGCTATGTAAAAATAAACGGACAGAAAGAAGACATCGAGATAAGTCCCTTACATTTGAATACTGCCCTCCATGGAGATACCGTTCTAGTTGCCCCCCACGCCAAAAGTCGCGACCGCACCACTGGCGAGGTGTCGGAAATTATAAAAAGAGCCAAAACAAAATTCGCAGGAATATTAGAAAAAGAAAGCGGTGTATTTTTCTTAAAACCCGACGACCTCAAAATGTATACGGATATTTTGATTCCCGAGCAAATGCTCTCGGGTGCTGTGGTGGGACAAAAAGTTTTTGCCGAAATAACTTCTTGGAAAGATAGCCGAAAATCACCCGAAGGAAAAATTCTGAAAATCTTTGGTCTGCCTGGAGACAACGATGTAGAAATGCACGCTATCGCTACCGAAAAAGGTTTTCACGAAACACTCTCCCCGCTCGCCGAAGCAGAGGCAAAAAAAATAAAACAGGATGGTATAAAAGAAAGTGATTATGCAGGCAGGAAAGATTTTAGAAAAACTTTAACTTTCACCATCGACCCCGCAGATGCCAAAGATTTTGACGATGCTATCTCTTTTAAAGAATTACAAAGTGGAGATTATGAAATAGGTATTCACATCGCCGATGTCTCGCACTATGTAAAAGTTGGCAGCGAGATAGATATAGAAGCCCGCGAGCGGGGCACTTCGGTGTACTTGGTAGATCGAACCATCCCCATGCTTCCAGAAGTTCTTTCAAACGATTTATGTAGTTTGGTGCCAAACAAAGACCGACTCACCATGAGTGCAGTTTTTGTAGTAGACAAAAATGCCAATGTAAAAAATAGTTGGTTTGGCTCTACTGTCATTCACTCGCAAAAAAGATTTACCTACGAAGAAGCTGAAGTGTCGATAAAGAATACACACTCACCACTCCATAAAGAACTTTTTATTTTAAATAAGTTGGCAAAAAAATTAACCGAAGAGAGGTTTCGACGTGGAGCCATATCACTCGACCAAGAAGAAGTTAGGTTTATTTTAGATGACAAAGGCGTACCAATAAAAGTAATCAAAAAGGAACGCGGAGATTCAAATAAACTCATCGAAGAATTTATGCTTTTGGCCAACAAAAAAGTGGCCGAAGAAATGTCTAAAAATCCTAAAAATAAATTACCCGCCGTACCTATACACAAAGGGCAACCAGGAGTATTTATCTACCGTATCCACGATATACCAAGTAAAGAAAAAATGGAAGACCTGACATTTTTCTTACGCAGCCTAGGACACAAAGTCGCTCTTAAAAATGGAGTTATTGAGAGTTTCGAACTAAACAGGATTTTGAAAAGCTTGTCTGGTAAAGATGAGAAAGATGCTATACACCGTGCAGTAATTCGTTCGATGGCTAAAGCCATTTATTCTACAAAAAATATCGGGCACTACGGGTTAGCCTTCGAATACTATACTCACTTTACTTCCCCTATTCGGCGTTACCCCGACATCATCGTGCATAGACTCTTGGCCAACCATTTGGCTGGTAAAGAAGCAGGCAAAGATAAAATAAAAGAATACGAAACAATTTCAAGGATTTCTTCAGACCAAGAAAAGCGCGCCTCCGACGCCGAACGAGCATCAATAAAATACAAACAAGTGGAATATATGTCTTCGCGCATCGGCAAAAACTTTGTGGGAGTCATTAGTGGTGTCACTGAATGGGGTCTTTATGTAGAAGAAATAGAAACAAAGTCCGAAGGATTGATACGCATAAGAGATATCAATGATGATTTTTATGTTTTCAATGAAAAAAAGTTAGAGCTGACTGGACAAAAAAAGAAGAAGAGATATCGACTTGGGGATCGCATCAAAATAAAAGTAAAAGCGGTTGACTTGGAAAGAAAAACGATAGATTATGTACTTATATGAAACAAGGCAGAAACTCTTTTTCTAAAATAAAAATAGGTTTCTTGGGAATTCTGGCAATGACTTTCGGTGCGCTCTTTGCATCATTTCTTTTTAGCTTTTCCCCTTACAACAAAATTGTCTCAATCTTAAATACAGACCTGGGGAATAAAAACACCGCCACCCTACTACAAGCAGAGGCACTACAAAATACATCAAAATATTTTTACTTTACTAAGGATCAAAACAAAAAATTAAAAATTTCGGCTGTCTCGTATTTAGTCGGTGACTTAGATACCGGCGAAGTTATTTTAGCAAAAGACGAAAACAAAAAATTACCCATAGCATCGGTCTCCAAACTTATGACTGCACTAGTAGTAGACGAGGGTCTGGTGCCGGAAGAAGACACAGCCAGGGTAAGTAAAACTGCACTAAATACTTATGGGAGCAATGGAGGATTGCGTGCAGGAGAACAAATAACAACGAGTGATCTGTTGTACCCCCTTTTACTAGAATCGAGCAACGATGCAGCGGAAGTTTTGGCCGAACACTTTAATCGTGAAAATTTTATAGAAAAAATGAACGATTGGGCGAGGTCACTCCAAATGACTCAAACATTTTTTGCGGACCCGAGTGGGCTCTCGACAGGAAACCAATCTACCGTAACTGACCTTTTTAAATTAGCAAAATACTTAAATGAGAAAAAACAAAATCTCTTAGAGATCACCACTCTTCGTAGCCACACTGATAAAAAACGTGGTTGGTCAAGCAACAACCAATTTTTACATAAAGAAGGATATCAGGGTGGAAAAAGTGGTTATACAGATCCGGCTCGACAAACAGTCCTCTCGCTTTTTTCTTTACCCCTGACAGAAGAGGCCCCCCGCAATATTGCAATCGCCCTCTTGGGTAGTAACGATCGCCTAAAAGATGTCGAGGGTATTTTAAAATATTTGGGAGACAACATAGCTTACGGAAGAGAAATAGATAGAGATGTCTTGTGGGCAAAACAAAATGTAGTAGTAAAAGTAATTCCGGTAGAAATTAAAGAACCAGATTATGTGACTTTGTCTTTCGTAGGTGACATTATGCTAGATCGTGGAGTAAAAAGTTCGGTGATGAAAAATTTTAATGGAGACTACTCGGCTTTATTTGAAAAAACAAGTTCTCTTAAAAAATCCGACATTGTTTTCGCCAACTTGGAAGGTCCCGTATCAGACAAGGGCGAAGATTTGAGAAATCTATATTCTTTTAGAATGGATGGGACCACCGTCCCAGCTCTCCGAGGTGCGGGTATAAGTATCGTATCAATTGCCAACAACCACGTCGGAGATTGGGGGCGCATAGCTTATATAGATACTCTGTCGCGTTTGAAAGAAAACGAAATTCTCTACACTGGTGGAGGTTTGACTAAAGAAGAAGCAGAGCAACCAGCCATCATAGAAAAAAATGGTATAAAAATTGGCTTCTTGGGTTTCTCTGATGTCGGCCCAAACTGGATGGAAGCGGGAGAAGAGAAGACTGGGCTCTTGCTAGCTAGCGACCCACGTTTCCACGAAATAGTAGCAAACGCTAGTAAACAAGTGGACTATCTAATTGTTTCATTCCACTTTGGAGAAGAGTACCAAACTATCAATAACGATAGACAAGAAACTCTGGCACATAGAGCCATCGACAATGGAGCAAAAATAGTGGTGGGGCATCATCCACATGTGATACAAGATACCGAAGTTTATAGCCCAAGGTCTTGCACTCAAAGTTCGTGCATGGGATACATTGCTTACTCTCTGGGTAATTTTATATTTGACCAATCTTTTTCCAAAAACACAATGCAGGGGTTGCTCTTAGAAATAAAATTGAGTAAAGAGGGAGATATGGTGGTAAAGAAAAATACAATAGAACTAAACAGAGTTTTCCAAATAGAAAAAATCGTTCCCGGTAAAGAAGAGAAAATAAAATTCTAGCAACATGTCAACCTGCCAGGTCGACATGTTGTTCGACATTTTAGAAAAATGATTGATTATTTTGCAATCACAGTGGCTTCGCCGAAGTTTACGGAGAGGAGTTTAGAGGCGCCGTCGAAGCCGACAGTGACGCCGTAAAGCACCCCGGCACGAGACATTGTCTCGCGATTGTGGGTAACCACCACGAGCTGAGAATGCTTTGAAAGCTTTTCGAGCATATCGCCAAATTTTCTAGAATTAGATTCATCGAGTGCTGCATCAGTTTCATCGAGCACTAGGAATGGTGGCGGGTTTACTTGCGACATCGCAAACAAAAGAGCGATAGAAGTAAGCGATCTCTCCCCTCCAGAGAGCGCGTGCAGTTCGCGTACTTTCTTATGTGGCAGTGATACATTTATTTCCACTCCTTGTTCAAAAATTATTTCTCCTTCATCTTCGCCTTTAAACTCTTCATCTATATCGACTACTACTCGTCTTTTTTTATTTTCTACCACTACTGACAGTGAAGCCGTTCCACCACCGAACATCAAAGCAAAAAATTCTTGGAATTCTACATTTATTTTTTTGATTCCATCTTTAAATTCTTTATCAATTTTTTCTTTTAAGTCTTCAATCAGTTGCTCTAGAGCTTCCATACTTTTTGTCAGATCTTCTATTTCTTTGGCTAGAAAGTTGTCACGCTCGGTCACCTCTCCAAACTCTTTCATCACCTCGGCGCTATTGCCAGTGCCTGCGTCTTCTAATTTTATTTTGATGCGTTCAATTTTTCTTCTTTGTTCGTCCTGCATATTCCTGTCTATAGGCTCTTCTATCTCAAAATCCTGATAGGCCAAAACTTCCCGCCCAATCAACGCCACACCTTCTTTTATCTCATTTTCAAAAGATTCTTTTTCTCTATTAAGATTTTCCTCTTTGACGGCTATCAACTCGAGTGCCGAAGAAAGCTCTTGGTGTCTTACTTTTAGAGTAAACTTTTCTCGTTCTTGGTCGCGAAGAAGTTCCATCTCTTGGTTTATTTCTTTCTTGAGTGTTTCTATGGACCTATTGATTTCTTGTTCTTTGTGCCCTAGCTCTTTAATCTCAATCACCATCTCTTTCTCTGTATTCTTCAAATTATTTATTTCGGATAAATTGTTTTGCTCGTCTTTGTTTTCTGTATTCTTTTTAAATTTATTTAAAATATTTTTTATTCTCTCCAGTATTGGCTTCACTTCATTCATATTCTCCTTGCCAATGGCTTCATCCACAGACTGGTGTATTTCTTCTACAACTGTCTTAAATTCTGCTTCTGAAATTGCGATGACCTCTGGAGCCTCTGCTGATGCGAGCTCCTTGGCTTCTATCATACCTTCGATTCTTCCCAGCTTCCTCTCCATCTCCCCTCTTACTCTCTGCAGGTCATTCAATTTTTTCTCAACATCTTTGAGTTCTATAATTTTTTTATTTTCTTTTTCAGATGCATGACCTTCTACCTTAGATATTTTTTGAGTTACACTCTCAAGCTCATTCTTTATTTTATTCTTCTCTCCGGAGAGAACTTTGTGTTCTTTGTCTAGATAGATGCTCTCTTTTTTTAAATACTCACGATAAAGTGTTGCCAGCTCGACTTGCATTTCTTTGGTTTTCTCCAGCTTCTCTACCTGCTTTTTAAGAAAAGTAAGGTGCGGAGCATTTTCACGACGCAACATGCTGACTTCTTTTATATTCTCACGTGTGCGTTCGAGCTTTCTTTCGCTATCTTTTATTTTGTATTGATATATTTTCAAACCCAAAGCATCTTCGGTCATTTCTTTTCTGTCTTTGGGGCTAGCATTCAAAATTCTGTCGGCCTCTCCTTGAGAAATAATGTGATGCCCCGAAGACCCGATGTTCACCGAAGCCAATAGATTGTTTATATCTTTGAGTCTTACCTCTGTTCCATTTAAAATATATTTATTGAGCCCGTCGGCATAGACTTCGCGTGAAATAGAAATAGTTTCATAATTCAAATTTATATTTTCACCCGTTTCGTTGGAAAGCTTGAAAACTCTGTCTTTATTATCAAAATGCACTACTACACTTGCCCGAGAGCCTTTGGGGAGTGTTTTAGACCCTTTGAAAATCAAATCGAGGCCAGCCTTTCCTCGCATAGACTTCATCGATTGTTCTCCTAAGACAAACCGAAAAGCTTCCACCACATTACTCTTGCCCGAACCATTGGGTCCCACAATAGAAACTATCGGGCTTTTGAATTCCAAATTTGTTTTTTGAGAAAAAGATTTAAAACCGTTTATTTCTAAATTTCGCAGTCGCATATTAATCTAACCAATTCCTTATTTGTAATGCCGCTGTCGCTGCTTTTTGCTCTGCTTCTTGTTTACTTTTACCTTTACCTTGGGCAACCAATTCTTGTCCAAAAAAAATACCCACCGTAAAATGTTTGTCGTGGTCGAGGCCTGACTCTTGTAAAACTTTATACATTGGAGTTACCGACAAATATTCTTGAGCTTTTTCTTGGACCAAACTTTTTGCATCACGCCAAAGTTTTTTATTCACAATTTCTTCTGTTTTGTGCAGAAGGGTTTTTAAAACAAATTTATCCACCACTTCATAGCCTTGGTCTAGATAAAGCGCGCCGATATATGCTTCATAGGTATTGGCCAATATGTATTGCCTGGCCTTACCACTATCTTTTGCCTCTCCTTTTGATAATAGCAGGAAATCATTCATGCCAACCTCTTCAGCAGCTTGTGAAATAATGATGGCATTGACGAGCGCACTACGCACGGCGGTCAGCTCACCTTCAGTAAAACCTGGGTATTTTTTATATAAATAAGAAGTTACTATAAGTTCAAGCACTGCATCACCCAAAAATTCCAAGCGTTCGTTGTGTGAAAGCCCCTCGCTTCCGTTTTCATTTATATAAGAGCGGTGCACAAAAGCCTGCTTGAGTAAGTTTTTATTTTTAAAAACAACCTTTGTCTTTTTTTCAAAATCTTTAAATTGAATCATAAATTCGTTTTCAACTTTATAAACTTTATAACTTTCTACTACTAATTGTTTCAACGGCTTTGGCTACTAGTGAAATAATGTCGCTATAGATGCGTAATTCTGGAATCTCTTTCAGTTGAAACCACTTTGCTCCATCCAAACCTCCGGAGGCTTCGAGATCGAGCTCTTTGTATTCACTTTCTGCTAAAAAGTAGCTAACTTGTTTGAGGGTTTTGCCTTTTTGGGGATGAGAGGCGACGTATTCGTTCTCTCCAAGTTTTTCTCTGATTGTTATGTCGAGTCCGATTTCTTCTTTAATGCGTTTGATTGTGGCCTCTTCTTCGTTTTCTCCTTCGTTGATGTGCCCTTTGGAAAGAGTCCAGTAGCCGAAAACATCGTGCACGAAAGCGAAATAAACACTGCCCTCTTTTTTGGCGAAAACCATCGCTCCGCCAAATTTTTCAATCGGCAACTTCGTAATATCTACCGGTTCGTCTTTTTTCTTTTTTTTACTTATTTCATCCTTACCCGGCTCTCCGATTTCTTTATAGACAGCCCCGAGCACACCATTTACGAATTTACCAGAATTTTCCCCACCAAAAGTTTTCGCTAGTTCTATGGCTTCGTTGATAGCCACCTTGGGTGGCACTTGCCCCCTGTCTCCAAACAGAAGCTCGGTCAAACCAATACGCAAAACATTCCTGTCTACAATAGATATCTTGTCGATAGGCCAATCTGGCGCAGCTTTTTCTATGATTTCATCAATCACAGTTTTTTTCTTTAGCACGGTGTCTACGAGTGAAAAAACGAATGTGTCTTCTTCGAGTCCGGGTGCAAATTCTTTTAAATTGTGTGAGAGAGATTTTTTAAAATCAAAATTTTTCGCACCCGCAAAGTCCCACTCGAAAAGCGTCTGGAGCACTATTGATCTGGAAAGGTGCCTGTTTGCCATAAATTAAGGAACGAAGTGACTATAATTTATGAGCATCCCGAGCGTAGCATCGCGAGGGGCGCCATAAAATAAAACTTTTTAAACTACTTCTCTGCTTTCTTTGCTTTTTCTTTCTTTTGCTTCTTTTCTGCCTTTTTAACTAAATCTAAAACTTTCATGCCACGATAAAATCCACAAGACGCACAGACGGTGTGGGGTTTCTTCAAAACCTTGCAGTTTTCGCACTTAATAAAATTAGTCCCCACCAATGCATGATGAGAGCGTCTATTTTTCGTATGCGATTTTGTGTGCCTCATTCGTACTACCATAGTGTTCCTATCTTAACACAAAAAAGTGTAATTGCAAACGGGAATATGATATTATTGAGTTTATGACACACGCAGATAAATTACATAACTTAAGACACTCCCTGGCACACCTATTGGCAGCGGCAGTTCTAGAAATACGCAAAGAGGCCAAGCTCACCATCGGACCCACCATTGAAAATGGATTTTATTACGATTTTGACTTAAATTCTCCAATCTCCGACAAAGATCTTCCTAAAATCGAAAAGAAAATGAAAGAGATACTAAGAAGTTGGAAAGAGTTTGAAAGTGAAGAGAAAAGTGAAAAAGAATCAAAAAAATATTTTAAAGATAATGTTTACAAACTAGAATTGATAGATGAGATAGTAGGAAAGAAAGAAAAAATAACTTTCTACACTTGTGGTGGTTTTACAGACCTCTGCCGAGGTGGACACTTAGAAAATCCAGCCAAAGAAATAAACCCTGACGCATTCAAACTCGACAGAGTCGCCGGTGCCTACTGGCGTGGAGATGAGAAAAATAAAATGCTTACCAGAATTTACGGGTTGGCGTTTGAAACAAAAGAGGAACTTGAGAGTTATTTAAAAATGCGCGAAGAAGCAGAAAAAAGAGACCATAAAAAACTTGGAAAGGAGTTGGATTTGTTTACTTTTTCGGAACTCATCGGTGCGGGTCTTCCCCTTTTTACCCCAAAAGGTACTTTGATAAGGGACTTACTGGATGGCTTTGTGTGGGAGTTACGAAAACAAGTCGGATATGAAAGAGTAGACATACCACATATAACAAAGAAAGAGCTTTACGAAACTTCAGGCCACTGGGATAAATTTAAAGATGATTTATTCCAAATAAATACTAGAGAGAACCATGTCTTTGCGATGAAGCCCATGAACTGCCCACACCACGCTCAAATTTACGCTAGGAAACAATGGAGCTACAAAGAATTACCCCAACGCTACGCATCTACAACCAAGGTATACCGTGATGAACAAACAGGAGAACTAAGCGGACTCTCTCGTGTGCGCTCCATCACTCAAGATGACGCTCATGTATTCTGCCGATTCACAGATGCAAAAGTGGAGATGGAAAATATTTATAAAATTGTAAAAACTTTTTATGGTTCTTTTGGTTTTATATTACAACCAAGGCTTTCTCTCCACGATAAAGAAAACATGGGTGATTATTTAGGAACTGAAGAAGTTTGGCTCAGCGCAGAAAAATCACTGCGAGAAGTGATGGAAAAAAATAGTGAAAATGGTATAGAGGTTGTGGGTGAAGCCGCTTTCTATGGGCCCAAAATAGACTTTATGGCCAAAGACGCCATCGGCAGAGAGCACCAAGTGGCTACAATCCAGCTCGACATGAATCAGCCTGAGCGATTTGATTTGTTTTGTATAAACGAAAAAGGAGAAAAAGAAAGGGTCGTAATGATTCATGCAGCTATTATGGGCTCGATAGAGAGATTTATGTCTGTACTTATCGAACATACGGCCGGCGCCTTCCCTCTTTGGCTCTCTCCAGTGCAGGTAAAGGTATTGCCTATCTCTGAAGAAAAGCACGGAAGTTTTGCAAAAGATATTTACAAAAAATTACACGACGCAAATATCCGCGTCGAATTAGACGACTCCAACGAAGGCCTCGGCAAAAAAATCCGTAATGCAAAAATAGAAAAAATTCCTTACCTCATCGTGATTGGCGATAAAGAAAAAGATTCGAATACGCTGACTGTGGAAGGACGAAATGATGAAAAGTTGGAGAACATCACAACCGAAGAATTTTTGACTAAGTTAAAAGAAGAGATTAAGAATAAGAAATAAGGCATGAAAAAGTATAATAAATTAGTCCGCGATAAAATACCCCAGCATTTAGATTCTAAGGGAGTTCTTTATGAACAAAGAATTGCAACCGAGGAAGAGTACAGAGTAGAGTTGTTAAAAAAATTAGGCGAAGAGATCGCAGAATTTCTTAGAACCCCAAGTATCGAAGAACTAGCCGATATAATGGAAGTAATTGATGCAATAAAAAGATTGCAAGAATTCGCTGATATTGATTCTGTAAAAACTAGAAAACTAAGAGAACGAGGTGGGTTTGAAAAAAGAATAATTTTGAAAGGAGAAAAAGAATAAATGTTTACGAAACTGACGGCCGTTAGTATAGTAAACCTCTCCAAAGTTAAAATCATTACTTCCCTAATTTCTTTAACGTTCCTGTTTTACTAACTTTAAAAATCTCTATAAATTCTAAAATTCGTAAATGTTCTAGGTCAAGAATTAGTGCTTTTGGAATTTTTATCTTCCCCATCCAAACACTCTGATGTACCATCTTAAAACCAAGATTTTTTATAACTTCTCTAAGCCAATTGCGTTTTCGACGAAGTCGTTCAGGAATATCAAAACTTATAATAACTGGGTTGTTTTGATTTTCTGCTTTATACTGTCTACCCGGCAACTTATTTTTCAATTGCATAAGCTTCTTTTTGCCTTTATTGGAAATTATCAATTTTATATTATCCATTCCTGTTTCATTAATAAGGCCATCATGTTTCATTTTAGATATAAAAATACGCAATCGCTTCTTTCTGTCTTTTAAATTATCTGCTTGAAACTTTTTACTATGAGAGACTTGCCGACGTTTTTGGTATTCATATTCTATTTTGCCCATTCCCGTTCCATAGCCACTCGCTAAAATAGCATTAAAAAAATCCATTTGATCTATGGCTCTATCTTTAATTATTTCCAAAACTTTTAACAAAATTTGTCCCTTCATAATATCTTAAGTTTACCATATTGACGGTCGTTAGTATAGTAAACTAATGGCTGTATTAATAATATTTTAGATATCAATCTCCGCTAATTTGGCGTTTGATTGAATGAAAGATTTACGAGGTGGGACTTCGGAGCCCATTAGAGTTTCAAAAATTTTATTGGCTTCTTCGGCATCGTCGATGGTTACTTGTTTGAGCACTCTGTTTGCTGGGTCCATGGTAGTCTCCCAAAGTTCTTCAGGATTCATTTCTCCTAAACCTTTAAAGCGCTGAATGTGTATTTTATTAGATTTAGCTTTGCTCTCCATCTCCTCCTCCCCTTCTTCTCCCTCGGGCTCACCATCTTCTGTTTGTATTTCACTAACTTCGGCTTCTTTTTCTCCAGCTGAAAGATTTTTAATGATCTTCATTTTTTCATCATCAGTGTAAGCATAAGAAATTTCTTTACCTTTTTTAATTTTATAAAGTGGTGGTTGTGCAATATACACATACCCCATATCTATAACTTGTCTAAAGTAACGATAAAAAAGAGTCAGTAGAAGTGTACGAATGTGTGAACCGTCCACATCGGCATCGGTGGCGATTATCAGTTTGTGATATCGAATTTTTGAAGCGTCAAAAGTGTCTCCGATAGATGTACCCATAGCTATGACAAGTGATCGCACTTCTTTTGAAGCAAGCATTTTGTCTATACGCGCACGCTCCACATTTAAAATTTTTCCACGAAGTGGTAAAATCGCTTGCGTGCGTCTGTCTCTTCCTTGCTTTGCTGAGCCCCCCGCCGAATCTCCCTCAACCAAAAATAGCTCCGATTCCTCGGCACTCTTACTTTGGCAATCCGCCAGCTTCCCGGGCAAAGTCATACCCTCGAGCGCTCCCTTGCGCAAGACAGAGTCCTTGGCTGCCTTAGCTGCCTTTCTAGCCTTCAGTGCAAGGATAGATTTGTTTATTATAGATTTTGCATCATCTGGGTTCTCTTCCAAAAATGCGTTAAAAGCTTCACCAAAAGCTGAAGCTACAGCTCCTTGAGCTTCCATGCTTCCTAGTTTGCCTTTGGTCTGCCCCTCAAATTGAATCTCTCGAAGTTTTACAGAAATAACGACAGTCAAACCTTCGAGCACATCCTCTCCAGTAAATCCACCTTCGGATTCTTTCATCATTTCATTTTTCTTGCAGTAAGTATTGAGAGTGCGAGTAAGTGCAGTTTTGAAACCCGTCACGTGGGTTCCACCCTCGGCAGTGTAAATATTGTTGGCAAAAGGGGTGATGCGGTCCACAATGTCATCCACGTACTGGAGAGCAATTTCTATTCCCACTCCATCCACTTCTTTATCTAAGTAAAAAATATTATTTTGAATGGGTTTTTGAAGTCTGTTGTAATATTTCACCAAAGAAATCAATCCACCCTCGAAATAAAAAGAGGTGGAAGGAAGTTCTAGCTCGAGCTCTCTAAAATAAAAAACATCCTGCTCGCTCATTCTTTTTTTGTCATCATGCCCTCGCGCGTCAATTATAGAAATTCGAAGTCCTTTCACCAGGTATGCTTGCTGGCGCAAATGACTGACAATGGTGTTCCATTCAAACTTAATATCTTTAAAAATTTCTTGGTCAGGTTCAAAAGTGATGATTGTTCCGTGAAGTTTTGATGGGGCAATTTTTTTGACAGCTGCTTTTTTCTTACCTTGAGAATATTCTTGTGCATATTGTCCTCCGTCTCGGTGCACCACTGCACGACAAAAAATCGACAGTGCGTTTACTACAGATGCTCCTACTCCATGCAAACCTCCAGAGACTTTATATCCCTCTCCGCCAAATTTTCCTCCAGCGTGAAGAGTAGTCAAGACTGTCTCAAGTGCGGAGACTTTTGTTTTTTTATGAATATCAATCGGTATACCTCGGCCGTTGTCTGCCACGCGGATACGATTATCTGGAAGAAGCACAACTTCAATATCGTCAGAGAAACCTCCCATTGCTTCGTCGCGTGAGTTGTCAAAAATCTCCCACACCAAGTGATGAAGCCCTTCTGGGCCTGTTGTTCCAATATACATTCCAGGGCGCCGCCTGACGGGCTCTAGACCCTCTAGAACAGCGATGTCTTCAGCGTTGTAGTGGTGTCCATTTTGCTGTTTATTTTTTGCGATCTTTTCCTCTTTCTCTTTTGCCATATTTATGTATATATTATAGCAATAATTTGGTTATTTTGCTAGTGTTTTTTAGGATAAGAAACCTTTACATTTGAGCCATTTTTATCTAAACTAGGGAAATGAATTATAGTGTATCTTCTCCAGAAGAAGTTAAAATTTTAAAGGGATTGAAAAACAAAACAGATATCCAGTCTATCAGGCTAAAACGCTACCTCAATATGCCAGATCTTTCTCGCACGTCTGGGAATCCTCTAGCGGAAATCGTTCATAGAGCAAAAGAAGTCTCGGCTCTGAATAATTTCGACGATATTAAAATACCAGAGATTGTGCCGACGAAGATTCTCTTTGATTTATTTAACATGCCCCCAGGCCACCCAGCCCGCAGTAAATCAGACACTTACTATGCGGATGAAGAGAACGTCCTGCGAACCCATGATACAGTATTTTGGTATTATTATTTAAATCAGCCAGAAATCAAAAAAAGAATCGAGAACAAGGAAACTCTGGGCGCCATTTGTTATGGCAAAGTGTATCGCAAGGATGAAATTGATGCTCACCATATGAATGTGTTCCATCAATTTGGTGGCTGGCTCATTGCTCCAGATGATAAGAAAAATATCACTCCAGAAGACCTAAAAAAAACACTGTCAGAAATAGCTACCAGCATCTTCGGCAACATAAATTTTCGTTTTTATGATCATAATTTTCCTTATACCGACCCAAGCTTTGAGATGGAAGCAGAAATTAATGGAAAGTGGATGGAAATGTTGGGTTCCGGAATGGTAAGAAAAAGCGTGCTTTCTAATTTAGGCCTAACCGGTTATCATGGCTGGGCCTTCGGCTTTGGTTTGGAACGCCTGGCCATTGCCAGTATGCAACTGCCCGATATTCGTTTACTTTGGTCAGAAGATGCTCGAGTCAAGAAGCAACTTAAACTTGGACATAAATTTGTGGAAGTTAGTAAATATCCGGCCGTAGTGCGTGACATTTCCTTTGTAGTAGTATCGGACTTCGTGCCGAATGATTATTTTGATTTCGTGAGAGAACATGCACCCGGGATGATTGAAGAAGTAGAATTACTGGATAAATATGAAAATGTTGCAAAATTTGGAGAAGGTAAAATAAGCTATGCTTACCGCATCACTTATCGATCGCTCGAAGGAACTCTAACTTCGACTGAAGTTGATGAAATTCATAAAAAATTAGAAATGGAAACGGCGAAAATTTTCGTGGCAACGGTGCGTTAAACTTGCACTGGGCTAATTTTCCTTCCATGACGAGAAAGTACACATCCGCCAGGACAAAAAGCTTTCTGATCATTTTGAGCTAAACATTTTACGCAAGCAATAAAGTGCCGATGACAAACTGGGTTTGCACAGTTTACATAGTTTTCGCTCGGCTCTATACACACATCGCATTTACCAACCATTTCGTGCTTTGTGTCGTCTGTATAAAAACCCATCGTCACCCGACCATCAAAAACATAAAGTTTACCTTGAAAATCTTCATTCGGATAACGCTCCATATAACTCACAATACCGCCATCCAATTGATAGACATTTTTGAAACCCTGTGTAATTAAAAATCCTGAAGCTTTTTCACACCGCACTCCCCCTGTGCACACCGTCAAGACTATCTTGTTTTTTAAATGAGCTATTTGTTCAACCACTTTTGGTAAATCACGAAAATTTTCAATCGGCGGTAAGATAGAATTTTTAAAATGTCCCACTTTGTGTTCGTAGGCATTGCGCATATCAACAATATAAAATTCCCTCGGCTCGCCGAAGCCTTGCGCGGAGGCTGCTTTCTCTTCTGCAAGCCATTCGTGTAACTCTTCGGGTTTTAAATGTATACCCGTAACTTCGTTTGGATTAACATCACAAGTTCCCAAATTCAAAGAGACTATTTCTTTACGAGTTTTGACTGAAAGCTTGGGGAAAGAACCCCCAGTTCCATCACTTAGTTTAAAATGTATATTCAAGAACCTTTTGTCTTTTTCAAGTTCTTTTATATATAAAGCTATGTTTTCTTTAGTGCCTTCAAAAGTCACATTAATACCCTCCTGCGCCACAATACACCTACCCAAAAGACCAAGCTTAGCGCAGAACTCTTGGTGCCACACTTTTACTTGCTCAGGATCTTCTAGGTGGACGTATTTATAAAAAAGAATTATTTGATATTCCATATCAATTCATATTATTCATAAATCTCTGCTAATTTGCAATACCCGCATTCTGTATTTTTACCATAAGAATTATAGTGGCATTCACGCAGAGGCCACTTGCCACTTTTTACTAATTCGTCATAATCAATAATATCTTGCACCAAGAGAGCAGTATCTTCCTCTGTGATAACTCGATCATAAAACATTTCCTTTGAGTCTTTGGCTTCCAAAAATTCAAGGCGACTTTCGCGCACATCCGCACTCCATTTTAGATTTTGTTTCAACAAATATGAGTACATAGCAAGCTGGCGCAAGTTTCCACTCATTCGGACGCTTGCCCCGCCAGAGGCGGGGTCCTCACTCAATTTTTCAATATCGGATTTTTTGCGAACACTGCCGGTTTTAAAGTCCGTAATTCGTACTTCTTTTTTATCTAAGTTTTCAATCAAATCTATCTTGCCATAAATCTTTAAATGAGAGAAGCGTTTATCTACGACAGAAATATTTTCTTCTGTTTTTCGACTCAATTTTATCTCAGGTAATCTATTTTTTACCCAAGCACGAACCAGGGTCTCCACTTCTTTTGTTATCCGCTCGCGAGATCTTTCATCTTTTATGTGTATCTGTGAAATTGAGTCTTGAATTATTTTCTCCACCTCAGCGTCTTTAGGCTCGTGAGACAATTTTAAAACTCCGTCTAGGCAAGTGTGCACGGCGCTTCCAAACTCGAGGGTTTCTGCGGGCTCGCTTGGTAATTTGAGAAAATTCATAAAGTACCATTTCCACGGGCACTCAAAGAAATTATTCAAGAGAGATGCTGAAACATATTTTTTACCGTATTCTTTAGCCACCAGTTTAGTTAATTCGGATAAATATTTATTATTTTTAGTTTTTGATTTTTTATCAATACCCATAATGCTCTTTTTCTCAAAAACTTCTTCGGGTAACCCCACAATTACACTGGCAAGCTCTTGTTCGGTTTCTCTGTGAGAATTTCGAGCATAAGACAAACTACAAAATCTTTTGGCACGAGTTATGGCTACATAGAGTTTTCGTTTTATTGCCTCAACATCACGCTCTTCTATTTTTTGAGCTATGCTCTCGGGCAAAACAAAACCGCCACGCCTACTACCACTTAAGGACCATTCATCCATATGAGCAATCCAAACATAATCAAATTCTAAACCCTTAGAGGAGTGCAGGGTGAGAACCTTCACTCCTCTTTTATCGGGAACAACAAGCGGTAGGTTCTCTCCGTAGGCTTTCAGTCTATCAATGTAAACATTGAATTCTGCGATGGTAATTCTCGGATTTTTTTCTTCCTCTTTTAGCACAAGAACTAACAAGGTGTCCAATATTTCTTTCGCCGAAACCAGCTTACCTCTTTGTTCCACCGTTTCTCCAAAAAGCTCTTCTGTAATAATTTTAATTGTTGTAGATAAATTATTATTTTGAGAATCTTTCTGCCATTTTAATAAATTCTCAATCCATTTTTCTACAGCGCTTTCTTTGGCAAAAAGTGTAGCTGGTCTCTCTTTTACAATCCAAGCCAAAGAAAAAGTTTTCATGTTTTGTGTAGATATGTATTTGTGAGCCTCGATTGGGGTAATACCAGTCAGCGGATCAAAAAAAGACCTTGCAAGGGCAACTCCGTCTTTGGGGTTGCTAATTATTTTTAAAACTCCCAGTAGAGTCTGCGCTTCGTCTAGGTCAAAAAAGTTTAGAGCCTCAAGGCTTGCCACAGGTAAACCCATGCTATGCAATATTTCAAGAGCACTGCGGACTTGTTTATTCTTAGGCACCAATATTGCGCAATCATTTATATCGACTTCGTCGAGTCGGGATTTTATATCTAAAACACAAGAAACAATTTCATCATTGGGAGACTCTACATCTATAAGTCGCACCTTGTGATGCATGGTGTTTTGACTTACAAGCTTTTTGTCGCTCATGACACTTTCAAGAAGCTCGTGTGAAGCGTCTAGTATTACTTGTGTTGAGCGATAATTATCAACCAAGGTAATGAGTTTTGCTTTAGGAAAAGTTTTTTGGAAGCCCGCAAAGTGTTCGATTGATGCTCCGCTAAAACCATAAATGAGTTGCCTATCATCTCCTACGACAAAAATATCAGGGTCTTCAACCTCGCCCCACAACTCGGCCAAAAATTCATTTTGCACTCGACTTGAGTCTTGATGCTCGTCCACTAAAACATATAGATATCTTTCGCGTATACTTGAGGCTGCATCATCAGAAATTTCAACAATTCTGACCATATTCTCCAGCACATCATCATAGTCCAAAACATTTTTATCTTTCTTTGCCTCTTCATACAAAACAATAAATCTAACCACCTCTTCCGTACGCTTCAGTCCTTCTATTTTATTTAAAATTTCTTTTTTTAATTTACCCTTACTCTCTCCTCTGGTCGAAAGACTCTCGGGGTTATCTTCAAGAGATTTAGTCTCTTCTTCTGTTTCCGAAAGAAAATATTCAGAAGTTATTCTCTCGCGTTTAAGAAGTGAAATAATAGATTTCAAATCTGCATAATATCTAGTGCTGTCGCTGCGTGGACGCAAATACTTCCAATCATTGCCATTTAAAATTTCATCAAAGAGTATTGCTCGATCCATATCTTCCAAAAGTTTAGGTGTCGTAGCTAGGCCAAGAACTTTATAATATTCCTCTATGATCTTCATACCAAAACTATGAAAAGTGGAGACATTTACTTTTTCTCCTGTTTCGCCAATGTATTGTTTCAATCTACCCCGCATGGCTTCTACTGCAGAGTTGGTAAAAGTTAGACACAGCACGCCATCGGGTTTGATGTCAGTTTTTTTGAGAATATTAGCAATGCGTAGCGCCAGAACCTGTGTCTTACCTGTGCCAGGTCCTGCCACCACCATCACAGGGCCAGAGAGCGTTTCTACCGCTTCTTTTTGGGCCTTATTGAGCTTTTTATACTGTTCTTCAAAAGAAGTAGCCATAGCTCTTATTTTACTATTCTTGCGGTCCACTTACCAATTTTTGTTCTTTTGATAGAATATGCCAAAGCTGGGATACTGATTTTTTTACCCAAATCATTTGCTATACCGCGAACATAAGTGCCACTGCTACACTTTATTTTAAAACTACCAATAAAAAATTTTTGCTGTTTTGTGGCCGAAAGTTCTCTTTGCCAAATTTGTAAAATCTCTTTTTGGCGAAAATCCCCCCGCACTAGACCAATTCTTTTCTCAATATTTTTTAAAAATTGCTTAGAGCCAATTGTTCGAATTCCAAAAAACTTTAAACTTCGTACATTTACTTCTCTTGTTGGAACTTCCACTTCTTCACCCCCACGTGCGTATTCGAAAAGTGGTTTACCTTTTACTGTTTTGGAAGAATAAATTGGATATGTTTGTTCAAATTTGCCTGTAAAAAATTTTAGATTTTTCTTTACATTCCGCCCCAAATCTTTCATTCCAATGTTCGTTAGAATGTTAGAATGAACTACCTTTCCCAAAATATCATAAGTGTCAGTGATAAAACCAAATAAAACTTCAAATTCATATTCTTTACCCAAGACGAGATATTTTTCTTTTTGCTTTATTTCTTCTCCAGCCAGAATTAAGAGCAAACCAGAAGCCATGGGGTCAAGTCTGCCCGCATAGGTCATTTTTATATCTTTGTATTTTTTATTCTGCTTATTTTTTTTGCGAAAACGCCCTAGAGCTTCTAGGGGCGTTTCGCCTTGTTTTTTATTTAAAATAACAATATTTTTCATTTGCGGAGGCGGAGAGATTTGAACTCTCGAGACCTTTTGAGCCTGCCACCTTTCCAAGGTGGTGCACTAGACCGCTATGCGACGCCTCCGTATTTTTAGCCTAACATATTTAAAAATTCTTGCTCGTTTAGGATTTTTACCCCTAGCTTTTCAGCATTTTTTAGCTTACTTCCAGCTTCCTCCCCAACCACAACATAAGAAGTATTTTTAGATACAGATCCTGAAGTCTTGCCCCCTAGAGCCAATATTCTTTCTTTGGCTATCTCGCGAGACATCTTTGAGAGTGTGCCAGTCAAAACAAAAACAAGCCCACGAAACTTGCCTTTTTGTTTAGCACTTACTTTGTCTACAACCACCCCGTTCTTTTCCAATTTTTTTATAAAATTCAAATTATTTTTACTATTTTTCCCATGGAAAAAGTCATAAACACTCCTCGAAACAGCCGGGCCGATATTTTCTATTTCATTTATCTCTGGCTGGCTGGCAGACATTAATTTTTGTAAGGTGCCGAAGTTTGTAGCTAGGTCTCTAGCAGTTTCTTCTCCGACATGCAAAATACCAAGCGCCCACAGGAACTTTGATAATATAATTTTTTTCTTATTTTTTATCTCTGTAACAATATTCTCGGCAGATTTTTCACCAAACCCTTCTAGAATTTCAATATCTTCTTTGTTTAAAGTGAAAATATCCGCGGCGTCAGTGATGAGCCCCTCATCTTTAAATCTTTTCAAGATTTTAGGACCCAATTCATAAATCTCAAACACCGAAACAAAATGCTCTAAAAATCTTTCATCTTTGGCAGGACATTTTGGATTGGTGCAATAATACGCCACTGAGAGAGGAGTAGAAGAAAAATTTTTGGAGTGGAAGGTTCCGTCCGTAGGATGGAGGAAGCGAGAAAAATTTTTCTTCTGCGTATCTCTCATATCTCTTTTCTCCACAACACCCTTACACGCTGGACAACTGCTCGGCATCTTAATCTTCTTTTCTTTACCTGTTCTCATGCGAATGAGAACCTCCACTACTTTAGGGATAACGTCGCCAGCTTTTTCTATAACAACTGTATCCCCTATCCGTAAATCCAAACGCTCTATTTGGTCCATATTATGGAGCGTTGCTTTGGAAACAGTGGAGCCAGCCACCAGCGTTGGTTCAAAAATAGCGAGCGGTGTCAGTACTCCTGTGCGCCCGACATTGATTTTTACATCTTTCACTATCGTCGTCGCCCTCTCAGCTGGGTATTTGAAAGCCACCACATAGCGTGGAGCTTTACCCACCACACCCAACACTTCTTGCTGTTTGATTTCATCTACAGAAATTACTATACCATCGGTGCCATATGGAAAACTCGACCTAATCTTTTCAAACTTTTTTATAAACTCAATTACTTCGTTCAAGTTTTTACAAATTGCTTCGTGGCTGTCTACCTGAAAACCAAGTTTCTTCAAATAAGTATGTTTATCTGAATGAGTAGATGGAGCAGATACAAAATTCTCCCCGCGGAAGGTTCCGCCCGTAGGGTGGAGGAATGCGGGAGAATTTTGCATCTGCTCCACAATATCATAAGCAAAAAAATCCAATTTTCTTTTGGCCGCTAGTTTGGGGTCGAGCTGGCGCAAACTCCCAGCTGCCACATTTCTAGTATTGGCAAAAAGTTCTTTACCCGCTTTTTTATTGGCCAGATTTATTTTTTCTAAAGTTTTTTTAGACATCAATGCTTCTCCGCGTATTTCTATGTATTCTAGATACGGAGCCTTTAGGTGAAGAGGTATAGAAGGGATGGTTTTTAAATTTTGCGTTATATCTTCCCCTATCAAACCATCCCCACGCGTCGCTCCCCTGGTGAATTTGCCATTCTCGTATATTAGAGATACAGCTAGGCCATCAAACTTTACTTCGCAGAAATAACTCATCCCGTTAGAGGTAGAGGCGCGCTGCGAGCCCTCGCGACCTCTAACGGGACCAAGTAATTTTTTGATTCTTTTTTCCCAATCATAGAGTTCTTCTTCGCTAAATGCATCATTGAGCGAGAGCATTCTATGCTTGTGCTCCACTTTTACAAATTTATCAAGAGGTTTCCCACCTATCCTATTCTCGGGTGCGTTTAAATCTACAAATTCTGGATATTCTTGAAGTAGTGCTTTAAGTTCACGATTTAGAGAATCGTAAACATCATCGGTGGCACCAGGAGCATCTTTTACATGATATTCATCACGCAGACGCGCTATCTCACTCCGCAGTTTCTTTATTCTTTTTTGCGCCAAAACCTTCTCCATTGAAACATAATAACATTTTATTGCTTAAACGCTGCCGCTGAAATAGCCCAAGGATTGCTCCCAGTACCCGTCCAATGCATTAGATAAGAACCAGCTGAAACCGCGGGGCCAACAGTTGAAACTCCAGATGTAAAGCTTGCAACAGAGGTATTTTCTCTTTCTACTCTATTGGTCATTGAGGTCATTGTAAGGGTTTCTGTTATACGTTTTATTTCAACATCGATTATCCAAGTATTGGCAGTATTGGTTGTTAAGTTAACAGACATGGGGGTTACTGAAGTTCCAGTAGTACCAGCATTTGCATCCACAGGAGAAGCTTGGTTAACATTAAACAGTGATATTCCGTTACCCTGGAAAACATTTCCAGCTGGCATGGTCACACTTACTGTGTAAGTACCTATAGGTGGATTAATCAAATACCAGATGGAGGCTAAGCTACCATCAGCTATATCACTTCGAACCATAGTCAACGAAACTCCATTGTAAGTCACAGAGGAAGGAGGAAGAGTTCCTTGTCTTGAAGCAGTAGTAACTGCTAGGATACGATTAGAACCGCTACCAATTGTATGGCTCCATGTGACTGGCCAAGTAATTGTCGCTAATCTGGTAGTGCTGTCACTGACAGAATCTAAAGCAATAGGAAAGGCACTAAATGTTGCCGACACTGTACAATTTGCAGTAATTGCGTTGGTGGTATAAGTAGTGCCAACAAGAGAACCACCACAAGTGCCACCAACTGAGGTAGTGTATCCAGGGTTTGGAGTAACAGTAAAGACGGTGGTGGAACCAGAGTTTATGGTTTGTTGAGAGCTTGGATTAATAGATCCATTAGAGCCAGCACTTGGGGTGACAGTGTAGGTTGTTGGTGGTGGTGGGCCTGGAGAAGGAGAAGCTGTGTTGGAAAAGCCCAAAACATATGTGAGTTCAAGTTCACGCTCGGTACGATTTACATTTGTAGAATTACAAGAGGCATTCCCCACATTGTACCCCTTGGAAGTTATACTCGTAGTGACATTGTTGGGATCAAAGAAATTTTTACTAACTTTCACTATAACGCAAGATTGGTTTACGCTTCCCAAGCTAGGAACCACAAAATCCCAAGAGAAATTATTTAGAGAAGGATTAGATTTTACGACATTGATTGTAGAAGATCCAGCGCAGGTAATATTTTGAGAAGCAGGACTGCCAGAAGTAAACACACCGCTCGCAACCTTGTCGTGAAAAAGCATACATTCGGCTCCAGTGTCAGCAGCAAAAAAGGCATCGGCGGCATTTCTAGCCGAAGTGCTAAAATTGATTTCTTTGAGAGCAATATTAGAAACACCGAGTGCCATTGCCAAGAGCATACTTGCAAGAGTAATTGCAAAAAGTAAGACAAACCCTTTATTTCTTTTTACAACTTTTTTAATCATTTTTATTCTACCCAATTAAATAAACTCTCCGAGAGCGTGGTACTCTTGCTCCCCGACCCCTGAGTCCAAGATACGGTTGAAAGAATTTTTAATTCATTTGTGTTAGTTTGAGTAACTACAATTTTACGAGAAAAAATTGAATTGAGACCAGCACTATAATTGTACGCTCCGTTGGCAGGGTTATATCTAAGATATAGGCAAGGTGCACCGCAATCCGTGGGAGTAATGTTCGTAATAGCAGAAGAATTATTAAAATCTAAATCAGGCAAATAACAACCATATTTGTTTGCCCGGGCGCAAATGGTGTCATTGGTAGCTCCTACTTTGGCTCTAAAGGTATCCCATCCGACTTGCGCACCACCGACATTATAAAGCACATAAGTATCACGCATATTGCGTATATATTCAATCCCCTCTTGGGCTAAATACTCCGCGGTGGTTTTATTTTTTGCGTAGCTAATATCCGCAATCCCCCGACCCAAAGAAGTAAGTAACGCCACTAATGCTACGGAGAAAATAGCGACTGCCACCAGTGTTTCGACAAGGGTAAATCCGTTTGAGTTTTTATAATTTTGTTTAAAAAATTTAATCATATGGAATAATTAAAGTGGCAAGATATCTATCAGTCTTTGCGACACAGAAGTTTGTAAAGAAAACGGAGTAATGACATTGTTCTTTACGAAGGTAATTTTCCCAGACAATCTTATGTTTACAAGTGGTTGTTGACTGTCAGCAAATGGACGCTCGGAACCAAAGACAGAAAAACCAGAAATAGGGTCCACAACGACTTCGTCTGGAGTAAGTTGAATAAAAGCCGCTTGAGCATATGGACCCGTGGTGGCTTTCCAAACCTTACCACCCAAAATATAATACACCCATTGATCGTTATGGTTTAGAGCATCCCCCAAGGCTGGTTCAAAAGCAATCGCCCAGCCACTAGCACAAGATTTTGGAGTACTCATGATAGAATCAGTGGTTATGGGAATAGAATCACCAGGTAAAAAACAACGAATCTTAGACCCAGTTCGAATATTTCTAGACATATCTTCCAGCACAAAACTCAAGCTGTCTACGATAGAGCGCATATCTTGCGACTTTTGATGAATAACATTTGCCCTGAGAAGAGTATCCATTCCCACCATCATCACTACCAGAAAAAGAGATATAGAAATCATCGTTTCGATGATTGTAAACCCACCCTTTTTTATACTTTGAATTAAATTTCTTTCTTGCATATTAATTTATTTGAATTCTACCAGATGGAAAAAGCTTTATTCTAGCACTAACTCCTTGCGGAGATGTAACTGTGATTTGCACAAAATCAACCGTAGAAGTCGGAGAGATGCTGGAGAGCATCGTCGCCCTAGAATCGGGTCTAGTAAAAGTAGCCATTAAGTCATTAATGGAAGTAGATGTTCCGCCAGCATAAAAAAATGCAATGTTGGATATTGTATTTTGCTTAGTAAGCGTAATCCTATCCAAGCATTCATCGCTGGTGGGGCTTGCTGGGGTTGCACAAAAAAAAGCATCTGCAACATTGTATTGTTTATCCGCATTCAAATCAGCAAAATAAATAAAATTCTTATTATTACCTGGAGTCAAGAGATTGAAATACACTCCGTAGGAGGGTTTACCAGCAAAGGTCAAAAGAGAGTTAGACTTTCCAGAAGTGGCAGATTTTTGTGCTTCAACTATTTTTAAAGCAATATCGTTGGCTAAGTTTTTGATATCTACTTTTTCTTGAAATTTACGATAATTAAAAAGAGAAATAGAAAGCATCACTGAAAAAATACTTAGAACTACAATCAGTTCTATAAAAGTCATACCTCGAGAAGGGTAAAAAAATTTTAGCTTAAGCTTGAAAGAATTATTAAGTTTTTTAAAAAATAAAATCATTATAAAAATACTAAAAAATTGGGAAAAGATTTATTTCAAAAAGGAATATCAAAATGGCTCCCAAAACCAAAAACGGAGCGAAAGGAATTTCGCTTTTCAGTTTGTGTCTTAGAGAAAAAACAATAAGAAAAACACCGATAAGGGCTCCTGACCAAAAGGCCAAGACTATAGCAGAAAGCACGCTAGAAAAGCCCAAGAAGTACCCGAGGCCGATTGCGAGCTTGGCGTCTCCCAACCCCATCCAAGCACCACGCGACAAAAACCAAATCAATGCAAACGGTAGTGAAACCAACACGCCCGAAATGAGTCCTAAGAAAGTTGGCATATGGGGTAAGAAATTATAATTTACAAAGAAAAAGACACTCAAGAATGACACCACCCCGAAAACCAAAGAAAGCTTGTCGGGGATTATTTTATGCTTTAGGTCATAAGTAGCTATGACAACCAAGAGCGCGAAAATAGTCGCGTAGTAGGCGTAAGTAACAGCAAACGGAATAGCAGATAGAAAGAAAAGATCTTGAAACTTCCAGAAAAGTCCTGCAAAAATAAGCCCAGTCGCAAGCTCCACCAACGGATATTGAATGGCGATTTTTGTTTTACAAGAAGAACATCTACCTTTTAAAATAAAGAAGCTGACGACGGGAATAAGCTCGTACGGACGAAGAGAGTTTTGACAATTCATACAAGCACTTCGGCCACCAAAAGTAGCTTCGGTGTTGTACCGCAAAATTACTACATTCAAAAAACTTCCAATGATAAGCCCAAAAATGAAAAAAAGGGTTGCTAAAATTATAATCATTATGCTAATTATAACACTAATTACAAATATAGTCCCCAGCTACCGTTAAACCAGAAGTTGCAAAATATTTTGCAGTATTTAAACTATCTACACACCAAAAACCACCTTGAGCAAGAGGAACTTCAGCAGCCCAAGCTATTGCATTATTATTACACACAGCCACTGTTATACTACTACCTGATAAATTGATGGATACACTACTTATACCTTTAGCTTTTGCCGCCGCTAAAACTAAAGCATTTATTGTATTCACCCCTCCTACTACTGGTCCAACAGCACAAATATTAGTATAAGTATCAGGAGATGCGGTATTTGTATTATAAAAAATCTCTGCTTGTGCTCTAGCATTTACTAAGTTTGATTTTATTCCTGCATCTCCACCTTTTTTTCTAGCATCATTCAATGCCGCAGTAACAAGAGTAGCCAAAACACCAATAATCGCTACGACTACCAAAAGTTCAATCAATGTGAACCCTGCTTTAATATTTTTAAAAGAGTTTTTATTTTTCATTATTTATAAATTACTAATTAATAATTAGAGGTAAAGCGACACATCTCCACCCCCTATATTCAACCAATTGCTCCATAATTATAACATAATCATAAAAAACAAAAAACCGCCTCCAGTGTGGAAACGGTTTTATGCATAAGTTATAACAGAACTTATATTATGGACAAACGACTGCGTTTATTGCCAATGCAGTAGATTCTTTAGAAGCTCCTGTAGAATCTACACACCACCCACCGTTTGCCGCAACAGGAGATTTCAACGATGCAATAGCCGCCCAAGCAGTTCCGTTTTCATGACAAGTAACCGCAGCGGCAGTAGCACCAGTAGCACTCCAGGCGTAAGCAGTACCTATAGCAATGTTAACCGCAGCAAAGTTTGAAACCAGTTTTTGACCAGCATTTAGAAGTTGTGCGTTAATGGTACCAACTGCGATGGCACACACACCAGCATATGACTGAGGAGTGTCGTAGAACAATTCTGCTTGTGCGCGAGCACCGCTCACAGCAGCCTTGATAGCAGCATCAGAACCTTTGGTTCTAGCACTGTTTAGACTTGCAAGCACCACTGAAGCCAAAATACCGATGATAGCAACAACGACCAAAAGTTCAATCAATGTAAAACCTTTTTTAAAACTTAATTTCTTCATAATAACTTTATAGGCTTTAGGAAGTTTAGGCTCTAGGCTCTAGCTTTTTTAATTGCTAATGCCTAATGCCTAATGCCTAGTTGCCTGATTAATAATAATAATAATAATAATAATTTCGACTTATTTTTAATACTCTAATTATATAACACCCACGCAATAAAGTTATCCACACCTCTCCGCCAAGGCTACGAAGTGCAAGCACCCTCTACTAAGGCTACGAAGTGCAAGCCTACCATCTCTAACTAATACCACCAGCAATATTGTAAATCGGCATAAGCACAGATACAAGAAGAATACCTACCCCTAGGCCCAAAACAACAATCATCACCGGCTCAATCAGGCCCACCAATGTATCTACCGCATCATCCACTTCTCTTTTGTAGAAATCCGCCAAGGTTTTTAAAATTGGCCCCAGCGAACCTGTCTCTTCTCCTACTTTTATTATCTGCACCATAATACCAGGTATTTCTTCTGGATATTTTTCAAACGCAGTCGAGAGAGGAAGCCCAGACTTTACCCCATTAGTAACTTCTTTTAAAATTCCTCTATATACATTGCTATCTACAACTTCTGCCGTTATGTCGAGAGCACGAATGATTGGAATTCCAGAAGTAAGCATGGTATCCATGTTGTCAGCAATTCTAGAAAGAAATAGCTTTTTATAGAGATCTCCAACTAAAGGAATACTGAGACGCGTCTTATCTAAATAGTTTCTCCCCTTTTCGGAACGAGCCATCCACCAAAGCCAAAAAACTAAAATAATTATAAATATAATAACCAGAAGTCCGTAACTCACGAAGAAATTAGATGAAGCTATGACTAGTTTCGTATAAAAAGGAACCTCCTGTCCAGAATCCAAAATAATTGCAGAAAGTTTTGGGATAACAACCACGAACATAAGCCCCATCACAACAAAAAAGGTGAAAATAACGAAAGCAGGGTAAATAAGAGCGTTTCTGGTTTTGGTAGTAAGACTATATTGACGATCCAGATATTCAGCCAAGTGTAAAAAGGTTTGATTGAGTTTACCCACCTCCTCCCCTGCTTTGACCATGTTCACATAAAAGCTAGTAAAAACATCGGGGTGTTTGCTAAGCGCACCAGAGATAGAAAAGCCCGCTTGAAGATCATCCCCTATTTGAGTGAGCTTCAAGGCCAAAAGTTTGTTGTCAGAATTGGTAGACAACATTGTGAAAGCTTTTAGAGCAGATATTTGCGCTTCAAAAAGTGTTGCGATTTGGCGAGAAAAAATAACCACATTCTTCATCGGAACTTTTGCAAAAAAAGACATCTGGAAGATGGTTTTGGCTTGCGCTTCATCTTTTATAGAAATAACAATGAGCCCTCTTCTTTGAAGCCCGCTTATAGCGCTATCACGGCTCGAAGCGTCAATTTCGCCTTCTTTGTTTTCTCCTTTGTCGTTTACTGCTTTATATTTAAATAACATATGTGTTTAGAAAGTTAAAAGTTATAAGGTAATTTTTACAACATTCGTTCGAGGCCTTTAGGGTTAAGAGAAAATTGGTGAGCATTTTCGATAGAAATTTCCCCAGCTCGTATAAGTTCAACCAAGGAATGGTTGAGATCTACCATACCCGAGCCAGAACCAGTTTCGATAACCACATCTATTTCGTGAGTGCGTTTTTCACGAATAAGGTTTGAAACTGCGTTATTGTTTAATAATAATTCATAAGCAGGAATAAGCCCCCCTGTAATCCGAGGAATAAGTCTTTGAGAGAAAATACCCAAAAGTGATGCTGCCAACTGTGCACGAATCTGGTCTTGCTGGGTTCCAGGAAAAGAATCGATAATTCTATCAATTGTTTGCGAAGCATTGTTGGTGTGCAAGGTAGATAAGACTAGGTGCCCTGTCTCTGCAGCAGTTACGGCGGTTGCAATAGTTTCTGCATTACGCATTTCACCAATCAATATAACATTCACATCTTCGCGAAAAACAGATTTTAGTGCTATCTGAAAATCTTTTGTATCGATACCCACTTCACGCTGGTTAATGATAGATTTATTTGGAACATATACGTGCTCGATGGGGTCTTCGATAGTCACGATGTTGCGTGCCTGCTCGTTGTTAATTAAATTAACCATCGCAGACAATGTAGTAGATTTGCCCTGACCAACAGGACCCACAACCAAAAAGAAGCCTTGTTTCTTGCGAGCTAAATCAGCAATAATGGGTGGTAAGTTTAATTCTGCTAGGGTTTTAACTTTTGGCACCAATCGAAGCACAATACCTATCAAACCTTTCTGAAAAAAAGCGTTACCACGAAGGCGTGCTTCTCCACGAAAATCATAAGAAAAGTCTAATTCTTGCTCGTCCATGAATCTATCAACTTTTTCTTTTTCTAAAATTTCAGACAAAACACCAATCATGTCTTCTTTTGATAAGACTGGATATTTTTGCAAAAAAGAAAGTTCACCTGAAACACGAATCGCAGGTATTCTACCAGCCCCCAAGTGTAGGTCAGACCCACCCTCACGAATAAGAATCAAAATCAGTTCTTCTAATATTTTTTTGTAATTCATTGTCATAAGTTATAAAGTTATAAAGTTATAAAGTATTCGGGTTTTGCTTGCTTTTAGCTAAAATATCTCTAACTTGCTCTATAACTTCTGCGGGAGTTGAATTGGCTTTAATAATATAGCCGTCCACCCCCAAGCTATTTCCTCTATTAATATCAGACGGCTGACTTTTATTAGATAAAATTATCTTTATAGAATTTGGAGACAAGTTTTCTTTATTTATTTTTTCCAACATCTCAAATCCATCCATTTCTGGCATAATAATATCCATCAAAATAATATCTGGATTTAGTCCACCCTTTATTTTTTCAATAGCAGGCACCCCACCATTGACCGCAAAAACATCAAAGCTATTTTGGCTAAACTTCAATGCATACATATCTAAAAGAAAACTATCATCATCTACTATTAAAATTTTCCTTTTCCCGTCTATCATATATTTTATTTAAGCGTTGTATACATTATATTATGAAACAGCCATAAGCACAATTGACGAAGAAGCTGTCTAATTTATTTATTCTGGTCGCTGAAATTATATACTTCTCTCCAAGGGATAGTCCCAGCTATAGCTTTGAGCATTGCATCCTCGCGCATCATCAACATACCAGCATTGCGAGCACTTTTATAAATTTCTGCATCGGTTGGATTTTTAAGAATTATAGCTTGCATTTCCTTTTCTACTTTAAACATTTCAAAAATAGCTATACGCCCACGCGTTCCAGAAGGTGCCTCTCCAGAGGGCACCGTATCGTACATTTCATTTGTAATTTTAATTTCTTTTTTAAATTCTTCGGGTAAATCTTTTAGTTGGTTCTCAATCTGAAGTTTGATGCTCTCATCCATAGGTACTAATTTTCTAGAAGTCGGATAAGTCATCTTGGATAAGCGTTGAGCAATCGAAAGCACCAGAGTAGGTGCAATAAGATAGGGGTCAACTCCCATATCAATCAATCTGGGGATAGCTCCAATTGCATTATTGGTATGGAGGGTTGAAAATACCAGGTGTCCTGTTAGGGCCGCTTGAATAGCAAGCTGGGCAGTTTCTTTGTCTCTTATCTCCCCCACCATTATTATATCTGGATCTTGGCGAAGAATAGAACGAAGCCCAGATGCAAAGGTATAACCGATTTCGGGCATTATCTGCGATTGATTAATATTGGGCATATGATACTCGACTGGATCTTCAAGTGAAACAATGTTGCTTTTTTCTTTATCGAGTTCGTTCATCATAGAATATAGTGTAGTAGATTTCCCAGAACCAGTTGGACCAGTAATTAAGATAAGTCCGTACGGTTTGCCTATGGCTTCCTTAATCATTTCAAAATTTGCTTTTGATAAACCTAATTGGTCAAGCGGCTTGACCCCTTTCTCGGCATCCAAAATACGCATAGCAACTTTTTCACCATAATATGCTGGCATAGTAGATACTCTGAAATCAATTTTCCGTCCATCGATGCTAGTGCTGAAAGACCCGTCCTGTGGTTTTCTTTTTTCATCTAATCGTAATTTTGAGATAATTTTAACACGCGCCACTATTCCACTATAAACATTTATTGGTAAAACAATTGTTGTATAAAGTGTTCCATCTACTCGATAACGCACTTTCACATTTTCTCCCGTATGTTCGATGTGTATATCGGAAGCATTAGCTTCTATGGCATTACGCAAAATAACGGCAACTATTTTTATAACTGGTGCATCTTCTACTATTTTTTCTTGTTCGCCGGATTTGACATTTTTTATCGCTTTATTAAGATTGGTAGCTTCACTCAAACTTTTGATATCTGATGCTTCTTCTTGCTCAATTTCTCCAAGTGCTTCTTCCACTTGAACTGAAATACCTTTGTAGGTATTCATGATTTCGTTGTAATCGTTTTTAGAAATGAGAAAAATTTTAAAAGGGATACCAAGTTTCCCAGAAATAAACTGCAGGGCATCCATCGCTTGCATATTCTCTGGGTCGGTCACCCCGACTTCCAAAACTCCATCGGTAAAACCAATTGGAACAAAGTGATAGTAAGTTGCAGAATCTTCTGGGATGTATTTGAGTATTGCAAAAGAAACATTCTTAGCATCTACATCCTTGACTGGCATCTGTAAATACTGCCCCTTGGCAACAAGGACCTTCTCTTCTGGTACGCCGAATTCTATTAAAGCCGCATCAACATCACCACCAAATTTTTCTGCTGCACGATTTTTAATTTCACCAATTTGGTTTTTATCGATTAGGCCACTTTTTACCAATTCTTCTAAAAAACTCATATTTAAATTTGACTATCGTACCCAAATGGAGCAAATGGATTTGGCCTGCCTTCTGTACCATCAGGTATCAGTAAAATACTAGAATCTACGAGACTATCAAAAGCTGGATCACGTAAAATAGAATCATTCAAACTGATACTCTTTACACTAAGGAGAAGAGCTAGAAAATCTTGGGCGAGGACAAAGCTTTGGTTCTGTTCGTCGGACGAAGAAGGTGTGGCTGCTTCTCCAGAAGAAGAAACAAGGGCTGGAACCTCTCCATCTTTTTTAATGAAAAATACATACAAAAGTATTATCACTACTGCAATGGATACAAAGATTATAGTGTTTTTAATTTTGGGATTCATATTAATTTTTTAACCAATAGGTATTAATCTTAAAATCATATTTATAAACTTCCGATGAAAAAAGAGCTGGATTAATCCCTGGGCTAACATTGGATGAGAAAGAAATTGAAGATACATCTACAATGCGAAGGTTTTTCTCAAGTGCTTTAAGAAAGTTAATAAAATTACTATAACTACTAGAAGTGGAAAATTCTAAACTCCAAGTTCCAAAGTCCTTCCCTGCCATCGGGTCTATTTCATTATTTTGAATGGCCACTGGCGCACTACCTGTTTCTTTTTTAAGAGTATCGTACTTTACATCTCTTAAGACCATTCCAAATGGTGCAGCGATTTTTTCTATTTCCAAAATCAACCTTATGTTATCCACACTCTCGGGAAGCAATTTTTGTAGTTTGGCTAAATTGTCTGGATTAATTGAATTAAATTTATTAGTCAATTTATCTCGCTCATTTTCAAGTGCCTTGGCATTGTCTAACGCTTCATTATAAGATGCAGACTCAGCCTTTAGTACAGAAATGTTTTTATAGATAGGGTTCGTAAATGTCAAAAACCCTACCACCGCTACTCCTATTAAAATGATTGGTGTAATAAATCTAAACATAATTAATTCAATATTATATTCGTATCTCCTTGGGGAGGATTAATATCTGGAATAGTCGTTGTGTCTTCTGGGAAAATAATTGTATCTGGTGGTGGATTTGGAGTATTAATACTGTTCGTGCTTTCTATTTTTAATACTTCTTGATAATCAACAAAACTCGAAGCGACTGAAAATTCTAAATCAAAAATGACATTCCCGCTCTCGTCGAGTGAAAGGTTTGAAAAAACAGGATCAATTAAATTTTTATTTTGAGTAAAAAGATCAGATTGCAAAGCCACTGAACGATAACCTATAGCCATACCACCCAATTTTATTGTTACCATACCAGATTTTGCAGAATCCATGTCGTAGCTAAATTTTGTATAACGAACAGTTTTCATTGTGATATCTTGTAGAACCGAAAAAATAGGAGAAATTGCAATATGTTTTGATAAAATTTCATTAGAGGCTCTTAGGCGCTTGTCGAGTACTTGCAGTTGTGATATTTTAGTAGGTTCAAAACGATCCTTGGCTAGAATAAGGTCATTTTCTTTAGTAGTGATGCTTTTAGTCAAAACTACTTTATAGAAATAAAGAACTCCGGTGCTGATAAGCATCGTAAAAAAAAGTAAAACAGCAATGAGGGTAAGTAAGCCGACCGGACGTGGCGAAGTAGCCCTCTCGTCGATTATTGGTTTTTTGGGTATGAAGGAAGTTTGAAAATTTTGTTCCATCCCGTTAGAAATTGTACTTAATTATTAATACTTTTACTTTTATATCCCGTTTTTGTATTTATGGTATTTCTAACGGGATCCATCCTAATTTAATTATAGCCTATTTATTGCAATTTTCGTAAAGCCAAACCGAGTGCAACTGCAAACTCTGGACCTGTGGCTGCAAGTACTTTGTCTAAAAATGCTGGTGTGCCAACTTTGGAGAAAGGATGTCCGATTTCTACTTCTGTTTTAAAGTTCTCTACAGCGGCTTCTTTTAATCCTTTCAAGAGGGAGCCTCCACCAGAAAAAATTACTTTACTAATAGTACGACCATGCTTTTTTTCATAATCTAATAATACATTGTTTGCTTCTGAAAAGATATAGTCTGTGTGAATTTTGACAATCTCTGGCAGGCTCGGATCACTCGGGTTGTTGAAAAGTCCAAAATCTTTTTTCATTTTCTCTGCTTCTGAAAAAGGAATAGTCAAAGATTTAGAAATTGATTCTGTAATGTCTGCTCCCCCACGAGCAATGGTGTGGTATCCCTTTACCATTCCAAATTCAACCAAAGATAGTTTGGTGCGAGAAGCCCCAAAATCCATAAGTAAAACCAAGGAAAGTTCGTGCTCGAAACAAGAACGAATTGTTGAAAATATTTCAATTTCAAAAAAAGACGCTGAAAGATTACCCTCTGAAACAATTGAGCGGTACTTGGCTACTGCATCGTTTTGTAAGGCAACAACTAGCACTTCCGTTTTGTTGTGTGATGGGAGTGCAGAATCTTCATCATTTATCTCAGCAAAAGAAGCTTCTTTTTTGGGTAAAACAAAGTAATCAAGAGAAACTTCTGTAATAGGCATCGGAATATATTTTCTAGCTTCGGTTGGAATAATAGATGCCAGCTCTTGTTCTTTTACTTGAGGCGGTAGCTCTAGGGTAAAAATCAAACTTAGTTGGACTGGAATAGCAAGAGCAGTGGAGGTAGAGGTAACTCCAGCTTGTTTCAAAACTTCTTTTAAAGCCTCTACTGTCTTTTCGACAGAAAGATTGGTAACGCGAGCAGCATCTAGCTCTGCATATGGACCGAGCGAAATGACCCCATAAGTTTCAAGAAAGGCTTTTCCTCCTTTTTTCTTTATTTCTACAACTTTAATCGCCGAAGAACCTATGTCGATTCCGACAGCACTACCCTCTCCACTACTAAACATTTTTGTACTAGAAAAAATTTTCTTGAATGGATTATCCATTTTGATTTATGGTAAAATACTCCTAAAGTATAACACATACGTGTCCCGTTAGAAATCCAACATGAATAAAATAAACCACAAGACATTATTAATAAGATTTCTGCTGGGATGAGCTTTTTAGACACCATATTAAGCATATTTTTCCCTATAAAATGTATCTCCTGTGAAAAAAACGGAGAAAATTTGTGTTTGGAGTGTTTGGCGAGCTCGCCCGGGGTCTTAAGAGAGTGCGAAGAATGGATTTTCCCCTTTTTTGATTATCGAGACAAAACCATTAAAAAGGCAATTTCCCTTTTGAAATATGGAGGAAAAAGGAGCTTGGCGAGAGTTTTTGCAGAAGTTATGTATGGACGAATTGCAGAAGAGCTGGCTGACCTCAATATTATGGAGAATTTTGACAACGCCCTTTTGATACCCATCCCTTTGTCCAAAAAACGCCTACGAGAACGGGGCTTCAATCAATCTCTACTTATAGCTCAAAATCTAATAGAAATAGACGAAAGAACCAACCATATTCTTCCAACCCTCACATTAGAAAAAAATGTTTTAATTAAACCAAAAGAAACTACTCACCAAGCGCATATCAAAAACCGCGAAGAACGCTTGAAAAACATTGTCGGTTCTTTTGCTCTAAAAAACGAAAACCTAATCAAAGATAAAAATATAATTTTAATAGACGATGTCACCACCACTGGTGCCACCCTCAGCGAAGCTAAAAAAATACTAAAACGAGCAGGTGCTAAGAAAGTTATAGCTTTTACCGTGGCGCATTAGAAAATTATTTCCACAAGTCCCAAATCATCCCAGCGATGTTTTGAGGCTTACCTTCGAGTGCGTAGTAATGAAGATCAATAAACGGCAAGGTGTTGCATTCTATTATCCCCCATTTTTGTGAGTCGGCAGATTTTTCTGGGTCAGGAATAATGCAATCAAAACCTACCACTGCAAGCTCTAGTAATTTTGCAGTTTTTTCTAGAATAGGCACAAAGCTGGAGTGCAGTTCTCCAAGCATTTCTTTGGTTGCGCCACCAAAAAGTCTACCTACGCGGTGAGATAAAAATAAAATTTCGCCATAGGGCAATACACTTTCCAGTAAAAAACCAGACCGAGTAATGTAGTATCGTAGCTCTTCACCCACTTGCACGCGTTCTACTCGCTCGTGACGATTTTTGTCTTTCTCTAAAATGAGCTCACTGATGGTTTGCTTGCCATCCCCCACTACATGGGGGGCTTGGCCTCGATAAAATCCAGCTAGCTTGCCGGCCACCAGCGTCGCTCTGCAAACATAGCCAGAGATATGTTCTTCGACAACAATGTACGGACAAATTTGTTTGACTATCTTTATAGCATCTTTGAATTGCTGTAGTGTATTGATGTTGGTTATTGTATGTCTGCCTCGTGAGCCCACTTTGGGTTTTACAATTATTGGTTTTCTTAATTTTTCAAATATATTTTGGAATCTACCCTCGCCACCAAAGAGTGGTAATTTAAAATAAGCCGGTATGGGAATGTTGCTTACCTCTAATTCTTCTTTGAGTACAAACTTGTCATCCCAATCTTTACGCGTATCTAGAAATTTACGCGGAATGGGAAGACTTTCAAAATAAATTTTCTTACCATTTATGGTTGCACGATAAAAATCTAGTGGTTTTGATAAAATAATTATTTGCTCCATTTTTATCCCTCGCTTCTTCGCTTCTTCCCAAATTACTCTGGAGCGAAAGGATTTTGCTTTATCTATATCACTAGAGAACCTGGCAATCCTAAAAAATCTAAATATCTGGAAAATAAAAATAAGTAAAGAGTCAACAAAAACTTTTAAAAAATTGGGAGCGCGATTGGCCACCTTGATAATGTGGTTATCAAAAGTAATAAAGAGTAGGCTGTGTAAATATGAAAAATGATGGTGGAGCGGTGCGTCTCCACAATAAGAACAATGACTTTTTTTTATAATCGGTTCGGGTATTGCCATATAACTCAAAGAGACAGCCCAAAAATATCTCTGGAACTGCCTCTTTTTAAATAAAGTACCTTAATTTTTAGTGAGTTCCTTGCATAAAATAAATTCGATCGATTGTTTTTATAAAACACGACTATATGAATTATAACAATACTGGAAACTAAAGCAACCCCATCATGGCCACGGCCAGAGATATAATGAATATAATGATAAGGACTGATTTAAATGTTTGCATGGCGGTATTCTCTGGACAAAATTCGAACCTTTTTTGAAATGAATCCTGACGAAGAAATCTGAAACAATGCGGACGAAGTTTTGCGGAAACTATTTTCTGGGGAAAGGATTCCGCAAAACTTCGGCTGATTCCTTTTTTCTGAATTTGGAAGTCGCAAGCGGAGGAGGAGGGGTCTGGGGAGGAATCCTCCGCTTGCTCCTCTTTTTGTTTTGGCGAAATTCGGGCGGGCTATCAGAAGAAAAATATAACATTAAATTCTCGGTGAAGCCGAGAATCACGACAAGAAACTTTTTGTTTGTTCAAGATATTTTTGCAAACCTTCAATTTTTTCTGTTCCTTTCGTTTTGTGCATGTAAGGAAGTTTTACTGTTATGTTTAAAACTAAAAATGCATGAAATAATTTTTTGTCATATTTTTCATCTCCAAAATATCCGTCAAGGAATTGTTCACCAGCTTTGCTAACACCTCCTTTTGAAATTTTATGAACAAGACTTCTTGTTATATCCATAAATGGATGATGAAAACATGGCCATGGATCAAATACTGTAAACGGTTCCGTTGCAAAAACATTTCCTCTACCAAAATCATTATGGCAATATACACTTTCCCTACTATCTCCAATACTGGAAATTAAAATTTTAAAAACGTCATCTATCGAGCCGTGTTTTCCATCATCTAAAAGATGATGCTCTTTTACGTATTCAATTTGTGTTTGCATATTATAATCACCTTTTAACCATTCAGTAATATTAAAATATTCTGGTGTACTTTTTTTATTAACAATATTGCTATATCCTTCAGTTTTTACCTCATGCATTTTTCGAAGCAATTTGCCTAAATCGTAATATACATTTTTTTCTAGTGATTCCTTGCCATCATATTTACTACTTAATGTATTAGAATCAACATATTCCATAAGAACATAAAAATGTTCACCAATTTCACCTTCTTCTAAAACATGAGGGACTTTTACTCCTACATTTTCCCATGCTTTTAAAAATACCCCTTCAAGTCTAGAGTTTAATTTACTCAAGGAAATTTTTAGAATAAGTTTTTGCCCTGATGTTTCAATAATACTCACAAGAGAAGAAACACCTTCATGTAAAAAAGTTACATTAACTTTTTTGCCAGAAAATAGAGGGTGTTGAGATATAAAGTCTTTCATTAAAGGAACAAGGTTTTTTCTTCTCTCATTAAATTTCTGATCCACTTCGTGTTCAGAAAGTTTTGGTTCGTTTACAAAAGTAACTGAGCCGATAGATTTTTCAATGTCATTGTTCATAAAATTATTTTTGTTTCATCTTAAGAATCATTTTTTCAATATCCTTTCGATGGTATCGACGATCGCCCCGAACTCCAAAACGGATAGCTTTCAAAAACCCCTTATTGTCCCATTGTCGTAAGGTATTGGGATGACAACTAAGAAGTTTGCACGCCTCGCTTAAAGTTAAGATTTCTTCGCCTTTTTTTGTAGTCATAATTCGTTATTGCTAACTTAACATTAGTTTACATCAAAATTCAGACAAAGTAAATGATATTCAAAGGGTTTTAGTTACCAACTCCTACCACTCGGGACGCCCTAGACTCCTAGGGCGAGTTGCGTCATCAATGTAGGTATGAAAACAACAGCACCCATAGGCTATGAAATACCTCAGTTGGCCCAAGTGGTAATACCAACCAAGTATTGCCTCTATGCCCGTAAGTCGACCGAAAGCGAAGAACGGCAAGTCCTTTCGATAGATTCGCAGATCAAGGAGATGCTACAGATGGCAGAACGAGAAGGGCTAGAGATTGTAGCAATGAAGCGTGAATCACACTCAGCAAAAGAAACTGGTCAAAGACCAGTCTTTAACGAGATCATTGAGGAAATACGAGCGAAAAAATATAACGGTATTCTTACGTGGGCACCAGATAGAATATCTCGTAATGCAGGAGACCTAGGAAAAATTGTGGACTTAATGGACGCGGGGCTGTTGGAAGAAATACGAACATATGGACAAAAGTTTTCAAATAATCCAAATGAAAAATTCCTGCTGATGATTCTCGGATCACAAGCAAAACTAGAAAATGATAATAGAGGTATCAATGTAAAGCGAGGATTGAGAACAAGAGTAGAGATGGGACTATGGCCAGGAGTTGCACCGCTTGGATATTTCAATCAGAAGCATATGGATAAAAAGTGTGAGGTGATAATAGATGAAGACCGTGCTCCGATTGTGAAAAAGATATTTGAAAAAATGGCATACGACAAAATGAGTGGTAGAAAGATACATCAATGGCTTAAGTTTGAA
>Ga0163150_10000867_pt1 | contig 54027 bp, 43 predicted proteins | sample OliLakLV19P2IB_FD_148628 | JGI IMG/M metagenome (GOLD analysis project Ga0163150, IMG submission 148628) | Freshwater microbial mat bacterial communities from Lake Vanda, McMurdo Dry Valleys, Antarctica - Oligotrophic Lake LV.19.P2.IB | ecosystem: Environmental > Aquatic > Freshwater > Lake >...
ACCGTAGACATACCAGCCGTTGAGCATCCGGTAATCCTGGAGATGCACCCACGACTTGTCATTGACCGCGGCCCGAAGCTTTTCGAAGGCCTCAGGGGAGAGTCGCTTGGCGGGCGGTGCGCCAAAAAGCGTCTTGTCGAGGGCCTCGCCCACGAGGCGGTCACCAGCGTCACTTACGTGGCAGCCGTTGATCGTGAACGGTTCCTGCCCCTTGCTGGCAAATGCCGCCTGGGTAGCATCAAAAATGTCGGCAAAGGCGATGCCCCGCGCTGCTGCGACGTCGCGAGCAACGTCGCGGTACTTCGCGAGGATCTCGTTGCGGTCTGCGGCGGAAGGCAGCAGGGGATCACCCGTATCCTCGACCGCGATCGGCGAGACGATCACAAACCGTGGCGGAGCCTTCGTGTCGTCGCGTGCATACTTTGCCGCGACTTCATCGAGATACTTCGCGTAGTCGGCCTTGAATTGTTCGATGCCGGCGGGACCGGCGAACGACTCGTTGAAACCGAAAAACAAGAGATACGTGTCGGCCCCGAAGGCGGCCAGCGGATCGTCGAGCTTCGTGTAGTCGTTGGGACGCTGGCGGATGGCGACCTCGTCGGCGGGCCTGGCGAAGTTACGAACCACGAGTTTCTTGTCTGGGAACCGCTCGTGAAGGAGCGTCTCAAAGTGCCCAAAGAGGTTCATGCGCTCGGCGGTTGAGTTGCCCAGGAAGGCGATCCGCTCGCCGTCCATGAACGCAAGCGGCAGCGCGCTCGGCGGAAGTGCGGGACGCGCGGGCCGTGGCGGAATCGCAAGAAACTCCTGCGCCGTCTCGAGGCGATCGGCGGGCCGTGGCCCCTTCTTCTTGCCCTTGTCTTTCTGCGCCCATGCCGTGCCGCCGGCCACCATCACCGCAGCCACGAGCGCCACGAACACACAACCGCCGACGAACCGCGTCATGTTCTCTCTCCAAAGACTTCGGGGCAGCCCATTCATAGACTGTGAAAATCGTTCTCCGCCGCACGATGCGGCGGTTACCGACCATGGCAAACCTCGGCTTTGCCATCGGTCGGCCAAGTGAGCAAAGGCCATGGAGGGCTTTGTCCACGGACAGCTAGGATATCACGCCAGAAGATCGTTGATTACGCGGGCATGCTCTACGCCCGTGAGCTTGAAATCAAGCCCCAGATGACGGTAGGTGAGCCGCTCGTGGTCGAAGCCGAGCTGGTTGAGCACCGTGGCGTGGAAGTCACGGATGTGCACGGGGTCTTTGATGACGTTGTAGGAGAAGTCGTCGGTCTCGCCGTAGATCTGACCGCCCCGGAATCCACCGCCGGCCATCCACATCGTGAAGCAGCGGGGATGATGGTCGCGGCCATAGTTCTGCTTCGTCAGGCCGCCTTGGGAATAGACCGTGCGGCCAAACTCACCGCCCCAGACGACGAGTGTCTCGTCCAAGAGACCGCGGGCCTTGAGGTCGGTGATCAGGCCGTAGGTGGCGTGGTCGATGTCGTTGCAGCCGTTCTTGAGCCGGCCCACGACGTTGGCGTGATGGTCCCAGTGATTCAAATAGATCTGCACGAACCGCACGCCCCGCTCCACCATGCGGCGGGCCATGAGGACCGAGTTGGCAAATGAGCCGGGCTTCGTCACCTGCTCACCGTAGAGATCGAGCGTGGATTGCGGCTCGCTCGCCATGTCGGTGAGATCGGGCACGCTCGACTGCATCCGGAAGGCCATCTCGTATTGGGCGATGCGGGTGCGAGTCTCGGGGTCGCCGATCTTGGCGAGGTTCCGCTCGTTGAGCGCCTGGATGCCGTCGAGCGTTTGGCGGCGAACGGCGGCCGAGACCCCGGGAGGATTGTTGAGGTAGAGAATAGGATCGCCCGCCGAGCGAAAACTCACGCCGGCATGCTCGCCCGGCAGATACCCACTCGACCAGAGGCGGGCACCGATAGCCTGGGCCTGCTCAACCACCGTCGAACGAGCCACCAACACGACGAACGTCGGAAGATCTTGATTGAGCGACCCGAGACCGTAGCTTGCCCAGGAGCCAAGGCAGGGCCGGCCGGTGATCTGGTTGCCGGTCTGCATGAACGTGATCGCGGGCTCGTGGTTGATTGCCTCGGTGTGCATCGAGCGGACGAAACAAAGGTCGTCGGCCACCTTGGCCGTCCAGGGCAACAGCTCGCACATCCACATGCCGCACTTGCCCTGCCGGGCAAACTTGAAGATGGATGGGGCGATCGGGAACCGCGACTGCCCCGACGTCATCGTGGTGAGCCGCTGGCCTTTGCGGATGCTCTCCGGGAGGTCCTTGTCGTACCAGTCATTCATCTGCGGCTTGTAGTCATACATATCCTGCTGCGGCGGCCCGCCCACCATGTGCAGGTAGATCACATGCTTTGCCTTCGGGGCGAAGTGTGGGCCGATTGCACCAGGCACCCGCGTGACGCCTGGCGTCACGGAAGCCGTCGCGCCGCTCGCAGCAGCTTCGCCCATGAGCGTGGCCAGCGCGGCACCGCCGAGTAGGTGGCTCCCCTGCTCGAAGAACCGACGACGGGTGAGGTTCAGGTTGAGCTCGGCGATTGGGTTGAGCGATGGCATCATCGGATACACTCCAGTCAGTCGATCGTTGAATGCTTCATCAAAGCCCCTCGCACGAGCGAGGGGACGGCGGGCTGTTGGGCGAGACCGCGAGTGATTGCCAACGGGATGGCATTCCGCCCGCAGTCCCCCGGCTGCCGCCGGGGCCTTTTATTGCTGCTGCTCATTTGCAAAGGACCTCGTCGAGGTTCAAAAGCTCGTTGACAAGCATCGTCCAGGCGGCAAGTTTTGGGGCATCAGCCGATCGCGGCTTCGACTCACCCACGGCGACGAGTGTGGCAGCGTCGTCGGGATGTTGAGCGTAGTGGGTGGCAAGCGTTGCAAGAGACCCGCCCACGATCTCCAGTTCGTCAGACTCCAGCGGCCGCCCCAGAAGCCGACGGGCTACGAAGTCGAGCCGAGCCTGGTCATCGCCCGCCTGTTCGAGCGCGAGATCGGCAAGCGCCCGGGCTGCCTCGACAAACTGCGGATCATTGAGCGTCACGAGCGCCTGGAGCGGTGTATTGGTCCGCTCCCGCTTCACAGTACACACCTCACGCGACGGCGCATTGAAAATGTCGAGCGACGCCGGTGGCGCCGACCGCTTCCAGAACCAATAGAGGCTTCGACGGTAGAGATTCTCTCCCTTGTCGGCCGCATAGTTCTTCGTGTTGCTCTCCGGCATCGCCACCGCTTCCCAGACACCCTCGGGCTGGTAGGGCTTCACACTCGGGCCACCGAGTTTTCGTACGAGGAGGCCTGAGGCTGCGAGCGCCTGGTCGCGAATCATCTCCGCATCCATGCGGAACCGGGGCCCGCGCGAGAAGAACCGGTTGTCGCGATCAAGCGTGGCCTTCTGGGGTGTGGTCACTGCCGATTGCCGGTAGGTGGCGCTCGTGAGCATGAGCCGGAAGAGTCGCTTCACGTCCCAGCCGGTCTCACGGAACTCAACCGCGAGCCAGTCGAGCAGCTCGGGGTGGCTCGGCAGCTCACCGGTCGTCCCGAAGTCGCCCGCCGTCCGCACGAGCCCGGTGCCAAACACTTCCTGCCAGAACCGATTGACGGTGACGCGGGTCGTGAGCGGATGCGCCTCGCTCAAGAACCACTCGGCAAGACCAAGACGATTGCGTGGGAGCGAGTCGGGGAATGGCGGCAGGGCCGCGGGTGTGTTGGCCGTGACCTCCTCCTTGGGCTTGTCATATTCGCCGCGATCGAGAATCGCCGCCTTTGGCATACCTTTCTGCTCGGCCATGACATGCGCGATCGTGCCGCGGCGATTGATCGCCGAAATCTCCGACTCGATGTCGGCAAGCAATTTGGTACCGGCGATGAACGCCTCGTCTTGGGAGCCGAGCCACCAGTCGTAGAGCTTGGCCCCGGCGGCGACCCGCTCGGACGGCGGCAGCGCGACGATCCCGGCAAACATCGCCAACTTCGAGATGCCATCGACCTCGGCGGCCGAGAAGGCGCGGCCCTGGATGGAAAGGTCGGCCAATCCCACGCCGTATGCGTCGCTGCCACCGGTCCGGCCGCCGATCGTGAGCGGAACCGTGGTCCGAATCGAATTCCCCTTGAACGTCCCATTCTCGAGCTCGTGGGGCTGAGACACTCCGTCGTAATAGATCTTCACGCCCCGCGCCCGCCGAGTGCCGTCATAGGTGATCGTCACGCGGGTCCATGTGTCGGCCGGCAGCTGCTTTTTGGCCAACACCTTCAAGGCATCGTTGGCCCAGTCATGGATGATATGCATGCCGACGCGACGGCCTTGCACCCAGATGTCCCAGCCGCGGTACTGTGACGGCGAATCCATCCGAGCGACCACGGAATACGACGCGTCGTTCGGCGTCGGCTGGAGCCAGAAGCTCACCGTGAACGGCTTGTCATGCTCGAAGTCGCCCGCCGAGGGGATCTCGGTGGCCTTGCCGTCGAGGAGAATCGCCTTCGTGCCCCCAGGGCCATCCTGCCAGGTCGTCTTCTCGGAGAGAGGCAGCTCGATATCGCGGCCTTCGAGAGCGGCGCGGACCACCAAGCCTTCACCCTCGGCAAACGGGACCGACACGAGCGGCACATCGGAGGGCTTTGTTTTTGCGACGGATTCCTGCGTGGCGGCGGTGAGATAGGCGTCGAAGTCTTTTCGTGCATCGTTGCGGCGATTGGCGAGCGTCCGCTTCGCGGCCGGCAACGCCGCCTCGAGCTCGGCCATGCGCGGCCTGTCTTCTGCGAGTGGCAGGAATATGGTCGGCGGCGTGTCTTTGATGTTGCCGTCTTTGGCTACCTGGGTCGTGTTGTTGAAGAACGCCGACAGCGCGTAGAAATCTTTCGCCGAAATTGGGTCAAACTTGTGGTCGTGGCAGACGGCGCAGCCCACCGTGAGCCCCATCCAGACAGTGGCCGTCGCCTCCGTACGATCCCGGGCGTAGAGGACGATGTATTCCTCGTCGATGACGCCCCCTTCGTTGGTCGTCATATTGCAGCGGTTGAAGCCGCTGCCCACCCGCGCGTCGAGAACCGCATCGGGCGAGGCGTCGGGGCCGAGGTCAACCAGATCACCGGCAAGCTGGTGCCGCGTAAACTCGTCAAAAGCCATATTGGAGTTGAACGCTCGGATCACCCACTGCCGGAAGCTCCACATCTCACGGTAGTTGTCGAAGTGGATGCCGTGGGTGTCGGCGTAGCGGGCGTAGTCGAGCCAATACCGGGTGCGGTGCTCGCCCCATTCGGGGAGCGCCAGCAGCGCATCGACATACCGCTCATAGGCATCGGGACGCGTGTCGGCGACAAAGGCCTCGAGTGCGGCCGGGTCTGGGGGCAGGCCCGTGACGTCGAGGGCGGCGCGGCGGCCGAGGGTGCGGCGATCGGCTTCGGGAGCGGGCTCGAGCCCCTTGGATTCGAGGCCTGCCAGCACAAAGCGGTCGATCGGGTTCTGCGCCCACGATTCATTTTCGACTGCGGGGAGCTCGGGCCTGGTTGGCGGGATGAACGACCAGTGCGGCTCGTACTCCGCGCCCTGGGCGATCCACTTGGTGAGGATCTCCTTCTGCTCAGGCGTCAGCGTCTTCTTCATCGCCGGAGGTGGCATCACCTCTTCGGGGTCGTCGGAGAAGATGCGATCAAGGGCAACGCTTGAATCGGAGTCGCCGGGCGCGATGGCGCCAGCTTCGATGGCATCGTCACGAAGGTCGAGCCGGAGATCGGCCTTACGGCTCGCGCTATCAGCCCCGTGGCAAGCGAAGCAATTCTCGACAAGGATCGGCCGGATGTCGCGGTTGTAGCGAATCTCGGATTCGGCGTCAGCCGCGGGGAGCGGTGCCGCGAGAGCGCACGCGAGGGTAGCAGCCATGGCGAAGCGGAACATGAAAACGCCTGCGGGGAGGTGGGGCCCGGTGGGGTCAACCGGGTGTACCGCTGGAAACTCGCTCGAGCGAAGCATCAAGACACCTCATGGAGGGTCAGGCCGTCAGGGCCCAGTTGGGATGACGACGTGAATTCAAGGGTGCCGGCGTTGCGCTCCGCCGCCACTGACGAAACTGAAGTCTAACACACACCTCGTGCCGAGCCAGCACGCGGCGTCCCGGCGTAGGGCCGTTTTTTGCTGGAATCACGGTTTTGTTTTTGGCGAACCCAAGAATCGGATGTTCAGCGACAGATTCGCAAGCGTGCACGCACTGACCGGAGGTGCCAGGGGCTCCGCAAGGCCGTGCGGTGTCCCCGTCGGTTCCCAGTTCGTAAGATCGAACAGAGTGCTTTCGCCGTGCCGAGGGCTTCATGGACGCCACCGATTCCGAAATGCAACAAGCAATCGCTTCCGACCGGGCGGCCAGGGCATGGGCCATGGATCCCAGGGACGAGCTGATGGCAGGCGCTCGAACAGGCCGGCGTTGGGTACATGCTCGTCGGCGCGTTTTCGAGCAATCTTTACGGGGTGCCTCAGCCCCCGGACGACGCCGCCGTCGCCGGCATCCCATACCAGAGACCGGCTGCGCGGCGTGGGTTGCCGCTGCGGAGGATGTCGAGCGGCGAGCGGCGAGCGGCGATCACGCATCCACGCTGTCCGGCGAACCGAGTTGGTAGCTCGTGCTGCGGCCGCCGCCAGGGTTTTGCACCAGGATGCCCCTGTCCAGCAGTTCGCGAATGTCGCGAAGCGCCGTGTCGGTCGAGGCAGCCAAGGAACCATGTGAGCCATCGCGTGATGTCCATGTCGCCGCGCTGGGCTGTCTCGAGCTCGCGGTAGTACGCCTTCCGCTCCGTCTCGATCTGGGACGACATGCTGTAGAAGCGATCGCTCGTATCATCGGTGCATGCGAGCGCCATGTCGGCACTCGCGCGGGCGATGCGGCCGTTGCCGTCCTGGAATGGATGGATGGATGGATGGATGGATGGTCACGAACCAGAAGCGGGCGATCGCCGCCTTGGCAACGGGGTCGATTGCCGTTCTCGCGTTGAACCACTCGAGGAATGCGCTCATTTCCGAAGCGACACGCTCGGCCTCCGGGGCCTCGAAGTGCACCTTCTCACGACCGATCGGCCCAGAGACGACCTGCATCGCCCCCCGACTCGGCGGTCCGCCACGCCCCAACGGTGATGCGGCTCATGCCGTGGCGGCCGGTGGAAAAGAGAGACGCGTGCCAGTTGCATAGCCTCCGTTTTGTGAGCGGCTTCGCGTAGTCGCGGGTTGCGTCGAGCATCATGTCGACAACGCCATCGACATCGCGGCCGGCCTTCGGTAGCCCTGCCACGTCGAGCCCGAGGCGTCTCGCGATGGAGGACCGCACCTGCTGCGGGTCCAGATTCTCGCCTTCGATCGCGGACGACTTCACGACGTCGCTTGTCAGCACCGCGAGACTCCCCTCGGCCCGCAGGTCGAACCCGAGCGATTCCATCCTGCCGAGCAGTCGGCCCTGCTTGTGCCGCACCGCCGCGAGTGCATGCGAGACGGATTCAGACTCCCAGGTGAACTCTGGCCAGTCCTTATTTTCGTGAATGAACATCATTATTCGCCGCACTTTCTGCGGCGAATAATGGCCCGTATTCGCCGCAGAGGCAATGTGTGGCAGCAGGCTCCACGGTGGACCGCATCCCCCGGCCAAACGACGAGGCACGTGATGCGACTGGTCTAAGGCTCAAGAGGCAGCGTGTGCCCCTGAGCGTTCTGTCGACGTGATCGACGATCGGATCAGCTGTCTCGCCACGCCCGCATCGTCCCAGCCGTGAGCCCTGACAGCCTGCCGCCGACGCTTTCACTACGGCGTGCTGGATTGATTCACCCGCCGACGTGCATGATCGACGCCGCATGGTGCAGGTCTGGCTTCTCATGCCATTCGTGCTCGACGCCACGCATCAACAGTGCCGAATCAAACTCGATGGAGCCTTTCGGAAACAGCGTCTCGTCCTCGAAAAAACTCGATCGCACCTCGTCGACCACGAGGGGCTCAACATGCCATGTGCGACACCGTAGCTCGAGCCCCTGGAATCGTGACGGAGAGTGCGTCGCCGAATAGCCCACGGAACCCGATTCAAAAAAAGCGGATGCCTCTTCGAGGGAGCGAAATACTGAAGAGCCTGGAAGGCTCTCGATGGGCCTCGCTCGCACAGCCATGGTTGTCATGCCGTCGTCACTTCGAATGGCTACGGCGTAGGAGTCAGCCGACTCGTTGACCGTGAACCGCGCATGGTGGTGAATGCCAGGAAAGAAGCGGCCGCCGGCCATTGTGGTCAGCCAGGAGTTGGTGTCGCGCCGACGGACATAGACACCATGCCGGACAGTATCACGGTCATTCCACTCGACGGCCGAGCGATACGCGGCGTTCTCCGATGAGATGCCGAGCCACTGCGGCATGGCATGAGGTCGTACGTGCGCCAAGCGGATGAGGCAGATCCCCACCATGCCAACGCCATGAATCAGCTTGGGCCGAAATGGTGCGGGGAGGAGCGGCGCGAGAACGCTGGGTTCAATACGGTAGTTGACGAGGATGCGTCGATCGATGACGCCACGGACAACGGGGATTCGCATACCTCACTCCTGGCGGATCCTGGAGACCACCGTGAGCTCACCCACGTAGAACCGCATTCGGCCAGCACGCGTAGCGTCCTCATGAAAGAAAGGGCGACGTACCCCGTGCACTTCGTTCATGGTCTTACCCGCCGCGGATCACGTGGATCATCGCGCGGCAGAAGTCGGGCAGGTCGTCTGGCTTGCGACTCGATACATGATGACGATCGACCACCACGCTCGCATCCTCCCAGATGGCCCCAGCGTTGATGAGGTCGTCTTTGATGCCAGGCGATCCGGTCACGCGGACCCCGCGATAGACCTTGGCTGAAATCGCCATCCAGCCACCATGACAAATGGCGGCCACGCACTTACCGGCCTCGTCGAAGTGGCGAATCAGCTCGAGCACGTGCGGGTCGCGCCGCAGCTTGTCGGGCATGAAACCGCCCGGCAAAAGCACCGCATCGAAATCGGCCCCAACGACATCTCGAATGGCGACGTCCGATCGGCACGGATAGCCATTCTTGCCGGCATACACGACGCCGGCCTCCGGGCCAGCCACGACCACCTCGGCACCAGCTTCGATCATGCGGAACTTGGGATACCAGAGCTCCAAGTCTTCGTAGCTCTCACCAACAAACGCCAGGCAGCGTTTTCCTGTGAGCGGGGAATCATTCATCGTTTGAGCTCCGTGACATGCATGGCGTCTGTAAGGATCGTGAAGAGGTCATCCATCCTGGTGTACCACGAGCGGCGAGTAAAGGCAGGATCGTCAGGATGGTGGTTGGGTGGCGATGCGAATACGGTCGCGGCCGGATCGCTTTGCCTGATACAGCGCGGCGTCGGCAGCCGCGAGAATCGTGGCGGCGTCGGTGCCGTGGTCCGGGCACGCGGCCACGCCGATCGATGCGGTGATCGGCGCGAGTGGCCTGCCCTCGTGATGGATTACAGCCTGCGAGGCCGCGAGTCGCAGGGCGTCGAGCCTCGTCGCAGCCTCGGCAGTGGTCGTCGCGGGCAGAATGAGAACAAACTCGTCGCCGCCATAGCGGCATGCGACATGGCCGGGCCTCAGAAAACCCTCGACGAGAACGCCAAAAGACTTGAGAACCATGTCGCCGGCCGGGTGGCCATCGCGCTCGTTCGAGTCGCGAAACCGATCAAGATCGATCATCGCCACGGCCAGCGGCTCGCCTTTCCGCGCCGCGGTCACGAGCTGTCGGGCAAGCTCGTCCTCCATGAACCGTCGGTTAAAGAGGTTCGTCAGCGGATCGCGGAGCGCGAGGCTTCGCAGCCGTTCGCGATCGCGAATGCTCTCGAGGGCCGGTTCGATCGTCTCGGCGACGGCCGCGGCGAGCGACGAACTGCTCCCACGCGAGCTCCCTTCCGCCGTGGCCTCGGCGGCGATCGCCTGGGCTTCTGCGACATCGTCACACGCCTGAAGCCGTTTCGCCAGATCCCACAGCCACGCGAGATCAGGCTCGGGAAGCGTTTCATGAGTGCGCGGCGAGGGGAAGGGGATCATGGCGTGAAGTGAACGATCGCCGGAGGCGGTGTATGGGCAGCGAGGCTATTTGATCTGCCTGAGCGACGGCCGATCCTTCGAGGCTTCAATCTTTGCGATCGTAGCACGCACCGCTGCGGCTTTTTGCAGGCTCAACTGCTTCGGGAAATCGGGCTCGCCGTCTTCAAAATCTGCCATCGCTTCCCGGAGTTGTGGAAGAACTGCCTGGGCGTTGGCTCCATACGCCTCGAGGATCGTCAGAATCTCGGGAGTGCGATTCTGGCTGGCCCATGGATTTTGCGACCGTAGGTAGGTGGCGCACTCTGCCATGCCTTCATCCACATGATGGGATGCGAGGAGCCGGAGGCCGTCGAGTCGCACGCCATCGGCGAACATCTCGCCGCTCGGGGCAGGCTTTCGGATGGCGTCGAGAATCGCCGGAAGCAGCGGTTCGACGTCCTCGAATGAGAGTTGTGAGTAGCTTCTGCTCACCGCACTTCGGGCGTTCCCGTCTTCGTTGCGAAGACCTCGCTCAATGGCAGTGGTGAGCTGCTTGCGATCGACTCCTTCGAGGGACGGGTTCCCGCGGAGCATGGTGTTGAACACGGTAACGCTGAGAAACCGTTGTTCCATGCCCCGTGGATCGTCTTTCGTCGGGCCGGCCGCGATCCGTTCGAGCATGTCGGGAAGGGCAGGCATAGCCGGCTTGCCGATGGCAGCCAGGGCCTCCGAGGCCTGCAACCGTAGCCACAGATCGGGATGCCTGAGCGTTTCGCGGAGGGCCGGGACGGCAGGAGCAGATGCGGATCTCAGAGCCGCGAGGCCCTGGCATGCGCCGACGCGGGCGTCGAGGGAGGGGGAATCGAGGAGGGCAATCAAGTCTGGAACGACTGCCGCCTTGCGTCGGCCAAGGGTCTCTGCCGCCCGCTCCCGCACGGTTGGCGACCATGAGCCCAGACGGCGAAGGATCTCGGCATCGTCGAGCGCGTCGTAGAAGCTGGTGCGATCCTTATTCGACCAGCCCCGGCCGTCATCAAGGAGGCCGTCGGCTACCGCGGTGGTCATGGGGGGCACGATCGAACCATCGCGGCCCGTGAGGGCGATCTTTTTAAGTGGCAGCGCATAGGCGAGCAGGCACCCGCCTGTGGCATCCCATCCGCCGTAGCTGTCGCTCCGCGGTTCCGGCGGTCCTTGGTGACCGAACGAACCGTCAGGCCGTCGCGCGAGGTCGTAGTACCGCCCGCCGAATTCGTGCATCCACGCGCCGGTCGCTCTTGGTCCCGCTTGGGCAATGGCCGGCAGAGCCCAAAGGATGTTGAAGTAGTTTCCCGTGTGGCCGCAATCCCGTTCGGCACCGTGCGACGCGACGGCCATGCGTGTGAAGAACTCCGCGCCCTCTCGATCACCGAGCCGCTGGAAGAGAACCGCGGCCATGCCGCACTTGCCGTTGTCCTCGTGGGTTTGCGTCCACGGGCCGTGGTCACCGTACGGCACCGCCCCTTTGCCAATATAGAACCGCAGGAGCCGAACGCTCTTGTCGATTGCCTGTGAGACTTCGGGGTCGTTCACGCCCGCATCTCGGGCAAGGACCATGCCAATCGTGAGTGGAACCCCAGGAGAGTTCATCATGCCATAGCCCTTGAGCCGGCCATCGGGTCGCGCGAAGTTGTGCCCCCACGAGCCCACCGCACTTTGCCCGTGCGCCGCTTCGAGGGCGATACGACGCAGCCCCGGCAGGACGGTCTCATCGCCCGTGGCCTTGATGTACTCCGCCAGGAAGATCATGACGTAGCCGTAGTACCAGGTCTTATACCCGCCCGGAGAGTCGCCGGCGGCCCACTCTGCTTCACGCTTGAGAAGCGGGAGGTAGTCAGGGTTGCCGCTGGCCAGGAGCGCCAGCGCGTTGAGCGAGCGCGGGATGGGGTCCAGGTGGCTGACATAGTCTGAGGACGCCATGCGTGTGGCGAGAGACTTGGCACCGAGCTCGAAGATGCGTCGAGATTTTGGGCAGTCATAGGGCGCTGTGGCGCTGTATGTGCCGAGGACCGGCAGCGTCACCGTCACGTCTTCCTGCTTGCCGCCGCGCCATCGCATGAGCACCAGCTTCCCCGCTGCCGCTTCGGTCTCCGCGGCCGTGATGGCCTGCCCCATCTCGGTTCGCGGGTCGATCTTAAATGGCTTGCCGCCGACACCGAGAATCACGTCGCCAACAGCGAGGATGCCGTCCGCCGGCGAGCCTTTTGCCACGGATGTGATGAGGATCTGCCGTGCGTCGGTCGTGACCAGCCCGGCGCAGTACATCCAGCCGCGAAGCCCCGTGGGGCCGAGGTTCCAGTCGTGCGTGAACTCCTTGGGGACGGTGTCGCCCTTGGTGAAGTCGGGGATGGCCGCAAGCTTTTCGGGACGCCCGGCATGGGCAGGGGCGGCAACACCGAAAAGCGTGGCAGCGACGACGGCGACAGTGACGAAGGCGGTTTTCATGAATGGGGCGATCGTTGGGGAATTGCCGCGAGCCAGCGGCGAATGGAACGCGATTGTACCGCTGCGAGCGATCCCGTCACCACGCTCACGGTCGCGGCGGCCGAGCCGCTGGTGATGGTGTTTCTCGCGTTCGGCTGCCTCGTCGCGCTCATCCTCCTGCTGTTCGGATTTCAGGCGGTTCAGCCCAACGATGCCCGAGCCCTGCTGCTCTTCGGCGAGTACCAGGGGTCAATCGTCGAGTCCGGATTCTTTTGGGTGAATCCCTTCTGTTCAAAGAAGCGGATTTCCCTTCGTGTTCGGAACTTCGAAACCGGCTCGATCACGACGCCCGAGGTCAAGGATGCCGCGGGTAAGATCCTGACCCACAAAACTCACTCGGCCGGCCGGCCTTCGAAGGTGAACGATCGCGACGGCAACCCGGTCGATATCTCGGCGGTCGTGGTGTGGCGGGTGGTGAATACAGCTGAAGCGCTCTTTGAAGTGGACGACTACGAGCATTTCGTTGCCGTCCAGAGCGAGGCCGCACTTCGCAGCCTCGCGCTGCGGTATCCCTACGACAGCGAGGATCACGAAGTCTCTCTCCGTGGCAACACCATCCAGGTGTGCGAACAGCTCACCAAAGACTTGCAGGAGAGGCTCGACACGGCTGGTGTCGAAGTCATCGACGCCCGAATCAGTCACCTTGCGTACTCGGCCGAGATCGCGGCGGCGATGCTCCAGCGGCAGCAGGCCCAGGCCGTGGTGGCTGCTCGTCGGACGATCGTCGAGGGTGCGGTCGGCATGGTGCACATGGCGCTCGACCATCTCGCGAAGGATCACATTGTCGAGCTTGACGACGAGCACCGCGCGGCCATGGTGTCGAATCTCCTCGTCGTGCTCTGCGGAGACAAGCATACGCAGCCGGTCATCAACACCGGCACGATGTATCACTGATTCCGCCACGGCACCAACGCATCGGATGAGGAGCCACCTGGCGTGTCGCGAACCTCGTTTCTCGTACGACTCGATCCGCGGGTGCATGAGGCGCTCAAGCGATGGGCCGAAGAGACGGGACGGTCCAAGAAGCCCCGCGGCCGGCCTGAGGCATGATCGCCGCATGCCTGCGATGCCGAGAACTGCCGCTTGGAAGCACGCAGCAAGAATCACCAAGAGAGGTGCGCATCAGGACATGGCCGCAGACCAACGGCACTGCACGGCCCATGGGGCTTTTTCTCGCGGTTCGGAGCAGATGGCGACTGGGAACTTTTTGGGAAACCGAGCGTCTTACTTGCCCGTCGGCGTAGACTTTGCGCCCGAGTCCCCTTGAGCGGTCCCCGGGCCGCGTCTCTTTGCGGAGCAATAACGATGCGTTTTAATTTCTTGGGTCTCGGCAGTGGCCGCGGCAGAGTCGCGGCAGCGGTTGCGGTGGGTGTGGCCGCGGTCGCACTCGTCCTCGGAGGCATTGGCATGGGATGGATTGAACGGGCACTCGCGGCGGATTTGCCCCAAGGGGCACGGGCCGAAGCCTGGAAGAAGGTCGAAAAAGCGCTCGAAGAGGGGAAACCAAAATCGGCCCTCGACGCTCTCGCCGGCGTTGAGAAATCCGCGATCGCCGACAAGGCCTGGGCCGAAGCGGCGCGGGCGATCGCCACGCGGGTCCTCGCCGATACCGGCGAGCAAGCAGCGGATGAGAGCGACCGGATCGTTCGCCTCGCCGCCGAGATCGAAAAAGCACCTCCCGAGACGCGGGCCGTGCTCGAGGCGATCCGTGCGAACTGGACCTGGGGCTTCTACCAAGAGAACCAGTGGCGCTATCAAGCGCGCACGCAGGGCGGCGCCGACGGAAGCGACCTCTCACAGATTGCCGCGTGGGATCTGCCAACAATTCTTCGCGAGATCCGCACGCGCTTTGCCGTGGCGGTCGGTGCGGCCGGCAGCCCCGAGCGCAAGACGCTCCACAACCTGCCCGTCGGCGAGTGGGACGCGATCATCCAAAAGGGCACGATGCCCGACGCGTACCGGCCGACCGTGTGGGATGTCCTCGCCCGCGATGCAATAGCCTTCGCCACCTCCGGCGAACGCGGCCTCATGGCCCCCGAAGACGCCTTTGAGATTGACCCGGCTTCGCCCGCGCTCGGCACGCCCGAGGAGTTTTTAGCCTGGAAGCCCGAGGCGAGTAACACGGTTACCGACAAAGATTCGCCCCTGCTCGAAGCCGCCGCCCTCTTCCGCAGCGTGATCGAGTTTCATCGCGGCGACACCGAACCCTCGGCCCTGCTCTCAGCCGATCTCGATCGCATCCTCTGGGCCGCAGGCGCCGCCGTCGGCGAGGGCGTGACTGATCGCAAGGAAGCGGCGCTCACGGCGTTCATCGAGCGGGCCGGGAAGCACGAGATGGCGGCCGAGGCCATGTTTCACCTGGCGAGCCTGGTGCAGGAGCAAGGCGACCTCGTGCGGGCTCGCACGATCGCACTCCAGGCCGCGGCGGCGCACCCCAAGAGCCACGGCGGGGCCCAGTGTGCCAACCTCGCCAGCACCATCGAATCGAAGGAACTGTCGCTCGCCACTGAAAAATCCTGGAACGCTCCCTTCCCCCCGATTCGCGTGACCTACAAGAACCTCGAAAAGGTTTACCTCCGAGTGTGCAAGGCTGACTGGGAGACCAGGCTCCGCGCCGGTAAGCATTCGCGCGGCTGGTTTGACGACAACGACCGCGCCGCGATCCTGGCGCTGCCCGCTGTCCGCGAGCACGCCGTCGATCTGCCTGGTACGCCCGACTATCAGGAGCGATTCGAAGACATCGACGTTGCCGCGGTGCTCGATGCCGGCACGCTCGAGCCGGGGGCGTATTGGGTGATCGCGAGCCACAAGCCTGGCTTCGGCGAGAAGAACAACGCGGTGTCTATGGCGCTGGTGTGGGTGACGCGGCTGGCTGTCGTCATCGAACAGCAGCGGCCCGTGTTTGAAAGCAACGTCGTCGGCGGTGCCGCCCGGGTGAGAGGCGGCCGTCAGCGAGCGCGAGCCCCGGGGCCACGCTCGGTGCCGGGATACGTCGTCGACCTGGCCACCGGCGAGCCGGTGGCCGGGGCGGCTGTCACGCTGTTTGTCCAGAAGGAAGGCAACCGTGAAAACTTCGCTGAGGGGGGCACAGCCAAGACCGACAACGACGGCCGGTTTGAGTTGAAGGTCGAGCAGGGACGTGAGTTTGTCGTCGTCGCGAAGGGGAAGCTCGACGGCCGAGAACAGACGGTCGCGAGCGACCGGATGAATGTCTGGCCGAACGTGATGCCGAATGGGATAAAGTCGATCGTGCTCGTTATCGACCGCGGGATTCACCGCCCCGGCCAGATCGTCTTCTACAAGGGCATAGCCTGTGCAAGCGATCTTGCCGAGTCACAATATGCCGCGATCGCGAATGTCGCCGTCGAGGTCATCTTGCGGGATGCCAACAGCCGCGAGGTGACGAAGGCGAACCACAAGACAAATGCCAACGGTTCCTTCAACGGCAACTTTTCGATTCCGGCAGGCTGCCTGCCGGGGCAGTGGTCGATCCAGGCCCAGGCTGGCGGGGCCGGAGGGGTGACGGGCGTGCGCGTCGAGGAATACAAGCGGCCGAAGTTTCGCGTTGAACTCGCCGCCCCGGAAGCATCCGTGCCGCTCGGCGACGACGCTTCGCTCAAAGGGAAAGCCACGACCTATACGGGGCTCCCCGTTGCCGATGCGACTGTCCGCTGGCGGGTCGAGCGGAGTGTCCGGTTCCCATTTTGGTGCCGGTGTTTCTACCCCTGGCTTCCGTTCGATAGCGGAGCCCAGCGGATCGCTCGAGGCACGGCGAAGACCGACGCGAATGGCTCGTTCACGGTGACGTTTCCCGCCAAGCCCGACCGGTCGGTGCCGAAGGAATCGCTCCCGGTGTTTTCATTTCAAGTGGTCGCTGATGTCACGGACGCCGGCGGCGAAACTCGTAGCGATGAACAAAGCGTGAATGTCGGATACACCGACGTCGAGGCGAGTGTGTCAGCGGCTGAATGGCAGGCTACAAAAAACGGCGAGCCCGCCGCGGTTGAGATCACCGTCGGCACCACGACGCTCGACGGCCAGCCGCGGGCCGGCGAAGGCACGCTGACGGTCCAACGGCTCGTGCAGCCGGCCAAGGTCGATCGCGGCGATCTCCTTGATCGGTCAGCGCCGCAGTGGCGGCGCCGTGCCGCGGGCAAGATGGCCGCACCAAAACCTGACCCGGCCGATCCTGAAACCTGGGCCGCCGGCGAACAAGTCTTGATGGTCGATGTCGGTACCGACGCGACGTCGGGGAGAACAATCGAAACGGCCCAGCTTGCGGCCGGCATCTACCGCGCGACGTTCGAGATTCCCGCGAAGGGCGACGTACCGGCGGTCAAGGCAACCGATCTCATCGAGGTGATCGATCCGGCTGCCACGACGTACGGCGTGAAGCGGGCATTCGTGATGAAGTGGGAGAAGCAGTTGGTCGAGCCTGGCAGCGAGTTTGTGGCGGTGGTGGGTACGGGATACGACGCGGGCCGTGCGCTCGTCGAGATTTCACAGAGCGGTCAGATCCTCGAGCGGTTCTGGACGAAGCCAGGCGCGACGCAGTGGCCCGTGACTTTTGAGGCGACAGAGGCCAACCGCGGTGGCTTTACTGTTCGGGCGTGGATTGTGCGGGACGGCAGGCTTCACGAAAAGTCTCAGACGGTGGACGTGCCCTGGACCGACAAGCAGCTTGCGATTACATGGGAACGGTTCACGCGACGGACCCAGCCGGGGGCCAAGGAAGTCTGGCGGGCGAAGATCACGAGCGTGAAGGATTCGGTCACCGGCCCGGCGGCGGCGCAGATCGCCGAGATGCTCGCCCTTGCCTATGACGAATCGCTCGACGCTCTCGCTGCCCATGCCTGGCCGGGCGGTGGGCTCATGGGGATGTTCCGTCGCGAGGGTGGCAATCTCTATCTCGCATTTACGAATCAAGCCGAAGGGTTTCAGAGCATCCACGGAAGCTTTGACGTTGCGTATCGCGACGTGGCGGAAATGACGTTCCGCGAACTTCGCGAGCCGTTCGGATCATCGCAGGAAATGATGGGGTTTGGCGGCGGCCGTGGTGGTGTTCATCCCATGATGGCGATGGCTAGCTCGGCCCCTATGGACGGGGCTGCGGAGATGGCTCCCGAGGGTAGTGTCAATGCAATACTAGGTCGTCAGCACTCCGCTGCCTCCGCGAACAGGGCACGACCCGAGGCGGGAGAGGACAAGACCAAGGGCCGCGGCGAATCCAACGCTTCTGCCGCCAACCAGTCCGCACCGCCCCCACGTAAGAATCTTGTCGAGACGGCGTTCTTCCTCCCGACGCTCTCGAGCGAGCTCGATGGCATCGTCACGATCGAGTTCACGCTCCCCGACACGCTCACCACATGGCGGGTCAAGGGCCTCGCCCATGACGCACAGCTTCGCAGTGGCACGATCGTTGATACATGCGTGTCTGCAAAAGACCTTATGGTCGAGCCGATGGTGCCGCGGTTCCTTCGCGAAGGGGATGTCGTACAGATCCCGGTGAAGGTGAGTAACACGTCTACCGGCAGGCTCGCCGGGACGGTGCGGTTTGCACTCACCGACGCACGCACAAACGATTCCCGTGACAGCCTCATCGAAGGGCCAGCCGAACAGCCCTTTGATGTGTCCGCCGGTGAGTCAAAGCCCGTGGTCTTCACCGTGAAGGTGGCCGACGGTACCGACGTGCTCAAGTATCTCGCCACGGGTACGGCCACGCTCTCGGGCAAGCAGGCATCCGACGGCGAGGAGGCTTTTCTCGTCGTGCTGCCGCGGCGGGTGCCTGTGACGGAAACGATTCCGATCATTGTCCGCGGGCCGGGCGAGCGGGCGGTGTCGCTCGATCGACTCGCAAAGAGCAAGGGCACGGAGATCCAGAGCCAGTCGCTTGTTGTGCAGGCGGTGTCGAACCCGGCGTGGTACGGCGTGATGGCGCTGCCGGTCATCATGGAAGAGTCTGACGAGAGCACCGAGACGCTCTTCACGCGGCTCTATGCCAACTCGCTGGCCCGCCATCTCGCCACGAGCGACCCCGCGATCGCACGGATTTTTGAGCAGTGGAAGGGCACCGATGCCATCGAAAGCCCGCTCGAAAAGAACTCCGAGCTCGTGAAGACGCTCCTTGCGGAAACGCCGTGGGTCCGCGACGCGGTCGATGAGAAAGAGGCCCGGGCACGCATCGCTCTTTTGTTTGATGCCAACCGGGCTGGCAATGAAGCCCGCGCCGCTCTCGACCGCCTCCAAAACCTTCGCAATGGCGACGGCGGCTGGCCGTGGTTCCCGGGTGGGCACACCTGCGATTCGGTCACGCTCGGCATCATCGCTGGCTTCGGCCGGCTGCGGGCGGCCGGGGTCGATATCGACGTTCAGCCTGCCGTCGCGGCGATTGCGTGGCTCGACAATCGGCTGGTGGAGGAGAAGCGATTGGCCCTTGCTCGCTGGAGCAAGAAGCCCGACGACATCGTGCTGACGCCGATCGGCGTCTATGCCCTCTATGCCCGCAGTTTCTTTACGCAGGACGCGCCGCCGCAAGGCGAAGCTGCCGACGCCATCCGCTGGGCCTTTGATGTGGGCCAAAAATGCTGGATGAAGCTCGATGCTCGGCGTTCGCAGGGGCACCTGGCGATCGCGCTCAAGCGATCAGGCGACGCCCAGACCGCCCTCTCGATCATCGATAGCCTCAAGCAGCGGGCGGTCGATGCCGACGTGAAGCCCGGAACAGAAAAAGAATCGTGGCAGGGCATGTGGTGGCGCGACGAGCACCCGAGCTGGTGGAGCTGGGCCTACGCCCCGATCGCCACGCAGGCCATCATGATCGAGGCCTTTGATGAGGTGGCCGGCGACAAGGATTCTGTTGAAGCGATGAAGGTGTGGCTGCTCACGAAAAAGCGCACGAGCACATGGCCCGGCAGCCGCTCGACGGCCGACGCGGTGGGAGCCCTCCTTGGCCGTGGCAAGAATCTGCTTGGCTCGACCGAGCTTGTGACGGTGACGGTCGGCGATGAAAAAATCACACCTGAAAAGGTCGAGGCGGGAACCGGCTTCTTCGAGACGCGGTTTGTGCGTCGCGAGATCACGCCCGCGATGGCTGCGGTCACGCTCAGGAAGCCCGACAAGGGCGTCGCCTTCGGCGGGGTTCACTGGCTCTATCTCGACGACATCGCAAACGTTCCTGCGGCTGGCCGCGAGGAGCTGGCGCTCGAAAAGAAGCTGTTTGTGAAGAGGTTCACGAAGGCGGGGCCGGAGCTTGTGCCGGCGGGTGATGGCACCGCGGTGGAGGTGGGCGATGAGCTGGTGGTGCGGCTGGTCGTGACGAGCGACCGCGACTACGAGTTTTTGGAGTTGGCCGATCATCGGCCGAGTCTTACGGAGCCCGTGGACGTGCTCTCGGGCTGGCGTTGGGCAGACGGTGCCGGCTGGTACCTAGCGATCCGCGACGCCTCCACGCAGCTCTTTTTTGAGCGACTGCCGCGGGGCACGCATGTCTTCGAGTATTCGCTGCGAGTGGCCCACCGGGGCACTGCCTCGAGCGGGTTTGCGAAGATCCAGAGCCGCTACGCCCCCGAGTTCTCGGCCCACTCCAAGAGCGTGTCCCTCGAGGTGAAGTAGGGGTGCGTCACGGTCGGTCACTCCGATACAAGCCCACAGCGATAGCCGGGGGACTGCGGGTAGTCCCTCGTCCCGATTGCAACCATGAGCGGACTCGCCCAACGCCCCGCCGTCCCCTCGCTCGCGCAAGGGGCTTCGATGAGGCGCGATGCGCCGTTGTGGTATGCGCCTCCTTTTGGACTTCATAGAATCCCGCGATGCTTGAGGAAACACCCGATCCCAGTCGATCGATCGTCAACGAGCTGGCCCGCGAGCGGAACCGTGAGGCGGCCGACCGCACGCTCCTGGCCTGGATTCGCACGAGCCTGGCGATGATCAGCCTCGGCTTCGCAATCGAGCGGCTGGTGTATGTCGTGGGGGCCTTGGATGGCCGCATGCCGGCGGTCACGCCCTGGCGGTCGCGATCGTTTGGCGCGGCCTTGATCGCCCTGGGGATCGCCGCCACGCTCGCCGGCATGTGGGAGCATCGCCAGGTGCTCGCGGCGATCCGAAGTATCGACTACCGCTATGCCGAGCGGCCCGCGATTGCCCGCTGGATGGGCATCTCCGTGATCGGGGTCGGCATCGCCGCCCTGGTCATGATCCTGACCGCCTGACACTAGTTTTTTTGCCCGGGCAGGCGTAGTCTTGGAATTGGGCAGGGTGGGGTTGGCGGTGCTCGAGGGGGCGCCGCTCGAGGAGCATTTCAATGGCGACCACCAGGGTGCATTCCCGCGGGCGGCGGCGGCCTGCATCGCGGCCTCTTGCGATCGAGGCCTGCGAGCCACGGATCGTGATGAGCGGCACGAGCCTCTTGCCTTCGTACGACACGGGCTCTCCCAATGTCGTCGATATCTGGGTCGATCCCTCGGCAGGGAACGACACGCGGACCGGTGCCTCACGCGACCTGGCCGTGCGGACGCTCACCGAGGCCTGGCGGCGGGTGCCTGTCGGAACGACGCTTACCCAAGGTGTCCGGATCAACCTTGTGCCCGGAACGTATTCCGCGTCGGTGATCCCCAACTACTGGGAGAGCCGCTACGGCACGTTCACGGCGCCGGTGATCGTCCGCGCCGCCGATGGCCCCGGCACCGTCGTTCTCCCCACGCTCAATGTCTTTGATTGCCGCTACTTCTACCTCGAGGGCGTGGAGGTGACTGCGGGCGGCGGCGACGTGGTCCATTTCGATTCCTCGTCGCATGTGCTGCTTCGGAACGTGACGATCCGTGGCACGGGCACCATCGCAACCTATGCCGTGCCGCAGGAGGCGCTGAAGATCAACCAGAGCCAGCATGTCTATATCGAGAACAGTGACATCTCCGGCGCCTGGGACAACGCGATCGACTTCGTGGGAGTGCAATACGGCCACGTCGTCGGCAGCAAGATCCATCGTTCGGGCGACTGGGCGATGTATGCCAAGGGAGGCTCGGCCTACCTCACGATCACGGGCAACGAGTTTTTTAATGCGGGCACAGGCGGATTCACCGCGGGCCAGGGGACCGGCTTTGAGTTCATGGTGTCGCCGTGGCTGCACTACGAGGCCTACGACATCGCTTTCACGAACAACGTCATTCACGACGTGCAGGGCGCGGGCTTCGGGGTCAACGGTGGCTTCAACATCCTCATGGCCCACAACACGCTCGTGAACGTGGGCAGCCGCAGCCATGTGATCGAGGTTGTCTTCGGCGGCCGAAGCTGCGATGGCGACACGGCAACGTGCCGGGCCAACCTTGCCCTCGGAGGCTGGGGCACGGCCACGGTCGGCGCCGAGGTGCCGATCCCCAACAAGAACGTCGTGATCGTCAACAACGTGGTCTATAACCCCGACGGCAGGGCCAGCCAGTGGCAGCATTTTGAAATCGCCGGGCCGCGGACAGCGCCCGCTGGTTCCAACGTTCTCTCGCCGGCGAGGGCCGATGATGGCCTCGTGATCCGCGGCAACATCATCTGGAACGGCACGGCCGGGCACTCGCTTGGCATCGAGAGTGAGCCGCTCGCCTCCAATGTGCTGGCGAATAACGCCATCAACTCAGTGCGGCCCGTCTTCGCTGATTTGGCCCGCGGTGACTACCGGCTCGCATCGTCGTTCGTGCCGCCAGGCACGGTCGCGATTCCAGCGTTCAGTTGGGCTGGGGCGCCCGCGCGGCCGGCTATCCCTGTTGGCCGCACCAACATGAGCGTGACCTTCGACTACATCGGAGCTGCGCGGACTGGTCCGCAAGCTCCCGGAGCGTTTGCTGCGACAGGGTCGAGCGTGACACCTCCGCCACCAGTCGATCCGCCTCCACCGCCCCCGCCACCGGCTGACACGATCCGACCGCGGGTCCTTTCAGTGATCGCGCCTGCCGTGGGACTCTACCGGCCGGGCTCCGTCATGGTGTTTACCGTACGGTTCAGCGAGCCGGTCGTCGTCACGGGCCTGCCGCGGCTTGCGTTCCAAGTGGGTCGTGTCGTCCAGCGGGCGGCGTATGTGTCGGGCAGCGGCACCGACCGGCTCGTCTTCCGCTGGACGGTGCCTGCTGGGCTCTCGGCGCCGGCTGGCATCCGCCTGGGACCGCGGATTGAGATGCCTCTCGGGGCTGCCATCGCCGACCTTGCCGGCAACGCGGCGATCGTGACCTTCACGCCACCAGTGACCCGCGGCGTCCGCGTCGCCCCGCGCCGGTAGCATGGCTTCAGTTGACGCCGCGTCGGCCGTGGCGTCATCCTGTCGCCATGAATGAAACCACTTCCAGCGACACGCCAAGCGAGCCCACGGCCGGCAAGGCCCTGCGGCCGCTCGATGCGACCGAGCGACGAGTCCTCGGCGTGCTCATCGAAAAAGGCAAGACGACGCCCGACCAATACCCGCTCTCGCTCAATGGCGTGGTCACCGGCTGCAACCAGAAGAGCAACCGCGATCCGGTCATGACGGTCGACGAGGAGCAAGTAATGCGGGCCGTGCGGAGCCTCCAGCCATCCGGTGCCGTCGCCGAAGTTTTTGGGAACGGCAAGCTTCCTCGCTACCGCCACCTCGCCTACGAGTGGCTCGGCGTCGGCAAGGAAGAACTTGCGATCCTGGGCGAGCTTCTTCTCCGTGGCGAGCAGTCCGAGGGCGACCTCCGCGGCCGCGCCAGCCGCATGGACGACATTCCAGACCTCACGACGCTGCGTGTCCATCTCGACAAACTCGCCGACCGCGGCCTCATCATTTGGCTCTCGCCCCCGGGCCGTGGCCGGATGCTCACCCACGGTCTCCTGCCGGAAGAGAAACTCGAAAAGGTCCGCCGCGAGTTGGGCACGGCCGCCGCCGCGAGGCCCGAACCCGCTGGCGCCGGAGAAGTGGAAAGACTCCGCGAGCGAATCGCCGAACTTGAAGCAGAAGTCGCCGCGCTTAAGAAATAAACGGGGACGGGAGCTATTTTCCCGCCGTGCGGAAAACCGCTCCCGTCCCTGTTGTCTGGACGATCGCGAGGCCCGCGACAGCGGCAGCCACGGCGGAGGCGACGACCCAAGGCGGCAGCCCTTTGCCACCGAGATCGGGCAGCCATTCGCTGCTGGCGAGGCCGAGGAAGACCAGGGGCACGGCGTTGTGCGCCGCGTGGGCAACAATGGCAGGCAGAAGGCTGCCGGTCTTGAGCGTCATCCAGCCGAGGACCACTCCGAGGACGAATGTCTGCGGCATGCGTTCAGGGATCAGATGAAACGCCGCAAACGCCGCGGCCTGCAGGAGGACCGCCGTGACCGCACGGCTTCGGCTCGGACGCTTCCCCGCAAACGCGGCCAAAACCCAGCCCCGGAAGAAGAGCTCCTCGCAGACAGCCGGCAGGATCGAAATGAGCAGCCAGCCAACCCACCACGGCCGCGCGACCAAGAGCGAGACGAGTCGCTCGGCCATCTCGCGGGCAGCTGGCGAGAGCTCCGAACCCCGTGCTGCAAGCAGAACCGCAGCACCCGTCACAAAGAGCCCCACTCCTGCCAAGGCCGCAGCACAGAGCGTGAGACTGCCGCGCCCAGGCCCACTCGGCCACACGAGCCGGAATGTCTGCCACTGGTTCACGCGCTGCCACAGCGTGATGAGCGCCAACGGGCCAAGCAGCACCATCTGCTGAATAGGCAGCGCGACGATCGGGTCTGCCGTGGCCAAGCCGTTGACGTACCACAGCATCGCGAAGGCCACCATCGCCACCCCAAAGCCCTGCATCGGCGTAGGGAGATCTCGCGGAGCTGGCCGCGTGGTGAGGCCACTGGCTGAGTCGGGTCCACGAAAGAGCACTTCCTCATCCGCAAGCGCCACCGCTGCCGCCCGCAGCAGAATCCACGTGACGGCGATCGACGAGGCAAGCGATAGCATCAGCAAGAACCCGATCGGCAGTGAGGATTCACGGACGAGCGCCTCGCGAGTCACCCACACCTGCCCGGCAAAAGGGACTAGCGCCACCAGCGGCCCCCCCACGCCCGGCACGAGCGAGGCACTCGCAAGGCCGCTCGTGAGGAGGATCACAGGCGTGAGCGTGTTCTGGGCTTCCTTCGTGCTGTGAGCGGCGCTCGTGACCGCCAGGCAGGCAGCGGCGGCCACCGCGGCCAAACCCATAAAGGCCAGAATGGCCACCCCCGCGCACTCCGCCGCGAGGCTCGTGGAAATGCCGAGGTCGAGTCCTTTCGGAAGGAGCCGCAGGAGTACCGCGATCGTGAGGCTCACCGAGATAGCATTGGCCGCAAGCGACATGAGCGTCACGGTGAAGACCCCGAGGAACTTCCCTGTCACGATGTCGCGGGTGCTCGCCGGCGTGATGAGAAGCGTCTCGATCGTGCCACGCTCCTTCTCGCCCGCAATCGCATCGATGGCCGGGTAGAAGCCACCGGTGGCCGTGAGCAGGGCCAAGAGCACAAGCACCGCGCCGACGGCTGTGGGCAGCACTCCGTCGAGCGTGAGATCCGTCGGCTTGACTACCTCGTCGGCGAATTGAACCTTGATTGGTTCAAGAACGCTTCTAGGCAGCCCGGCTGTCGTGACTCGCCGCAGCCGCGCGTCATCGGCCAAGGCCTTCACGATAGCGAGGATGTGCCGTCGCAGCCGCGACTCGTTCCGCCGCGCATCGGCAAGCCGTACGTCCACGGGGAGCGTTTTGAGGCCATCGAGTGTGGTGATCGCGCCGGGCGGCAGGTGGATCCACGCGTCGGCACCGGTTGAGTCGATGAGGCGCTTTGACGCGACGGCTGATTCGACCCTGATCGCAACCGAGGCGGGCCAGTCGATTGGGAAGCTAGACCCCGAATCGACGATCGCCATGATCCGTTCGGAGATGCGGTCTGCATCCACGCCCGAGAGCACGAGCTCGACCGGCAGCGGGGCCTTCCTCGCATCGAGATCCGCAAGGGCCGTGCGGAGCCCGATCGTGCTCGCCAGCGCCAGAATCGGATACATCGCCATCGGCATAAGGAGTGTGACAAAGAGCGTCCGTCGATCGCGGACAAACTCGAGCAAGTCACGGCCTGCCACGCCGCGGATGGCCGCCCACCGGTTTTGCCGCTCGTGGTCGCTCATGCTCCGCCGCTCCCCTCAACCGCGGCAAAGAAAGCCCGCTCGAGGCTGCCAGGCTCGGCTGCCATCTCACGCTGTGTGCCCTGTGCCACCACTCGGCCCGCGTGGATCACGACGAACCGATCGCACCGGCGCTCGATCTCATGGAGCCGGTGGGTCGAGACGAGGATCGTCCGGCCCGCGTCCCGAAGCGTGTCGAGGAGGTTGAGCAGATCTCGCGCTCCCACGACGTCGAGGGCGTTGGTCGGCTCGTCGAGCACGAGCGCGGGCGGATTGTGCACGAGCGCCCGGCCGAGTGAGACCCGCTGCCGCTGGCCCGATGAGAGCCGACCACACGGGCGGGACTCGCAGGATTCGAGGCCGAGCGTGTGGAGAAGTGTGGCCGTACGGTCCGCGATGGCGGCGCGATCGAGACCGTGCAGCCGGCCTGCAAACTCGAGCACCTCCCGCGGCGTGAGCCGGTCGGGCACACCGGTCGTGGCCGAGAGATAGCCGAGATGCCTTCGGACGCCGAGCGGATCGGTCACGATGTCGTGCCCTGCGATCCGCGCCGTGCCAGCGGTGGGCGAGAGCAGGGTGGCGAGCAAACGCATCGTGGTCGTCTTGCCCGCGCCGTTGGCCCCCAAGAGCCCCACGATCTCGCTCGGCGCCACCGAAAACGACACGCCATCGACCGCCTCGACGAGCGAGCCATCGGCGGCGCGAAACTGTTTGACGAGCTGATCGACTTCGATCACATCATGACTCCTCGGCCGGCGGAAACTGCCGACCGGCGAGGATGATGCTCGCCGCGAAGAGAAACACCGAGGCGAGGGCGACCACGGCCACGATCTGCACCCAGGGGGGCTGCGTGTCGATGATGAGGCTCAGCTCCGGAGGCAGTTTTCGCTCCCAGCCCATCCAGCGTACAAGCAGGCTGCGGAGGCGAAGGCTCACCGTCAACTGATTGATGACGGCCGGCAGAAAGCCAGCAAGGTATTCGACCACAAACGCCACGGCCACGCTCGCCACGAGCGCCCGCTTGGGCACGATCACCGCCGGAAGCGAGAAGAGTGCGGCCCGACCCACACACGAAACCAATACAAGCACCGCGAACATCGGCGCAAGCGGCCCCGAATCTGGGAGCCCAGCCGCAGCCAGTGCCAGTGCCAAGGCAAGGAGTGCCACCAACGAGGACCATGCGACCGCGGCTAGGAATGTGCCCAGGAGCAGCGAGCGACGTCCGCCAGGCCGCACAGCCACATGCTGCCAGGTGCCTCGCTCGAGCTCGTCGGCTACGACCGGGCACATCGTCACGAGCAGCCCAAGCATGCAGACCGCCTCGGGCACGAGCGCGTAGAGCAGGAGGGCTAAGACGTCCAGATTGAGGTCCGCCACCCGACGTACGGCGAGGATGACGGCCGCAGGGAAGGCCGCGCCCACAAGGGCCAGGGCGATGCGCTGCGGCGCGAGGAGCCGCCGAATCTGAAACCCAGCAACGGCGATAATCCCACGAAGGGCGTTCATGGCAAAGACTCCCCAGCGAGGCCGGCCGGCGCCGGAGGCCGCGGGCCTCCACTGCCAGACCCGATGCCGCGATGAAGCTGCACGAGCCGATCGAAGACGCCCTCGAGCGATCGATCACCGGCGGAGAGCGCGAGGATCACGATCCCCTCGGCCACCGCCGCCCGCCCGAGCATGGCCACCAATTCCCGCGGCCTACGCGTGCCGATCGCGAGCCCCGCATGTCCATCAAAGCGAAGACTATCCACGAGCCCACTCGAGCAGGCGATTTCGGCAAGCCGTCGCGGCGAGGCTGATTCGACGCGGATCTCCGCAGGCATCGTTTCCACAAGCGCGTGAATCTCTTCGACGTCACCGCTGGCCACGAGCCGGCCTCCGAGGATCACGGCGAGGCCCGCATCGAGCGCCTCGATCTCGTGGAGCAGATGGCTCGCCACGAGGAGGCTGCGGTGAACCGCCCACTCACGGACCAGCACGACCAGATCATGCCGGGCCACAGGATCGAGACCGACGAAAGGCTCGTCGAGAACCAAGAGATCAGGGTCGTGCGCGATTGCGCCGGCGAGTTTTGTCCTTTGACGCATGCCCTTCGAGAGGGTCATCAGTGGCCGGTCAGCTGCCTCGCCGAGGCCCACGCGATCGATCGCCATCGCGGCAGCCTTGCCCGCAGCGGGTGCGATCACGCCATTGATCCGCACGAGATAACTGACCCACTCGCGGGGCGTGGCACCGCGCTCAAGCAGGTCGGCCGCGGGGCAGTAGCCGATCCGCGCCAGCACGCGAGGGTTACCAAACGGACGCTCGCCAAAAATCATCACCCGGCCCATCGTCGGCCGAAGCTGGCCAGTGACGAGGCCGAGAAGCGTCGTCTTGCCGGCGCCGTTGGGGCCGAGAAGGCCGTGAGCCCCTGCGCCCAGCACGACGGTGAGGTCATTGACCCCGATCACCGTTCCATAAAGCTTTGTGGCGTGCTCGAGGTCAATCATGAGTGGTTCACGCCCGAGTCGGGGCATCGACCCGTAGAAACAGAACGACGAGCGAGCCCGCGGCCACCGTGACGAGCGCGATGAGCGACGGCAGCACCACAGCAAACCGTTTCTCGATCCCGAAGATCCATGATTGCACGACCCCCTGGGCATGGAACAGCGAGAGCCAGGCCCAGCGATCGGTGGTCTGGTCGATACCGGCGGCCTGCGCGAGCCATCCGAGTCGCCGCAACTGTGAGCTTGGGCGGACGACCGGCGGCCCGTCGTCAAAGGGGCTGTCGGCGAACACCGACTGAACCGCTCTCGCCTCAGGACGATCCCTCGCGGCCATGTCGGCGCCCGTGAGCGCGCCATGGGTGATCCAGCAGGCCACCCATGTGGCAAACCACGCAAACGTGGCGATTCGGGTCTCGGCTGTGAGCGACGAGAAGGCCAGCGCCAAGAGCACCGTCGGAATCGTGACCGCCGCGGACGCACCCAGAATCCGAATGGGAAGATCCCAGGTGGCCACCGCCACCCATGCGCTCGGGCTCACCAGCACGCCCAGCACCCAGAGGGCGAGCGCTGGAAGGAGCGTCACGAGGCATACGATCGCCGCGAGCACACCGACCTTGCCGAGGATGTACGAGAAGCGAGATACAGGCCGTGAGAAATAGACAAGCCACGCCTTGGCCCGGAGGTCGCCCGCAATGAGCTTCGGCGCGACGAGCCCGACGATCACCGCGAGGAGCACGGTCTGGGGCACGCGCATGAATGCCAGCAGAAGCCGCGACCAGACCGTGCGACGCGCCACTTCGGGCTCGTCGAGCCGACCACCGAGCGAATCTGCCACGAGCTTGCCAAGCAGGCCCAGGTTGTCGAGGCGGCTTGGGTCGGAATGCCACGCGCCGCGGGCCATGTCGTCGATCGCCTGCTCGAATGCAAAGAAGCCACCCGCGAAGACAACCGCAGGGCTCCAGGCAAAGATCATCACCCGTCGCAGCCACGCGCTCTTGAGCGCGAGGCGAATGCCGGTTGAGGCGATCACACCCGCGGCCAGGCCGTGCCGTGGCTCTCCGTGCCAGCCTCGATAGCCCACATCATGCAGGGGCATACGTTGCCTCCCCGGCGTCGGCTGCGGCAAGCGCCGCCAAGAAGACCTGCTCGAGTGGCTTCCGCTCGGGGGCAAGCGACCGCACATCCACGCCGGTGGCGATCGCCTCTTCCCACACGGTGCGGAGGGTCTCCGGATGATCCGCCCGTACGATCACGCCATCCCCATCGTCCGCCGATCGGGCGACGACACCGCGGCTCCCGAGGCGCTCCACCAGCTCGTGGAGCGGCCCGGTGCCCTGTAGCCGCATCTCGGTGGTGCCGCTGCCGGTGAGCTCGGCAACGTCACCGGCCAGATGAACACGACCGCGAACCAGGAGCACGAGGCGGTCGCAGATGGATTGCACGTCCCGCAGCACATGGGTGGAGACGAGGATCGTTTTGCCGTGGTCGCGGGCCAGTGAGACCAGCCTGCCGAGCATGGCCCGCCGCTCGAGCGGATCGAGGCCGTTGGTGGGTTCATCGAGAATCACGATCGCTGGATCATGCACAATCGCCGCTGCGAAGGCGACTTTCTGACGCATGCCGACCGAAAGCGTTTCGACCGTGCGATACCGCTCCTGCCCGGCGTCGCACCAGTCGAGCACCTCGTGCGCCCGCCTGAGCCCTTCAATTGTTGGCAACCCGCAGAGCCGCGCCGCGTACTGCACCATCTCGACGCCCGAAAGGCCGGGCACAATCGCATCATCCTCGGGTACGACACCTGTGAGCTGCCGGACGCTGCGAGGCACCCGGGCCGGGTCGAGCCCATGCACGCGCACGCTTCCACCAGCCAGCCGTACGAGGCCAAGGATAGCACGCACAAGTGTGCTTTTTCCGGCGCCGTTGGGTCCGACGAGGCCGGTGATCCCAGGCGGCACGTCGAACGACACATCATCGAGCACGGTGCGGCGACCGTACCGCTTGGTGACGTTTTGAAGCTGGACAGGGAGCACGGTGGCGGCGTCAGGCAAGGTCACAGTGGTATCCGAAAAGACTACGCGCCACCACCGGCGTGTTTCAGCAAGCGGCGAAAGGTGTGTCGCACCGACTTATGGAGCCGAGCCGCGAACGTGCCGTCGAGATCGTGGCTGGCGATCAGCTCGACCAGGTCGGCAAAGGCTTTGTGAGTGCGGTGAATATTCCCTTCGCCGCAGGCGATCTTCATTTCGATGAGTCGCTCGAGCGACGCGACCGGCAGCCCTTCGAGAGTCTCAATCGTCGCCGGATCGCGAGGGTCTGGGAGGGTTACGTCACTCCCTTTCCCAGCCCGTTCCCCTGCTACCAGGAACTGCACGGCTACGCCCGATGCGTCACGAAACTCTCGGTCGCTGGCATCCCATTGAAACCCTGCCGCTTCGAGGCATTCGCGAACCTGTTCGGCCATGCCCGGAATGACCAAGAGATCAATATCGACCGTGGTCCGCTGGTACCCATGAAGGCACACCGCCACGCCACCGATCACGGCGTGTGGGATTTCGCGGGCAGCCGAGGCCTGGTGACACCGCGTGGCAGTCGCCCAGAGAGACTCCTTCTCGAGCATCGCGTATGTCTCCTGAGCTGTTGCCATGAGCCCAGGATAGGTTGCCACGCGACCCCTTCGCAACTTGGTGGGGTTCGGCGCTGGACGTGGCGAGGGGCTGCCCGTGTCATGTCGCCGGACGCTCCCTACGGGCATCCTGCCCTCCGGTCGCTCGGAGGAAATCTCGCTTTACCATCGTGGCTCCGCTCGATTTCCTACGCCGGCTCCATGACACGGGCAGCGCCTCGCGGATGACGCGATCCAATGACGAGGACCCGAGCAGAATGCAGCCAGCAGCGTCACTCATGCTCGGAGAGCAGTTTCTCCCAGCTACGCCATTCAGGCATCTCCGGTGGCGGCTGATCGCGGCATTCGCACGCAGAAACTCCTCCGAGACGACCGTCGGTTGACTAAACGCGGTCATCGTTGTCGCGACACGAGCACGCCAGCGCCCACGCTCGCCAGGCAGCAAGAATACGATCATTCAGCTCTTCTGTTACAGTCGTCATGGCAGTCCCTGGTGTTGGATAGGGATCTCTGACCGGATCTCACGGCCAACAACTTTGGATTTGCCTTTTTCGTTTGTGCGCAGACTTGAGAACGTTATCGTTGTGACTCGCTCGGTCGTAGATCACTGGGCCGCTTCAGCGGCTTTTGCCGCGGTGGTCGCTGAAGGACTAGCGGCCCGCGCACCCTCGGCCTCACCGGTAACCGGGATGCCAATCAAGTGGTACTCGCCAGGATGATCTGTCACTAACTGGACCCAGCCTTTGAAAGGGGCCGATTTCATTGGAGACCGAACGTTGATATCGACCAAGAACTCCGATGCGTTTGCTCCGTCCGAACGCACCGCAGCCACAATAGCAGGATCGCTGGTTAGTACACCAACCACCTTCAACGAAAGCTCCTTAACGGTCCGGACAACAACGGTAATGTCGTTGTGACGATCGTTCTCGTGAATAAATAGCACCGGTCGCCTGGGATCGATTTCGACTCGTGAAGTAGCGGTGCCGACAAGGGCGCACACCAAGGCAGGATTCCTCGGATCGTTGGACTGAAGCGTAATTTCTCGACTCTGTGGCCCTTCTTGGAGCGCCAAGTCGAGTACGACCTCAAGCATGGCAAACTGGCCAGCCTCGATATGAGAAGACGAAAGCTTTGCCACCGTACACCCGCACGCTGGACGTGGCTTGACCAGAAGCGGCGCATCACCCTTGTTGCGAATCACGAACTGATGGCGAACCGCGGAGCCTCGCTCCGCCGAGCCGAAATCAAACACGGGGTTTTCCATGGATAACACCGGTACGCCGCCTTGAACTCTTTGTGCGGCGCGGCGCTGATCCGCGGCGGCCGGGCTTGTCGAGCGATCGGAGAATGTACGGGAAAAGACCCTGTACTCGATGTATGCGCCGAAGAACAGCCCCAGCAGGCACAAAGCATAGACCGTTGTAGTCCATGCTCGCCCCGCGCCTCTGCTGCGTGATGTGTGAGATGTGGAATCTGACCGCCATTTGTAGCTCGCGATCGCACCCGCGATAATCGTCAGGACCGCCAACGATCCCACGAGGACCATGGAGCCATAAGAATAAGGAGGCGTGCGGCCCTGGTCGTGATCCTGCGCAAGACTGGGGGAAGGTGTGGATAAATTAGTGGGCGGAGCAATCAGAGAAGGCGTCGGCGACAACGTGGGCGACGTTAGCAGTTGCTCTGCGGAGGCGACTTGCGCCATCGTGACATATCCTCGACTGTAGGCGCTCCCAGGGCGCTTAGCAAACACGAACAGCCTGGCGGAAGCATCCCTGTCGGCCTGTCGGGGCCTTACAGTCAGATCGCATCCCTGTTCAAACCGATTCGAGACCGCCACTTCAAATGACGCCCCATCAAAATCGATCCGCTCGATCTCCAGGGGCCCTCCGTCGCACGATTCAAAGCGAATGGTCTGCTCGAGCAATTTGCCGCCAAGCGTCCAGGATAGGCCGGGTGGCCTGAAGGCCCCCTCCTCAAGTCCGCGCACCAGAACCCTTAGGCTGTGCGGGAATTGATCAGATGTAACAACGGTGAACGTATGCAAACGCTGGGTCGAAACTTTTGTTCCGTCAATGACGAAACGGAGGGTAGACGACTCACCCGGGAGGATGGTGGGTCGCGCGAGGTCATGCGACACACAGAGGCAGTCCGTGTAAACATGTTGAATCTCAATCGGCGAAGAGCCCGAATTCGAGCAGAAAAACTCAGCCGCCACATTGGGCGAATCGGCGGTCGCCTTGACCTCCACATAGCGTGTCTGCCACGTCAGTTCGCCAGCAATTGTGAATGACGAGCAAAGCACCACAACAGCAATAGCATGCAATGACACCGACGAAGACAACTGGAAACATCGCGTGATCATGGGTCGTTATCATCATGGCGACGACGACGGAGGATCGCATTTAGGTGACGAAACTCGGTCGTGGTGAGAACGAAGCCCGGGCCATCTGGGTTCGGACGGATATACTCTGGTGCCAAAAATACCTGTTCACGATCGTACTGTTGTTCCTGGCCCAAGGCAAAGATCGTACTGGCGCCATGTAATGATTCCGAGTGGCAGGCGATGCAATTGAACCGCGCTAACGTGACGTTTTCATTGAATGCGCTCCCCCAGTCGGGCGCACGGGGGAATATCCCAACATATGCGGGAGCGTCTTGGTCAATCAATGCCAGCCCGATGGGGCTGCGCCCCTTCAACAGTCTCTCGCGGTCAAGAAGAAACTGCCAGTGGTTCGTCCCGCGAAAGTCCGACGTTGCTGAATCGAAGTCGGCTTTCTCGGACTTATGCACCCGGATGAGAACTTCCTCGACTATGCCGGAATCCTCCACGGTGCCATCTTCTATGAGCACGGCGAGTGTGCGAGTCATCAGTGTTTCCGTTCCAGCGGGCAACGGGCTCAGCAGGCGCACCGTGTTTGAAATGCTGCCATAGGAACGAGCAATGTTATGCCAATAATCGCCGAACTCCTCTTGGGTCATGCCAGGCACGCGGATCCAAGTATGAAAGAAACTACGACCACGAAACCGCTTGAAGTGCACATGCTCACTAAGACGCGTCTCCATCGGGTACCAGGTAGAATCTTCAGTCGCGACCCTTCGAGGAAGGTATTCGTCCTCCGGGGAATAGTCGGCTCCTGGGCCCAGTTTGAATTCAACTGCGCCAACGTGTGTGGCATACTCGGCTTGCAGCACACGAAGCTCCTCACGAGAGAAAAGTAAAGCCCGCAGCGCCTCAGCCAAGTCGCACGCGACGAAATCAGCGCCAGCGGCGAGAGCGGCATCCGGGCTTGTGCAGTTGGCCCGGTCAACAATCGAAAACACGTGATACACATCTCGCTGCAAGAGGACTTTCTCAAGAAGGGTGTCGCAGCGGCACCGGGCGAGTGCCAGTTCGCGGGCAACGCCTCGCAACCCAATGAAGGCGGGGGAGCTTAAGAAAACTGCCGCCTTTTCCGCATTTTCGGCATATGTAACCCAAAAGCTCTCTATCGGCGGCACGTTGAACTGCACTGGCGCAGGAGGCCCAGACCCCGGCGGTACGGAACCGTCGTCGTACAACGCATACGTGTCTTCCAGCGACTTCCAGTTTCGCAGGATTTCTGGCTCGTGCAGTAAGCGAGATGCGCCCGGTGGATGAACTGTCTTGGGGAACAAGACGCGGAGAAGCCCGTTCGCAGCAGGTTCGGAGTAAATGACATCGGCCATATGGGACATGACAGCCGATCCGACTCGAGGCCTGGTCGACCAGGCCATGTAGTGGATGACTAAGCCACTGGTCTGCCAAGCGGCGACGACCACAGCGATCCCGATGAGCAGAAGGCTAACTCCAGCCACAGACCTATGTGCCATGCGAGTGGTCCGAAGCGATTGCTTCCAAAAGAGCATGAACTATGCCAGGCGCGCCCGGCGAAGGCTAGTCGGCAAAAGCGGCAACGAGATGGGGTAGGCTCGACCACGAAATGTCCCATGCGCCTGATTGCTCGCCAGTCGTGACGTCACGATTCACATAGAGCACCCGCTTCGATTTCAAATCAGCCAGATACCACGCGCGCCCGGTGCGCGCTACGGCTGCGGTAGTCGCCGCAATGGGGTACGTCTTTTCAAAGACATTGCTGCCGTTGATCATATCGTGCAGGACGACCTTGCAGGATTCCGCGTTCAATCGCTCAACGGAGAAAAGCATCGGCGAACCATCATTGCCTTTACAGACATCCTGAAAGACAGAGGCCTTGTTCACTTGGACGATGCTCACTTTTCGCGTCTCGGCGAGCGGATGCAAGTTCTGGTCCGTGACCAGGTTAAGCTGAGTGGGGGTCCACTCAGCGAGTCCCACGTCAGGAAGGTAAACGTTCCACGGCCCTTTCACACCTTTCAGCGGAAGAGTTTCAGCGAACGATCTCGTGCGGAAATCGAAAAGGGCGATGGAACCACTGCGAAGGCGCAGGCCTACACGGTCTCCGATGGCCATCCATTCGACTCCTTGCGCAATACCTTTGGGAGGTTTGACTTGATACGCCTTGCCAGAGGCTAGTTCCACTCCTGCGAAGCCCATCTGGGGCTTCTTCATGACCAGCCGTTTGCCATCAATTATCACGGGTACTTCCGCATCGTAAAAAGAGTTGTAGAGAACCTGGCCATCGGAATCCCGAAAAAAGAGGCTCCGACAAGCACCGGCCATGGTCCTCATGAATGGCACCTCTTGGCCGCTAATCGGACTGTCTGTTTTCTTTTCGCCAGTGCGCAAATCCCAAGAGCGGATTCGCTCTTGGCCTTCCCAGGTGCTAGCGGCTACGAACTGGAGCCTCGCGGTGCCGTAAGCGACGTTCCGACCCAACTCGATTCTCCTGCCGGCGCGCCCATCCTCCATGCGGACCAACTCGGCTGGACCGCCGGCCTGGTTTGCGGCCGAGACAATCCAGAGAACATCGTCTGCGAGGGAAATCGAAACCGACATCCAGCAGAGAAGGGAACATAAAATTGAAGAAATGCGCATCTTTAGGTGTCGTCTTCGAGGGCGAAAAGAAACTGTGAAGGCATCATGGTGGAAAAGCAGCGGTGCCATCGAGGCATTTCCACGTGCCACTGCCTGGTGCCGTCTCTTTGCATAGGCACTGCCCGCCCCCAGCCTTGGGGCAAACACGAATGGCACAACTATCGTCGGCGGCCAAGTCGTTGTTGCACATAGCCTCGGTCGCGCTGCCCCCGCTTGAACAACGATACTCAGTGCAGTGGTAACTACCGCCCCCGCACCAAGAAGGAACAATCGCAAGATCGACACCCGCCGGAACGCCAGCGTCGCAGGCCGCCGGTCGCATGACTGTGGCCGAACAAAAATCGGTATAAGTGCATGACACCCACAGACCGCATGACGGATCTTTACAACACTTGCTCCAACTACTGCCAGCGGCGCCCCCTGCGGGGCGTGGGCAACCCCCGGCGGCGTCAGTGCAGAGGTTGCCCACGAGACCGCAGGCCTGCCAACCAAGTCCACCAGCTTGCGCAAAGGCAGTTCGGTATTCGAGCCCTACACGTCCTGCGATTGCCACCCCCGCCGCCCCGAATACAACTTGCGTGGCCCGGTGAAGAAATCCTCGGCGGCTCTGACGGGCAGATCGCTTGCGCAAAGCGCTTCCAAAAAGGCGGTCCCAACAATTGACACGACTGCGCTTCATCAGGATGCTCTCCCTGAAAGATCCAGGCGAACAAGGTAAGAATCTCAGAAAATGAACAAAGCAAGACCACAGCGACATTCTACCGAGCCAACTGATCGGGTCCAACAGATGCGATACCCCCTGCGGGCCACTCACCAACATCAGCTGGCGCCGACGTTAATTCAAGAAGGCTCTCAATGTGGCTGGCGGCATTGACAAGCCCTTTGCCAAGGACACGATCTTGCCCATCGACACGCACCCCAAAGGGCACGCTGTCAATGCCGAGTGATTCGCGTAGACGCCATCCGTCGAAAATGACGACCAGCCGACTGGTCGGCGTCGCGGGGAGCGTCGTCGCAACTTCATCATAAATGTACACGAGGTGGACGGTCCGTGCCCAATAAGCCGCTAAATGCTCCGCACTCCCGAGGACTTCCTGGCAGATTGAACAGGAGGCGGTTCCAAACAGCAGCAAAACATCAGTAGGCGATGGGGCGAGTTGTCCGCGGATCGCCTCGAGTTGGGTCGCGAGGCACTCGCCGCGTCGTGGGCCAGCAGACTCGTCCGAACGGGCTCCGATGGGGCCGAGGCGAACAAGCATCGCTCCAACCTGGCGGAGGGTCAAGTATTGCACGATTAGCAGGCCAACAATGAAGATCGAGTTAAGAAATAACCACGCAGTCATTGCCGCGTGCTCCTGCCCCAGTGAATTGAGAGACTTTGAGGAGGTGCGATAAACCCAAGGCTGGCGAGCTCCATAAGCAACGCCTGATTGAGTGCTAGTTGCAAAGCACAAAGGACGCCAACTAGAACTCCCGCGGACGCCGCCACTTGCGTCATGGACAAGGCGCCGGCTGACCGTTGCGAGACAAAGAGGCAGGCAGCAATTAACGCCACGTTTAACTTTATCGTACCTGTTGAAAGCATGCGATCGCCGCTGCCAAAACAATTGCACGGGACTCGGAGCCGCTTTTGCGAGACATACGCGGTCACTGCTATAAACGTCGCGAACAGCGGCACGGCCAATAACGAAGCGAACGACGGGCCGATGAAAAAGAGGACGCTCAAGATGATTTCAATCGCGGGCACCGTCACCGAGACAGCAAGAGCGACGCCGCGAGGAAGTACTGGTAGCGCCATGAGACCAAGCATGAAATCGTGTCGCGCGGCGATCTTCATCAGTCCCGCGAATCCGAGAAGAAGGCCCAAGCAGCCAGCCAGCACGGCCGCTAAGTTCTCCGTGTACGCGTTCATGGCCTACTCCAGATTCAGGTAAATGCGCGAATGCCGGTTATGTGACAGCCGCGAGAACCGACCTGGGTCCGAGGGTGACTGTCCCGTTGAGATGAATACTGAAATCCTGTCCAGCCTCATGGTGGACATGGTGCGTGAATGATGACCTTGCCTCCAGAGCAGCAACACTCAGTCGCCTTGTTATAGGGCCGCTCGACGACCTCCACTTCATCATAATCCAATTTGCCATCCTGGTTTAGGTCGCTTCTAACTTCGACACTGCAACATCCGTGCGTCGCCAGATCGATCACTTGGCCCCCGCAGCACTTTTGCGTGGCCGGATTTACACACGCGTCCAACGCGCCGTCACCGTCGGTGTCGCACGCGAAGCAGGCGTCTTTGATTCCGTCACCATCCGTGTCGCAAACATAACTGGACTCGTTCGTTCCGTCCTGGTCATGATCGCAACGCAACTCCGGATCCGCTTCCACCTTGACCCGCGGAATCTCTACCTGCGCTCGCGCAGCAACGCTCACGGCGGCACCAGCCAGCCCGCCTGCCATGATCGCAGCGGCGGCTACGAGTATGTTCCTGCCGGGCCCTAAATTTGCCATCGTTTGAGATCTCCCTTGCCTTCAATGTTACGGCCTGACTGAAAACCGAAGCGACTCCGGCCCTGGGACCACGAGTGACTTTGCTTTGCCGGACCACGCGTCAACAAAAACACCGCTGAGCATCGTGTTGAATCCGTGATTTCGATTGATCTCGATAGCCAACTTCAATGGCCCACGTACGAGGATCTTCTTATACACACCCCCATGGAAATCGACGACACGTCCGTGCCAAAGCGGTGGAAGCGTCTCGATACGACCGATGTCTCCAAGAACACGATTTGTGTGGTGATGGACTAGCAGGCGATAGTCCCTCACGCGATTCGCCCCGGCATGTCCATCGTAGTTTAGGAAATACATGGCCACTTGGAAGACGCCCGCCGGCACCTCGATCGCCACTTGAACACTTGGGCCGTCGTAGGCGATCGAATACGCCTCAGCATGGTCGTCAACGCCGCTGGGGCGCCGGTGCCACGCCATGCTTTTGCGGAGCCGGTCACTCATAGGAAAATCCTTTTTCACCCAATCCTTCACATAGTCCGGCGGCAACTGTAGGGCGCGCCGATCATTTGTGAAGTATTCCCACACCCAGTACCGAAGCGAATCCGGGCCGTTGTATGCCTTACCCGAAGCCGTCTCCTTCTCGCCAAATGTGACTATCCGTCGATGCGGCCCATTCATGTTGGCATATCGAATCATCGGCTCGTTCGTGCCAACATAAATGCTGTTCGGACTCTGTGCTGCGCATAGAACGCCCAGTAGCCCGCCATAGGCGCCAATCCAGTCACCCTGTGTTGCCCAATCATCAGGTAGGGCCGCAATCGCGGGGTTATCCGTCGAGACAAGATCAAGTTGGTCTCGAGCCCAGGCAAGGTCTGCGGCAAGACCATAAGTCCGTAGGTTGGGCGCGTCTGCACGTGGAACGACCGGATGCGCCAACGGACGTGGTCTTGCGGCGGCCGGGGGCGACACAGGCGAATCAGCGACTAAATGGCCACCAACCCCAAAACCTACGGCAATGGTTGGCTGGCCAGGTCGCGGCAGAATGGCGCGAACGCAGTAGCAGGTACCATAGAACTCGTGCCCTCGCCTCGATCGAAACTCCTTGATCTCTGGCAAGACGATCGACTGTCCTGCTTGCGGGCGAGGGTCGCCATGATAGTCCACTTGCAGACTGTTCGGGGCCAGTGCCATGATGCCAGCCCGTTCAAAACCGAGCCACACGCGGCCGTCGCCGTCCTCCGCAAGCGTGGTCACATTGTCGTCTGGCAGCCAGGCTTCTTGCCCGGCCGCACTTGGGTCGGCGCCAACGGGCTTGAAGAGTCCCTGAAGCTTGATGCTCCACTCCCGGCCCCGATGGTATGTGAAGGTTACGCCCTGGTCCGCGCTGATGGCCAAGCCTCGATCAGTGGCTACAACCCATCGCCCATCATGGGTCACAAGCACATCATTGACGAGCCCCGATGGCAGGCCGCGCCCCGAAGGGCTCGTGGTCAAGCTCGTAGCGCCCTCGACACGTTGGAACGTAGGGTACTTCACCCCTTCGCGATTGGCGACCAAAATCCCTTCGGACTGCGTGCCGACAATCAGCGTTCCATCGGCGGTGAAAGCGATGCATCGGAGGTGGCATGTCGGCAAGCCATTCAGGCGAGTGGCATGTTGCCATGTATTGCTCTTGATGCCGTATCGGCTCAGTCCCCTGTCATGGGCGATCCACACGTCTCCATCCACGGGGCAGTGCGAAATATCCCATACACGCTGCCCGATAGGCCCCCTGCCAGGTGGATAGTGGTTTGGACGGCCTGCAACCACCACGCTCAGCCCCGCGCTTCGGTGCCCAACCCAAAGCCGGCCCTCCTGATCCACATGGAGTGCCGTAATCGCATCATCGCCGAGACCGTCCTTACGCTGAAGACGGTGCCACCCCTGATTGCCTTCGCCCGAGCTCGTGGCGAACAGACCGCTCCGAAGCGTACCGACAAAGATCGTGCCATCGAGATTGGCCGCTGCACACGTTGCCTCATGTGCGTCGGCTGGCCAATTCAAAGCCTGCGCGTTTTCAGGGGCGGCTTGGGCGTACACCGCGGCCGCATGACCGAGCAAGATGACCATGGCAGCCGACACGCCGGACATCCGGCATAGGCAAAACCGGCTCAGGACACCGTCAAGCACGACCATACCATGGCTCCACGAGCCGCCCAGAATGCCTCCGCATTTTTTCTATCAGAACCGCGACCCATTTTGTCAATCAGGGAACGGAACGTCGAGGTAAGCATTTGATCAATCGCGGCGATGCTGTCAGGCAGCTTTGGCATGACGAGTCCGCGCTCTCGAAGGAGGCTAAGATCGAGCCCAGTTATCATCAGTTTTCTGCAATGCGGTTTCCGCGAGGGGTTGCCCGTGCCATAGAGCCGGCGTAGGAAATCGAGCGCAGCCACGATGGCGAAGCGAGATTTCCTCCGAGCGCCCGGAGGGCAGGATGCCCGTAGGAAGCGTCCGGCGACATGGCACGGGCAACCCCGAGCCACGGTTGGCACCAGCTCCCACAGAAGACAGGGCTACGGTCCGGGTGCTGGCGCCCTACTGCTCCATGACCTCGGCTTCTTTGGCGGCGGCGAAGTCGCTCACGGTGCCCTCGTATTTCTTCGTGAGCTCCTGGACATCTTCCTTGCACCGCTTGGAATCGTCTTCCGTCATCTTGCCGCCAGACTGCTCGGTGTCGGCAGCCTTGTTGGCATCGCGGCGAACATTGCGAATGGCCACCCGGGCTTCCTCGGCGAGCTCCTTGATCCGGCCAACCATCTTGCGGCGGACGTCGGCAGAGAGCGACGGAATGATGATCCGGATGACGCGACCATCACTCTGCGGATTGAAACCCAGGCCACTGGCCTGGATCGCCTTCTCGATGTCTTTGATCGTGCCGGGGTCGAACGGGCGAACGACGATCTGATTGGGCTCCGGGGCGCCGACGTTCGCGAGCGCCTTGATCGGCGTCGGAGAGCCGTAGACCTCGACCTTGAGCGAGTCGACGATGCCGGGATTGGCCCGGCCGGTGCGGATGCCCTGGAGCGCATGGCGAAAGACTTCGGCCGCCTTCTCCATGCGTTCTTCGGCGTCAAGAAGGATGTCGTCAGCCGGCATCGCGCGGGCTCCTTGGAAGAGGTAGGGCGGGCGAGCGGGCGGTTCCGATGAACGTGCCAATCCGTTCGCCAGCTACGGCCCGCTCGATATTCCCTTCGCGGCGGTAGTTGAAGACGAGGATCGGCATGCCGTGCTCCATGCACTGCGAGATCGCCGTGGCGTCCATCACCCGAAGATTCTGCTCGCGGACCTGCTGGTAGGAGAGGTCGCTATAGAGCATCGCGTGCGGGTTCTTCTCAGGGTCGTCGGAATAGACGCCATCGACCCGCGTGGCCTTCATGAGGATGTCGGCCCCGAGCTCGAGGGCACGCTGGGCGGCGGCCGTGTCGGTCGTGACAAACGGGCTGCCGGTGCCCGCCGCAAGAATGACGATTCGCCCCTTCTCGAGATGGCGGCGAGCGCGGCGGCGGATATAGGGCTCCGCGACGCCGTCCATGCGGATGGCCGTCATGAGCCGCGTCTGCGCCCCAAGGCTTTCGAGCGCATCTTGGAGTGCCAAGCCGTTGATGACCGTGGCGAGCATCCCCATATAGTGGGCAGTCGCCTCTTGGATCGCAGCATTGCCGGCGGTGAACGAGCCACCCCGAAGGATGTTGCCACCGCCGATCACGACGGCCAGCTCCGCGCCCCGCGCCACCGCCTGCACGGTCTGGCGGGCGATGTGGACGACCTCGTCCATCGAGATGCCCCGCTCACCCACCCGCGCGAAGCTCTCGCCCGAGAGTTTCAGGAGGACGCGACGGTAGGGGTTTGAGGACATCGGGGAAAATCTAGCAGACCCGCCGCGGCATCACCCACCCAATCTCCAATTTTCGACGGTCTTGATCTCGATGCCGGCCTGCTTCGCCAGCTGGCCGACCGATTGCTTGTCGTCCTTCACGAAGGGCTGCTCGAGGAGCACGCACTGGGCGAAGAAGTTGCGAAGCCGCCCCTCGATCATCTTGGCGATGATGTTCTCGGGCTTGCCTTCGTTGCGGGCCGCCTCGGAGAGGATCTCACGCTCCTTATCGACCACGGCTGGGTCGAGGTCTTCCTTGCGAATGGCAGCCGGGGCCAAGGCGACCACGTGCATCGCAATATCCTTGGCGGTCTCGGCCGCTTCGGCGGCCTTGGGGCCGGCGATCTCGACGATCGCGGCCTTCGAGCCGTCGTGGTGGGCGTAGCCGCCACACGGGGCGTCGATCCGCTTGATGCGGGAAAGCTCAAACACCTCCCGCATCCGATTGAAGAGGTCGTCTTTGATCTCGCCGAGCGTCTTGTCGGGATGGGCCAGACTCTTCTGGGCAAGCAACTCCGCAGGCGTCTTCGCGCCAGGGCCGAGGGCGAGCGTCTTGGCAACGTCGTTGCAGAGCGCTTTGAAGTCGTCGCTGCCGGCCACCGGCGGGCTCTCGCACTTAAGCTCGATGATCGCCCCAACGCCCTGCGCAGGATCGGCGTAGATCGCAAGCCTGCCGCAAGACGTCTCGCGGTCGGCCCGCATCGACTGGGTCTTGATACCCTGCTTCCGCAGCCAGTCGACCGCCTGCTCGGTGTTGCCGCCACACTCTGCGAGTGCCTTCTTGCACTCCATCATCGGCAGGCCAGTCTTCTCTCGGAGGGCCATCACGGCCGCTGCTGTGATCTCGGGCATGGTTGCTCCTGGACAGTCGTTTGGAAGGTGAATCGGAAATGATGGGGAATGACGGGGCAGACAACGCGCTCGCCACATGACCCCGCTCGCGGCGAGCGGATCACGAGCGACCGCTCCCCGCTGGATGCCGCGGTCGCAAGAAGAGTCAGGTGGCAGCCTTCGGAACCGACCGCTTGGCGACCATCGGCCTGGCCCTTGGCTTCGGCTTTCCGGCATCGCCCGATGCGGCGTCGCTCCCCTCGGCTGTCACCTGCGCGGTGGTCGCCGATTCGGCCTTGCCCTCGAGGATCGCATCGGCCAGCCGGGCAGCGACCAGCTCGATCGAACGGATCGAGTCGTCGTTGCCGGGGATCGGCAGGTCCACAAGGTCGGGATCGCAGTCGGTGTCGATGAGGGCCACCGTGGTGAGCCCCATCTTGCGGGCCTCGCTGATGGCGTTCTTTTCCTTCTTCGGATCGAACACCACAAGGCACTCAGGCAGCCGCGACAGGGTGCGAATGCCACCCAGATTTCGGAGCATCTTGCGGTGCTCACGCCGCAGCGACGACTGCATTTTCTTGGAGTAGGTCGCGAACTTGTCGCTGGGGATGAGCACCTCCAGCTCCTCGAGCCGCGCGAGCCGGTTGCGGATCGTGCGGAAGTTCGTCAGCGTGCCACCGAGCCAGCGCTCGCTCACAAACGGCATGCCGCAGCGGGCCGCCTCACGGGCGATCGCCTCGGTGCCCTGCCGCTTTGTGCACACAAACAGCACGAGGCTGTCGGTCCCGGCCACCTGCTTGAGATACTTCTTCGCACGAAGCAGCCCGCGGATCGTCTCGCGAACATCAATAATATGGATGAGGTTCTTGCGGCCATGGATGTAGGGCCGCATCTTCGGGTTCCAGCGGCTGGCGCGATGGCCAAAGTGGACGCCGGCTTCGATCAGTTCCTGGGCCAAAACGTTCGACACGTGCAGATGACTCGCTCGGGAGAATGGGGACAGAAAGGAGGACCGGGCAGCACCGCAAACTATCGGCTTTTCGGGGCCAATGTCAATCGCCACGGGTGGTTTGCGGGGTGCGGGCTGGGCGAGGCCAGGTGATCGGTAGTCTCCGCATCCTCAGGCGGGAGGCTTGTTCCTCGGGCTGCTACACTCCACAATCTTCGTTTTCCGGTGATTTTGGCAGTTCCCATTCCCTCTGCGAAGGCCTTCTCTCCCCGATGCGGCACGTCATTTCGGCTACGGTTCAGAACGTCCCAGGGGTGCTGTCGCACATCTCGGGCATGCTCGCTTCCCGCGGCTACAACATCGATAGCTTGGCCGTCGGTGAGACTGAAGACCCAGGCTTCTCGCGGATGACCTTCGTGCTTCGCGGCAACGACCGGGTACTCGAACAGGTCCGCCGCCAGCTCGAGAAGATCGTCACGGTCGTGCATGTGGACGACATCAGCTCGCGGAATTTCGTGGAGCGCGACTTGATGCTCGTGAAGGTGGCGGCCGAGGCGGGCAAGACTCGCACCGAGATTCGGGAGCTGGCTGACATCTTCCGCGGCCGAATCGTGGATGTCGCCGCCGACAGCGTCATCGTCGAGATCTCGGGCACCGAGAAAAAACTCGAGGCGTTCGTCGAGATGATACGGCCCCACGGCATTCTTGAGCTCGTCCGCACCGGACGCATCGCGATGGTCCGCGGGAGCCAGCCCACCCGCGAGCTCACCGACGCCGAGATGGGTGTCATCCCACACACCGAAGCCGGTGCCGATTCACTGGCGTAGGCCTTGGTGCTGAACGTCGTCCACGAGTCACGCCCCTCCTTCTTGTTGTTGACCTTCACGCTCTCTCTCTCTTTCTCAAAAAACCGCCCTGGAGTTTTTCCCTTGCCCGTCACGATCTACTACGACACCGATGCCGACCTCGCCGACCTCGCCGGCAAGACCATTGCCATCATCGGCTACGGCTCACAGGGCCATGCCCAGGCCCAGAACCTTCGTGACAGTGGCCTCAAGGTGATTGTCGCCCAGCGGCCGGGCGGCCCCAACTACGACCTCGCCAAGAGCCACGGCTTCGAGCCGGTGTCGGTCGAAGACGCCGTGAAGCAGGCCGACGTCATCAACATTCTGCTGCCCGACGAGCTCGCTGCCGATGTCTACAAGGCGAGCATTCGGCCCAACCTCAAGAAGGGCGCCGTGCTCATGGCGAGCCACGGTTTCAATTTTCACTTCGGGCAGATCGAGCCGCCGGCTGGGCACGATGTTTTGCTCGTCGCGCCGAAAGGCCCGGGCCATCTTGTTCGCAGCGAGTATGTGAAGGGGGGCGGTGTGCCCTGCCTGATCGCGCTGGGCACTGGCGCGAGCGAGCAGTCCCGGAAGATCGGCCTCGCCTATGCGAAAGGCATCGGCGGCACGCGTGGTGGCGTGATCGAGACGACGATTGCCGAGGAGACGGAGACCGATCTCTTTGGCGAGCAGGCGGTGCTCTGCGGCGGTGTCTCGGAGCTCATCAAGGCTGGCTTCGACACGCTTGTCGAGGCGGGCTACCAGCCGGAGATGGCGTATTTCGAGTGTCTCCACGAGATGAAGCTGATCGTGGACCTGTTCTATCAGGGTGGGCTCGAGTACATGCGGTACAGCGTTTCCAACACGGCTGAATATGGCGACTACACCCGTGGCAAGCGGATCATCACCGAGGAGACCCGCAAGGAAATGCGGAAGATCCTCGAGGAGATTCAGTCGGGCGAGTTTGCCCGCGACTGGATTTTGGAGAACCGTGGTGGCGCGGCGATGTTCAAGTCGACGCGGCGTCGCGAGCGGGAGCACCAACTCACGGAGACCGGCCGCGGCCTCCGCAAGATGATGAAGTGGATCGACTCGAAAGAGGTCTAGTTTTACGGCCGGCGAGGCATCCATTCTTTACGTCCGGCGGGGCATCCATGGCCCCGACGGGCTTGCCGGCCCTCCGGCTGGCGGACGCACCTTCGGGCGTCCGTTTTCGTACGCTATGCGGTGTGGTTCGCTCGGACTGACGAATTCAGGTGAATGGAGCTCGGCAGTGACACATGACGAACAGGTATCGCGGGCGCTCTATGAAATGCTTCAGCCGGGGGACCGGGTGAAGGTGGTGCATGACGTGACGGTGGGCTCGACGGGCGCGTGGCAGTCGGAGACGACCGGCCGCGTGCTCAGGCGCGAGCGGAGGCGGCACGGCCTCCACTTCCGCCGCAGCACCGACGACAAGGTCTACAGCGACGTCCTGATCCTCGTGCGTGAGGACGGAGAGCACACGACCGTCACGATGGATGAGTACACCCACCTCGAGCGGGCGTAGCCCCGAGCCAGCGCTCCTTTACTTGGCCGCAGGCGTCTTGCGGGTAGCAGATGGTTTGGGCTTGGCGTGCTGCGGTTTGCCCTTTGGCATCGCTTCGGCGAGTCGCCGGCCCAGTTCGACCACGCTGCGGCAGTCGAAGTGCACGTTTTTGTCGGAGGTGGTGAGCCCCTCGCTCGAGGCGAAGCCGACGCCCGGCACTGAACCGGCCACCTTCTTCTGGGCCGCGATGACGCCTTGGTATTGCGGATTGGCGTCACAGATCTCGCCAACCACGAAAGGCAGCTCCGGCAATTTCAAGTCGCCGCGAATACGGCCGATGAATGCCGCCAGGCGTTCGGCGTAGGGCTCGGCGTCTTTCGCGTCGCTCTCGCCTTGATGCCAGGCCATGCCGGCGATCTCGTAGGTCGCACCGTGCTGGGTGAGCAGGTCGCAGGTTTCCTTCCCCAGCGTCATGAGGCGTGGATAGAGTCCCTTGGGGTTGTCGGGATTCCAGTCGGCGCGGAGATTCGTCCCGCCCTCACTCACCTTGATGAGAAGGAGGTTTTGCTGTGGGTACGCCTTGGCCATCGCGTGACCAAAGCCGATCTCCGGCCCAAACTGGGCGGCATTCTCACCGCAGCCCGGCTGAAGAGGGATCAGCCCCTGACTCTCGCGGAGTTTTCGCTTGAGGCCGCCCGCGGAATAGCGGATCAGCACCGTTGGATCGGGCGCCGCGAAATCGGCCAGTTCACCCGTGAGGTCCTGGGCAATGCCGCGGCCATCCATGTTGGACTGCCCGGCCAAGAGATAGATGGTGTAGTGCTTCCCCGCCTCGGGCTTCACCTCGGCGCGTGCCACGGCAAAGGGAAGCAAGGCCAGGGCGGCAATGGAAACAAACGTGAGGAGGTGTTGCATGGACGCAAGGCTACAGCGACCCCTCGGCCAGTGCAACGATTCGACCTCTGCGGGCATGTGCTCACCTCGCCCTCGGCGGCTGAGAGCTCGGGGATACCGTATGATTGAAGACCTGACACGTTCGCAACGTGACGAGGAACAACCATGACCGTCATCGAAGAATCGCGCGAGGCGCTCGACCTGAAAAAGCTGGCTCTTCCGCCGGGCCTGCCCGTCACGCGACTGGAGGTCGAGGACTACGCGGATGCTGATGGCGAACCGGCTCTTCGTGTCCTTGCAGTCATCGCTGAGTCGGTGGTGATTGAGCAAGTCAGCGGCCGTGATGTCGTAGCCATGAAGTCAGCGATCCGTGAGAGCCTCTGGCAGCGGGGCATCACGCTTTTCCCTTACGTTTTCATCGCGAAGCAGAGCGAACTGGATGAAGATGAAGACGAGGACGCTGACGGGGGCTGACGGGTGCACCGCGATCTTCTCGAACAGGCGGAAGCCCTTGCCACGTTGGACAAGGGAAAACCGAAGCAGGCGAATCTTCGTCGGGCTGTTTCGTCGACCTATTATGCACTCTTCCACTACCTCGTGGATCAATCCTGCCAGGCGATATTGGGCACCCAGCACTCGCGGCGAGGCTACCGCCACGCGTTGGCCCGTGCCTTTGCCCATGGCACGATGAAAGATGCCTGCGGAAGTTTTTCGGGCACGCAGCTGCCTGCGGCCATTGCCAAATCACTTCCGAAGGACACTAAAGGACGGCTCGGAATCCCGTCTGAAGTTCAGGTGATCGCATCAGCGTTCAAGGAGCTTCAGCAGAAGCGGCACCTTGCCGACTACGACCTCTCCGAGCGGTTCAAGCGATCGGAGGTTCTCGCGCTCGTCGAGCAAGTTGAGGCGGTGATTGCACAGTTCGATGGGGCCCAGGCCTCCGACGGCCGCCAGTTTTTTCTGGCCTGCCTGCTCACCTGGAAATCGCTGGCTGGTCGCTGACACGATTGGCCATCCGCCTCCGCGGAGATTGCCTGAAAGAACAACACGTGGCCGAGTACTTCGCTCATTCCTCTCCCCACGGAACGCCGCCGCCAGTCGGCTGGCAACTCCTGCGCGAGCATCTCGCTGGCGTGGCGAGTCTTGCGAAGCAGCTCGCGGAACGCACCGGGGTACCCGACCTTCCTGCCGCGGCTGAGGCAGCCGGCTGGCTGCATGACCTGGGGAAGTACCGTAGCGAGTTTCAGAACTTCATCCGTGGGCTTCCTCCGCGAGGGTCAAAACAGCACAAAGAAACCGGTGCGGCGTGGGCGGCGAAGGGGGGTGACCTGCCGGTCGCTTTCGCGGTGCTTGGCCATCATCATGGGCTTCCCGACAAGGACAATGCCGCCACATCTGTGCAAGGCCCCGATGGCTTAGCCGTACTTTCAGCGGTCGAGCAAGTAGCAAGGGCGGAATGCCATGCGCTGGCCGGCTTGCCGTTGGTCCATCGAGGGGAGGCCTCTGCTGCAACGGACATATTCACACGATTGCTGCTCAGCTGCCTCGTCGATGCCGATTGGACCGATACCTCTGATCATGAGCGTCGCGTAAAAGGGTGGCCAGAGTTCCCTAAAGCTCCATCGCTGAACCCTGCCGAAAGACTACGTAGTTTGCTCACCTTCATCGAGATCCAAGCCGCTCGCGCGAAGCAGAAGAACCCGAAGATCGCCGACTTGCGCCGGCAAGTTCTCGATGCCTGTCTGTCTGCTGCGGAAATGCCGCCAGGACTCTTTTCTCTGGGCGTTCCAACCGGTGGAGGAAAGACGTTATCGGGGCTGGCCTTCGCGCTCAAACACGCCGCCGAGCAGAACCTTCGGCGGGTGATTTACGTCGCTCCCTACACGTCCATCTTGGATCAGAACGCGGCGGTGATACGGCAGTCGCTCGGCGTGAATAGCAGTGATCTGACTGTCTTCGAGCATCAAAGCCTGGCAGAACCGCAGGGGCCAAACCTGGCTGACGAAAAGCAGACCTCCGCAGCCGCCCGCTTGGCGGAGAACTGGGATTCGCCAATCGTCATCACGACGAACGTTCAGTTTTTCGAAAGCCTCTTCTCGAACAAGCCTGGCCGATGCCGCAAGCTGCACAACATCGCCCGGAGTGTGGTCATTCTTGACGAGTGCCAAACGCTCCCGCCGGATCTCGTGAAGCCAACCTGCCAGATGCTCCAGCAGCTCACAACTGACTTGGGATGCACGGTAGTCCTCTGCACCGCCACCCAACCGGCGTTCAACCACGAGAGCCTCCGCGATGACAGGCGCGACCACCGGCTTCTCCCGAGGGAAATCATCCCAGCGGAACTCGACCTTTTCTCAGCACTGCGGCGAGTGCAAATCGATTGGCCCGCGCGTGATGCGCGTCTGCCATGGGCGAAGCTCGCGGCGAGGATGCTGGCGACGGCTGCATCCTTGTGCATTGTGAACACCAAGCGGGCAGCCCGAGATCTCTTCACTGAACTGAACCAGTCGTCAAACGCGGTCTATCATCTGTCCACTGACATGTGCCCGGCGCACCGGCTTTCGGTACTGGCTGCGATAAAGAGTCGGCTCGACTCGAAGCAATCGGTTTTCGTCGTCAGCACGCAACTCATCGAAGCGGGCGTGGATATCGACTTTCCGTGTGTGTTCCGCGAAATGGCTCCGCTCGAGGCGATCATCCAAGCAGCCGGCCGTTGCAATCGCGAGGGGCTGCTTCCTGACGCTGGCGGGCAGGTTACGGTATTCCGTAGCGAGAAAGAGAATATCCCCGGCGGCTGGTATAGACTCGGCCGGGACGTGCTTGAGGCCAACTTCCTGGCCGCCGGCCACGCACCGCGGATCGACGACGCGGCTGATGTCCGGGACTACTTCCATCACCTGTACTGGAAGCGCAGCCTCGATCCGAAGAACGTCGTAGGGATGCGGCGTGGGTTCAAGTTCGAGAGCGCCGCTGAAGCCTACAAACTGATTCCTGATGAAACAGCGCCGGTGGTGGTGTCGACATGGAAAGAGCATTCGCGAGAGATCGAAAAGTTGCTCACCGCAGTGAGGGATCGCCCCGTACGGGCGAACTTCCGCGCCCTCGCTCCGTTCCAAGTGAATATGTTCCGGACAGAGCTCGCCCGACAACCGGCCGGGTTGGCCGTGCCCCTCAGCGACAACATCGATCTTCTCGTGTGGCGAGGGGAATACGACTCACGGCTCGGCCGAATGTCTGAGTTCCAAAACCTGATTGAAGCGATTTGACCCCGCTGGAGGAGCCGATGACGCATGTCGTGTCCGTTACGGTGTGGGGCGAGTACGGGCTGTTCACCCGTCCTGAGCTTTCCGTCGAACGACTGAGCTACCCGTTCATGACCCCGTCTGCCGCCCGCGGGGTGCTCGACGCCATCCTCTTTCGGCCTCAGATGCGTTGGCATGTTCGGGCCATCACGGCGCTGCGGCCTCCTACGTTTCCGCCGGGCTTTCCGCCCGCTGCCGCGGCGCAGCCGTACCGCTTGATCGGCGTGCGTCGAAACGAGATCCAGGGCACCATTTCACCGGGCACCGTAAAAAAATGGATGGCCGACCCTCGTACGTTCGAGCCATATCTTGTCGATTCGGCAGGCCGCGAGGGCGCGCAGGGACAGAATCGCACCCAGCGAAACACGCTGATGCTGCACCATGTGGCCTACCGTATCGATGCGAGCCCCGTGCTCACGCTCCGGGCGAATCAGCCCCGGCAGCAGCCTGAGGACGAGGAAGACCACGGGGCCGACACGCCAGTGAAATACGTGGAAATGTTCAAGCGGCGGGTGCGGAAGGGGCAGTGCTTCCACCGCCCGTACCTCGGGTGCCGCGAGTTCGCGGCTATGTTCGCCGAACCAAGCGACAAGGATGAGGTCCTCACAGGCTGGACGGAATCGCTTGGCCTGATGCTGTACGACATCCTGTTTGAGCCAGACGGGAACCGCCCGGGTTTTTTCGACGCGAAGGTGACGAACGGCGTCCTCTGCTGCGATACTGAAGGGCCAAACGCCATCCGCGTGTACGGATGGGACGCCGTGGCGGGGGCGACATGATCCTTCAACGTCTCTACGAACTGGCAAAGCGAGAGAAGCTACTCGACGACCCGGCGTTCGAGGAACTGCCCGTGCCGTGGCTCGTGAGTCTCGGTGATGGCGGCGAGTACCTCGGGTTGCTTGACATCCGCGGGGAGATGACGCTACAGGCGAAGAAGAAGGGCGGGCCACCAAAGACGGTGCGAGACAAGGGACGGTTGCTCAAGGTGCCGCGTGCCCATGGGAACACGGCGAACAAGGGGTTCGCCCGCTACTTCGCGGACACGCTACCGCGGGTGTTGCCGCTGGTTGTGGAGCAAAAAGACCAGGCCAAGGCTGACGCCAGCCGAAAGACGTTCCGGGAACAGGTCGAGCGGGCCGCGGAAGCGTCCGGCGACACGGCGTTGGCCGTGGTGCGAGCGTTCGGCCGGCGGCACGCCGAGTTCGCCGACCGCATCCAAGCGGACGTTGCTAGGCTCGAACCAAACACGACCGATCGCGTGACATTCGCAGTCGGCGCAAGCGGTGGACGCACCCTGCTCGACGAAGCCGGCCCGCGGGAATGGTATGCGGCGTTTTACTCGTCCGTAACCGCGAGCAGGCAGGACGCTGGGCCAGTGGGCGTGTGCCAGGTGACGGGGGCTATTGGCCCGATCCCGACTGCGCACGCAACCAAGCTACAAGGAGTCCCAGGAGGGATGTCGGTCGGCGTGAGCCTCATCAGTTTCGACAAGCCGGCGTTCGGCCACTACGGCCTCGATGGCGCCGAGAATGCCGGCGTCGGGTACGCGGCGATGGAGGGCTATCTCCGAGCGCTGGACGCGCTCCTCAAGAACGCCCTGCCCAACATCAAGGAGCGGGGAGGAAAGTCGAAGCTGGTTGTTGGCAGGACGGCCTTCCTTTTCTGGACCAAGGAACCGCGGGATACAAGCTTCATTAGCCTTCTGGACGATCCGGCCGACGACGCGATGAAGGTGCTCCTTGACTCGGTCCGTGGCGGAAAGAATGGCGATGGCACACTGGACGCCGAGCCGTTCTACGTGCTCGCTCTGTCTGGCAACTCGGCGAGGGCGATTGTGCGAGGGTATCTTGAAGCGACGCTCCCTGCGGCCAAGGGAAACGTTTCTCGATGGTTCACTGACCTCCGCATCGCCGACACATCGAAGGATTACGCTGGGGCGGTGAACACAAGGTTCCCACTGTGGCAACTCATACTAGCAACCGCCTTTGACCGCGAAGCCGTCGCCCCGGATACCGAGGAACGATTGCTATTTGCTGCTCTTCATGGCGACCCTTTGCCCGACTCAGTGCTCGTCGCTTGCCTGCGGCGGCTTGCGGTTGAGGGGTCGAACGGATTCCGCGCCAGTCGCATGGCCCTCGTTAAACTCACGCTTATCCGAAAGGGGGTTTCTGTGACTGAGCAACTCGACCAGGACGACCGTCACCCAGCATACGTGTATGGCCGATTGTTGGCAGTATTTGAGTACATCCAGTACGCCGCTCTCGGCGATGTGAACGCGAACGTGGTGGACAAGTTCTACTCCACGATGAGCTCCGGCCCGGCAATGGTCGTTGCCCGCCTTCAAGACAACGCCCGCAACCACCTGCGCAAGCTGCGAGGGAACAAGCCGGGGACGTTTGTGGTTTTGGAACGGCGGCTCATGGAGGTACTCGGATTACTCGGAGCGACCCCACCGCCTCAGCGCATGAGCCTTCAAGACCAGGGGCGGTTTGCCTTGGGCTTCTACCACGAAAAGGCGAAACGGCTTCAAGAAGCTGCGGACCGCCGGGCAGAGAAGGCGAAAGCAGAAATTGAGTAACACCCTGTCCCATCACACACGGAGAGAAAACCCATGACAGTGACCACCGCCCCGTCGTCGGAAGTGGTGTCGAACCGGTACGATTTCGTCCTCCTGTTCGATGTCACCGACGGCAACCCAAACGGTGACCCAGATGCTGCCAACCTTCCGCGCATCGACCCACAGTCCATGCAAGGGATCGTTACCGACGGGTGCCTAAAGCGAAAACTCCGAAACGCGGTGAGCGTGCTCGCCGGCGACACGCCGGGGAATGAGCTGTACTTCCAGACTCAGGATGCCACCTTCGAGAAGCGGGTGCTCAATCTCCAGCACCAGAGAGCTTACGACGCCACAGGCGTGAAGGGTGAGGAGAAGGACGCGAAAAAAAAGGCCGACGCCACCTCCAAGGCCCGCAAATGGATGTGCGAGAACTTTTTCGACATCCGGGCGTTTGGAGCGGTGATGACGACCGGGGTGAACTGCGGACAGGTTCGTGGGCCGGTGCAACTCACATTCGCAAGATCGATTGATCCGATTGTGCCACTCGAGTACTCGATCACGCGGAAGTCTGTGACGACTGAGGCGGAAGCAAACAAACAGGCTTCGAGCGCCGGTTCTATTACCGGCACGATGGGCCGTAAGAACACTGTTCCCTACGGCCTTTATCGCTGCTCCGGGTTCGTGAATCCGTATCTCGCGAGGGACACCGGATTCTCCCCCGCGGACCTCCAACTGCTTTGGGACGCGCTCAAGGGCATCATGTGGGAGATTGACCGTTCGGCGAGCCGAGGACTCATGGCCACACGTGGGTTGTACGTGTTCGAGCATGCGTCAGCGCTTGGCAACGCCCCGGCCCACGAGCTTTTTGACTTGATTGAAGTGCTCCCGCTTGGGGCCGACAAAGCCCCCCGCAGCTTCAAGGAG
>Ga0163150_10000869_pt1 | contig 53940 bp, 42 predicted proteins | sample OliLakLV19P2IB_FD_148628 | JGI IMG/M metagenome (GOLD analysis project Ga0163150, IMG submission 148628) | Freshwater microbial mat bacterial communities from Lake Vanda, McMurdo Dry Valleys, Antarctica - Oligotrophic Lake LV.19.P2.IB | ecosystem: Environmental > Aquatic > Freshwater > Lake >...
CCACGTAATCGACCTCGGACCGGGAGGGGGCCGCGAAGGGGGCTTTATCGTCGGCGCGGGCACCCCAGAGCATCTTGCCTCACTACCGGAGAGCATCACGGGACGTTACCTCGCGCAGGAACTAACAGCTCGCGGCAACAGAATGCGACCACCCACTTCGTAACCCTTATCTTTGCACCATGAATATCCTCGTTTGTATTTCTCAGGTACCTGACACCGCATCGAAGATCACCGTAGGAGCCGACGGGAAGTCCATCAATCCTCAGGGCGTTAAGTTCATTCTCAATCCTTACGACGAGTTTGCGATTGAAGAAGGACTTCGTCTGAAGGAGAAGTTTTCGGGCACGGTCACAACACTTTCGGTTGGTAGCGACACAGCAAAAGAAATTCTTAGAACTGCACTTGCAATGGGCTCCGATACGGCAGTGCTTGTGAAAGATGACACGCGCGCCGATTCGTGGGTTGTTGCATCGAGCATCGCCGAAGCCGCCAATGAATTGAATCCCGACATTGTAATCATGGGACGTCAGTCGATAGACTTCGACTCGTTTGAAGTACCTTCGATGGTAGCCGAAATACTTGGTTGGCCGAACGTTAGTATGGTTTCGAAGTTGGCAATAGATGGAACGACCGTATCATGTGAACGTGATGTTGAAGGTGGACGTGAAGTGGTTACGACATCGCTTCCTTGTGTGATAAGTGCACAAAAGGGCTTAAATGACCCCCGTTATCCGAAGCTGCCAGACATCATGAAGGCCAAAGCAAAACCAATAGTAGAGCGTGCCCCCTCGGCGCAGCCGCCCCGTGTCGAAACCCTCGACATGCATCTACCAGACACCAAGCGCCTGAACAAGGTGTTTGGCGATTCTGAAGCGGACATTTCAGAAGTCGTTAGACTTCTTCACGAAGAAGCGAAAGTTATTTGATGAAGGGCATTCTGGTTTTTCTCGAAGGCAAGGACGACGGTCTAAAGCGTTCGTCGTACGAAGCAATTACAGCAGCGAGTGCAATTGCAGGAAGTGCACCTGTTGTGGGCCTCATTGTACATGGTACCGATGCCCAAATGCAGTCAGCGGGTGCATACGGTCTAACATCGTGCATTAATGCGACATCTGACACACTCCAGCCGTTTGCGAACGGCCGAGCAGCAGCAACAATTGCAGAGGTAGCTACATCGACCGGGTCTGATGTTGTGCTAATCTCAGCAAACGCAACGGGAAAAGATCTTGCGCCACGTGTATCAGTGCGACTGTCTGCGGGACTGCTCGCAGACTGCATCGAATTACATGCAGAGGGTGACGGAGTTGTCGCAACACGTCCGGTGTACGCCGGCAAAGCCACAATTCGCGTAAAGTCAACAACCGCGACAACCATTGCCACATTGCGTCCGAATGTATTTACAGCAAAGAAGATCGAGTCCGCCCCTGCTTCCGTTGCAGTGCAAACAGCAACACCTGCCGCAGACGTGTCGTTGCGCTCGTCAGAAGTAACGGGTATGGTAAAAAATGAAGGATCGGTAGATGTTGCAGAGGCTGATATTATCGTGTCGGGCGGACGTGGACTTAAAGGCCCGGAACATTTTCAGCTTATCGAGAACCTTGCAAAGGCACTAGGCGCAGCTGTTGGTGCGTCGCGTGCCGTTGTCGACGCCGGATGGCGTCCGCACCGCGAGCAAGTCGGTCAAACGGGCAAGACCGTGTCGCCATCGATGTATGTGGCTTGTGGTATCTCGGGTGCCGTGCAGCATTTGGCTGGCATGTCTACATCGAAGTACATTGTTGCTATCAACAAGGACAAAGACGCACCGATTTTCAAGATGGCAGACTATGGTCTCGTTGGTGATGTGTTCGAAATCATTCCGAAGTTGACAGAAAAGATTTCTGCAGTTACAGGCAGGAGCTGATCGTTCATGGACAAGGTTCAAGTTGATATTCTCGGTCTTAGCGAGAACCCTAAATCGAAGGGTGCATACGCTCTTGTCCTTCGCGAAGTCGAGGGTCCGCGTCGTCTGCCCATCGTAATTGGTCCGGCAGAAGCCCAGGCCATCGTTACCGAGCTCGAAGGACATCATCCTCCGCGTCCGATGACGCACGATTTACTTAAAAATGTTATAGTAACGCTCGGAGCACAACTGCGCGAAGTGATTATAACCTCGTTAAATGAGGGAACGTTTTACGCAACGCTCGTTCTCGACTACGGCGGCCAGGAAATCGATGCGCGACCAAGTGATGCAATTGCTCTTGCAGTACGCTTCGGCACACCTATCTATGTCAGCGACGATGTGTTACGTACTGCAGGCTTCAGCACAGAAGATGCCGCCGATGGCGAGGTATTTAATGAGAGTGAAGAAGAAGCCGAGGAAGACGAAGACGAATTAGAAGCCTTTCGAAAACCATCTGAACCCAAGAGCGAAGAAGAGACTGCAGAAAATCTGAATTATCGTCAGCGACTCGAACGCGAGTTAACGCAAGCAGTAACATCAGAAGACTACGAAAAAGCAGCCAAGCTGCGCGATGAACTCAGTCGGCTAACAGACGACTAGAGATTAATCAACCCTACTCGTGGGTTCATTAACACCACTAGTGGTTTACTCAGACTATTAGACATTCGTATCTTTGCGGTCCTTGCCGGAGTAGCTCAGGTGGTTAGAGCAATGGAATCATAATCCATGTGTCGGGGGTTCAAGTCCCTCCTCCGGTACCACACAACATTCGTTTGTTGTCGCACCAACGTCAGATATGCCCAGCTTTCGTGGCATCATCAAGAGCCCGTTCTTCCGCGGGTATACGTACAAAGAACAAGATTGCAGCATTCGCGAGCGTAGCCAAGACCGCTGTAATCCAGCACCCAAACGCCAATGGTATTAATGCAAGTTCTATGCCGACGATAATGTAATTCGGATGTCTCACCCATCTGTAGGGTCCATTCGTTACCCGTCGCATGCCGGGCCACACGACAATGCGCGTATTCCATGCTTCACCCAATGTTGCAATCGTCCAGTAACGTAAGCCCTGTAACACAATGCCAAGAACCAGGGCAAGGGGCCACCAAGGGGCTGCAGAGCGTTGTAGGAAAATAGTCTCGACGTACATGCCAAGAATCCACGACGAATGTAGCAGAGCAAACATCCAGAAATGATTTGCGCCATACTCCGCTCCACCACGTGCAATTGCTTTGTCGCGATTGCGCACCGAAATAGCAAGCTCAATCATGCGCTGTGCACTCAGCGTTAACGTTACAGCAACCAGTGGTGCGATGTTTTTCATACCTGCAAATGTACGTGCTGATTCAAAATTCCATCATATTCGAAACAGTTTACCGCACGACTGCAAACGTTCGGGCCACTGTTGACATTTCACATTGCGCCCGCAGTGTATAGATCCCTGTCGTGAGCGTACTGACGTCAAGATCGCTCACACCAAGCGCAGGACAGACAACACTACCGACAAGCTGTCCCGATGCGTCAAACACATGCACCTGTACCATGGCGTCTAGGACTTTTTCGCGCGTTTGGGAACGTTGCGCGTTCATAAGCAGACCGTTGAACATCACATGCAGCACGTCCGTCGAGGGATTCGGATAGAGCGTGATGGTTGGTGCTCCATCACCTGCAACACCCGTGCGTCCGCTTGCGAGGTCGATGATGTTGTCGACGTGTGCTGTTCGCTTTTGAAATGAACTCGAGCCACCACCAACGCGCGTGGCTTCCTCGTACGACAACCACGGTGTTTCGTTCTCCGTTCCTAGGTCTTCATGTCTCCTGTCGTTCACAAGATGTAACCGATACAGTGCGCCGCCACCGTTGATCATTAACGTGCTCGATGTGACGGATGCGCCCGTGGTGTCAGTCTCAGGATATTCGACCAGTGCCGTAAACGTGTCCGCTGCAACATCCGCCTGTGACTCCAGTAGCAGTCGCGTACCAACGCTGTCCAGGCACACAATTGGACCCGACGGTGCGAACGTTGCCGGGTTCAGTGTGTACCGCGTTATACCCGTGCCCAAGCCACGGCTGATACTCAATGGCAAAAGCCTGCAAGGGAATAGTCCGTTTGTCGGTATTTCCTTGAGAATGCCTTAGAATCCCGACGCTGTCGATGTTGACGATGAGCCGCATTTTCGGAAGCATGTTGCGCCTAAACTGATTGTACCAGTTCGTATCTAGAAACGGATCATCCAGGTGCCAAACGTTGGCATGCAGCCGCCGGCCGATCATGCTGTCGTCAACGGATATCCAATTGTACCCCATCAGAGTAGATCGGTCGGTTCGATTGACGTCTTGCACATAGAAGGAGCTATCGAGTCCAGTGCTTGGCAACGATGTAGCTTCAAGGTCCTGCGCTTTGAGATTGCAGAAGCACAGAAGCATTGCAACAAACAGTATGATCGCTTTCATCATAACCCCCATTATCATCGAATTTTATTGTTTTTGTACGGTCGATGAGTAGATCGTCTGAGCGCCATTCATGAGTCGCAGCAGATATGCGCCACTAGGCAGTCCCTGTGCCTCGTCTCGACGTCCCGGATGGTTGTGCTTTTATCGAGGGTTTCACTCGTGGCCATACGTCGGCCGTCGGCACTCATCGCGAGGTAGGCAAAACTGAGACCCTGTCTGATTACGTCACCAGTCTCGGCATTGATAACAAAAAGACGCACATCGGTGTTTTGGAATAGAATCGTACTACCGTCTGGGGTAACAGCCAGTCCCGCTGCGGGAAAGTTGCCCGGCATCATGATTTCCTTGATCACCTGCCACTGCGGATAGGAATACAACCGGTACGTTCGTGTTGCTATAATAGCAACACAGTGTATCTGCGGTAATATCTCCACATAAACATTCTGCGACTTGGCACCAAGGTCAAAATGAAAGACTGAATCGGTACTGCCATCGGCAATGTTCAGCACGACGACATTCCCCAGATCGGTACCTGCAATGAGATACTACATGTCTTCGGAAAATTCCACATCAACTGGATGGCCAAAACCAGAGATGCGGTCCAGTCCAACGCTCCACACGGTGTCGATCGGTGATGGTGGAGGTGTCTCCGTGGCATGGAGGATGCCAGCCGAATGCAAAAGGATGAAAAGCAGTATGCAGGTCTTCATGGTGATTCCTTGCATTAGTATTCTTGGGCTAAACATACGCCGACTATTGAAGCGATGGCACGACTGTTATGTACTGTTATCTTTTTGCGATAATCCGATGTGTTACGCAACACGTAGTAACAACTTTTCGGCACTGAAACCCGGACCCAATGAAGACATCATGGCATATCGCGAGCTGAATGTAAACGCCGGGTCTTTCAGCATGCGGTCTAGAACAAACAAGACAGTTGCACTCGACATGTTTCCATAATCACGCAACACGTCAACCGAATATGCAAATGTGTCCAGCGGTACATCAAGAGCTTTGGCATATGCTGCCATCACCTTTGCTCCGCCAGGATGTGTTACGTAGTCACCTATGTCATCACGCGTAATACCCCAATACTCACAAGCTTCGTCCAGCACTCGTCCCATATGTTCTTCAACGAAGCCAGGAATATCTCGTGAGAAACGAACAGCAAGACCTGTGTCCGTAACGTCCCAACCCATAATGTCTTCGGTGTTCGGAAACAGCGTACTGAATCCGCTAACGACAGCAACGTGGTTAGAAATTGATAACGACGAGTCTGATGACAGTACTATAGCGCCTGCACCGTCTGCGAAAAGACTTGTGCCTACAAGATTAGACTTTGAAATATCGCGACGCTGAAATGTCGCGCTGCATATTTCTACAGCGACGAACAACGTGCATAGACTTTTCCTCGCAACGCAGAGTTCTGCAGCACGGGCAAGACCTGCTACGCCAGCTGCACAACCCAGACCGAACATCGGAACACGCACTGCATGTGTACCGATATTCATCGCAAGCATCAAGAGTGCATCGATACTCGGTGTTGCAATTCCTGTTGTCGAGGCAAGGACAACCGTGTCTACATCAGAGGCATTCATGCCTGAATCGTCGAGTGCGTGTTGTACTGCATCAATAGACAGTTTCAGAGCAGCTTCGACATAGGCAGCATTTGCTTCTTCAAAGCCACGCTCAACACTATACCACTCTGTTGGCTTCATGAAATGACGTTTACGAATGTGTCCGTGGTCGAACACACCAAGCAACCGATCGAGATTGGGTACATCCTTTCCGAACAACGCCTCGACAACGTCGCGCACCTTCTCCTGCTCGACAGCATGTTCGGGCACTGCAGTACCACTACCAATAATCGATGCGTTCATAATGTTGTGTTTGCTTCCTGTTCGTGCACATCACATGTATTGCGAAATGCAACCTGCGATATCGACTTGCGATGATCACTCTTCCAGCTAATGCGTCCGCCCCTCGCCTCTTCTGGTACGTACCCAATCCTGTACAATGCCATTAGCTCGAGGTCTTCGGGCACCTTTAACAGCCCCTTAATCTCACCCCAAGCTGCAGCATCTTCCATTGGTGTTGAGATGAACTGTATGCCCAAGTTCAACTCTGTACACATCAGCCAAACATGTTCGATGGCCATACCCATAGACACGGTGCAGTAAAAGGCGCTGAGTTCGCCGGGACGGTATTCTTCTTTCGACAGCATCACGCCGAGCATGAGCGGCGATTGTTCAACCAGTTTGCGATTGTCTTCGCCAAGCATTGCCGGCACACCGAGTGTTGCCATGACCTTCGATCCTGTATCTGAGAAAAGTTGCTTTGTAAAGGGGCGCAAAGGGGCTGGAAGTGTGTCTATTAGAATGCCGTCACGTCGCTCACGCATCTCGTTTTCAGTGAAGCGGAAGTATCGACGATACCGTTTGAAGAAAGGTCCCTCCATTAACGCTTTCATGGTGCGTCCAGCGATCACGGCTATAGACTCGCGTGTTTTCTGGTCATCCACAAGTACAAACCGCCAAGGTTGCGAGTTAAAGTGGCTTGGAGCGCGGCATGCGGCTTCGATTAGAAGATGCTGGTGTTCAAGGCTAACCGGACGTGGGTCGAAGTGTCCGTTCGTCGTACGCCGCTGACGTAGTGCTTCGCGTAGCGTCATGTCTGTTGCTAAGTTGGTTATTGTGCTTTGATATATGTGCAGGCCAATGACGTCGACCTAAGTACTGGCTACGGTCCTTCGATCTCTGCTGTCGAATATAACGATTCGATGAGGTCTATGTATCGTTGCTCGACGACCTTGCGTTTGATTTTCAAGGTTGGTGTCATCATGCCGTTTTCTACAGTGAAGGGCTCGTCTAAAAGCGCAAAGCGACGGATGCGCTCGTGTTTCGCAAAGTCGCGTTGCAGTTGATTGATGTCTTTCTGCAATGCCTGACGTAGTTCTGCCGATGTTGCTAATTCTTTCCACGAACCCGATGTTACGTTGTTGCGCGTTGCCCATGCGCGTGCTGCAGTCTCGTCGGGTACGATTAGGGCCGTGACAAATTCTCGTGCATCGCCTATAAGCATCATTTGGTCGATTAACGGACTTTCTAGTATCCGCGATTCTATAGGATTAGGTGCGATGTTCTTACCACCACTTGAAATGAAGAGGTGTTTTTTTCTGTCTGTAATCTGCAAGTGTCCATGTTCATTGATGATGCCAATATCACCTGTATGTAGCCATCCGTCGGGGTCGATGGTGGCACGTGTTGCTTCCTCGTCACGCCAGTATCCAAGCATGATGCTCGGACCTCGTGCTAATATTTCTCCGTCGGCTGCAATGCGTACTTCGACGTTTGGCAGAGGAGGTCCGACGGTTCCAAGTTCTTCTTCATCAACACGATTTACAGCAATCACTGGAGATGTTTCTGTCAGCCCATACCCTTCGAGAATACGTACACCGATCGATTGAAAAAACTTGCCAAGCTCGAACGACAACGCAGCACCACCTGAGACGAAGAACCGCAGACGTCCTCCTGTACGTGCTCTAATCTTACTCAGCACCAGTTTATCTGCAAGTGCATGTTGCGCAGCCAACACAATGCCCTGCTCTCCATCGGCCCATCGTCTTCCGACAGCTAACGCCCAGTGAAAGAGCTTCTGTTTAATGCCGGATTCCTTTTCTACAGCTGCAAATACGCGTGCTCGAATACGTTCGAACAGACGCGGGACACTGGTCATAAAGGTCGGACGCACTTCTTTAAGGTTCTCGGCAACAGTCTCTATCGACTCTGCCATGTACGATGTGGCGCCGACAAAAAACGCCAGATAGTAACCACTCATACGTTCATATGCGTGGCACATCGGCAGGTATGAAAGCAGGCTGTCGGAATCGTTCATCGGAATAACTGCCAACGCACCAGCTATGTTAGAAGTCATGTTGCTATGCGACAACATCACGCCCTTCGGATTGCCTGTTGTACCACTCGTATAAATCAGGGTCAGCAAATCATCGGGCTTCACTCGCAAAGCCATGGACTCGAACTTTTCACGCCTAACCGTAGGATTAGGTGATGCACCTACAGCAGAACGCAACGAAATATCTACACCCGAACTCGACGCAGCACCGGCTTCAAGTACTGCATCAAACGTCAGCACGCCTTCTGCATACTCACCGGACTGCATAACGATGATTGTTCGAAGCGATGGCACTGCATCACGAATCGATAACACCTTCTTCAGCTGATATGCATTCGATACAATGATGCACGTCGCTTCGCAATCCTGATATATGTATTCGAGCTGCTTGCCTGTAAGCGTTGGAAATACCGGCACATCCACTGCCCCAATAACAGACAATGCGAAGTCGGAAGTAACCCATTCAATACGGTTCTCGCTTAGGATGCCGACTCGCTCCCCTGGGACCACACCATAATGAAGCAATCCAAGTGCAAAACACTCTACGTCGTTGCGTAGCTCGTCGTGCGTTGTGAGCTTCCACACGCCACCGACCTTTTTCGCATACGCACCCTTTGATGTGTTGCCTTCGTAGCGGCGACACACATCAAGAAACATCGCAGGAATCGTAGCGGGAATCATTGTTGCCTCGCAACTGGTGTGTGACAAGAACGCACGAGTTAGTCCAGAAACGTCCAATGTAGCATAACACGCAGATTCTGTCCGATCTCAGGATAAATCGGCACCGTGTACCAACGCTGTGCAAGAATATTCTCGTAACTGATGCGAATGGTAGCGTTACCAAGTACTCCAGTCAAGTATGCATCGATACCGTTGGCAGACCAACGTTGTACATCGGGTTCGTGCACGTAAGCCCATCGGGTCGGCACATATGTTTCTGCTTTGTACGATGGTTGCAGAATGCCCACGGCGCCGAGACGGACAGAGTTTTTACCAACAACGTGTTGATACGAAACATCGAGCTGACCCATAGCGCGCAATCCGGTGCCTGCATAGTTGTCGCCTGACTGATCGAACTGCACTCGTGCAAGTGGCAGCACCTGCCAGGAACCTATTTGCAACGTTGCTTGCGCAAGTAGACCACTCACAACACGCGAGCCACTTGCACCGACAACACGGGCATCGAGAAGAACCGTACCACTCGAGTCGGAGAGTCGTCCGTAGGTGTACACATTTGCAATGCGTCTGTGAAAAGCAGCAATCGTGTAGTCAGAAGACTTCATTGTTAACAGACCGAGTATATGCTGTTCGAACGGCAGAGCCCGTCCCTCTGAAAGCGTCGAAGCCTGCTGCGCAACAGATACGTCTGCTTCGACGGTGGCCCCTTGTACTCGCCACGCGAGTGCAGCCCCTAACCCAGTGAGTCCCCTGCCCCACATTGTACCGAAACGTCCGGCCAACTTTATTGAAAGGGGCTCGGAAAGGGGCACGAGGGCATGTCCGAAGACGGCTGTGTTAAGGTCATGCGAACTATCGGCGTAATCGAACGCCGGCGTTTCTATAAGGTCTACACTCGCACCGACGCGTAACTGCACCGTGCCGATTTGTTGGTCGAACCGACCGACGACACCAATCATGGAGGTGCGAACAACGAGTGGGTCTGTACCAAGCGTACTGCCAACCGTGAGAGACGACGAGTCGCGTAATCGCAAGAGGTTGTTTGACGTGTAGTAAGCAACAGCAGTTAATGTAGACGTGGGCACCGAATCGTCGTTAAGGCGTTGCACAAGTGTAAGCGTGCCGTCGTGACGTCGCGTTTCGTCGCGCAATCCGGTTTGGACAGGCTCTGCCGTTGCTTCGTTAACATTTGTTAAAATGACGTTCGATCGGAGTCCGCCCCACAGATCGGTATTCATCGACGCAAGGTCGTAGCGGAAATCGATTGACGTTGTTGGAGACGGAGTAAACGTTAGTGCCACACGTGCATTCCATACGTCGAAGTCCGTTCGTCGAAATACTCCACGCGCTCCGTTGCGTCGTACGCCAACAGTAACGTTCACGTTTTCGGCGACGTTCTGTGAAAGCGTAACATCAGCTGCAATGAGATCGCTGCTACCTTGTGCGTACCATAACACAGAATATGGCGTCGCGGTGTTGTGACGAATTCCGCGCATGTTCACCCACGAAAGTGTTGCGTGTGGTGCCATGCCCACGGCATCGGTGCCTACATAGACATCTATCGATTCGAAGCCTTCGGGTGAGTGTTGCTCGAGATTGTAGGTGCCGGACCAAATGTCGGTTAACATGCGCCCGTTAAAGCTCACAGCAATGTCGTTGGCAAAGCCACCAAGGATGCTAACTGAGTTTGGCTGACCGAGTCCACCCAGGGAAAGGGGCTGAAAGAAGGTGCCTCGCTTTAGCACTTCGCTAAGCGAACCATATCGCAGTGTGCGGAGATCTTTCTTTGTGATGCTAAAGAAAGAGGTTGTGTCGCTGAGCGGTTGCTTGTAAAGTTTCGGTTCGACTATTGCGACTGGCGCTGGAGAACGCAATGTGTCGACCTGCACTTGTGCTGTGGCCGAGATGGCACACAGCACAAGTACGATCGAACATAATCGACTACCCTTCGACGACTTCAACTTCGTCGACTTCGTCTTCCTCGCGCGTAACGGTTGTGATGTCAGCAATCTCGTCTCCCTCTTCCAGACGGATGAGCTTCACGCCCTGGGTATTACGTCCCAGCTGACGGATGTCTTTAACCTGTTGGCGGATGAGAATGCCGTTGGTGGTAATCACAACGAGATCCTCGGTGTCGTGTACTTCGAGAATTGCGCAGACGGGACCTGTCTTCTCTGTGATGTTCATCGAGATAACGCCCTTGGCCCCGCGCTTCGTCATTCTAAAGTTTTCTACCATCGTGCGTTTGCCATAACCTCGGGTGCCTACAACGACAACCTGTGCGTCTCCGCGGCGAACCACGGTGAGCGAAATGACATAGGCATCGTCCTGAAGTGTAATGCCCTTTACACCAGCGGCATTACGTCCCATTGAACGGACATCACTTTCGTTGAAGTGAACAACAAGGCCAGAACTCGAGCCGATAAGAACTTCCATGTTGCCGTCGGTTAGACGTGCACCAATAAGTCTATCGTTCTCGTCGAGGTTCACAGCAATGATTCCGTTCGAGCGCACATTAGCAAAATCCTTAAGCATTGTCTTCTTAACAGTGCCCGACTTCGTTGCCATGAAGATGAACGCGTTTTCTTTCTCAAGGTCAGCGACCGGCAGATACGTCGTTACTTTCTCGTCGGTTTGCTTTTGAATAACGTTCGCAAGTGAACGCCCCTTCGCGGTACGCGACCCTTCAGGGATGTCGTATACCTTTACGCGATATACTCGGCCCCTGTCTGTGAAGAACAACAGGTAGTGGTGCGTAGACGCTCTGAAGACTGTTTCTACATAGTCGTCTTCGTATGTGCCCGAGCCCGAAACACCACGTCCGCCTTTATGCTGACGTCGGTATGTGCTAACAGGAGTGCGTTTGATGAAGCCGTTATGTGAAATAGTTACGATTACCTCTTCGTTGGCAATCATGTCCTCGAGTGTGAAGTCTTTTGCATCGTACACGATTTGCGTGCGTCGTTCATCGCCGTGTTTCTTTGCAAGCTCGGTTAGCTCTTCGCCAATAATCGACATTTGCAATTGCTTACTGGCGAGAATAGAGCGCAAGCGTTCGATGGTTTCTATAAGCTCGCGGTATTCGGCCTGAATCTTGTCGCGTTCGAGTCCGGTAAGGCGCTGCAGACGCATGTCGAGAATGGCCTTCGCCTGAATCTCAGACAAGCCGAATTTCTTTTGCAATGCATCGGATGCCGACGATGCATCTCGCGAAGCACGAATGGTCTTTATCACTTCCTCGATGTTGTCGAGGGCAATGATGAAGCCTTCTAAGATGTGCGCGCGTTTTTCTGCTGCATCGAGGTCGAATTGCGTGCGTTTAACAACCACATCGTTGCGGTGTTTAACGAATTCCTCGATCATCTCTTTAAGCGTGAGGATACGTGGACGTCCGTTTACCAGCGCAAGAAGAATAGCACCAAACGTTACTTGGGTCTGAGTGTGTTTGTAGAGGTTGTTCAGCACAACCATTGGTGTAGCATCGCGCTTTAGCTCGATAACAATGCGCATGCCGTCGCGATCAGACTCATCACGCAGGTCGGAGATGTCTTCGAGCGTCTTGAGTTTTACAAGGTCAGCAATCTTTTCAATGAGTCCGGCCTTGCTTACCTGATACGGAAGCTCGGTAATGATAATTGCTTCGCGTCCGAGTTTATTGATTTCGATCGTGGCTTTTGCACGCACAAGAATCTTGCCACGGCCTGTGGTATACGCGCTGCGCACACCTTCGTAGCCGTAGATGATGCCGCCCGTCGGAAAGTCAGGAGCAATGATGTACTTCAGCAGTTCTTCGTTGGTGATTGCGTTGTCGGCGATATATGCCGTAATGCCATTGATAACCTCACGCAAGTTGTGCGGAGGAATGTTTGTGGCCATACCAACTGCAATACCGTTTGCACCATTCACAAGCAGCGTCGGTAGTACCGTGGGTAGTACAGTTGGCTCTTGCAGCGAATCATCGAAGTTCGAACGGAAGACAACGGTGTTCTTATCGATATCACGCAGAACTTCCATTGCAATGGTGTTAAGGCGCGCTTCGGTGTACCGCATTGCCGCCGGCGAATCGCCATCGACAGATCCGAAGTTTCCCTGACCATCGACGAGGCGGTAGCGCATCGACCATGGTTGTGCAAGACGCACCATGGCGTCGTACACAGAAGAGTCGCCATGTGGGTGGTACTTACCAAGTACTTCCCCCACGATACGCGCACTTTTCTTGTATGGGCGGTTGGGAAACATGCCCAACTCATACATCGCGTATAAAACGCGGCGGTGAACAGGTTTAAGTCCGTCTCGTACGTCGGGAAGTGCCCGCGATACGATAACGGACATGGAATAATCGAGATACGAGTTGCGCATCTCGTCTTCCATGAGGACGGGTTGTATTCGTTCGTTCGTCAGTGCCATAGCCCCAAAAATACGGATTATCGGAGCACTGTCAGCGTTCCAACGCGATGGGAAAGGGGCTCTCCGCCATTTGACGAATAAAATCGGTACTGAGCAGTTCTTTGACTCTACACTAAATTGTGTGCTTTCACTTGTTGACGCCCACTTTGCACGTATAGCTAGGACGCCGACAGATGACCCAAGAATTTAACCCGTGGCAGCGTGAGGCACTTCAGGCCATCATCGATATTGCCGGGCTGTCACACCGACCCTCTGCCCTCACTCGCGCCAGAGCCCGTGACTGATGTGTGCGAACCACATCCGAGGCCACACTGGAGACCATAGCCTCAACACTCCGCGAGATCGGCGTTGCCGCTAACGTTGAACGCATTTCGTCCGTTGTGCCAGCCATCTCCACTGAGGTCGTAACGATGGACCTCGACGGTCACATCGTGCGCATACGTATCGAGGCGTCAGGTATCGCGACCATGACACGATACGACGGCATCGGTGCTTCCACAACCACATGGCAGGAGTTTGTAGGCTCTCGCGATTCCGTCGAGGCCATCGTAATCTCGGGCACGTTTCAGTCCTTCTTGTCTTCCGACGATACACTGCCGCAGCATCGGGGCCATCAGCTCAATGACAGTCGTGCATATACGGTGAGTCGTCTACGCGACGTGTGGCCGCTCATACGCAAGATCCTTCGTATGGAGAAGCGTGAGGTGTGGGTGGTCTCCGTGTATGCAATCCTCACGAGTTTGCTTGGCCTCGTGGTCCCACTCAGTTCACAATCCATCGTTAATGCCGTTGCCCTCGGTGTGTTTAGCCAGCAACTCGTTGTTCTCTGCGTTGTGGTGTTTTGCGCGATGATGGTCACGGCAGTCATTGTCGTGCTCGAGCGCTACGTCGTCGACATGATTCAGCGTCGACTCTTCGTGTCTACCGCATTCGACTTCGTCTACCGCCTACCCCGTATCAAGGCCAGCGCGTTGCAAGACACTTATGGTCCGGAGCTCGTCAACCGATTCTTCGACGTGATGACCGTTCAAAAGTCCGTAGGCAAGTTCCTCCTCGAAGGGATTAACGCCGTACTCGTGTTGCTCACCGGCCTCGTCGTCCTCGGCATCTACCATCCGTTCTTCCTTCTCTACGACTTCGTCTTCGTGCTCTTCTTGCCAGTGCTTGTGCTTATCCTCGGACGCAATGCCATCTCCACTGCCATAAAAGTCTCGGAGAAAAAATACCAGGCGGCATCGTGGCTCGAAGACGTGGCACGCAACCAACTCGGCTTCAAGCTCACGGGGACGAGTGCGTATGCGTTCTCGCGAATCGACGATATCAGCACGGGATATGTAGGGGCTCAACACAGGCACTACCTTGTTTTGGCACGGCAGATTTTCGGATCCTATGTGTTCAAGGGGTTCGCCACGGTAGGCATCCTCGCTCTTGGCGGCATCCTTGTCCTCGAAGGGAGCATCTCGCTTGGCCAGCTAGTTGCGGCCGAAATCATCGTTATCCTAATTCTCGGCGCGATGGAAAAGCTCATCGGCCAGTTCGACATATTCTATGACCTCATTGCCGCGCTCGACAAACTTTCGGCCATCACAGGTCAGCCTCTAGAAGACGTTGGCGGGATAAGCGTGCCTAACGCTCCCGCTGGCGGCACGGTAGTTGTGAGCGGCGTAGGTTTTTCGTACGATCGCCACACGGTGTTGAGCACCGTCTCATTCAGTGTTAGTGCGGGACAACGCGTGAGTCTCGTTGGGCCAAGCGGTGCGGGCAAGTCTACGCTAGCCCGCCTCATTCTTGGCCTCAATATTCCGTCTCGCGGATCGATCGATGTAAACGGTGTGGATACGCGTGTGGCAGATCTTAGGTCACTTCGTTCACGAGTGGGGTATATTTTTCCCGACAATCAGATTATCCCCGGCACGGTGCTCGATAATATCACGTTGGGTCGGCACGCGACAACAGAAGATCTAGCGTGGGCGATCTCGATGGCGATGCTCGACCAAAGCATCCGTGAGCTACCCAAAGGCATCCACACTATGATCACTGCTGCAGGCGAGAACCTCTCGTACGGAATGCGCCGCCGCATTTTGTTCGCACGTATGATCCTTAGCAAACCTGACGTTCTAATCATCGACGAAGCCTTCGAAGGCATTGAGGACAGTATGAAACTCCTCATTCTCGATGAGCTGATGAAGTGGCCGCGTTGGACGATTATCAACATCTCGCACGACCCCGAAGTGGTGCGCCGCACACAGAGCGTGTACGTACTCTACAAAGGCGAGATTATTGAGTCTGGCACTCCCGGCGACCTTCATCGCAACAATGGTGCCTTCACCAGCCTCTTCCCCGATGCTTCGCATTTCTCTTCGGGAAGCTCGGAGGCCGGCTATGCCTGATACGCACCGCACACCAGCACAGGAACTGAACCTCGACACCATCGACGCCACGCGGCGCACAGCCTTCCGTCTCGTTGAGACAGGTGGTTCACCTCGCAAGCTCGTTATCCTAATCGGCATCTTGCTCGTTGCAAGTGTACTCTTTCTCGCAATCGTTCCGTGGCAGCAGACTGTGGTGGGTTCGGGCAAGGTGACATCGTTCGCACCGGAAGCGCGCCCACAGACGATTGAGAGCGCCATCAGTGGCCGTATCGTGCGTTGGTACGTACGGGAGGGGGCTCACGTCAGCAAAGGCGATACCGTTGCCATCCTCTCCGACATTAACGTGAACTTCATGGACACTAAGCTGCTCAGCCGCTTGCAAACATTGCGCAACCGCACGTTTGATGCGCAAGAGCAAGCGATCAACGTAGCCATCCAGCGTCGCAAGCAAGCAGAGCAACGCTACGTAGCCTCGCTTGCTCGACTCGAGCGTGTGATCGTCGACAACAACATTGCACGGACGCGATTCGCCCGAGCCGACACTCTGTTCAAGGACGGCTTGATTTCCCAACGCGAGTTTGAAGCCGCACAGGCGCGCATACAAGAAGTAATTGCAGACTCGATCTCCTCCATCGCTGGCCTCACGTCGGCACAACAAGATATAGACGCCTTGGTCGCCGAAGAAGAGCGCGTTATTAACCACGCTTACGTTGCTATGCAGGAGGTGGATGTTCGCATCGGCAACGCCCAGGGTCGCATTAGTGCTGGTGTGGTTCTCGCTCCTCTGTCTGGTACCGTGGTCCGCATTGCGAAGGCCGGTGCAGGTCAGACTGTAAAGGAGGGCGAAGAACTAGCGCTCATCGTTCCAAAGACCACAGATCAGGCCGTGGAGATATATGTCAGCAGCATGGATGCAGCGATTATCGAGCCGGGACGCTACGTGTCGTTACAGTTCAGCGGCTTTCCTGCCTTTCAGTTCTCCGGCTGGCGCGACATCCACGTCGGCATTTTTCACGGACGTGTCAAGGTTGTGGATGCCGTTGACGATGGCACCGGTCGGTTCCGTGTGCTCATTGTGCCTACAGAAGACCCGCAGTATACCACATGGCCGGATGATCGATACCTGCGTCAAGGCACCCATGCCACAGGCTGGGTTCTGCTCGACGAAGTGACGATCGGCTATGAACTTTGGCGACAGCTTATGGGCTTTCCGCCACAATTTCCGGTATCCGCGAAGGAGGATGTAAAGAAATGATGCGTCTTACGTTGACGGCAGGTCTCGTTCTAAGCTTCGCAGTTAGCACGTATGCACAGGATGTGCTGCGCTTGCAGGACTTCCTTTTGCAGGTTGAGCGCACGCATCCATCGCTTCGTTCGGCGGACTTCGAGCCCGAACTCGCTGAGGCAGAGATTCGCTCTGCGCTAGGCAGCTTCGATCCACTGTTGAACGTCTCGTACGAGTACAAGGATACAGATGGCAGAGACAGGCTCAATCTGTTCGATGGATCACTCGAAATGCCACTTGACATGCTCTTCGGCCCCAAACTGAAAGCCTCGTATCGTCGCGGAATCGGCCAAAGCATCAATCCGCAAATGTCGACCACGGTCCCTGGTGAAGGCTCAATAGGCGTTTCTCTTCCTATCCTTCAAGGCATCTTTACAGACAGCAGGCGGAACCAACTGCGTAAAGCCATGTTGCGGCCCGACCTGGCATCGGCCCAATACCGCATAGAGCGTAACAACCTCTTGCGATCGGCTGGACTTCGTTACTGGGACTGGAGTGAAGCATCAGCGGGCGTGCGCGTTGCGGATTCCGTTCTCACACTTGCCCAACGGCGGCTCAACTTCATAACACGTCGCGCACGTGCGGGCGAGTCCGCCGTGATCGACAGCGTGGAGATGGCGCAAGAAGTACAACGCCGCATCGGTGAACGTTTTCGTGCTTTGCGCATCGAAGAGCAGTTCGCCATCGATGTATCCGTGTTCTTGTGGAACGGCGACGGATCACCACAGCAGAACATGGCATTTCTTCCGCTAGAGCTGCCACCTACCGCTGACACAGTGGTGACCACAACCGAGGCTGCAAATCTTGCGCGTACTCTTCGTCCAGAAATTGTCCGTGCAGAGGGATTGCAGCAGACATCGCGTCTCGACTCCTCCCTTGCGCAGGAATTGCTCCGCCCCTTCGTAGAAGTAGAGGCCGCGTTGTTGGCTTATGACGTCACAGCATTGAAGAAGACCGACTACAAAGTAGGGTTGCGGATCAACCAGCCTCTTCTCTTCCGACAAGCATCTGCACAGGTCGAAACGGCAGACATTACAGTACTTCGCGCAGATCTATCACGTGCGCTCATCGATAGGATGATCTATGCAGATGCCGCGAACGCTGTTATCTCGATCGATCGTTCGCGTGAGCGGCTTGGGGCCGCTAACGAAGAAGTGCGCTTAGCTCGAGTTATGGTGGATGCTGAGCAACGCAAGTTCGAGGCCGGCGAGTCGACACTCTTGCAACTAAACTTGCGCGAACGTTTCTATGCCGAGGCTTTGCTACGACAGGTTTCATCGCGTGCCGATTGGGCCCGCGCTCGTCTCGCCTTGCGATGGGCTACTGGAACCCTTTAATTAATGGGGCACTGGAACCCTTTAATTATCGAAGCATTGTCAGCGTCCCAACCCTATGGGAAAGTGGCTCTCCGCCTGCATTAGTAGCAGAAAGTTTCCACATATACAGTCCAGTGGCCACCGATTGGCCCTCGTCTCCCCTTCCGTCCCAATATAGCGTGCCCCGGCCGACGCTTAGAGATGTCGAAAGTGCTCGAATTCTGATGCCCTGAAGGTTGTAAATCTCTAGCACGGCACTACGGGTAGGCGTAGTGTCTGCGAGTGCGACGCTGAAGGTGAACGGACCCGATGACGGGTTGGGATAAGGCATAACCTCGGCTATTTCGACTTTTGACGAGGTAAAGACCGATACTTCGTAGTCTGCCTCATTTCCGGTAACATCCGTTGCCTTGACGAGAATATTATTCTGTCCTAACTCAAGCGGAAATCTAAAACGCATTGCCGCACGCACATCATTTGCATCGTACTTGCCATACGCTTGAACAGCAGCAGTATTTAAGAACTCAAAATCGGTGGAGGTGTTTTCTCGAATACGCGTACCGTTGATAAACACATTCATCTTGGTCGGATCGGAAATCTGCAATTGCGAATTATCGTGCACGAGCACTTCGATAAACGGGTTGATGTACACGTATTCGCCACCACGCACATGAACATCATCTAAGCGAACTTCAATTGTTGGGGTGTCGGTGTCTTCGCGTACATGAATAGTCTGTGTCCGCACATTGTTGAACGTATAACTCTCAGACTGTATAATGTCTGGGTCTACAGATCCCGTGACGATTGAGGTACTTCCGAGTGATGCCGACGGAATATGAACTTCAACGTTCGCTGTAGAATCAGCTTGTGTCGGCGCCACTGTTGTATCCAGCAAAAACACTCTCTCAGTTATTGTTGAGCCCGTAGCAGTAACGCGCATGTCTGCGAGTGTGCTTGTCTGCTCAGGACGTGCATTGCGAATGCGAACAACAGATTGCACAGTGTCGCCACGCAGTACGCTGTCTTTTACAACCAAAAGTCCGTCAGGCTCGACAATCCATTCGTCTGCGGGCTCGTACAGTACGCGCAGTGCAACAGCCGTTGTCGGAGGCTTCGGACCACCTGTATGTTTTAGATTAATAACTGCCTTCACCGCGCGAAGTGCAGCACCAAAAAAACTAATGCCTTCTCCCGGCACAAAGAGTCGATCGATAGCAGTTTCTCGACCTGCGTAATCGCGCTCAAATATTGTGACGGAAGCATCCTCATTGCGTACTAGAGAAGTGTCTACTAGGGTCAAGGATATTAGCCGTCGCGCTGGACCCAGCCACTCGCTGTAAGCCGAGCCTTCACTAGCGTAGAAATCGAGTTTACCGTTCAGTTTCACCATCGAATCTGGTGCGCCCTTCCATGATTCTTGGGCTTGTCCAGGTGCTAGACCCTTACGTCCGATCATAGCCCACGACGAACTCGTACGCAACGAGTCTGCAAAACCAGATCCGAGCCCCTTTAAAAGGACCCTTAACGTGTCCATCAGACCTTTTTCTTCGAACGCAGTAAACGATTCGTCGCACGATGCAAACAAGAGCCTATCACTTGGTAGAATACTATCGCTTAAGAATTTGATAGCGTCTTCGGCAAAGCCATTGTGTCCGGTCGTAATGGGTGTTGGGTCTTTCCACGTATCATATCGTCGCACTACTCTTGGTACTGTATCGGTAGCATTCAAAGCCACGATATTAATGCCACGCCTGTACGAGTTGCGTAAGATTTCTGTTTGCGCAATTCGAATGGCAAACGTTGGGTTTTTATCTAGATCGGAGGTTTGTATGCCACTCGACAGAATGTAAATATTGTGAGTATCTGAACGAAGCCGAATTGTACCAGTGATTGAATCGATAACAACCGATTGCGCATCGTTCGTTTTGAACCGTCCAGCGGACTGAACCAGCTCGCCGTATCCAGCCGACGTATCGCTTACTGTAATCGGCAGCCACAACACAGCAGAGGCCCGTCCAGAGGTGTTAGTGGTCCACGCACCGAGCCAGCGCTCACCGACAATATCTGATGACAGCGAACCCACGTGCCAGTCAACGACGCTGCCGGTTCGGACAACTTCGGACGGAGCAGATCGGCGCACAGCGAGCATTGTATCTGGTAAAGGGGCTATGACAAGGGTCACGAGACGCTGTTCTGTTGTCGAAGGATCGAGTACACGTATCGGTTTCGTTGCAACGGCACTAAGCACACCATAAGCGTGCGGATAAAGTGGAAGAACAGTTCGTGCAAACACAGAAACGGTTTGTGTGTACGTGTTGTTCTCACGACGATCGCCGAGGGATTGCTGCGGATCGATTTCGATACTCACAACATGCTCGCCAACACGTCCGGATACATCTAGCGTACAGCGGGCTATTTCCTTACTGCATAAACCATCGAGCACAACATCGGTTGAATCGGTAGTTCCATCGTATGTGCGACGAAACCGCACTGTAATTTTTTCTTGCGTTCCAGTACCAGCATTTTGAACTACCGCTGTTACGATCATCGACGCACCATCATCGGTGATTTGTGTCGAGCCCACGGGGTCGGTTATCGTAACGTCCTGCTTGCGTACATACGGCTCGGGTTCAACGTCCATCCTCACTCGCGAAAGCGGATCTCCGAGCAGCGAATACTGCATAGTTGTGTTCACACCTTCTGCAGTGCCGCGTTGTGCAAACGGTCGCTTCGCTGCGTACATCAAAGCACCAAGTTCACGCGTGCCACTACGCATTAGGAGATGAATACGGAGATGCAAATCCGAAACGTTTACCTGATACTCCCATCCTGTGCCGCCCATTGCGGCCATGAAGCCACGCTTGGGTACCACGACGTATTCGACATTTTCTGAAGCGGTGCTAGGATTTGCGTATGCGCCGGTCTGACATGCATACGTCGCGAGTACTCCGTAACGTCCGGTGTTTGCCAACTCTGTTGCATCCCATCCGTTGATGTCGAATGTGTTGGTAGCACCATGCCCAACGAAGTTCATCCACTGCACACCTTCATCGATACTCTTGCGTAAGTAGAAGCCAGCATTCACAGGTGCGGTGTATCGGCACAATGTTGACGTGTCGATACAGAACGGTGCATCGAGAAACGTCACACCTGTCTGAAAAACATCGCTAATCATGTTCGTATACAAATCACACAGCCCCTCGGCTTCTGAGCCGCCCCCTACAAACTGCCAGCGTCGCATCCACGGAGCGAATGGTATTGTGTCGGATTGAATGATTTTGTCGATCTGTGCTTCCGACTCCCCTGCAGTAATTGCCGGAATACGGCCGACGATTAGGTCAGGGTTGACGATTTCGTTCTCGTCATCCAAAAGACCAAACCAGAAGTCGCTTGAGGGACGTCCGAATGTCGGCACCTGGTCTGGACGTGTAGATCCGACGTTGCCAAACGGAATTGCAATGCGTGGGTCCCATGTGGCATTGCCTACGAGCAACAGGTAACGGGGCTTGGGAGAAGGGGCAGACGTCCAAACATGTTTGAGATAGTTACGAATGGCTTCGGGCGAACGTTGTCCGGCACCAAATTCATCGATGACGTCATCGACGTCTACAACGCGTGTACGCACATTGTTGTGCTGACGTCTGAATGCGGCAAGTCGGTCTGTTTGTGCGCGATGTGTTGCATGAGTGATGTAGATGTAGTCGACACCCGACGAATCTGCAACGAGATTCGAAAGATGGGCGCGTTCTACGCGAGCATCTTCGACACTGCTCATGTCATTCACGAATACCGTTCGCTCTCCTCCTCCATACAGTCCAAGCGTTGGTGTCCAGGCCGTGCCAGACGCCGATACGAACCACGACGTCACACCCAATGCTATGTGCTCATCACTTGCTTTGGCATCACCAATAGGTTGGCCTCGAACTACTCCTGATACAACCCAATGCAAACCTTGTGGAGTTGGCAGTTGTGCGTTACGCATTGCACTTAGTAAAGCCGCTGCAATTGGCGTGTACATCGAAGCGTTGCCTAACACAGCGACAACCGTGCCCGTCTGAAGGCTTTGAATTAGAACACCTATAACGTTTGGATCGGTATCAACAAGCATTTGCGCAACGCCATTGGGCTCGCGGTACACAACAATCAAGCCGCTTACAGTCGAGTCGACGCGGAACGACTGCCCGTCGATGCGTACAAATGCACGCATAGCCGATGAAGGATTCGATGAAATAATGTCGCGCACATTAATAGGTGCAAGGCTTGCAACAACGAGTGATCCGCGTGCAGACGTTGTGTGTAATGCAAACTGCTGATTGGTTGTGTCGAGAACAGCTATACGATTTGTGCGTGCTCCACGAAGACCTATCTGCATGGACTGAGACTGCGACGGTGTTTGAAAGCGAAGCATTCCGTTATGCATCACAGGTAACACATCACCAGTAATGGTGATGAAGTCGAGCAACACATCGGAATAGTAATTGGGTTTACCTTCGTGCTCAGCAACGCCCGGAGAATACAATGCCATAACGATTTCGCCTGCAGGCATGTCCGAACCTTGCTGCGTCGACGTCAGAACTTCTCCGCCAATTCCTTCACGTTCAAAAAACACGTGTGCCGCTCCATCGACTGTCAAGTCCGCACGATTATCTGGCGTTAATGGTGGGTCTAATACTGCAATAACATGCGCCGAAATTGACAGCGATCCGTTGGCTGCAGGGTATAAAGTTAATGGTTGAACAAAACGAGATTTTGCAAGTGCACGAAGATTCGTCCAGTAATACCCCTCGTAGGTTGCCCAGAACGTATTGTATGTCGACAACACCTCATCCACTGCATTACCGAGGTGATAAAATCCCGTATCGAGTTCGTAGCGTTCGTTTATTCTAACGTGCGGTAAAAGATCGCCCTCAGGAATTCCTGCATTGTCTGGCAAAAGGTCGAACCGACGCCGCACTCCCGATGTGCGCACCGTTAAAAAGTAGACTGCCGTAGTGTCGTAACGATCGAGCCAGGTTGTATCGCCAAACGGATGACGTCCCTGAAACCACACCGTATCAGCCATGGAAAACTGGTTGTCGGCATCGCCATCTGTGATGAGTAACGGACGCTCTATGCCTTTATAAAAAAGAGCGATATCGGTTAGGGGGCTGCCTGCGAGTTCTGGTACAGCGCCAAGTGCACGTGCCCCAGTAATGCGAGCAACACCGTCCGTACGTGTTCGCACCCGTAGGTGCGGCCTTCCAGCCTCGTACCACAAACGAGGGTCGATATCTGTTTCTGCCTGGATATGTTCTGCGTTCTTCCCGTGCATCATCCTAGACATCAATGCCTTGGTCGAGTTTTTCTCGATGTGCAAGTTCTTAACGACCTGCAACGAGTCTGCTGCACTGAGAGTAGCGCAGCAGCAAGCTATAGCAAGAATGCAGAGGGTACGTAGGTTCAAGGTGGCCATAAAAAAAGTGCCGTGATACAAAGGGGTATCACGGCACAACCACGGGAATCGTGTTTAGTTACGTAGGGTCAGGTACTTACTTCGATTTAGGGAAGGAGTCGCTGATGGCAATGATGATGCGTTCGGCTACCTTTTCCGATACGACCTTGCGGACATTCTCGTCGCTCGACAGCGCTTCCTGTATTGCATCAGCAACCTTTTTCTTAATGATCTCTGATGTCTCGCCAACGAGTGCATCGGCAACCTTGTGCATGTCTTCGCCAACGTCCTTCATGGTCTCGAGCTGGTTCTTGTTTGCGTCTTCCATCTTCTTCATCAACTTGTCGATGCGTTCTTCTTCCTCTGTATAGACAAGTGCAAACGCTAGAAGTGCGAGCATGATGCCTTCAAGCGAAATGGCTGCAAGAATAAGCGACGGTTTGGTTGCGGGAATGAACTTCAGTCCGCGCACACCAATGACGACGATAAGGATAGCCGCGCCGAAGTATGCAAGGCCAGTTACATTGTTCGAGTACTTCTCTGTGAAGTGGTGCGTCATATACAGGCGCAGCCCCTTCATGAAGTTCAAACGATTGCGCGACCACTCAATACCCTTTTGGGTATCAACGATTTCCTTGACTACGAAGTCAGAGAAAAATTCCTTGATGCGGAGATAGAGGATTTCCTGACGGAAGATGACAAGGTTCACATCAGGTGTAAACACTTCTTCGTACCGGATTAGGCGTTTACCATGTGCGCGCGCTGTCTCCTCGTCTTCCACCGCGGTACGATCCCACACAAATTTGAATGCAGATCGAACTTGGTGACCTTCGAGCGCCGCCAGATCTCCATCAGGCATGGTAAGCAGATCGACGATTTCCTCTGAGAAACCCGTCTGAAGCCTGATTTTTGATTTTGTATGATGAATTTCTCGCTCAACTTTTTGCGCCATATAACCTATAGTAACAGGCAAAAAGAATGATACGAAAATGGCCGTGGTAAAGCCCAAGCCTATAGACAAAACTGTGAAGCCGATCCCTTGTTGAAGAATGATGGCAGACTCACCCAGTCCACCCTCACCCGCTGCCTTTACGATCCACTCGCCCTTGCCCTTGGTATAACCATCAAGTTTCTCAGAACGGGTAGTGCCCGAGAAATCGAAGATATAATCGGTCTTGATGTACTCTTTAAGATTCGTTCCTGCGGGAAGTGTCGTTGCGAATTTATCGGTCGTGACCGCTGACATTCCTGGTTGTACTTCCTTAAACCGCATCGCAAGCTTTTCGTCGTGTGGTTTGAACAGCGAAAGCACTGCACCTTCTACTGCTTTCGGTATCACGAATTCGTAGAATGCAAACGAGAAGACGGCCACCAATACCAAGAATAAGATAAGGTGTATGGGGCTTGCCTTCGGCGGTGCGTGTTGAGCGTTCGTTGCCATGTATTCTCCTATCCCCGGTGGATGATCAATTTATGCTGCTTTGTCTGCCATGCCTACTAGAACCGCCGAATATACAACACGGAAGCGTTAACTTTGAACATGCAATCGTACACACCCCGCTTCGCAGTTTCACCCGAAAACGTCCTTTCCGAACTCCGTCAGAACATGCTTGTCGACGGATTCGAGCACATTCTAGACATGGAGCGAAGCCACGGGGCCTATCTGGTGGAGCAACGTACCGGCAAAGCGTACCTCGACTTCTTTACGTGCATTGCTTCGATGCCGATAGGCATGAATCACCCGCGCATGACGGACCCGGCCTTTGTTGAGTTCCTTGGACGTATTGCCCTGCACAAACCCTCAAACTCTGACATCTACAATGTCCATCAGGCCACGTTCGACAAGACCTTTCGAGAGCTTGCCATTTCTGAGCACTTCCGTTATGCGTTTTTTATCGACGGAGGCACACTTGCAGTCGAGAATGCATTGAAAGCAGCGTTTGACTGGAAAGTGCAGAAGAATTTTGCCAAAGGACATCTCACGGAGAAGGGACATAGCATTATTCACTTCGAGCGTGCGTTCCACGGCCGCTCTGGGTATGCCTTGTCACTTACGAACACCGACCCCAGTAAGACGAAATTTTTCCCACAGTTCAATTGGCCCCGTATCACGCCCCCTATCATGTCGTTTCCAGCGACCGATGAGGTTCTCCAACGCGTAATCGAAGCAGAGGCTCATGCTGTGGCGCAGATGAAGCAAGCGTTCATCGAAGACCCCGACAACATTGCGGCAATTATTATCGAGCCGATTCAGGGTGAAGGCGGCGACAACCATTTTCGTCCAGAATTCTTTAGAGCCCTGCGCGAGCTGGCCGACGAAAACGATTGCTTGCTCATCTTCGACGAAGTGCAGACGGGCGTCGGCCTCACGGGTACGATGTGGGCTCACGAAGGCATTGGTGTTAAGCCAGATATCATGGCGTTCGGTAAAAAGATGCAGGTGTGTGGAATAGTGGCAAGCGAACGTTTGTCTGAAATCGAAGACAATGTGTTTGTCACATCAAGTCGCATCAACTCTACGTGGGGTGGCTCGCTTGTCGACATGGTGCGAGCAACGAAGTACCTTGAAATTATCGACGATGAGAACCTCGTTCAGAATGCCGCAACACAAGGGGCGTATTTACAGGAGCGCATAGCGCACTTGGAGAATGCACGCGGACGCGGGCTGTTCTGCGCCTTCGATATGCCAACACCAGAGGCTCGCGGGGCTGTTTTGAAGGGGGCTTACGAGAAGGGTCTAATTCTCGTTGGCTGTGGCACACGTTCGGTGCGATTACGTCCACCGTTGAATATCACCCGCGCACAAATCGATGATGCCGTTGCGATTATTGAGTGTGTCGTTTAAGAAGCTAGAGTATGGTACTAGCCTTGTCAAGAACAGCATCGAGCACTTGCTGCAATGTTTGATTTTTAACTCGCGCACCTGCCGCATAAACGTGTCCCCCACCTCCGAACTGCTTGGCTAGTTCGTTTACGTACACGTCACCCTTCGACCTGAACGAACACTTTATTTCTGACGGAAGCTCAACGAGCATAATACCAACCTCGACGCCATCGACTGCTAGTGTGTTGTGTACGTAACCTTCGACATCGTCTATCGTGCAGCCAAAGCGCTGCATGTCTTCGAGCCGAATCATCATGATACAGACACGTCCGGCATAATGTGTTGTCATCGACGACAATGCAAATCCGAGCATGCGCATTCGTGCTACCGGCGAATGATTGTAAACATTGTCATATACCATTACAGGATCGGCACCGCGTTCAATCAAGTGAGCCACGACGCGGTGCAACGCTGCCGTTGTCCGTGGAAAGTGAAAGCTACCCGTATCCGTCATAATGCCCGTATACAAACACGTCGCACAATCGGCGGAAATCGTAACCTCTGGCATGTGCCGCAATACCTCGACCAACATTTGGCACGTTGCCGCTGCTGTAGTATCAACCAGTTGCACATCAGCAAAATCTTCTGGCTCGGTGTGATGATCGATGTTAATGATGTGCACGAGTCTGTGAACGCCCGTATTTGCCTGAGCACGCGACGCGGCGATGGTTGCTGAAATAAGTTTTCCAAAATCCTGCAATCGCGATACCGAATTAAGATCGAGCACCACGATTGTGTCAGCGCCCTCAAGTGTGAGTGCAGGATTAAGACTGAACACCTCTATCACTTCGGCTCCTGGCATCCACGACATCGTCGTTGGAACGGGTGTTGGCAGCACCACCCGCACCGACTTACCCTTGGACTTCAAAGCGTGGTACAATCCAAGTGTGCTCCCCACTGCATCGCCATCGGGATTGATGTGCGCCGTTATTACTACGTTCTGTGCACCCGTGAGTGCTTCGGCCGCTGCTTTGTACAAATGCTCCATTGCCAACAATACAGAATTAGAAGGGTTGAACCGCGAGAGACGTGCAAACCACCGGACTTCCTAATTTGCTACATGACGTGGAAACGTGTTGGATACATTGTCGGACTTTGGGTCCTTGGTGGACTCGCCCTCTTAATCATCGCAGACCGCTTTGTGCTACCTGCAGTGGTGCAGGCGTCGCCTGTGTTAAGTGTGCCAAACCTTGCTGGCAAGGACGTCGAGTTCGCAAAAGAAACGCTGCGTGCACTCGAGCTACAGGTTATGGAACCGCGCCTACAGTACAGCGAAAAAATTCCTAAGGGACGTGTGCTGTCGCAGATGCCCTACGCAGGCGCGCAGGTTAAAAGTGGACGTCGCATCTATCTTACCGTAAGTCGCGGCATCGAAACCGTTCGCATGCCATCTGTTAGGGGGCTAAGCCTCCGCGATGCGCGCCTTGCGCTCATGCGCGTCGGCTTGCAGGTCGAGAGTGTAGAATTTGAATTCAATGACAGTGTCGAAAACCACCGCATCATCGCACAAAGTGTCGACCATGACGCAGATGTGCCGGCAGGATCTTCGGTGACACTTGTTATTTCGCAAGGGTCTAACGGTGTTCACACGCCCGACCTCGGCAGCCTAACACTAGACGAAGCAAAAGCCATACTTGTACAATCTGGCCTCACACTCGGAAAGATTACCTACAAACCCACCGATGCATTTGATGAGAATTCAATTCTCTTTCAAGTGCCAGAGCCCGACTCACTCGTGCAGCCGAATACCGCTGTGCACATTACCGTGGCGTCACCGAAGTAGCTATCGGCGTTACCCACACCCAGCCTTGCTCCTCGAGCACCTTATAGACAGCAAGGCGGCTTGCACCTATGATGGAGTCGCCGGTGCAGATGTCATACGTCCAGCCGTGTAACGGACATTGTACAGTACCGTTTTCGATAAAGCCGTCGTAGATCATTGCCGCACGTTTATGCGGACACACATTGCTCACGGCACGAGCAACGCCTGCAACACGAAACAAAGCGATGTCGGTGTCCCAGTCTAGCTCTACGCGAAAGCCCCTCCGCTCAACAACATCGATTGAACGACACAGGCGTACCCAACGTACACCATCGACAGTGCGTTCTGGACGTTCGCTAAACATCGTAGCCTTCGCATTGCAGTTGTGTAGTCATGGTGCATCTGTGATCGAGACTTCGGGTCCGAGCATCGGTCCTCTGTCGCCCATGACAACGGTAGCGGACTGACGCAATGCGTCATGTTCGAAGACCACAAGCCATTGCTCGTCGACAATGACGGGTAAGATCTTTTTCTTCTCCGCCATGGTCGTAAGCGGAAAGTTGTCGTAGCCCATGCCATAGGCAATACCGATATGTGCGCCCGTTGGCATAAGGTCTGCTGGATAATACACTGTGTTCGCTCCGTCGGAAACACGCACAGTCTGTAGGGCTGCGGTGTGTCCAAACGCAAGATCGACATGTACCATTGGAAAGAGTTCGCCCGGACCATCTAAGAACTCAAGCCTCCCGTGTTCGATGAGAGGCAAATACATTTCAGGCATGAACGATGCACGATCTTTTTCTGTCGGCGCACTCGCCCAATCGAAATGTTCTTTCTGTACATGGTACCATGCGTTAGGAAAACGAGGCACGAATTCACCTGCTGCATTCTTAATAACAGCACCACCAACATGATCGAAGTGTAAGTGTGTGAGGATGACATCGGTTACATCTTCTGCACGCACACCGAGTGCATGTAATGATTGTTCGATGGTGTACGTACCGAAATCGATACCATAGATGTCAAGAAGTTTAGTATGCATGAAGGGACTGTTGCCCGTGTCGACAACAATCGTGCGCTCTTCTGAACGCAGCAGCAATGCTTTTGCGGCCATTGGGATGCGGTTGCGCATGTCTGCATGTGTGTATGCGCGTTCCCAGAGCGGTTTCGGCACTACTCCAAACATCGCCCCACCATCGAGAGCAAAGCGTCCAGTTTCCAACACGTCGACTTTATACGGACCTATAGTAATCATCGAATTCCTGCATTAGAAATCAACAAGCATTAGTACTCACATGCACTAAAAATCACAAGACTATCCTAATCATCGAATACAAACACAGATTCATGATAGAAACGGACCTTTTTCGCCATGATCTTTTGCGTTAACCATCTGTCGAGCCATTCTGCCTTTGCCTCTAGAGTCGACTCAAGCTGTAGAATATCCAACGACACATTAATATTTAGAGCACGTCCGGGGATTACATGGCGCGTAATTCCCGCGGGGAGCAAATCGTTTGTTGTTGCTGCCCGGACAATTTCGTCGGGTTTCCAAGCCGGGAACACCACAACAGCACCTACAGATTCTTCCAATCGCACAACGCGTTGAAGATCGTCGTGAACAATGCGATGTACTTCACCGAAGCTTCCGTAGGAATGCACCAATGCGCGTAATGCTGTGTTGGCATCGGCCGCACTTGCGTGAACGAGATAACCTTCTGTCTCGCTAACAACTACAGCAGCGATTGCCTCTCGCTTGTCGAGCGCACGGCGCACTTCATCAAAACCTACAGCCCTCTCAAAACCTACAGCCCTCTCAAAACCTACAGCCCTCTCAAAACCTACAGTCCTCTCAAAACCTACAGCCCTCTCAAAACCTACAGCCCTCTCAAAACCTACAGCTCCTTCAACACGTACGGCCCCTTCTGCGCTTCGCAGCCCCTTAATCACCTCGGTAGCAGTTGATTGCGGCAGGAGGTGATACCATGCTTCGAGCTTCACATGTGTGGCATACGGAACCACCTGCACAACGAGGTGGCGGCAGTCGAGAGCAGTTAGTGCAGTCGTTCTGGTGGCTCCGTCGAGCACCACATACAAGTCTCCAGCCTGGGCAACTACAGGCGGATTGCGCAGGAAAGAATCGTTCCGAAGCGCCTGAACAAGCCGTTCCACGCGTTGTGGGTCGGTCTGTTCGTGCAGCAAAACGTCCTCTCGGGCGACGATGCGTAAGTCGAGGTCGCGATGATCCATACCACAAATTACTGGATAGTGGTATTTTTGTGGTTTCGTTTTAACTGAAGCAAAAGAGAACACATGGGTGCTATCACCAAGATCCGACAGATTTCGCCTCTCCTACTCGGGGTAATCGCAGTATTGTTTATCGCCTTTATGGTGATTCAGGACTCGAGCTGCGACTCAATGACGCGTACACCTCAAACAGCCGATAAGATGACGGCATTTAAGGTAAATGGCGACGTCGTAACAGTTGCCGAATACGAAATGCGTGTGCAGCGCACAATTGCGCAACAGAAACTCAACGACGCGAATGCAGAGATCGACGACGAAGCAATTCGTCAGCAGGTCTACGACATGATGGTCTCTGAGTTGATTTTGCAGCAAGAAGCTGAAAAGCTCGGCATTGTGTTAACTGCCGACGAATTACGCGAGGCTTTGCTCGTTAATCCACCAGCTGATATTCGTCAGATGTTCCCTGACTCTGCAAACGGCTTTAATCGCGCTATCTACGAAGAAGTGCTGCTTACGCCTGATAAATACATCGAGCGACTAGAGGCTGCCAATCTTCCTAGGGAAGAAATGGAACGCCGTGTGCGTCAGATTCAACTTCTGCCGATGGACCTCGAAGACAGAATACGATTCGCAAAACTTCGCGACGCATTGAGTTCAACGATAACCGCTGCTGCAACGGCAGTATCACCAACGTACGCTGCGTGGAATTACACGGTGGAGAACAGCATAGCCGATGTAAACTTTGTTGCAATCGATGTAAAACGCGTACAGGATTCAGAAGTCAGCGTATCCGATGCCGACATCAATGAATACTACGAGATTCACAAGGATGCGTACGAGCAGAAACCGTCACGCAGAATCAAATACATGTCCTTTGCCGCAGTTCCTGCATTGAAGGACACTCAAAATGCTTACAAACGTTCGACTCGTGTACAGGAGAATATCAATGCACAGAGTACACCCGAAAAGAGAGACTCGGTATTCTCGATCGAGCTGAGCCAGGCAAACGGCACCGAACACGACTTCATGTCACCATCGAAGGTCGATCAAAATCTACTTACAGTACTGCAATCGCTAAATGAGCGCGAAGTATTTGGTCCGCTGCAAACCGACGCAGGCATCACATACATCCGTTTAGACGGTCGTCGCACTGACAACCCTTCCATTCGCGCAAGTCATATCCTCATCTCGATGAAGCCGAACAAAGACTCGACAAAGGCAGAAGCCGAGAAAATCTTGGCGCGTATTAGAAAGGGTGAAGATTTCACTCTTTTGGCGTATCAGTATTCGGGCGATCCAGGCTCTAAGCAAAAGGGCGGCGACCTCGACTACATGAGCAAGAACAGTCCGTTGGTCGAGCCGTTCAAGAACGCCCTCTTCGCCGATGGCAACAAGGTTGGCGACGTATTGGGTCCGGTCGAAACACAATTCGGCTACCACCTCATCAAGGTCACCGACATACAGACTGAAGAAATTAAATTCTCAGAGCTGACGGTCAAGCCAATTTTCTCGACCACTACGCGCAACCACATTCGTGCAACGGCACAGCAGGCGTTAAAGAGGGTACAGGACGGCGAAACGATCGATCAGGTGGGTAAGGACTTAAAAATACCTGTGCTCGAAACTGCTCTCTTTTTGCGCTCAGAGCCAATTCTAAATTCGTACGACCTAACAACCTGGGCCTTCGATAGTGAAAAGGGTGCCGCAACTCGCAAAGACGTAAAAACAATGGGCACGGTCGTAGCGCAGATAACAGACACACGCGAAACGGGCATCAAACCTATAGCTGACGTCAAAGACCAGATTACTTCTATTCTGTTGCCTCGCAAAAAACTCGACAAACTCAAATCGCTTGCCGATCAGGTTGCCTCTGCAATCAAGAGTGGCGGCTTTGGTGCGATTAATACCATGGACACCACGCTCAAGATGAACATGCAGCAGGGTGTAAAGAACAATGGCGTTCTTTCTGGTTATGGCGGCGAGTATCTCGTAACCAACAAAGCATTTACTTCAGCCATCAATGCCATTGAGGGTCCGATCCGCGGCGAGCGCGCATGGTTCATCGTACAGACAACCAATCGCACGATGGCAGATCAGACAAAGCTTGCCGCTGCTACGAATGCGTTGACGCAATCACTCGCAACGCGCATGAAGGATGAAGCCTTTGGCGCATGGTTCCAAAAGGTACGCGACAACGCAGACATCGTAGACGAACGCAACAAGGAGCGACAATAACCCCAGACATTGCATCGCTGACGCTTCCCGACGGAGGTATTCATACTGTTGACAGCGATGCCGAAGCACTCTCGTGGTGTGTACGTCTAGCACGTACACACTACGAAAACTTCCCCGTAGCCTCTTACCTGCTTCCTGCACGCATGCGCACCCCAATATCCGTTGTGTACGCGTTTGCGCGCATCGCCGATGACATTGGTGACGAACCCTGGTTATTAAACAATGTTATTGCTGATGAAGGGGCTCGCCTAAGGGGCTTAGCCCTGATGGACGCCATTGCAGATTCCCCTGCCGACTTTCCGCATCACCCCATTGCCCGTGCACTTGCAACTCTGCATGCTTTTCCGTCCCCGTATGCTCCATCAAACGCAGCCAATAGCGTGCACAGTAGCATGCACATGTACACGGCACCGCTCAAACGACTGACCGCAGCATTTCGAAGCGACATTCATTTCGTATCGCCAAACGGGTGGCACGAAGTACATGCGTATTGCAACAACTCTGCAAATCCTATAGGTGAGCTTGTGCTGCTTACGTCGGGTGTTACGATTACACCTGAGATGCTACTGCAGAGCAACTCGATTTGTACGGGACTTCAGATTATAAACTTTTTGCAGGACCTAAGTATCGACCTTCCGCGCGGACGTCGATATCTGCCCTGCGAACACATCAATGGTTCGTGTATTGCCGAGGCATGCACCATTGCCGAGTCGCACCTTCAGCAAGGCAGCCCCTTAACACGAAACAAAGCACTACCCTGGCGTCTGCGTCAGGAGCTTGCCCTTATTGTAGCCGGTGGCACAAGCATGCTCGACCATTGTCAGCGCATGGGTACCACACTCCTACGCACGCGACCCCACCTGAACTGGCGTGATTATGTTTGTATGCTTCTATGAGCGGCTCAACAAACTTTCACTACTCTTTTTCTGTCCTCCCGCGCGAGGAACGCCGCGCCATACACGTCGTCTACGACTTCTGTAGAAAAATCGACGATATCGTCGATGAAGGTCCGTCCGTAGCCGCCGAAGACATCCGCAAAAAACGCGACAGTCTCAATTGGTGGCGCACCGAAATAGAATGTTGCTATTCTTCTGCACCGCCAAGCCCCCTTCTTGTGCCCCTTGCCGCGGTAATTCGTCGATTCAGCATTCCGAAGCAATACTTGTTAACGGTTATCGATGGCTGCGAGCGCGACCTCGTGCAACGCAGGTACAAAACGTTCGACGATCTAAAAGAATACTGCTACTCCGTAGCAAGTGTGGTCGGCCTTATCTGCATAGAAATCTTCGGCTACAGGCGCGAAGAAACACGTCAGTACGCCATCAATCTCGGTTACGCCTTACAACTCACGAACATCCTGCGCGACGTTAAGCAAGACAAAGACCGCGGCTACATCTACATTCCGCAGGAAGACTTGCAACGCTTCAGATACACCGAAGAGGACCTTATTAACGAAGTATATGATGAACGATTTCAGCGTCTCATGGACTTCCAGGTGCAACGAGCTCGTGATTTCTACCACAAGGCGCGCACCATGCTGCATCCCGACGAACGGTTAACGATGGTTGCCGCCGAAATCATGGACGCCATCTATTACCGTCTCCTCGAAAAGATCGAGCTCAACGACTACCGTGTTTTTCAACGGCGCATTAAAGTCAACACCATCCACAAGCTCATCACCGCAATGCGCATCTGGATAGGCGGTAAGGTGTTCGTGAAGCGGCTGAGGTAGAATCATGCTCCTTTCATAGAATGAATGTAGTCCCGTACGATAACAAGGTGTACTTTAGCGCCTAGTCGACAATAACACCGAGACAACAACCATTGCACAAGGAGCCTCGATGACGCATCGCCTACTTCTTCTCGTTGCCATAGCAGCTATTTCTTCGTGCTGCGCATTCGCGCAGGGTTGGGTGTTGCAAAATCCGTTTCCGGTTCCAATATCGTTCGGACTCACCGATGTTGAGTTCACGGATGTTAACACTGGCGTTATCGTGGGGTACAACGGCGCTATCTATCGCACTACAAATGGCGGGAGCTCGTGGTTGCCGAAGGCAAGCGGCACAGCAATAGGTCTCTACGCGGTTTCATTCGGTGATGCGAACAACGGCACAGCTGTTGGTCGCTTAGGAACAATTGTCCGGACGACGAATGGTGGAATTACATGGACGCTCCAAAACAGCGGCCTATCTGACAATCTCTGGGGTGTTGCCGTCATCGACGCAAACACGAGCATTGCCGTCTGAGATGACGGACTCATTCTTCGGACAACCAACGGGGTAACTCATGGCTGAAAATGCCCCAGCGGCACAACGCAAGCCTCAAATGATGTGTTCTTTGTGGATGGCAGCACAGGAACTGCGGTAGGTGGAAGCACAATCTTGCGCACTACAGACGGCGGTACCACATGGACCGAGCAGACGGGAGTGCCGATTGGCACGACGTTTGGTTCGCAGATGCTAATACTGGCACTGCGGTAGGATCGAGTGGAGTTATCATACACACCACCAATGGCGGTGCATCCTGGGCGCCGCGAGCAAGTGGCCTTGAAGGTGTTGCGTTTTTTGCTGCTGATTTTGCAGACGTGAACCATGGCACAGCCGTTGGCTATACAGGCATCATCTATAGTACAACGGATGGTGGCGTTACTTGGAAACCTCACACGGGCGGCGTTACAAACGACCTCTACGAAACCTCGTTTAGTGATGCGAATACGGGCACCGTTGTCGGCACGCGTGGAACAATCCTTCGCACCACAGATGGCGGAGCGTTGTGGACAACACGACCAAGCGGAACGACTGAGCACTTGCATAGTGTTTCATTCCCCGATGCGAACAGTGCGACCATCGTCGGCGACTTCGGAATAATCATGCGCACAATTGACGCTGGTATGTCATGGGTTGCTCAAATACCACCAACAAACGCCGATCTAATCGCTGTTTCATTTTCCGACGCCAACACAGGCACGGTCGTCGGCAATGCGGGTACAATTCTGCGTACAACCGATGCAGGCGTTACATGGACGGAACAGATCAGTAGCTCGAATGAATTTTTCAGCGGCGTAGCATTCACCGATTCCAATGTCGGCACCATTGTTGGAAATAGCGGCGTTATTCTCCGCACGAACACGGGCGGCATCATCGTCTCGGTTAAGGAAATCACTGATGCATTCGAATACAACACAGACCCTGCATGCTGTGTCATTTGAAGACACGTATGGCATTGCTGTTGGTGCCTCTGGCGTAGTACTAACCACGGTTGGCGGTTTTCTCTGGACGCGTGAGGAGTCCGGCACCAGGAACGGACTCTACGGCGCATCGGCATCGAACGCGTCAACTGTCGCCGGCAATTACGGTACCATCCTAAAAAGGGCAAGCATTATCGATGCAGTCGCAGATCACGATGCTGCGTCACCAACTCCTCCTCGCATATATCCCAACCCCGCTTCCGATTTTATCACCATCCCCTACTCTGTGGCAAGGGGCGGAAGGGTCTTGATCGATGTATGCGACGCACTGGGAAATGTTGAGGCCGTTGTCGTAGATGACGTGATTGATGCAGGCGACTACGAAGCCCCTTTACAGACCCTTACCCTGCTGCCCGGTGTGTATTTTGTGCGCGTACGTTCACAAGGCACACTCGTGGCACAATCCTTTGTGGTGACGCGATAAATAGGCAACGACGACATCGTTACTTATGAGTGTTGTCTATGGAACGTAGTACGTTATGTTTGACCGACTACTGAAGTCAAACCCCAACAAAGGAGTCGAAACCATGCGCAATCACCAGTTTTTTATCGTGTGTCTTGTTTTTATCGCGTGTGTGTGTGCAGCCTCTGCACAATGGGTACTGACCGGAGGTCCGAGTGCCTCTAACGTAACGTCGACGGTGGTGAGCGAAGGACGACTGTACGCAGGGACGTTTGCCGGTGGTGTGTTCGTTACGACGAACAATGGCGACACGTGGGCTGCAGCGAACAACGGACTTACCGATCCTATCATTAATTGTCTGGCAGCCAAAGGCACTACGGTGTTTGCAGGTACATCGGGTGGTGTGTTTCGGACGACCGATAATGGCGCAACGTGGACGGAGCAAAACACCGACCTAACGAACACCGAAGTAAATGCACTAGTAACGTATGGCGAGTTTCTCCTCGCTGGTACGAATGACGGCGTGTTCTTTTCGACAAACAACGGCGATACGTGGGTTGCAAACAATACCGGTTTAACCAACACCAGCATTAGCTCAATGGTGCAGATCGGCGACGTCGTTCTTGCCGGCACTCTTAATGGAGTATTTCGATATGATACTCAAACCACCGGACCTTGGGTGCTCGCAAATAACGGTATTACATCGTTCGGTATAACTGCATTGTCGGCTGCTGGCACAAACGTGTTTGCGGCCACATCAGAAGACATCTTCCTCTCGAAAAACAAGGGTAACACGTGGGCTTCGGCTGGTCTTAATAGCAATACGTTTGTGACGAGCGCCTTCGTAGTCTCGCCAAACGGCATGGCCGGAAACACATTTGTCGGAACCGTCGGAGATGGTGTTTTCCGTTCGGTGGTATTCGATTATACGGACATCAGCGCCGGACTCACCAATATGGATGTCCGTGCCTTAACCATATCGGGCGACTTTCTTTTCGCCGCTACGTACGGCGCTGGTGTGTGGAAGCGATCGCTGGGTGAAATCGTGGTTTCCTCCGTCGACGACAACGAAACCCGCTCCACTGAAACCACTATGCTCTCCCAGAATTTTCCTAACCCTGTTTACGATATCACGACCATCCCCTACAAGGTGGCAAGGGGCGGAAGGGTCTTGATTGAAGTGTATGATGCCGTAAACAATCGTGTTGCTGTTGTCGAAGACCAAGTCCAGCAGCCCGGAACGTACACAGCCCCTTTGCAGACCCTTAACCTTTCGAATGGTGTGTACTATTATCGTCTTCTCAATGGTAACACCGTTGAAACACGAAGTCTAGTTGTACTACGGTAGAAGAAGTACTTCCCATCAACAATATCGAATCATATACCCCCCGAGCCGATCTCAATCACAAGTTCTGTGCGAAGAATACGACTCGCGGGGGCATTGATCGCGATTGGAGTTATCGAATGAGTACGAGTGGCACCGTGGTCCGACCGTATGCACTGACTACGCTTAGGAGGTACTTACCTGACGGAAGCGCAGCTCCACCGATCGGGAAGATGTACGATCCGGCCTGACGTTCGGTGATCGTTGAACTCGAGTGCAGATGGCCTTGCACATCGTACACATCAAGGATAAGACTCGATGGCAGCGTCATGTTCACACGCACCGTCGGCACCGCGCCATTGGACATGATCGTGCACGCGAGTTGTGCGTCTGTTTGATCCTGTACACTTACCGGGCCATCACCAATACGTGCTACGATGAGGTCATTGTCCGATCCCAAAACAATAAGCTTTGCATCGGCGGTCGCTGCCACCATGCGAATTGTATTTGTGCCGGAATTCCCATTCATCGAAGCATTCATAAAACCATTTGTACCCCACGCGACTTCAGGTGTACCATCAGCTAGAAGCTTGCCTATGCATCCATCTCCAGATGACGTCGATGCAACACCCGAAAGAAAGATCCCGCCATCGGCGAGCACCGTGAGTCCTCTGTAGTCGCAGTCTACGTTCGCCGCCACGATCCCAATACCATTCGTGCCAAAGGTTGCATCAAGTACACCAGCAGCCGTGAACTTCACGACGGCCATCCGCTTGCCACCACCATTAGGCACTTGCAGTGTACCGGCCATGAGGAATGAGCCATCGGCAAGTCGCGCCCATCCATCGGTACCAATCAGATTCTCGAACGGAAACACGCCTTCAAACTGCGATGCGCTCACACCACGCTTGGTGAATTTTGTAAATCGGTACTTCCGTCCACCAGATGCTTCTGCCACACTTGCCACCCAAATAGAACTGTCTGCGGCAACGGCGCTCCCAAGAATGGTGTTCGATTCATTTCCCTCGCGTACCATTCCACCCTCTCCCCACGTTGCGTCGAGAGTGCCGTTCGCGTTAAGCATCATCATACCAACAGCGTTCCGACCGCCATTGACGTTGCCGCTGGACGTGCCAACGCAGAGCAGCCGGCCTCCATCGAGTTGATGCACGTCAGCAAATGCACCACTAGAGACCGCATCGAACTTTTGCTTGAATTGTCCACCAGTGCCAAAGGTGGTATCGATCGACCCGTCTTCGGTAAAGCGCAGCACCCCTGGAGTAGCTGCACTTCCGGCATTACTCGATCGGTGCATTCCAACAACAACGAGCTTTCCGTCCGATTGAAGTGTTGCACCATGGGCGAACACGCCAAACCCGAACAGCACGGAATTCTTACCATCGCCGTTGTAGCTGTCGTCAGGCGTACCATCTGAGGTAAGTTTCGCTACACCAGTAGAGCTGCTGTTATCGGGATTACCAATGGTGCCAACGACATATATAGACCCGTTGGACACCACCCGTACCCATGTTGCTGTTTCGTTGGTGCCCTCGCCAAAGCTGATTCTCCGCTTGCCGCCGAGACCAAATGTCTGATCGAACTGTTGTGATACCAACAGTGGTGACGCCAAAATAAAGGCGCATAGTAGAGTAGTGAACCGCGTCATGATCCTCCCGATTAATTAATAGTGACGGCACGAAGTTAACGGTAATTGACGTGCCATAAACTACTCGTTTAGTACGCAGCAGGGATGGTACGCAGCAGGCCCGGAACGTACACAGCCCCTTAGCAGACCCTTAGCCTTTCGAGTGGTGTGTACTATTATCGTCTTCTCAATGGTAACACCGTTGAAACACGAAGTCTAGTTGTACTACGGTAGAAGTCTTCTTGTAACTTCGGTAGAAATCTGGTGCACTTTTTCGCATCCAATACCAACACAATATGTCTGAAGAACTCTCAGCCGAACCAGAGATCGTGCAAAAACGCCACGCACCGCCGAACCTTAGCCGTCGTCGGTTTCTGTTTACAAGTACTAAGGCAGCAGTCGCCGTTGGTATTGGTGTTAAGAGTCTTACGTGGCTTACAGGATGTGCCTCAGAGACCGCACCTAACCCGACGGGTATATGGGTTGAGCTCGATGCGGCACTCACGGGTGAACTCTTTCTTCCCGGGTCGATGGGATACTTCGATAAAGCCAAACCGTGGGCGTTGCAATATGTGGGCACCCTTCCGGCAGGCATAGCACGTTGCGCGAACGAGCAGGACGTACAAACATGTGTGACATGGGCAAAGAAAAACAAGGTTGTTCTTGTTGCGCGTTCGGGTGGACACAGCTATGCGGCGTATTCGACGACCGAAGGACTGCTTGTTGATGTATCGGCGATGAACACCGTTACGTTCGATGCTGCAAGCGGCATGGCTGCTGTTGCCGGAGGTGCACGTAACAAGGATGTGTACGCTGCATTACGTCCCGTGGGCATGGCCGTGACCCACGGACGTTGCAAGGAAGTTGGCGTGGCTGGTCTGGTTCTAGGGGGCGGCATTGGTTTTAACATGCGCGCTCGTGGTCTCACGTGCGACCGACTGCGCTCAACGCGCATTGTCACGTCGGACGGACTCGTCCGTGTGTGTTCGGAAACCGAAAACACAGATCTGTTCTGGGCAATTCGAGGAGCCGGAGGCGGCAACTTTGGCATTCATACTGCATTTACATTCGAACCCTTTGTTGCCCCATCCATAACAGTGTTTGATATCACTTGGGATGACAATCCAGAAGCCGTGTTTGAAGAAAGTATCGAAGCCGTGTTTACGGCACTTCAAGACATTGTAATAGCTGCACCAAGTACGCTGGGAATAAAAGTCTCTGTAGGTGCCAAACCAGTAGGTGCTTCGACAAAGATTACCGTGCGCATCTTGGGTCAGCTTGTTGGGTCCGTCTCGGACCTCACCGCCCTCATCCAGCCAGCCATTAACATTGCCGCACCCACATCGAGCGACATTCAGGTCATGGCCTACTGGGACGGACAGGAATTTCTTTCCGAAGAAGGATACCCAGAATATTCGCACGAGCGTTCACGTTTTGCTCCATCGGCAATTAGCACCGATGGCATAGCCGCCATCTTCCGCAACATGCGCGCATGGCCTACAACAAGTGGTGCCGCGACGTGGAAATTCTTCCTCATGGGCGGTGAAATCGCCAGCAAGTCTCCATCCGATACTTCCTTCGTTCATCGCAGCTCCGCCATGATCACCTCTCTCGAACTCGAATGGCTCCCCGCCGACGATGGAGCAGTTCTACAAACGAGCATGGCATGGCTCGACGCATTCCACGACGAAATGCAATCGTATACATCAGCACATTGCTACCAAAACTTTATCGACCGACGTCAGACCAACTACCTCGACGCTTACTACGGCGAGAACTTCGATCGTCTGAAGCAGGTCAAGCTTGCTGTCGACCCAACGAACATGTTTACGTATCCGCAGGCTATACCGGTAGGTTGACAAGTGATGCAGATTGGCGCTTTTACTAGCGCCTAATCACCATTGGCCAAATGAAGTTCCTACCTCCTGGCATGACTCCAATGACAAAGTAGACGCCGTCTCGAACTGCACCAAGGTCAATAGGCACATCAACGATCCCGGCTTGTCTTACCGTTGCGACATACGGCTTGAGGTCAAGCATTGTATTGCCAAGTAGATCAATAATTTCAAAAGTCATGGTTGCACTGGAAATGCAGTTCGTGTTATACAGCCTAAGTGTAGCAGAGCTCCCGCTTGGATTGGGATGTATCGAGGCTCCAAAGTATGGTGTGGCTATTCCTCGTGGATCGTCCAGAAGTTTATCATCGATTCCTAGAACGGGCGATGGGACACGATAATATCCATCGGAAGTCGAGATGTGTAAATTACCATCACTTGAAAACATGCTATTCGCAATCGAGTTCGGAGCGTTCGGTAAACCCTCTACGATGTTCCAGTTTTCACCATCTGAATCGGACCACAACACTCTATCACGTGCAGTCCAGGCAATCGTGCGATTGCCATGAAAGGAGATGTTGCAATCTGATAGTATCCAAGGTCCTGCGTATGGTACAGTTGAAACCAACGTCCACGTGAAGCCACCGTCGTTCGACCTCAGTAGCGATAGATCATCTGCATATGGTTGTTTGTAATCCGTGCCTTGAACAGACAACGTCGCACGTGTTACACTCGCCCATAACGAGCCATCAGTTACACGCCTGACGAGTGAATGAACGTAACTACCTGCCACAGGCATTATTGACTTCATCCAAGATTGCCCCTGATCGGCAGACAACCAGATTCCGCCGGAAATCGAGTCGGTTACTTCCCCATCAACTTCAACATGGTAGCCGCGCAACCCAGCAATTAAAGTGTCTGTCGAGACTTCGACCAGATCAGAAATCGTTGCACGATTCTCCCCAATTGCGCCAAGGTCTTGAAACGCACCAGTTCCTGTGTACTGCACGACGGGCCGACGAAATCCGGTATACCGACGTCCAGACAGCCCTATAGTCCAAAAGGTAGTGGTGTCTCGACGTATCGTATCCTTGTGTCCCGCATAGTTGAAACGTAACAACTGAGTACCACCAGCATAAATATTAGAGCTGTCAGCCCAGATAAATCCCAATCCAAATGACATGGCTTTGTCCAATGCTAAGTCATTTGTCGCTGGCGCGCGAGTCAACTCATTATTACGTCGCGCGACAAGTACAAACGTCGAATCATCACGTTTCAATGAAATGTCACCTAATCGATCAAGCACAAACATTGCTGAATCGCTTCTCACTATTTTATCGATCGCTATTGATTTGTTTCGATTGAATGCATCCTTGATCTGACCACCAATAATTATATCTCCAGACTCAGTATCAAGTACCAACACGCGACCACCGCCCGCAAAGTCGACAGCATACCTATCTAGGAGAATCTTTGGCCGAGTCGAGACTCCATGATATGGAATCACTTTATAACTAAGAGACGTAGCGTTGATGAGTACCAGTTCTGCAGAATTGTCATTTTTTTGCAACGGTACAAGGCATCGATTGCCTGAGACGGCTGATACGTCATTCCACAGTCTAGAGTTAATAGCAATTGAATCTTTATGCACGGTCATACTATTAGTCCCGTCAACGACAAGCAATTCGTCTTCTGAATACGAGGCGGTCATCACCAGCGCGCCACTGGGCATCTGCCTCACATTGCGAACCCAAGCGGAGTCTATTGTGGATCCGTCCTGACTCGTATAGGCAATCGATTCAAATGTGGCTGCACTATTCTCTTGTCGATAAAACGTATGAGGACTTCCTCCTTGTGTTACTCCCAAAAGAGAGTTATCAGATAAACGATATATGTTTCGTACAATACTTGGATAATCGTTTGCTCGATATTCCTGCGTTTCGAAGTCAATTGTATACCACCGATTAGGTGAGACCGACTTAACGACAAACAGTCCATCCTTTAAATATTCGTATGAGAGGTTCGAAGGTTTATACAGAGAGTCAGGTGGTGGAATAGACAGCCAACTTTCACCGCAATTTGTACTAAAGTAATTGAATACTTTTGCATTGCCATCTCCATACAACAGCCAGTTGTCAGCTCCTTTAACCCCGGGAAAAACAGCGTCAAGAAGTCTTGTACGAGGGTACTTACTCCACGTTCTTCCCCCGTCGTTTGATGAAAAGACTACGCCTTTATTTGTTAACGACTGATCGGCACCAGCAACTAGGAATGTATTGTTGCAAATCCAGCCAACCGTTGGTGAATATTCGATATCAGCTGCATCGGATGGCAACATGTTAGCCTGAAAGCTCAGGCCGTTATTAGTTGACACCATCGCTCCAAGGTCGCAGCCGAGACACAGTACTTTCGATTCATCGGAAACAATCGTTGTGACTCCAATACCGGGCCGCTGTGGGCAGATAAAGTGGCTAGACCAGACGTAAGCTGCTTGTTGAGCAAATGCACAAGAACTCAAGACCATGAAGCATATCGTAACTGAGGCAACCTTCATCATTATATCGTCCTTGTGTTGATTACCACCGAATGCTGTGCTACTACCAATTTCTGAGCCAGACATCGTGTCACAACAAAGACCTACTATTCGTCTCCACGCTCTAGCCACAGTATGAGTAGTGGTGAGAGGGCTGAATATGGGGCTTGAAGTATTTTTCACATAAGACCAACCGTTGTAGATAAGGTGCTGTATAAAGTTTGCTCCAATCCAATAGCCGCAACGGCTGATGATCGGCTCAGCAACCATTTTGTGCTATAGCCTCAAGACTACTAAGTCCAGACCTCCGTCAAAGATTTGTGTACAGTATAACCGCCCTTCACTAACAGCATGGGATTGCATCCCGAATCCTAGTCTACGGGTCGACGAACTGGCCTTACCAATCGGGCCAACAACGTACGACTCAAGTGGACTTCCAGATCTAGAATTATAATAGGTTAGGTAGATTTCGCCATTGGAAGCATCTACAAGCAATTTTTCATGGCAACTTGTATGTGGGACTAATGCTTTACGATCCTCAAGCGAACTACTTGTATTGATCGACTTATATCGCGATTTCCAGCCCGATCTCCAACTTGTCGTATCAAGCATAAAAGGAATACGTTCACGATTCCCCGTTCGGAGATTGTAGACGATTACAGTATCTGACATGTTCTCAATTGCGTATATGGTATCACCTTTGATCGCAGAGCAGACCCAGTAGTAATTGGAAATGTCAGCCTCGTTGAACATCCAAGACCTATGATCTAGAATTATTGGCGTGTCATTGTGCCTGCTCCATACAACAGGTCCCACTTTACGTAAATCCGTCGCTGAAGGCTCATCCGACCCTATGCCCGAAACAAGCATGTTCCCTTCTACATCGGTAGAAAAGAAAAAGGTTGGTCTTGTCAACGTGTCACATACGTAGCCCGGTTTTGAATATTCAATGGGTTCTAAGTCCGTCGATAAGCGCAACGCAACAAGTTCGTAACTGGTAGGATCCTGATCAACGATCAAAAGTGTGGTTGTACTTAGTGGGGCTGTCGCTAGAATGGGAATGACCGGTGTATAAGATTTGGCCTTATTCAGATTTAGTGTTCGGTGAAGACCACCATCAAGGGAGTAGGAATAGAGTGTTTGAAGTGGTGTCGAACATAGTACAAATTTATCGCGTCCGATGAGAACCGCTTGTCTCTGCGCGCCTCCAACGAGTAGAACATCCGAGCTATCCAAGTGTACTCTGGAAACTATTGGGAGATTAGGCGTGTGAGGCTTTGGGTGCACTTCAATTTGACCCCGAAGGCGCTTAAAAGCAAGTGACCAATCAAATGTACTTGTACCTATTGGGCCAATCTCAAGAACTCTACCTTTTGAATCCGCAACTATTCCTAACGGTGGATTAATAATCCCAAAAAGCTTTTGGTAAGCTAACATTGGATCACCCTCGACTCGCGCAGACCACCCATATTTATTAGCAAGTATAGAAGGTAATCGAGTATCCTGTGTAGCGACAAATATCGAGGTGTTCGTTCTTCCCATGTTGCCCAAGGACCTAATAATAGGGTCTATTGACGATGTGCATACGTTGCATGAGTTCTCATTTAAGAAGATCAGAAGATTGAAAACAGTTGAATCACTGGGTGCAATAGTAATCTGATCACCAATTTTGGTAGACGTGTAATAGCTGATTTCTTGAGCTTGGATACAGCCTATTTGCAAAGCCACTAGCGTCATATATAAATTAATCCACTTGATCATACTTGAACCCTGTCAGAGGTTGAAAATGCATTTCATGAGAATGAAACACCGAGGCTAGCAATTGACAACCAGCCTCGGTGAATTTGAAGCTATTTTTTTAGCAATGCGGCTGCAACTACTAATTGTTCACTGGAATGTAAACTTGAAACACGCCTTGCGAACTAACGCTGACATTCGCCAGATTGACACTAATCCCTTGCAATTGCGGATAGGCAGAACAGTTCGAAATCGTCAGCCAAGCATCACCGTTCTTAAACGTAAATCCGGTACCTGAGGTTGTTTGCGTTTCAGTTGGTGAGATATTTATTGACCCGAATTCAATTGACTGGATGTTGCCTGTGAACATAAACCCACTGCCCGAGGTGACAACTACACCACTAGGGGGGCATTCAATCGCGGTTATTTTGCATGTACCTCCGGGCATGAAACAAGGAGTTTCCTGAGCACGAGACCAAGATCGCGATCCACCCGTCCCAACAGAATCGAAATGGTATCCACAAATTTCCGCTTGAGCGCATACTACCCCAGCAAGCGCAATGACTATCAATGCGAGAGTCTTCATAGTTCATCTTTATAGATCATCGTTAAATAAATGTTTGTCGGTTGTTTACGGGAAGTAAACGCTGATTGACCCGCTACCGTTCGAGTTTACGCCATCCAACGTCACTTGTCGACCATTTAGTTGGGGGTATTGATCGCACGTAATGATCTGAATGTCAAACTCCGCAAGGCATGAGTTCGCTGCCAATCCATGCCATCGAACCACCATCTTTGACCTTCTTAAAGACTATTGTTGCAGTCGTACCATATGCCTCGATTCCTCCGAGTAGCGCTCCTGTAATAATTAGGAACGACATATATAAGCTTTTCATAAGCTCTGAGGCGTTAGACTGAATAGAACTTTGAGCGGTGTTTCCGCCTTATGTACTATTCCAAAACGATATGTTTATCAGTTTCAGTTGTTCACATTAACATCGTTCAATCCTCCTCGAATAATGAGTGAATTATATATACCCAAATGCGTCTCGACTAGAAATTTCGGATGCTACGGCTGCTCAATCGACGCCATCTTGCACTGAGTGCTGCCGACACTTACGATTGCTTTCACGATCCAGTTACTGGTTGTAAAACTCCAGCCATCGATATCTGATACATCTTTGACAGGTGTCTAGAACGCAGTCAGCTCCACCATAGCAGGTGTTGCACGCATTCACGCAGGCACAGGCAATGAAACCCTATGGGTAAAACTGTAACGTTCATTTAAACGGGTCGACGATGTCCAACGTGGGCACCACTGCCCCATACTGCTGCCAAATGATTTCTTGCTGGGACTGGCTGGCAAGCACTGAATTGATTACTTGCTGACCTTGTGTCGTGTATGCGTCTATTTGCGATTGCTGATAGGTGTTGGGAGCAGATATGCATCCCATCCACAGGAGTATTGCGAGAATCATTTCCATAATGCTGTCCTAAGAATGTGTTTGCGAGATTGCGCAAGCAAATTCAGTCAGCATGACAACAGTTGTACTACCAAGACACCCTATTTTAGTCGTGGCTTTATTGAACCATTTTACAGCGGACCTGTAATGTTATCACACCTAAAAGAATACTGCGATAGTCTCGTGATGCTAGGTGGGAAGCGGTGGAGACTGACCGAGCCCGCAGTGTCGATACTAGACACATTCGACCTCAAGGCTATACGTCTCGTACAGGGCAATAAGGCAAACAACGACGAATATTTCGCTAGGAAGCTTTACCCAAATGAAGACGCTGTAGTAGATGTTCGATACAGGAGATACGTTCTACGACTAACGAACAAGCTCTTGCAGATTATGCAGACGTGTCCCATTGCAGATACGATGGATGCGCGTAAGGCAATTTCAATTCGATGTATGAGATTACTTAGTTCAGCAGAAGTGTTGCTTCGAACGCAGGGGTATAAAGCAACACGACTGGAACTGCTCGAAGCACGTTCAAAAATGATTATCCCTGAGTTGGCATGGTTTGAACCCAAGGTATTCTTTGCACTGGCGCACAGTGAGCATAATAATCGACAGCGGAGTGCAGCAATCGCTCTACTACAAGAATTCAAGGAGTCTTGTGCTCAGGCCACCATTGTCAGCGAGCTGTTGTACTACTGGCTTCAGATTGCGCTACGTGTGCGCTATAAGTCTGACATTGAATACCGAGATAGAATGATTCTCGCTGGAAAACAACTTCTTGCGAATACCGCTCGAAAGCCGATTTCTGGAGTGATTGGGATTGCCGCATCACGACTTGCCACATCTATCTCTACCCTAACACATGATGCAAAAATCGGATTACGATGGCTTGAACGCACTCGGCAAGCCCTAAAGCAAGAATCTCTTTTCGATACTACATCACTGCTCGAGTATCATACACAGCGAGCTTTCATCTTCCGCATCAATCACGATTATTTTAACGGTGTGGTAGATGCGCGGAAGGCAATCGCACTAAGCTCGCCAGAGTCGTCGGCCTGGTTTTCGAACATGAATACGCTTGTGTTAATGCAACTGCAGTCATCGCAATACCAAGCGGCATTACAGACATCTAACAGAATCGTGTCACGTCCGGAGTTCAGAAAACAACCCGTCACTCGAAGAGAACTGATTGCGATACACGCATTGTATGCGAAGGTAATAACAGGCTGCAAGGACGTCACGTTAACGATGTTTAAAGACGTTACGGACTATACTGTAGATGTTGCGGTGTTGCGGTTGCTCTTTCATGCTGAGATGAATAATGCGACAAAGGTCCAGGACTCGATAGTCTCTCTAGCTCGTGTTATCGATCGTAGTAGAAAACTACGAAGTGACCGTCCCCTTTGGCTCCTTACTAGGCTGCTTCGATTTATGCCCAAGCACGCAATGGACCTACGTGAATGTCGCACGACCTCACAATTCTGCAAGTATGAATCGGAGATAAAGAGGACTAGGTTCATGCCTTCAGACAACACCGTCATCTCACCTCTTGCGATTTGGAAGGCTTTTATCACGAATCGGTAGACCACGTCGATACGAAAGCAACATCCAGACGAAGGCAACATCCAGACGAAAGCACCATCCAGACGAAGGCAACATCCAGACGAAGGCAACATCCAGACGAAGGCAACGGCGTCATGAAGCCTACGTTCACGACCCTTAGCCCCTTACCTCGGACCCCTGCCGAAAGGGCCTTCGCAGATTACACTCGTTTGTTTTCTATCCGGCAGTATGTCATTTTGTGACATGCCAATTGCCAACATAGCCGGACTTCGATGGCTCGAGCATTGCTTGGACCTGTTAACGCTGTATGATGCGGCCGGACAGTGTGTGTTTAGCAGTCTTTCGATGCAATTGCGTACGGGGTTCGATGCGGATGAGTTGCAAGGCAATGCGATTTCTGCGTACACCCACCCCGATGACGCCAATGAGGTGCGCGACGCGTTTGCTACAGCCTATGCGAGTCCGGGTGTTGCGACCTCGATCGTAATGCGGCATAAACGTAAGGACGGAACGTGGTTGTGGTTCGAGGGGACGGTGACGAATCTTTTGCGCGATATAGACATTGGTGTGGTTGTATGCAGTTACCGCGATATCACGGGCAAACGGACGGTTGAGCACAATCTGCGCAACAGCGAACGCATGATGTCGGCAGCCGAACGTATCGCGCATTTCGGGTGTTGGGAGTTTGATATGCTCGACCCGACGTCGCTCGAAGGAAATACGCTGCGGTGGTCGGACGAAGTGTTCCGCATCTTTGGCTACGAGCCTGGAGCGATCGAAGTCACAATTGAGAACTTTTTTACTTCTGTACACCCTGACGATCGAGAGATGGTTCGTGCCAAATCGCTCGAGGCGTATTCGTCGCTCTCGAAAATATCGTTCGAACATCGGGTGGTACGTCCAGATGGCACCATCCGCTGGGTGCAAGAGGAAGCTGCCGTCGACAAGAGCAATGTGTCCGGACAAATGCTGCGTGTAACCGGTACAGTGCAGGACATTACCGACAGGAAGTTCATCGAACGTGAGCGCATCGAACTCGTGCAACGCCTCACGCAGCGCAATTCACAGCTCGAACAGTATGCGTTTATTGTCTCTCACGATTTGCGGTCGCCGGTATCGACAATGCTGGGTCTTGTGGCGCTTATAAAGGACCCCGACGCTGACGACGAGACGCGAAACACATGCCTGGTGGGCTTGATGTCGACCCTTCACAAACTCGACGAAACAATACAGGACCTAAGCACCGTTGTAGACGACACAATAGTCCTTGGCGAACAACGAACTATCGTCCGCTTTAAAGAGATAGTACAAGACGTGTATACATCGCTTGGCATTAACAATCGCGAAATAGACATCACCACAGACTTTTCTGTTGTCAGCGGCATGCTTTCACTCAGGCAATACTTGTATAGTATTTTTCAGAACCTTATCAGCAATAGCGTGAAATACAGACGCACCGACACACTCGCTCAACTTCACATTAGCAGTCTTCGTACTGGGTCATCGCTCATGTTATCGTTTAGAGACAATGGTCTTGGGCTCGACCTGATTGACAATACCACAGACATTTTTGCGAAACATGTTCGTGTACACAAAGACATCGCTGGTCACGGACTCGGTCTGTATATGGTAAAGTCGCAGGTCGAAGCCCTTGGCGGCACCATCGAAGTTCGAAGTGCAGTAAACAAAGGCACAGATTTTATTCTGGAGTTCCCGTTATGAAGGAGAGTTGCACATTATGACAGCGACCAACGATGTCAAGACCGTGTTCGAGGATCAGCAGCACCAGCTCGTTATTCTTATCGATGATGATCCACTTAATAACATGGTATGTAAAAAATTCATTCAGATCGTCGGCTCGCACGACGTAGAAGTAGTCGACTTCACCGACCCAACACGCGGACTGCAATACGTACACGATGCATGCAGCTCGCGTAAGAGCGACAGTATTCGAGTCTTTCTCGATCTAAACATGCCTGTTATGTCCGGATGGGATTTCCTCGAAGAATTCAACAAGTTCTCTGACATCTGCAAAGACAACATCCAGATTTACATCGTCTCCTCTACCGTCAATCCCGCCGATCACCGTCGCGCCGAGCAAGACCCCGACGTCGCAGGCCTCATCATCAAGCCCCTTACCCGCGACGTCGTGCGTCGCCTTCTCAACTAGGCCCCACGTGCATATTCATACACACGCTGGCGATACCTAATACCGAAATACGCGACTATTGAGTTGGAACTTTGAGACAGCTAGGCGGTTCGGCGCAAGTGCTTAATTAGATAAGCCTACTGTTCATTGAGAGACTCATAACGTTGCCATTAACAAACGATGCAGGATACCGTTCGTTACTTGAAACCTGTACGGACATGCTTACGCTTTACGATTCGTCGGGTGTAACGTTATATAGTAGCCAAGCTGTGTTACAGAACACAGGCTACAGTGCAAAGCAGCTCGTTGGAAATTCGATTTTAGAATTCACACATGACGACGACACGGCTCATACACGCGATGCTTTTACAGAAGCGAACCGTCGTCCAAGCGTGGCAATACCTCTTGCAATGCGCGAGCGATATGCAGATGACACGTGGCACTGGCTGGAAGGGACGTTGACGAGCCTTCTCAATGAACCTAATGTACGTGCTGTGGTTGGCAGCTTTCGCGATGTAACCATACGGCGCCGGACCGAAGACCAGTTGCGAGACAGCCAGCGCATGATGGCGAATGCCGAGCGGATTGCGCACATGGGTTCGTGGGAGCTAGACATGCACGCCTCTGTTCCTGGTGTACCGAACGGTGTTCGATGGTCTGATGAAGTGTATCGCATCTATGGGTATGAGTCGGGTCAGATTGAAGCCACCATCGATAATTTTTACAGGTTTGTGCATCCGGATGACCGCGAAGCGCTCATTTCAAAACAATCGAGTGCCTTTACTTCGCATTCCAAGATTGCTGTATCGCACCGCATCGTACGTCCAGATGGCGCCATCCGATGGGTACATCAGGAAGGCAAGGCCGATGTCGACCCTGTCACTGGCATGATCATTCGATTTGGCGGTACACTACGCGACATCACCGACATAAAGCTAGCAGAGTTGGAGCGCGCATCTGCTGTCAAGTCGTTAGTTCAACGCAACACCGACCTCGAACAATTTGCCTTCATCGTTTCGCACGACCTACGGGCACCTGTTACTACCATTCTTGGTCTGGCAAGTTTACTCGAGTACGAAGAGCTCGACAAAAAAACCACCGACGAATGTGTTGCAGGACTGGTTACGTCGGTCAAAAAGTTGGACGATACCATTAAAGACCTGAACGCGATTATCGACGTATCGATCATCCCACTCGACAATCACGACACGGTTTGGTTCGGTGACATTGTTCGCGACGTATGCCTCTCACTCGGTATAGACGAAGACGACTTTACAATTACCACCGACTTCTCATCGGTAGACGTCATACATATACTAAAGAGTTATATGTATAGTATTTTTTACAACCTGATTGCCAACAGTGTCAAATACCGCAGGCTGCAAACGTCCGAGGCTTCGTTACACATAGCAAGCAGCCGAACAGAAAACACTGTCCAGCTTGTCTTCTCCGACAATGGGTTAGGTATAAATCTTACTGCGCACGAAAACGACATTTTCGGCTTGCACAAACGTTTTCATCCAGACATCGAAGGTCGTGGTATGGGTCTCTACATGGTAAAGAAACAAGTCGAGGCACTCGGCGGCACCATTGCTGCCAGCAGCATTGTAAACAAAGGCACCGCGTTTACACTAACGTTCGCCGTATGACAGGACGGTGCGACCATGAGTACATACCAGAGCACCACGACCTCCAGCTCGTTGTTATTATCCGAGACCTCGTTAAGCGCCCGTTGAACTAGCTCCGGCCCCACATCCCCGCACTTGGCCGCGCATATACGCCGTTTCCCTATTTTTGCTGGCTAGCACACAGAACCACCGTTGGTCCGCGCGTAAGTAGAATAGGAACATCGTATGTCAGCAGCGTCAGTAGCACAGGAACACGGCATGTCAGCAGCGTCAGTCGAATTTTCCGCTCAAGAACTTCAGGACATTGCCGCACTCAAGGCAACGTACCCCGACAGCAAGGCTGCCATTATGCCCGTCTTATGGATGGCACAGAAAAAATGGGGCTGGCTCTCCGAAGACGTCATGCGCACCGTCGCCACCGTCATGAACCTCCCCTACGCCCACGTCATGGGCGTGGCCTCGTTCTACACCATGTACTTCAAAAAACCCATGGGACGCCATCACATCCAGGTGTGCACGAACATCTCATGTATGTTAAGGGGCGGAAAGGAGCTCTACGACTACGTAAGCTCGAACCTCGGCATCGGACACAACCAAACCACCCCCGACGGCCGCTACTCCCTCGAAGAAGTCGAATGTATGGGCGCCTGTGGCGGAGCCCCCATGATTGCCATCAACGAAACCTTCCACGAGAACATGACCCGCGAGCAAACCGACGCGCTCATTGCGTCGTGTAGTTCTTAGTGCCTGTCATCATCTTCTTTGTTGATGACACGTTTACAAGCTCTGTATACATGAGTCTCATGATGGGTGCATCGGCGTTAATCTTCATGTTGTTTGAACTATGTCCATTTCAAAATCACAGGCGTGTGGGATGCGCCCAGCCTCTCAATACCATTAGTTGCAGCTGGTAGCACTGCGATGCTTGTTGAGGCACTACTCTTTATATCTGGCGTTCGGATATGGTGGCTCTTCATAGGATTGCAATTCACGATACTTGCGATGTTCGTCCATTCCGCATGGTGTGAGTGGAAGAGATGGTATAACTATTGGCAATGGTCGACACGCAAGAGACCTCTGTAAGAGTTTTGTGATTGATCATCACACACAAGAATGAGGCGTCGTCTGACTAATCATACTTACAATCTACAGTGACGTGTTGGCGTTTGTCGCAGCCATAGAGTTACTAGCTGCTACACGAGTAGCATGCTGATTGAAATCTACCGTGGCATATAAACCAACTGTTTTGTGAATGTGTGATGCTGGTTACTGGCAACGAAATAGTAGACTCCAGCGGGAAGGCCCGACATCGTGATTGTCACCTCTGCGGCATCACTCGCAGTTATAGTATCGTTAGTTAATTTATCTATCGCCACGTTGCCCACGAGATCTATGATCTGAAAGCGTGTGAGCGGTTCGCCAGAATATAATGTTGAATTGCAGTGCATTCGAATCGAAAGATGATCCGCGAATGGGTTGGGTGAT
>Ga0163150_10000872_pt1 | contig 53756 bp, 44 predicted proteins | sample OliLakLV19P2IB_FD_148628 | JGI IMG/M metagenome (GOLD analysis project Ga0163150, IMG submission 148628) | Freshwater microbial mat bacterial communities from Lake Vanda, McMurdo Dry Valleys, Antarctica - Oligotrophic Lake LV.19.P2.IB | ecosystem: Environmental > Aquatic > Freshwater > Lake >...
ACCCCGTCTGGCTGCGCGACAGCGGTCGCGGGCGACCGCTGTCGTTGCGCCAGACCCCCCTCCCAAGGGGATTCTCTCAGGAGCCGACCTCCGGGCGGCGACTGCTGCGCGATTCCGATTGTCCCCCAGAGGCCGGCTCCTACATTGCAAGGAGTCTTCGATGCACCGACGCACTTTTCTGAAACATGCCACTTTCGCTCTTATGCCGCTGCCCGTCGTTGCTTCCAGCGCAAGCTCGACCCGTATCCGCCTGATCACACGTGGCGACGATCTGGGTTGTGCGCACGGTCTCAACCGCGCGATGAAGGAGTGTTCTGAAAAGGGGATCTTGAAGAACTGCTCCGTGCTGGCACCGGCGCCGCATCTCGAAGAAGGGGTCAAACTGCTGGCCCGGGCTAAGAGCCTGTGTTTTGGATTGCACTCGGCGCCCACTTCCGAATGGGACAGCCGCCGCTGGGGCCCGGTAGCGCCAAGGGAGAAGGTACCCTCGCTCGTGGATGCGCAGGGTTTTCTCCATCTGAACAACGACTCGGCTCGAACTGCGGTTCGGCCGGATGAGGCTTTGATTGAGTTGCAGGCTCAATTGGACAAGGCTCGTGGCCTCGGACTCGACATCCGCTACGCTGACCTCCATATGAACACCGTAGCTCTCGTGCCAGGGTTGCTGGAGAACTGGCAGAAGTGGTGCAAGAGCCAGGGCATCATCGCCGCACACCAGGTTGGTCGCCGACTGCCGCTGCCCGATTCCTGGAACAGTCCCGACCGGCGTATCCAAGGGGACTATGTCGGGCAGGTTATCTCCGCGCTCAAGTCGGCTGAACCGGGCGACTATCTGCTCGTGAGTCATCCCGGTTACGACAACGCCGAACTGCGCAGCCTCGGTCACGCCGGCTATCCGGGCGAGGCCGTTGCGCATAACTTGAACTGGCAGCGCGTGGCCTTTGTGGATGCGAGGGTAGTGAAGTATTGTCGAGAGAACGGGGTCCGACCAATCCGCTACGACGAAGTGTCAGTGGTCAACTAAAATGAGGCAGTCACCGAGTTCACTGTTTCACTGCAGCAGATCTTCGATGTGGTAGATCATTTCCTTCCGGCTGTAGGCGGCAATTTCGACGATCCCGGTGTCCATGCGAATGGCATCTTCCGGGCAGGCTTCCACACAAAAGCCGCAAAAGACGCAAACGCCAAGATCGATATCGAATCGGGTCGGGTATTTTTCGATGTTCGGATCGGGATGTTCGCCAGCCACGATGTAAATGCATCGGGCCGGACAGGCGGTTTCGCACATCATGCAAGCCACGCAGCGCGGCGAGCCGTCGTCGCGTGTCGTCAGCCGGTGGCGGCTGCGGTAACGCGGGGAAAACGGGCGGCGCTCTTCAGGGTATTGAAACGTGACGGCGCCTTTCGCGATGCGGGTGAAACCCAGCTGGCGAGCCAGATGCTTATTCATGTTGGAAAAGAAGTGCCGGCTGGTAAGCCAGAGGCCTTTGAAGACCTCCAACAGGTAAAGACGTTCGACAAAATTCAGGTTGCTTCGGTTCATAAAGGTCTCTGGTCTCAAGTCTCTGGTCTTCGGTCTCTCGTCTGTGCTTCGACTAGAGACTTGAGATCAGAAACCAGAGACTTAATTCAGCATCAAGATCACAAGCGCGGTCACCAGCAAATTCAGAATCGAGAGCGGGAAGATCATCTGCCAGCCAAGGCGCATGAGCTGGTCGTAGCGAAAGCGCGGCAGCGTCCATCGCACCAGCAGCATAAACCAACAGAAGAAAAACACCTTGATGCCGTAAGACAACACCTGCAGGAGTGCGACTACTAGCTGAGGCACCCCCCAGAAGCCGCCGCCAGGAAAGTGAAAGCCGTCTGCCATCAAGTAGGGAACTTGCCAGCCGCCAAAGAACAGCGTCGTCACCAGTGCGGCGATCAGAACCGTCTCCACAAAGTCGGTCAGCATGAACAAGCCAAATTTCATGCTGCTGTACTCCACGAAGAAGCCGATGATCTCGGACTCGCCTTCCGGCAAGTCGAACGGAATACGCTTGGTCTCGGCGATGCCGGCCACAAGAAAGAGAATGCATCCCAGCGGCTGGACGATGAACCCCCACTTCGGGATTACACCCCACAACAACGCGCCCTGCCCCCGCACGATCTCCTGCAAGCTCATCGATTCGAAAATCATCAGCACGCCGAGGATGGTCGCACCGATGGTGACTTCGTAGGAAAACATCTGCGAACTGCCACGCATGCCGCCGAGGAAGGCGTAGTTGTTGTTTGAAGCCCAGCCCGCCAGCACGACGCCATAAATTCCCAGGGACATGACGGCGAAGATGTAGAGCATGCCCACGTTGAGATCGATGATTTGAAGCGGGATCTCATGTCCAAACAGGTTGACCGTGTTACCAAACGGAATGGCGGCAAAACCCACGAGCGCGAAGAAGGCGGCCACAAATGGAGCCAGGCCGTGCAGAAACCGGTTGCCTTCGGCCGGGATGAAGTCTTCCTTGACGAACATCTTCAAGCCGTCAGCCAGGATCTGGAACAGGCCGAACATCCGGAACCCAAGAATGGTGGCTCGGTTGGCGCCGATCCGATCCTGCATCACTGCGCTTTGCTTCCGTTCCATCCAGGTCAGAATCGCGGCAAGGTTGAGCACGCCGATGAGGACGGCCAGGACTTTGGCTAATTCAATTCCGATGTTGATGATCATTACCGTTTGAACTTTCGCGCCTTCTGACGGGAACTACTAAACATCGCAAATTATAGTGACAAGTCCCGTGTGTGCCGGTTTGATGCGGCTGGATTCGGCTCCCCTCGCCCCAACGCGGGAGAGGGGTTGGGGGTGAGGGGGAATCCGACAGAGTGGATCAGCACGCGGGATCGAGCGCTGGCCGAGGGTTTTGGAGCCTTGCAGGATCAATCATCCGCGTGCTCGCCCCCTCACCCCTGGCCCCTCTCCCACGTTGGGGCGAGGGGGACCGAAGTCGATTGAGTTTCTCGAGCAACGATGGGTTTGGTCACTATGTTCTGCGATCCTCAATAGTTCGCGAGGTTCCCTCCCTAACACCCAATCCTCTTTTGACCTACGCCTGCACGTGTGCAGATTCAGCAAGTTTCGCGCCCTGGTCGCCGATCCTTTCGTAGCTCAAGCCTTCAAATTCAGTGACTGTCTCCGCCAAGTCTGCAAACACCTCTTCGGCCGATTCATAGCCGTAGTCGAATCCGGCGGTCTTTGCGAGCTTGCAGACAATCTGCCACACCGGCATTGAGTCGCCCAGCGGTTCGATACCGGCATTCACCCTTTGCACACGACCTTCAAAATTGGTGAATGTGCCTGTCACTTCGGCATACGTGGCGGTAGGCAGCACCAAATTGGCCATGCGACTGGTCTCATTCTCATTGCTGCCCTGATAAATCACATACTCGAACTGGCCGACAAACTGGCGGCTCCGGTCGTCACCGAGTTTCACAGTAAGATCCTGCTCGCAGATGTAAAGCAGCTTCAGCGGCTGCTTGCTCGACGACTCGATCATGCGGGGCAGGCTAAAGCCATCACCGTCCGACAGAATCGCCTCAGCTCCACGCGTGTTGGGATTGCGGTCGGCACGCAACAGGAAGCCATCGCCCTCGGAGGGGACGACCTCGGGAACGCGGAAGTCGATCTGCTCAATCCCCAGGTCCATGCCAAAGAACTTGCGAGTGATGAACAGATCTTCGTTCGTCAATTGAGGCGAGGCGATTATGACAATTGAGTTAGCACCGGCACTTTGCTTTGCTGCCTGGATTTGGTCAACCGCCCGCTGCGCGGCTGTCTTCCAGTCCAGGGCTTCAAACTCGCCATTTTTCTTTTCAAGCGGCTGGGTGAGGCGCGAGGGATCGTCAATAAACTTGTAACCATAGCGCCCGACGTCACAAATCCACCACTGATTGACGTCCTTGTTAAACCGGGGCTTAAGACGCATGACGCGTCGTCCCTCGCCGTGATGCGGACGCTGGCGATTGGCTTCGACCGTGATGTTGCAGCCACGGCTGCAGCCATTGCACACCGAGTTGGCTTTGCTGAGGTACCACACCCGGCACTGAAAGCGAAAGTCGCGGTCGGTCAAGGCCCCAACGGGACAGATGTCAACCACGTTGCCTGAATAGTTGTTGTCCAGCACCTGGTCTGGCAACAGCCGGATCTCCGACTGCCCGCCGCGGTTGAAAATGCCAATCTCGTTGCTGTGTGAGACTTCGCGGACAAAGCGCACACAGCGCGAGCACAACACACAGCGTTCCGTGTCCAGAATAACGTGGGGACCAATGGCTTCGGCCTTATGACGCTTGATCTTGTTCTCGTTCATGCGGCTGTCGTACAGGCCGAACTTCATGTAGTAATCCTGCAGGTAGCATTCGCCGGCCTGGTCGCACACGGGACAATCCAGCGGGTGATTGATGAGCAGGAACTCCAGCACGCCGCTGACCGCCTCTTTGACTTTAGGCGAATTGGATGTGACCACCATGCCGTCCGTCACCCGCGTATTACAGGCTGGCTGCAGCTTGGGCATCTTCTCGATCTCCACCAGGCACATGCGGCACGAACCAGCGATGCTCAACCCCGGATGGTAACAGTAGCGGGGAATCTCAATGTTCAGCTGTTCGGCGGCCTGAATGATGGTCGTGCCGTCGGGCACAGTTAGGGATATCTGGTTGATGGTTACGGTTGGCATAGTGTCTATGAAAAAGTTTGAGGCGCAATCTCAGGGCTAGACCCGCACAGCCGCCTCCACGTCGCAGCACTTGTGCTGGACGTGATACTCAAACTCGTGCCGGAACTTCTGGATGTAGCTGCGGACGGGCATGGCGGCGGCGTCGGAGAGCGCGCAAATGGTGGTGCCCATCATGTTGAAGGCGATGCCGAGCAGGTGGTCGAGGTCTTCCTGGCGAGCGTCGCCGTCGTAGACGCGTTGAAGCGTCTTTTTGAGCCACGTTGTGCCTTCCCGGCACGGTGTGCATTGCCCGCAGGATTCGTGCGCATAGAACTTGCTGATGCGCAACAGCGCTTTCACCATGCAGGTGTCTTCGTTCATGACGACGACGCCGCCGGAACCGAGCAGTGAGCCGATGGCTGCCACGGAATCGAAATCCATCTTCACATCAATCTCGTTGGCCGTCAGAATCGGCACCGAGCTGCCGCCGGGAATGACGGCCTTGAGTTTCCGGTCGTCTTTGATGCCGCCCGCATAGTCGTAAATAATCGATCGCAAGGGTATGCCCATGGGCAGCTCGTAGGTGCCGGGTTTTTTCACGTGGCCACTCACGCAGAACAAACGAGTGCCGCCATTCTTCGGAGTCCCGAGCGAGGCATACCAATCGCCGCCTTTTTGAAGGATAGGAACGACGGCGGTTAGGGTTTCGACGTTATTGACACACGTTGGGCAACCGTAGAGGCCTGAGGTCGCCGGAAAAGGTGGTTTCAGCCGGGGCCAGCCTTTCTTGCCTTCCAGCGATTCGAGCAAGCCGGTTTCTTCGCCGCAGATGTAAGCGCCGGCGCCCCGGTGCAGATACACGTCGAGGTTGTAACCCGAACCGAGGATGTTCTTTCCCAGGTAGCCATGTTTGTAGGCGTCTTCGATGGCTTTCTTGAGGATCATCGCCTGGTCGTAGTATTCACCCCGAATATAGAGGTAGCAGGTACTCGATCCGATGGCATAGCTGGAGATGGCGATTCCTTCCATCAGCAGGAAAGGAGTCTTTTCGATGATGACGCGATCCTTGCAGGTGCCGGGCTCGCTCTCATCGGAGTTCACCACCATGTACCTGGGCTTGTCGCCGGTTTTCGGAATGAAGCTCCACTTCATGCCGGTAGGGAATCCGGCGCCACCACGACCGCGCAGGCCCGATTTCTTAACCTCTTCGATGACCTGGTCCGGCTTCATTTCGAAGAGCACCTTCTTGAGCGCTTCATAGCCGCCCGTCTGCCGGTATTCCTCGACCGTCATCAAATTCCGGTCCTGCACATCTTTTAGGAGAACAAGTTCAGACATATTTGAAGCGCGAATTACGAAGTACAAATTGCGAAGTGTGCTCAGGCTCGGCGAGTGATCACCGAACGAAGTTCGAACACTCCTTCGAACTTCGCACTTCGACACTCGTAATTCTTACCGGTCGAGTTCCCCGGCAATCATATTGATGGAGCCGAAGGTTGGCACGATATCGGCCATCATGAAACCTTCCAGCATCTTATGCACACCAGCCATCAGTGCAAAGCAGGGCGGCCGGACGCGCACACGGTAAGGCCGGTCTGTTCCGTCGCTGACAACATAAAAGCCTAACTCTCCGTTGGCGCCTTCTACGCAGGCATAGGCTTCGCCTTTCGGCGGGCGTATTCCGTGACCGTCCATGACCAGCATGAAATGGTTCATCAAGCCCTCAATGTTGCCGTACGTGTTGCTTTTGGCCGGCAAAACCGCGCGCTTTTCGGGCGCCATGACCTGCTTATACATCGGATCCTTCAAGCCATCGAGGTTTGGAGAAAGCTGCACCAGAGTTTGCTTGATGCCGCGCGTTTGCCCCATCTTGGCGCGGTCAACCATGTCGCGTGCTTCGATGGCGTTCCCACTTGCATCCACGCTAATGGCGCCGCCGGGGATTGTTGCCAAAGCTTGCTCGGCGATCCGCAGGCTCTGCTCCATCTCCTGCATGCGGACGTAGTAACGATCCAGATTGTCGCCGTTGGCGCCCAGGGGCACCTCAAACTTGAACCGGTTGTACACGCTGTAGGGCTGGTCGCGCCGGACATCGTAGTCCACACCGGCCGAGCGGCCGACCGGGCCAGTGAAGCCATAGGCAATGGCTTCAGACTTGGAGATGGTGCCGACGCCCTTGATGCGATCGACAAAAATGCGATTCCGCGTGAGAAGCTTGTCGACTTCCACGAGAATCTTGCGCACTTCCTTGAAAGTGTTCAGTGCCTTGTCTTTGAATCCTTCCGGCAGATCGCCGCTGACACCGCCAACCCGGCCATAGGAAATCGTCATGCGCGCGCCCGTCACGTCTTCGACCAATTCCCAGAGGAATTCGCGGCCTTTGATCATGTAGAGGAAGACGGTCATCGCGCCCAGTTCCATGGCAGAGGCAGCAACACAGGTCAAGTGGTCGGTCACGCGCGAGATTTCGCTCATGATGACGCGGATGTACTCGCAGCGTTCGGTCACCTGAATGCCCATGAGCTTTTCGACAGCCATCGCATAGCCGAAATTATTGATTAGCGGGGAGACATAGTTGAGGCGATCCGTGTAGGGGATGGCTTGGTTGTAGCCGCCTTGCTCACAGCTCTTTTCAAAGCCACGATGCAGGTAACCAATCTCGACATCGCATTTCTCCAGGGTCTCACCCTCCAGTTGAGTCACGATGCGAATGACGCCGTGCATCGCCGGGTGCGAAGGCCCAATATTCAAAAGCATCGCACGAGGGGTGAGTTCCTTCGGCTGCTCGAGTTCAGTTGCCATTGTTTCTTTGGGCTTAATCAATCAGGTTCTCGCCTTTAGCCGACTGGCTGCCGGTTAACTCCAAGACGCGGCGAATCAATTTGCGGATCAAGGCTTTTTTCTGTCCGGCGGTCTTGTCCTTGACGTTGATCTTGGCGCCGGCCATCATTTCATGACCACCAGCCGCCCCTAAATCCCCAACCGCTTTTCGAATCAGCGATCCCGCATCGTTGGAGCGATCAATCGTTCGCGCCGAAATGAGGATGTCTCCGTTATAGGCGCCAAAACTGAAGCCCCAGGTGATTTTTTCGAGGCGCATGAGCAGATCAGCCACCTCAGCGACAACGTCGGGGTTGCTCACCTTGTCAATATTGGCAATCACGACATCGTCGTGGATCACGCAGTGCTCCAGAGCGCTGTGGATGATCTTGAAGTACTCGCGGCTGACGCGGGCATTTTCAATGTTGGACAACAGTTTCTGGTCCACATGTGGATACAGAAAATGCCGCAGGCGGGCTTCGACCTTGCCGACTTCGCGTGACAGTCCTTCCGTTTCGCTTTTGATGGCGTAGAAAAGCGCCGTCGCCAGATTCGAATCGAATTCCAATTGGGATGCGATGAGGTACTCGGTAATGATCGATGCGGTCACGTTATATTTCGGTTTGATCTCCCGGTAGGGAACCTTTCGGCTGGCAGGCCTGTAAGGGTGATGATCAAACACAATGTCGGGCGGCTTTCCGGCAGGCAAGGAGTTATTCCCGGTCAGCGGTTGCGTATCGACCAGGGCTACACAGGGATAATCCTGGAGCGAAATCCTGGACATGGAACACATCTTGATGCCCAGGTGCTTGAGCATCGCGCGATTCTCGGCGCGACCCACAATGCCGGAATATCCAATCAGCGATGGCTTTTTGGCCAGATTCCCGAGAAGGTACTGGAGACCGACGGCGCTGGCAATCGAATCGGGATCCGGATTGTCATGCATGAGGATGAGCACCTTCTCCTCATTCTTTACAACATCAACCAAAGTATTTAGCTTGCGCTGTATTTCTGAGATAACCATAAAACGCTGAGAGCAGCTTCAAAATTGGAAACTACTCCCATTGAAATGCACCCTTTCGCCAGGCGTAGACGTATCCCGCTCCCAATACAAAGATGAAAATCAAAATGCTCCAAAAGCCTGGCCAGCTTAACGACTTGAAGACAACGGCCCACGGAAACAGAAACACCACTTCGATGTCGAAGAGGATGAACAGCATCGCGATAAGATAAAAGCGGATATAAAACCGGTCGGTCGGGAGCTGGAATGGCTGAACGCCGCATTCAAACGGGGAGTCTTTAATCTTGCCCCTTTTCCTTGGACCCAGCAGTGTGCTCAGGAAAATGATGGCGCCGACGATGACCGCCACAACGGCAAACATCAGCAGCAACGGAAAGTAATTCCTCATTGAGGTTGAAGCAGTCTGGCCTTTCGGGGGTTTGCGGGAAAATGCAGCAAAGAAAGAAAAACCACCATCCTGCCAATCCTTCGGCAAGATGGTGGTAATGTCAGCTGTTATTCAATTGTTCCAAGGACATTTGCGGTTCAACATTCCGATGGAGTTTGATCCAAGCTTTCAGGATTTACCCTGTCGCAAGATCTTCATTCGGGAGATTCGCCGGCCTTTGGCCGTGAGTGACACGTCGTAACCCACTCGAATCCCTTTGCGAATGTCGTCGGTCCGGCACCCCATCGTGTCGACCTCAGGCAGGAAGAAGAAAATCTTCTCGCCCTTGTCGTTCGTAATAAAACCGTAGCCTTTGTCAGGGAAGTAGTTCGTCACTTCCCCTTCAGGATACTTAAGCTTCATGTCCTTGAGAGCTTTGACAAATTCGGAGTCTTTCATAGCTTTACTCCTTGTCGAAGCCCCCTAGGTCTACGCGTCAGCCATAGAACCGGGAGCGCTGAGGCAGGCTGAAGAAGCTTTCCTGCTTTTTTGTTAAAGAACGAAACAAATCTAAGGAGTGCTTGCCTTTAAGTCAAGCGAACCCAAATCTCAAGAAGGCAAGTCTAAAGATTCACTATTCTTAGAAACAACAAGTTACACTCAATTCGAGTCCAAAAGCTACTTGAATCACTCGGCTTCGTCAAGGGGTATTTCGGCCTGCGGACTGGGCATTGAACACGAGCAACTCAAGGGAGTTGTTCATGCTACTGAGCGGTGCCACGACCTATTCCTCGTTCTCGTCGTCGTACTCGGCTTTTCCTTAGAGTACGAGAACGAGAACCATTTTGATCGGGGGGACGATTGTTTTCATGCGTCGTCGCGCCGCGGAGATTATTGGCAAACCTAAAGAGTGGCTGTAATCTCTGGCGATCTACTATGGTCGTATCCGCGACGGTGTTGTTTCTGCCATTTCTGCGGAAGGTTCTGACTCTGACTGGTGTTTAAGGAGGTGGCCGTGTCACAAAGAATTCTTGGAAGGGTAGTCGGCCAGACTGAACTGATCGAACTCACCCTCCAGGGGAGCACCATTCTCAGTGTTCAACCGGCTCGGTCAGAGTCGATAAATGCCGTCGGCGGCGCCAACTGCTGGATTGCCTCTGCCTTCTTCGATGTCCAGGTCAACGGTTTTGCGGGAGTCGATTTCAATTCCCCAGGGCTCTCGTCTGATGCCATCTGGCATGTCATTACAAGACTTCGCGAAAAGGGTGTTGCGTTCTTTTGTCCAACGGTCATCACACACTCATTCGAGCACCTGGCAGCTTGCCTGGGCGCTCTGGATCGTGTCTGCCGAGAAGAACCATCGGCGGCCTCTTGCATCCCGGCGATTCATCTGGAGGGTCCCTGGATCTCCCGCGAGGATGGCCCGCGTGGCGCTCATCCCTTGGAACACGCTCGCAACGCGGACTGGGATGAGTTCCTCCGGCTCCAGGAATCAGCGGGCGGCCGTATCCGCATGGTGACGCTGGCACCCGAAGTGCCGGGGGCGCTGACGGTGATCGAAAGACTCGTCGCGGCGGGAATTGTTGCAGCCATTGGTCACACAGCAGCCAGCCCCGACACCATTCGCCAGGCCGTGCAGGCGGGTGCCAGGATGTGTACTCACCTGGGTAACGGTTCTCATCTGCAAATGCCCCGGCACCACAACTATGTCTGGGAGCAGCTGGCGGCCGACGACTTGTGGGCCAGTTTCATTGTCGATGGCCATCACCTGCCGCCCTCGGTAGTGAAATGCATGGTTCGCGCCAAAGGAGGGCAGCGCAGCATCCTCACAAGCGACGCCATCTCGGCGGCCGGGATGCCGCCAGGCCGTTACAGGCTGGGTGCCGTCGATATTGTGGTGCAACCCAGCTATCGAGCCGAGCGAGCCGACGGAGCCGGCAGCGGCATTCTGGCTGGATCCGCCATCGATCTCCTTCGTGGCGTCGAGAACGTCATTCGCTTCGCGGGCGTCTCCCTCCCGGAAGCAATTGCCATGGCTTCAGCGAATCCCGCTCGGCTGATGGGCCTTTCCCGGCGGGTTGGCACCGTAGAGCCGGGCCACGACGCCAACCTGATCGTCTTCGATTGGGAGGCGGATTCTGGATCCCTTCAGTTGCAGCAAACCATCATGGAGGGGCAGGTTGTTTACGACGCTGGCAAAGCCCGAGTGGCCTGACACCAAGTCCCTCTTAGCAAGGGGGCGGTGTGAAAAAACTCGGGAGGGCGTATAGACCTAATCCGGATAGGGATGCGCTGCTGCGCGGGGCTCTGGCGGCTCGTCTCTTCTCCATGCCCTATTTGACCTATTTGGCGACGCACCCTATAATTTCGCCGTACTTCAAGACTTCTACTCTTCTCTGGAACTCTCTAAGACATGAAACTAGGAAACGTCCTTGTCCTCTTGCTCGCGCTAACAGCCTGGCAGTTGATTCGTCCAATTTTGGCCCAGATACCGGTTTCCTCTCCTGGTACAAGTAGTGCCCCAAGGTCGAACAAAGAGCTGGTCGTCGATGTTGACCTCGTCAATGTGGTCTTTTCCGTTCTCGACAAGAAAGGAAAAGCCGTTCCGGATCTCAGCCAGAACGAGATCTCGATTGTGGAAGACGACGCGACGCAGAGGATTACTAATTTCACCCAGGAGGCGGGTGGCCCGGTAGCGCTGGCCGTGCTGATTGACACGAGTAACAGTATTCGCGCCCAGTTCAAGGTGGAGCAGGAGGCGGCCATCGATTTCTTTCACACGACGGTGCGGCGGCGACAGGACAAAGCCATGCTGATGAGCTTCGACTCAACCGTCGACATCCTGCAACCGTTCACGGATGACGCAGACCTGTTAACCAAGGCAGTTCGCCGCCTGAAGACCGGCGGCGGCACCAAGATGTTCGATGCCATTCAGCTGGCTTGCCAGGAGCACCTAAAGAAGGAAACCAGGATGCGGCGGGTGCTCGTTCTGATCAGTGACGGCGACGACAACATGAGCTTTGAACTGCTGGGCTCAACGATCGAGACAGCCCAGCGTGCTGAAGTTGCGATTTACGCCATCAGCACAAACACCAGCGGCTTTTTTGGGATGTCGGCGCCGAAGAATGACAAAGTGCTGAAGCGATTGGCGGACGAAACGGGCGGGAGAGCTTTCTTCCCGGGCAAGATCGACGAAATGGCCGTCAACTTCCAGAACATTAGCCTCGAACTGAGAAATCAATACTCGCTGGCCTATCGCTCCGCAAATCGCCAGCGGGATGGCGGTTTTAGGGGCATCAAGATCAACACCACTCGCAAGGACGCAAGGGCGTTCCATCGAAAAGGGTATTACGCTCCGCCCAGTTAGAATCCCCAGCGATTCAAGTCCGCCCTCATGGCAATTGGCAAGGCCAGATCGTCCTAACCCCGAAACCAGAAGTATGCGACTGCCAGCAGAGCCAGCAAAACCAGAACCAAGACTGGAAGCCAGCTTCTTGAAGATGCTGGCTTGAGTGCAAAGCTAGGCGCCGCCACCTTGATCGACTCTGCGGCTGTTTCTGTGGCCGAAGCCGGGGATTCAGAGGCAATGTGGGGAAACACTTCATCCAACTCAAACTCTCTGTTTCCGCCCTCTCCGTCTGTCGCCCCGGTCGCACCCGGACCACCGGCCAAGGCGGCTTCGAACTCCAGGATACTGTGTCCTTCCTGCTGCAACTCCTGCTCAAATTGCCGGGCGAGCAACTCGTCCCGCTGCTGAACCTCCTGATGCAAATCCAATCGAACCGAATCCATGGCAGCATCAATCTCCTGGCTTTCAATCAAAGGCATCAGGGAGGGTTTGGATTCGGCAACTGGCGCCTCCAGCACAACCGTTTCAGCAGCCGGTCCAACGGCGGGCCCAGGTGCGACTGGCGGCGAGCCCTCAAACAGGGAGTCGACTTCGAGTGGATCTCCCGTGTCCTGAGCTGAGTGGATCGGACCTGGCGCAGCTGAAGAACCGGCACCGGCCTCACTCGGGAGACTTGCGGCCGCATCGGTCTTCACCTGTGGACCCTCTTTGAAAGCCGAGCGCACGGCCTTCAGCAACTGCCACTTGGGAATTGGCTTATCCAGAAACTCCACGGCTCCGCAGCCCGAGACGGCCTCTTTTTGATACTTTTCACCCTTGTAAATGGCCGAATACATGATGACTGGCCGAACCTCTCGCAGTTCGCCGTTCGTAATCTTTTTGCAAAGCTCAAAGCCATTGAGCTTGGGAAGCAGCGCTTCCGTCAGGACCAAGTCGGGCTTTGCCGCTTCAAACACGGCCAGCGCCTGATGTCCGTCGGCAGCCGTCAGAACCAGGAAGTCCTCACTCTGCAAAATCTGCCGCAGCTCTTCACTGGATTCCTGTTCAAAATCCACGATGAGAATCGTCTTCTGCATTCTTTCTTTGTCCTATTTCGTTGTTGAGTTCATAAGGCCGCGGTGGGGTCGGGCACAACGTCGTTGGATAATGCATTTAGTTAGTGGGCGAATCGCACCCTATTCGAAGCCACGATGAACGCGCTTGGGGGACCGCTGTCCCCTGCATTCATCGTGAGCTTTCACGTACCGTTACAGTGTTTCCACGCCAAACACAGCCAGCACGCTGGTCGTGGCTACTTAAGATTCCCCCGTAAACGCATTACCGTCTTTGTTGCAACTCCTCAAAAGAGTGCTTCATCTCACTTGAGGCAATCCCAGCTGCGGTGGCCCGAACTCTGATGAACCTGGGAGCCTGTGGTATGCTTTTCCGATCTATGCCAGCATCCTGACTGGAGCTTGTCGCATTCTGACTCTCTAACAGACGAACTCTGAATGACTCTGAATCGTTGTCGGAAATCTTTGCCAGGTCTCTTTCGCATTGTCTGCGCCATTCTATTGGCCGCCTCACTATTTGCCAACTCATTAAATCAGCTCCAGGAAAAGCCCTACAGCCTCCGCGTGCCGGTTGAGTTAGTACTGGTTCCGGTCACCGTTGAGGACGGTGACGGCAAGCTGATTGCCGGTTTGCAGAAAGAAGATTTCCAGTTGCTTGATGAGGGCGTCCCGCAAGCCATTACCTACTTCTCGTCGGATCCGGTGCCGCTGTCCGCGGCTATCATGATCGATCGCTCGACCGATGCCGGCACGCAGAGCCTGTTGAAAGAGACGCTGCTTTCTCTGATTGAATCCTTCAGCCCATTTGATGAAGTGGCCATCTTTCAATTCGAGCATACAACCGACAAGGTGCAGGACTTCACTTCCAACAAAGACGAATTGTTGAAAGCCTTTGATAAGATCACCCTGAAGGGGCTGGCTCCCGGTTTTGGGGGCGGCCCTTTCGGCGGAACTGGAGGCCAGTTTTCGTCAGAAACCACGGTCAGCGGCATCCCGCTGGAAACAGGCAAAGGCAAAGTGCCTCCACCGAAAACGCTCAACACACACATTCACGACGCGGTGTTCATCGCCGCGCAAGCTCTGCGCGGGCGCGGCCGCAATCGCCGTGGCAGTGTCATTCTGATTTCAAACGGACAGAACGCTCCCGGCAATCGCCATTCGTATGATCGGACGATGGAAGCACTGCAGCAGAGCGAGATCACGGTTTTCGGAATTGCTCAGGGAGCTTCGCTGCTCTACCGCAGACTGAACACCTTGAGCCGATATGCGAACCCAACGGGTGGCGCAGTCTTCTATCCCATGAAGAACAGCGGGTTTGCTGAGACCTATCAGAAGATCACCCAGATGGCTCGCAACAAGTACGTACTCGGCTTCATGCCCAAAGACACGGTTGAAAAAGTGACGTTCCGCAAGCTTGAAGTGCGTTTGGCAGACAAGAGCATTAAGGCTGACCGAATTCGGAGCCGCAACGGGTACTATGCGGTACCCCGTTGACGGCTGCGTGCTTTCAACCGAGATCTCGCGATTCCTTCGGGAATTTGCACCTGTTGAAATCTCTTGGCACAGCCCAGTGGCCCGATTTGGAACAGCGGCCGGATGCCGCTGCCTGGAGATTGGACATTTTGAAGTGCGGCGGCGTGTCGCCGCTTTCCTTGGGCGCGACGGTACGAGCATTGCTCGACACCGCCCATTCAAGGCGGCCTCGTGCGGCCGCACTCCAACGGGCAGCACTCTCGGCCCAGCAACCCGACGTTTCGGCGTCATTTCAAGTGGACAAGCAACGAAACGCTTGGTTTCGACAACGAGGCAGCCATAACCACTGGAGCCGACGCAATCGAAGCGCGGGCTGGTTGCAAGAACGTCCAATCTTCACATTTCCGGGAGAGCGGGAATTACGGCGGCAGGATGCCGCTGCCTCGAGTTTCTACATTTGAGGGGTCAGTCGAGGCTTCTTTGATTCCGCTGCAAAACCCCGCCAGTTGGGCGTTTTCGGCTGTTGTCGTGAAAATCTGGTATTGAAGATGAAGGACTTAACAAGAGCCAATCCCGCGAAGTCGGCTCGGGACGGGGGTTTTGCAGCAGAATCGCTTCTTTGTCCCCCTTGACAAGGGGGACGCCGCGCTTTTTTTACGGCAGGGGGTTTCGTATTCACCGCTGAAGACCCCCTATGGTCCCCCTTCTCAAGGGGGGCAAATGTAACAGCCAGACCGAGGGTCTGGCCTACAGCGGCAGGATGCCGCTGCCACCTTGTTCATTTATTGTGTCCGCACCGACAATTTCTCCGTCCGAAATTTTTTAGGTCTATAATCAAGATTGTTCTTTCCTGGATGTGTCCTATGTCTCCCGGTCGATTCGTCTCCGTTTGTGCCAGTTGGCTTCTTCAGTGCTGTCTTTGTTTCACGCTTTCACTGTGGGCTGACGTCCCATCGGCGTTAGACGCAGATGGGCGGATCAAAATCATCCGCAGTTTGGGCAGCGAGTACGTGGCACTGAAGGTTCCGCTACCCATCAACAAGAATGGGCTAACCCTCAACTCCAAAGGAGAGTTCGACTGGAAGAAGAACGAGGAATCCTCGATTACGGCCGGCCAGTTCATCGCGCCCGGCATCGCTGTTCAGGTCACAAACGTTACCTTCACGGGCAACAAGCTGATGTTCGAAGTGAATGGGGGCGGCAAGAAAAAGAAGAAGCGATTCCTGGAGAGAATTCAGATCGGCGGTGGTGGCGGCATGGCGCCGGTGGCGAACCCCACGGCGCAGGCTCCTCCGCAGGGTTCCTATGTCTCGATCCAGTTTGAAAAGCACATTCCAAACCTCACCCCTGAAGAGGTGAAAGAAATTCTTTCCAATGTTCTGGACTTCAGCAAGAAGTCAGCCACCAAGTCTTTCATCGAATCCATTCCTGACGAATTTCAAGAAGCGGTCAAGAACAAACAAGCCGTCGTGGGAATGGACAAAGATCTCGTCCTGGCGACTCTGGGCAGGCCCATTCGCAAAGTGAGAGAGCGCAAAGGCGAAGTGGAGACGGAAGACTGGATCTACGGCGAACGGCCGCACAAAATCATCTTTGTCACCTTCCTGCACGGCAAAGTCACCAGCGTCAAGGAGTATTGAGGTCGTCTCTGCCCACGGCGCTGTTTCGCCACAATTAATGGCCTGTCTTTTCTCCTGCCGGCGCGACACCCGAGTCTCTTTCGCTGGTGTTTGAAGAAGGAATGCGCGTCACCAAGACCTGCACACTCATGAGCATGGGCATGTATCAAAAACCCCGCCTCTGTTATCTGCCCTCGGTGGGTTACTGAGGGTCAGACATCGCTCTTCGCGTCCGAGAAAATGGTCTTTGTCCTCGAAGGAAAGCCGCGGACGGCGACGAATCATTTTCATAGGTCGTGGCGCGGCTCAGCGGCATGAAGAACTTTTAGGAAAATGGCATGCCTCCCCCGTAGATCCTGCCCGTAGCCGCCGACGTAAAGAGGCGGGTCCGCCGAACTTCGCCTCGTCACCTCAGCGGCTGCACAGTTGAACCACATTCCCTTCCCTACATCACACCGCGCCCGTCGGCGGTGTGGCAGCTCCTAAAGAAAATGACACGATTTCGAGTAGGTTGCGTTCGCTTTCTGAACGCACCGAAATCGAAGCGGGGTTACCTTCGGAAAGCACGACCCACCCTTGATTGTCTGCGGTTCCTCTCACCCCAACGGGGAGGGGTCTCGGGGATGGCAGCAGTCGAGATTCCGGGCCGCATGAACCTAATTAGTTTCTGTCGCGAAATTCGGAAAGTCTTGCGGTGTGGGCCTTTGAGCCGACCGCTCTAACAATGTCGGCTCCCCTCGCCCCAACGAGGGAGAGGATGAAGCCTTGAGAAGGCTTCATGGGGTGAGGGGAAATTACCACGTTGTGAAAGAATGTGCTTGTCTTTTCGCATCTGGCGAGGATCTTCGGGCTCGGCTCGGGAATCGCTGCGGCGTGCCCTGCCCCCTCACCCCCAGCCCCTGGAGCTGTGAAAACATTCAATGGTAGGGACGCGCTGCTGCGCGTCCGCGACGCTAAACCCAACACGGACGTGGAGCACCGCGTCCCTACCGAACCGGTTCAATACGCCCAACCAAATTTTTTCACAGCTTCCCTCTCCCCGCTGGGGCAAGGGGAGCCGAACCGATGAAGAGCGCTCAAGAATTGCGCCAGGCGGGGCCTTGCGAGGTTCGCGACAGAACCTGATTAATAAGACCGGCGGTTCAAACAACTGCGGAGGCGCAGAGATAAACTGGGATAAGGCACGACGGTCTTCCATTTTCGCTCCCACCAAAAGGGCGAACGAAAATGTGGCCACACGGTGTTCAAACGCCGAACCCCAAGCGTTCCTAAAGGCCTGGACGCCGGGTGTTCTCACAACAAGCTCTCCGCGTCTCTGCGGTGGCTTTTGCCTTTCTTTTCACGATGAAAGCCTGGGAGACTGTTTGCTATTTGGACAGTCGTGACAGGCCAAAGAACGGATCGACGCGGGTCTTGCCAAGCACCAATTCCGCCGCGCGTTCTCCAACCGCGGGGCCGTGCTTGAAGCCGTGGCCAGATCCTCCGCCCACAATCCAGCTGTTCTGAGCGTCCGGATGCCGGTCGATAATGAAACGATGGTCCGGCGAATTCTCGTATTGACAAACTCTTGCCTCCAGCAACGGAGCTCCCTTCAGGGCGCGTGAGCCGTATGGATGAAATGCTAAGTCGCAGTAAAACGGTGCAGTCAATGTTGGTAACACAGACTTAATCCTACCTGTGCGAGTCCGTACTTGTGCAGAAAACGTTGGCAAAACTCCGGGGGCATTCCACTTTTCAAGATGAAGCAGCGGCATCCATGCCGCTGCACTTCTCAAAAAACGTCCAATCTCCATTGCGGCAGCTTGCTGCCGCTTTTTCGGTGGATTACTGGCTCGCGCCAGCTTGCTGGCGCTCTAATTCTGGTAATAACATACTTCACTCAAAAAAGGAAAGCGCGTAGAATTAGCGCATGGGAATACCTGGTCCACCGTCAATTTACAGGCGTCTTTTCATTATTGGACTCCGATGGCGGATTAGATTGCGCTCAGTCAACGGCTCACGAACGCACGCAGTGGTTGAAAGCGTCTTTGGTGTTGCCCATAAAATACTGTCGTCTCCGTTGTTTGCGCTCTTTCTTGCTCTGGTGTCCGTCGTGTTAGGCGTCGCCGGAGTCGATATTGTTGTCTTGGTCTCAATTGGATTCGCTTGGTTAGTCGCCTTCGTTGGGGTTGCTCGATCTAAGACAATCTCAGATCTGAAAATTTCAACTAGGCTGGTCGTGTTACTTGGATTTGGTGCTGTGATGCTCTTTCTAGCCAAGAGTTTTGGTGACTGGTCTCTACTCCGCTATCGAACACAACAGCAAGCCAGTCAGCAGAAAACAGAACCGGCGAAGCCAACAGTTCAGCCATCTACTGAGTTACCGAAACAGAATGAAATCCAACCACCAAAGATCACAATAGATCCAGAAAAGAAGATTCCAACACCGCACTCCCCATATGTCACAGAAAAGTCCAAGTCTAAGGAATCTCCGCCACCGCCAGCTCCAATTACGTCAATGGAAGTTTTTTCGGGGGACCACTACAAACCAGGGAGCAAGGTACACGGAATACCGTGGCGCGCTGAGCTTATGGATTTGTGGATGAACATCAGCAACAAGAGTGGTAGAGACTATAAAGATTTCTCTGTCTCAATAGAAGAGATAGCGATGGAAGAGGCCCCAAGCGGAGTTGCACTCGGGTTTTATGAAATAGCCCAAGTGGATGGCCTGACAGAATGTCGGACTCAACTATATGGTGACATCCGCGCTGTGGTGCCGGGCGTCACAAAGTATGAACCGCGAGGGCGGCCCATTAATGGATTGAACCTTAAGAACACAGTTGCTTCGGTTAAGGCAGATTGCTCTAGGTTTCCAGATGGCAGCAGCCTCTCATTCTTGGTTGCTATGATGAATGTGCGCAATCTTACTGGGACTAAGTTCAAGCCAGCAGCCGCAGGAATCAAATATCGTTATACAGTTGGTAGTGACCAGCGTTGGCAGTACACGATTCTAGTCGATGTGCGGGACATGGATAACCCTGGCAAACAGAAGCGTAGTGACGAAGAGCTTACTCGTCTTGGTTCTAAGTTAGTTCCCGGTACAGCACGAGGTATCACTGGGCCATTTTCAATTATGGAGCCTCGCCCTTAGTTGTCTGTTGTTTCTTTAGGTTTCTCTTTCTCTGATATTCAGCTTCTCTCTTGTCGATTTCGCTTTTTGGAACTGAGACGACTTTGCGCACAAAGTCTTCAAAGTGCCGGAAGACCTCCGGCACTTTCCCAGGTGGTCGATGTATCTTCTTAATCAAAATGGCATCCTTTCATCGTCAACGCTTGCCACGGCGTTGACGCTTTGTGCGCAAACGCCTTCTTTGCCTGTTAGCTTTTTGTAGGTCACGCGACGGCCAACAATGCCAGACATCATGGCAATGAAGCGATCAGCGTCATTCATATCCTTTCGATTGTTGTAACGGAAGGCTTGCTCATCAAGGTAGCGGAACAAATGAAACGGTTCAACGCTAACGTAGGTCCCGTGAAGGCCGCGCTTCAAGAGACTCCAGAAGTTCTCAAGCCCGTTGGTGTGGATTCTTCCATTCACGTAGGCTTCAGCGTGGTCAATGACCTCGTGAGCGTATTGCTTAGACAGTCCATCGTAAGAGAGCAGCGCATCGGTGAAGAGCGCAGTACCAGCAGCAACATGCTTTTTGACTTCACCCTGAAGAGTTTTTTTCTTTCGATTTGGGATAACCGAAGTACGAACTTCTCCGCCACGTTCCAGAATTCCCATGACAGCAGTTTTATCCTTGGAGCCGGTACCGGTGATTCGGCGCTCTCTCACGTCAATGTGCATGTTGCGGGCTTTCCCGCCAATGAAGGTTTCGTCAACTTCAACTTCGCCGCCCTTCCCGCCAAGCTTCATGATGGAACCGTTCTGCATCGCAAGGCGAAGGCGATGCATCATGAACCAAGCGGACTTCTGAGTCAGACCAAGAGCACGGTGAATCTCATAGGAGCTGACGCCGTTCTTTGCTCCGGCAATGATCCACATTCCCGCAAGCCACTTGTGCAAAGGAATCGGGCTTTCTTCAAAGATCGTTCCGACCTTCACGCTGTATTGCTTGTTGCAGTCTTTGCATCTCCATACTCTGCGCTTTTCCATGTATGTCGAATCTTCCGACTGGCAACGTGGACAGACAGGCTTTCCATCGTCCCATCGAAGAGAAGCGACGAACTGAATACAGGTTTCTTCGTCGGAGAAGTATTGGATTGCTTCCTGCAAAGTCTTTGGGAATGTGTATTCGTTTTTCATAATAGAAATACAATATCACATTCTCATATTTGAGTCAAGTATGTTATTACCCTAATTCTGCACTGCAAACCGTGGGATCACTGGGCCGTCCACAGCCGGGCAACGAGTTTGGGCGTAGCAAGCTGCGGCTGAGCAGAATTGCCCCGTTGCAAAGCGGTAGCAAGCTAATCAAGCTGCCGCACTCCAAACTTCCCCTGTAACTAACGCATCACTCCCGGTTGTAAAAAATGCTTGAGCCAAACAAAATGCTTGCTCTCTTGCCTCAGCATTATGCAGAATCCTTGAAGCGGAATCTGTTATCCACTCCTTGAAGCCAGCTCTAAAACGTGAGGCCCTCCCTTGAACTCGTTGGCTGAAGTTGCACCCAAAGCTCTGCAGCGCGAGTCGCTTTCGAAACGCGTGGCCGACTCCATTCGCGCGGCTGTCCTCAACGGTGAGTATCGGTTGGGCCAAAAGCTCCGCGAAGTCGAGCTGTCGAAGAGTTACGGCGTCAGCAACAGCGTCGTCCGGGAAGCGTTCCACATTTTGCAGGGCGAAGGCGTCGTCGTAACCGACCCTTATCGGGGGCGTTCCGTCTTCAACATCGGAGCGCAGGAAGCACGCAGGCTCATACTGATGCGCACCTCACTGGAGTCGCTGGCCGCTTTTCTCGCCACGGAAAACCTCGATGCATCTTCCAAGACCAAGATCGGTCAGGTGTCCCGCAAGATGAAATCGTTTAAGCCCAAAACTTTTGCGGATTGGATCGACCTCGAACTGGAGTTTCATGGCTCGGTCTGGAAAGCGGCGGGCAATGAGCTTTTGGCCAGGCAGCTCCACCATCTGTCGGTGCTCAGCTTGTCGCTCAGCACGCTTCATATCTTCAAACCGCACGCCGGCCTGGAGGACGTACTGAAAACCATTCCGGCCTGGGAGCGAAGTCAAAACATCCAGGGTCACCAACTGCTGGCACAGTCGATTCTGGAAGGCAATCCCCAGGAAGCGCGCAAATACATGATCCTGCATATCATGGGCGACCCGGTTTACACCAATCTGCGTCGCGAATTTTTCCAGCTTTGAGGCGCTTTGGTGTCACGATGTGAAACGTGAGTTTCAAAGATAACGATTCTGAAAGGCGCATAGAAGAAGGTGGGAGCCGCTGTCCTCAGCGGCGATGACCGGGTACCATCGCCGCTGAGGACAGCGGCTCCCACCTTCAAAAACGTCCAATCTCCAGCCTAAGACCGCAGAAGGCGCGGTCTGCGCTACATGATTTTCATCGGTCGTGTTGCCGTCGAAGCGGCATGAAAAACTCTTACGCCATGGGAAATGCTCAGAAGCCTTACAAATCGTTGTTGACCGGTTGCAGAGTGCTCAGCGCTCTGCTGATGCTGGTTGTTTTGCAACCTTTGACGGGAACCGGCAACGACGCGCATGTGATGGACATCGGGTCTCGATTGGAGCTGTTTGTCGATGACGCCCTCATTGACCGGTTGAAAGGGGCACAGCTTCGATTGAATCATCCCGTCGATGCGGGCGTTGCCATCCAGTTCGATCGTCCGTGGGAAGGAGCATTCAGTGGTTACGTGACGGTGATCAAGGATGGGCCGGCCTACCGCTTGTACTACCGCTGCCTGCCGATTGCCGGCAAGGATGGCAACGAGAATGAAGCAACCTGTTATGCGGAGTCGGCGGATGGCATTCAGTGGACCAAGCCTGAATTGGGAATCTTCGAACTGATGGGGACCCGGAAGAACAACGCCGTCCTGGCGCACTCCGCGCCGTTCACCCACAACTTCAGCCCGATGCTCGATGCCCGTCCGGGAGTCGCCACTGCGGAGCGTTTCAAAGCGTTGGGCGGCACGAAGGAGTCGGGACTGGTGGCGTTTGTTTCCGCCGATGGACTCCACTGGAAGAAATTGCGCGAGCAAGCGGTGATCACGCAAGGATATTTCGATTCGCAGAATGTCGCATTTTGGTCGGAACCTGAAAAGCAGTATGTCTGTTACTTCCGGACTTTCAAAACAATTGCCGGCAGAGGCGTTCGCTGGATCACCCGAACCACTTCGAAGGACTTTCTAAACTGGAGCGAGCCAGTTGAAATGACTTTTGGCGAAGCACCGCCCGAACACCTCTACACAAACCAGACTCATCCGTACTTTCGCGCACCGCATATCTATATAGGAATTGCCGCGCGTTTCATGCCGGGCCGGCAGGTTCTAACAGATGCCCAGGCCAAAGCCATCAACGTCGACTCCAGCTACTTTAAGGATTGCTCTGACAATGTGCTCGTGACCAGTCGTGGCGGGAACCACTATGACCGGACCTTTATGGAAGGCTTCATTCGTCCCGGCATCGGTCCGGAAAACTGGACCTCACGGACAAACTATCCGGCTCTCAATGTCGTTCCGACCGGACCGAGCGAGATGTCGCTCTATGTGCAGCACCGCTATGGACAACCTACTCATCACCTGCGGCGTTACACGTTGCGTACCGACGGATTTGCCTCGGTGAGCGCTCCTTATCAAGGGGGCGAACTCGTGACCAAACCATTCAGGTTTATCGGCAGGAATCTCGTCATCAACTTCGCGACTTCGGCGCCCGGCGGCCTGCGCTTTGAGATTCAAGATCAAGAGCGGAAGCCGATTCCGGGTTATTCACTCGAAGAATCCGTTGAAGTGATCGGAAACGAAATCGAGCGCATTGTCTCTTGGAAGCATGGCGATAATGTCAGCCGGCTCGCCGGCAAGGCAGTCCGTTTGCGCGTCGTGATGAAAGACGCAGACCTTTATGCTCTGCGCTTCAGGTAGTGTGAACGCGAAAATGAGCAACACCGAAGCCGGACCAGCCGGAACCAAAAATGAACCACGGGGAACACGGGGGAAAATGGCCGCGGCTAAATTCAAACCGCCGCTAACGCAGCGAAGAGGCTGGGTAGTGCCGTCTTTCTAAACACCCTCTAAGGCTCTAAGCAGCAAGCATTGCCCGTTGTTCGTAGTACCGCCCTCAGGCGGTCCCGGCCAAAGCCGGCACTCGCAACACTCTCTAACTCATGACCCCGCCAGATCCTAGTCAGATGCGGTGCGGAACCTTACATCCAGTCCATGGAATTCGAATAGTCAAAGTGAATGGAGTCAACATGAAATATCTCAATAATTCCTCTTCTGCAACACTACACAGGGGACCACACGCGGTTCTTCTGCTTCTGCTCTCTTTGTTCATCGCACCCGCGTTGCAGGCCCAAGTGGTCAATGCAACACTCACCGGCACCGTGAAGGACTCCAGCGGTGGTGTCATCGCCGGCGCCAAAGTGGTGGCCACGAACGTGGGTACCAACCTGACGCACGAGGCCGTCACGGACTCGCAGGGTAGTTACCGTCTGCCCTCGCTACCCCCGGGGCAATACAAGGTTCAAGCGGAGTTGCAGGGATTTAAGATCTCCGTGATCTCCGGAATCATCCTTCAGGTGGCGCAGCAAGCGCGCGTCGATCTTGAACTGCAGTTGGGCGAAGTGACTGAGACCATCGATGTGGTGGGCACCGCACCCATCATCGATACCGAAAGCCCGACTATCGGCAGCGTCGTGGATCAGAAGAAGGTCGTTGAACTGCCACTGAATGGCCGGAACTTCATGGAGCTGGCCTTGCTTTCGCAGGGCATCAACGAGGCAGGCGGCAGCACAGCCAAGGGTGGCTTCCTGCGCAAAGGCTTCGCTCCTTCGGCTGCCGGAATGCCAACGACCGAGAACAACTACCAGTTGGATGGCGCCGACAACAAAGAGGGGTTTTTCAACACCTTCAATGTCGCGCCCTCAGTCGATGCCGTTCAGGAATTCAAGATTCAGATCGGGCAGTACTCCGCCGAATTTGGTTCCGGCGGCGGCGCCGTGATCAATGTGGTGACGAAATCGGGGACCAACGATTTCCACGGAACCCTTTGGGAGTTCATCCGCAACGACAAGCTCGATGCCCGCAACTTTTTCCTCTCGCCAACAACCAAGAAGGCGACGTTGCGCCGCAATCAGTTCGGTGTGGCCGGAGGCGGTCCTATCAAGAAAGATCGCACGTTCTTCTTTGGCAACTACGATGGCACCCGCGAGCGGCGCGGTCTCTTCCGTGGCGCGCGCGTTCCCACGGCCGCCGAGATCTCCGGCAACCTCTCCAGCCTCGGAAAGACGATCATGGATCCTGTCACCAGGCAGCCTTTTCCCAACAACGTGATTCCGGCCAACCGGATCAACCCAATTTCCGCCGGTCTGATAAAGTATTATGAGGCTGCCAATAACCCCGCCGGGACCGTCCAGAACTACATCGCCAATCTATCCAGCGAAGACGATGCGGATTCCTATCTCTTCCGCGTGGACCATCGTATTTCGACCAAGCACGATTTCATGTCGCGCTACGCTATCCAGGATCGAGACATCTTCACGCCTGGCACGTTCACTCGCGTGGGCGCTACGCTCATCCCGCAGCGCTTCCAGAACATTGTTCTCGGGCTCACCAGCACACTCACGCCGAATTTGTTGAACGAAGCGCGCTTCAGCTTCGGACGGACCGTGAACCGCCAGCAGGGGCAGACCACCGGAATCCCGATCGCCGCCGATCTGGGCATTCCATTCGCGCCACGCGACGCAGTCAACGCCGGATTCCCAGAGGGAATTGGGTTGGGAACAACGGCTATCGCCGGCATTAGCGACCCAAAGGCCTGGTTCCTGACGGTCAACTCGTTTCAGTGGTATGACGGCATCACCTGGACTCGCGGAACTCACTCCATCAAGGCTGGCGCGGATATTCGCCGCGTGCGGTCCGATGCGTTTCTGACGACCCGTCAAAACCACAGCTACACCTTTAATGGCCAGTTTACCCGGGACGGTTTCGGCGATTTTCTTCTCGGCATTCCCTCTTCCTCCAGCATGGCTCTGAAACCGAATGACCCTGCCCGTTTCCGGCGGACGCAGATGGCGTATTACCTCTTAGACGATTGGAAAGTGAACTCGAAGTTGACGCTGAATGTCGGCCTTCGCTACGAGTTCAACGAGGTGCCCCGGGAACTCTCGGGCCTGACTCCAGTCTTCGATCCGACACTGGCAAATGGCAAAGGAGGACTGCTCTACCCAAAACAGAACACCAACGCCAAGGCATTCTTTGAACAGATCCGGCCTGATCTGGCCTTCGGCGTCCTGGATCGTGAAACACAGTTCTTGCCCGACAAGAACAACTTTGCGCCTCGATTCGGTTTTGCGTTTCGACCGTTTGACAACAGTCGCACCGTGATTCGGGGTGGCTACGGCATCTATTATTCCTCGTCGCAGCTGGCCAATATCTCCCAGAATTCCGTGACCGGGCCACCTGCACAACTCTGGGCAGGCTTTACGTCAGACACCATTACACCCACGCTCAACTATGGGGGCGATATCGGAAAGACGCCGGAAGAAACCTTCAAAACCATCCGATTAGGGGTGCTCACTGGATTCGAGAATCAGTGGCTCGATGCCTACACGCAGCAATGGAGTTTCAGCGTCGGGCAGGAGCTCGGCAAGGACCTCGTGGTTGAAGCACAGTATCTCGGTTCCAAATCAACTCACGTCGAGAATATCTTCGACTACAACTACACGACGCCGGGAACGACGGCGTTGGCTACCCGGCTTCCCTTTCCCCAGTGGGATCGTATTGCCGGGTTCAGTAGCGGTGCTGCTGCCAACTACAACGCTTTACTGCTGTCCGCTGAAAGAAGGTTCAGCGATGGCTTGTCCTTCAAGGGATCATATACCTTCGCCAAGGCTCTGACGATCAACGGGGGGCGGCGAGCCAACGGAAACATCACGCAAGTTCAGGACTCGGCGAATCTCCGCTCGGAAAAAGGTTCATCCGCCGACGACCTCAGGCACCGATTCGTTTACAACTGGGTTTATGAATTGCCGTGGGGTAAAGGCAAGTCCCTGGGCGGCAACATGAATCCGATTGCCGACAAGATTCTCGGCGGATGGTCGGTCTCGGGAATTGCCACATTTCGAAGCGGCCTTTATCTGGACACCCTCGTCGCTTCGGCTAATTGCAATGCGTCGCCGTTCGGTATCTGCCGGGCTGATCTGAACTCGGACCCTTACCTCGACAGCAACGGCGTCAATTCTCCAAAGTTCAATGTCAATGCCTTCAACTGGCCCCGGAAGACGACGCCTTTTGCTGCGCCTCGTTTCGGAACCGCTGCCGTCAATGTTCTCCAGGGTAACGGGGTCAATACCTGGGACATGGCTGTGCTGAAGAATATCACTTGGGGCGATCGCTACCGAATCCAGTTCCGCTGGGAATTGTTCAATGCCTTCAATCACACCAGCTTTGGACAGCCGATCTCAGCTCCTGACAATCCGAACTTCGGGCGTGTGACTTCCACAGCAGTAAATCCAAGGGAAATGCAGTTTGGTTTGAAGTTCTATTTCTAGGACGGCCAACGGATACCTGTAGCGCAGATCGCGCATTCTGCGATCTGCGTCCTTTTCCCTACCAAGCCGCCGCTGCCATTTTGGATGGATCCGTAGTAGTGCGTTCATAAACTCTGGAAGCGCGTTTTGGAAAATCTGGGTTCCAGTCGAAAAAGACGTTGACGTGAGAATTGCCGTTCTGAAACATCTAAAACCAGCCGTATTGGTCTTGCTGGCTGGCTTGGCATTTTCCGCCAAAGCACAGGAGATTCGAGTTCCCCGGCTGGAAAAGCCTCCGGTCATCGACGGGAGTCTCGCTGAGTGGAGAACCCTTGCATTTACAGACGGGGTCTGGGACATCTATCGGTTGCAGCAGAGCCCATGGTTCGATCCGGAGCGAAACCGTCTCACTGATCACGGCAATGAACCACCCCCAGAAGATGATTTGAATGCCCGCTACTATCTGGGCTGGGATCGGGACTATCTCTACTTCGGCGCTGAAGTTCATGACAACGCCAACGACGTGACTGATCCCGCTCACGAAGACAAACGCTGGTACTTCAAAGATTGTGTTGCCTGGTTCATCGAGGCACCGAAGGACGAGGTCTCAGAATCCTTCGGGCAGGGCGATAACGCCTTCTGCTTTATCATTGATCCTCGAAAGCCAAAATACGGCGCCTGGTGGCGGCACGGCGCTCCCGGAAAAACCTATCTCGAGGAGCCGATTCCAGCTGGAGCGGTCGCCTACGCCGTGAAACTAAATCCCTGGGGAAGAAGCCCAGGTGACTTCATTTTGGAAGCTCGCGTGAAGATGGCGCCAACACTTGGCAAGAGCGATCCCGCGTGGCAACAGCCCCGGGTGGGCGATGTCTACGGCCTGGAAATCGTCCATACCGACCCCGACGGCGGAGACTACGGAGGCCATTTCCTCCTTTACGGAAGAGGAGATGACGATGCCACCTGGGGAAAAATGATTCTGACCGGGCCCGCGAAACCTGTGGAGAGAAAGCCTCAATAGATCGACCTTATGCATAACTTCATTTAGACGAGAGAGAAGACATTGAGGGTCAAACATGATATTGGATTTCTTGACGAGTCATCCGAAACCAACGAGAACGTGGTTTCGGGCGAGATCAGAAATGTTCGCTTTATAGACATCACGGCCCGAAGCGAAGCCGGCATTGTCATTTATGATCTCAAAGAGAAGCCGATAAAAAGCCTGATTCTTTCACGGGAATTCCGGCTGCTTTCTTAATTCCACCGTCCTTTAAGGAGAACCCGCAAGTGCCCGATCGTCGCCAACTTCTTCGCCACGTGAGTGCCGCTTCGATTCTGGCTGCTGTACCAAATCCGGCCAGCCGTCAGAGTTCCGCCGCCGTCCCAGGCCAACCGTCGAAGGTGAACGACCTCATCATTTATCAGCACGACCAGTTCTACTGCGCTTTTCCGTCGGTGGTTTGCCGGCCCGATGGCGAGTTGCTGGTTGCCTTCCGCCGCGCGCCCGATCGAAAGTCTCTCGGTGAAGAGCGGAACAGCCACACCGATCCCAACAGCTATCTTGTGCTGGTGCGATCCAAGGACAATGCACGCACCTGGAGCACTGAGCCCGAGCTGATCTTCGCCCATCCCTACGGCGGCTCGCAGGATCCCTGCATGGTTCAACTAAAGGATGGAAGCATCCTCTGTACCAGTTACGGATGGGCACTACTGAAGCCTGAGGCTGCTGCAAAGATGGCGGCCACGCCGAAGCACGGCAACTTTGTGTTCCTGGGCGGGTACCATTTGATTTCCAGGGACAGCGGCCGTTCCTGGCAAGGACCGCACCTTCCACCGCCGATGCCGGACAGCAAGAACGTTGGCCTGTTCAACAATCCGTTGCCCGCCTACAATCGCGGCGCTCTTTGCCAGGGTCGTGATGGCCGGTTGTTCTGGGTTGTCGCAGAGATGGAACAGCACCAGCCTCAGCTCACTTCAGTCCATCTGATGATTTCGACTGACCAAGGCAAGACTTGGAAGTATTCCTGTCCGGTTGCCCAAGACCCCAAGGTTTTCTTCAACGAGACTTCGATTTACGAGACGCCCAAGGGCGATCTGGTCGCATTCATCCGCACCGCTCAGTTCAATGACCACACGGTCATCGCCCGTTCGACCGATGGGGGAAAGAGCTTCCAACCCTGGCAGGACGCTGGTTTCCAAGGCCACCCGCATCATGCTTTGCGACTGCCGGGCCAGCGGGTGCTGTTGGTTTACGGATATCGCCACCAGCCGTTTGGCATCCGGGCGCGCGTTTTGGATGCTGAGTGCACCAATGCCGCCACAGCGCCTGAGGTTGTGCTGCGCCATGATGGTGGAACAGGCGATCTCGGATATCCGTGGGCGGTGCTGATGAAGGACGGGCGCGTTCTGGTAACGTATTATTTCAACCAGAAAGATGGTACGCGTCACATCGCTGGAAGCATTGTGCAGATCTAAGTCCCCCTTAAAAAAGGGGGGCGGCGCCGAAGGCGCGGGGGGTTGTCTGGAAAGGTCGGAAGGCCAAGCGTAGATGCTGGCGGTATTCTAAAATACGATGTACTGAGGGCAAGGCTTTCCCAAATTCGCAAGACAACCCCCAGGCGGCGATGCCGCCACCCCCTTTGCTAAGGGGGACTTTTCAGAGGGCCTCATTCTGATCAGGCGCAATGCATCAACGTGACAATTATTGGTTCATTTCTTAATCTCTTGAGTCTCCCCATTCTTCTAGTTCTCTTCGAGTTCGTTGCCCCTCAACCGGTATCCGCCCAGTCTCCGCGCACTTTTCGCCCGAGCTACGACCGGGCAGTGACTTATCTGCAGAATCAAAATCTGCCCGCGGCCGAACAGGAGTTTCTTAAGATTCTTCAGCAGGATCCCAAGCAGGTGCGTGCCCTCCACCAACTGGGGCTGCTCTACTTCCAGACCGGCCACCCTCTCCAGGGCGTCGAACACCTGATGAGGGCTCAAGCGCTCAATCCCCGGGATACCAGTCTCAGCTTTGATCTGGCACTTGCCTACTTTCGGACCAAGCAATTTCAGAAGAGCGTGCAGACTCTTCAGTCGGTGAATGCGCCTCAAGCTCGAACTGCCGACTACTACGCGCTGCTCGGCTCGAATTTTCTGCGGTTGAACGATGCTCCAAGGACTCTCGAGAACTTGCGCAAGGCCGTCGCGATGGATCCGCAGAACGCGGAGTTTGCTTACGACCTCGGGTTCGCTCTCAACAAGAACGGCAGTCATGCCGAGGCTCTCGACCTGCTCAAGAAAGCCCAGTTGAAGTTCCCGCGGAACGGGAAAATTGCTCTGGGTCTCGGGATGAGTTGGCAAGGGTTGGGGAATTCAGTTGAAGCGGAGCGGAGTTTTCAGAAAGCCCTGCAACTGGAACCTGAAGCTCCAGAAATATCGTTGGCACTCGGGGAGCTGTATTCCAGCCAGGGCCAGTTCGAAAAGGCCCGGGAAGCTTTCGCTCGCGCGATACGCCTGGAGCCTGAAAACGGGCTCTCTCACTACAAACAGGGAGTCAACCTTCTGAAGCTTCAGCTCTCGGAACAGGCAACAGACGAGTTCCGCCAGGCTTTGTCTCTAGAGCCGCAACTGGCGGATGCCCACTACCAACTCGGAAAGTTGGCAGCCGCTTCTGGACAGGTGGCGCAAGCCGTGGCCGGCCTGACGAAAGCCACAGAACTCGATCCGCAACATCTCGAAGCCTTTTATCAACTGGGATTGGCCTATCAGAAACTGGGAGACCAAACTAAAGCCACCGGTGCGTTGAAGAGGTTCGAACAACTGAAGGCGGCAAAGGCTGAGCCGGCGCAAGCCCACGACGCGGACGCATTGCTTTCGCTCGCCGACACCTATTACAAACTCCAAAAGCCGGAAGAAGCCTCACAAGCCGTCAGCAAGCTCTCTCTGCTGGCCGAGAAAGACCCGCAACTGCGACTACATCTTGGCTTGCTTCTCATCGAAAACGAGCAGGCAACCGAAGCTTTAAGACAACTCGAATCTGCCCGCCAGCAGCTTCAGCCGAGCTTTGCACTTGCGTTTGGACTGGGTAGCGCTTATCTGCAATTGCAGCGGCCGGCCGAAGCGGCAGCATCATTCCAGGAAGCAACTCGCTTGAAGCCAGACGCTCGCACCTATTTCTATCTGGGGAAAGCATACGCTCAACTCAAAGATGCGCGCTCGGTAGAGGCTCTGCGTGAAGCGGTCACTCGCGATGCTGGCAGCGACGACGCGTGGGAGCTGTTGGGGCTCCAGGCATTCGAACACAAAGCCCTGGCGCCGGTGATTCCACTGTTTCAACAGAAAGCCCAGCGGTCCTCAGCCGAGCCCATGGCCCATCTATGGCTGGGCGAAGCACACTTACGCAATCAGGACCTGCCTCAGGCTCTAGAATCTTTCAAAAAAGCCGTGGAGCTTGCGCCGCAACTGGCCCGCGCCCAGTTCTCTCTCGGTTTTGCTTACAAGGAGCTGGGCGAGAACGCACGTGCCCTCGAAGCGCTTCGGCGCGCCGCGAGCCTGACTCCAGAGAACCCACTGACGCATTATCATCTGGGCGATTTATTGAGCGAGGGTGACGATCATCAGGGGGCCATCAAAGAGTTGCAGCGCGCCATCGAACTGAAGCCGGACTATTCCGAAGCCTACGCCAAGCTTGGACAAGCGTTCCTGAAGCAGAAGAACTATTCGGAAGCCGTCGCGCAGCTCCGTAAAGGGATCGAGTTGCAGCCAGCCGCGGCTCAGTCGTACTACATGCTGAGCCGCGCCTACCTGGGTCTGAGAAAGGAAAAGGAAGCGGCGCAGGCGTTAGAGCAGTTCAACCGCCTGAAGAAACCACGAGCGCAGCCTTGAAGACCCTTTCCCAACGGCTCGCCGCAGCTGACCGAGTCATCGTTGGCCATGCGCGGAGATGAAGTTCATGTACCACAGACCGTGCCTTTTGCGGTCTGCGGCTTTTTCGTCTCCCGATCCACAGAAAGCCGCAGACCTCCTCAAAAGCAGAAGGTCTGCGCTACAGGGGCTCAGCCGGGCCTATCAGGGCCTGGGTCAGGCAGCCAATGCCGCCGAAGCCTTGCGGCGCTTTCAACAGCTGTCTCCGAAATCGAAGACAAAAGAATGAACGAGCCAGCGAGTCCGCTTACGCCTAAGCCTGAAGGAGAGAAGACGTGTATTTGAAACCAGGAGTGACGCTTATCGCGTTGCTGGCATTTTCTTTGGCTGTCGAAGCCTGGGACGGTTCACTCCTGCTCAATTCGTTTAACTCGGATCGCGAAGGCTGGCAGGCCTACGACTACAACGGTGGAGTTGCCGGAGGCGGGAATGTCTTCTATCCGTTAAATTGGGAGAAGTCTGGAGGAGTGAACGACAGCGGTTACGTCTGGGCCGACGACTCTCAATGGAGAATCGATACTCCGGAGTCCCCGAATTCGATTCTGGCTTTCATCATCTATCGCAGCTGAAAAAACGGGCTGGCTCTGGACCTGCGCGAAGCTGAGGTGTCCGTCTGCTTGCGCGGTGACGGCCTCGATTTGAAGGGCGCCCAATGTTACTTCTGGGCACTTGACCAGGAACTCGGCACGCGCTGGCACTACCTGTGAACGCCGTTGCAAATCACGCAGGGCAAATGGGGAAAGCCGCTTCGGTTTCGACTCAGGAATCAGGAATCGCTTTGGCATCGAACCTGGGCCAGGACGCCTTCTAAACCGGCAAGTCTTGATGAGGTCCTGCGCACCTGCGACAGCTACGGCTTTTCGTTTCTGAACTTCTCGGGAGAAGTTACGGGCAAGCTCTCGATGGATGAATTGGAAATCCGGCTCAACGCCGCACGCTAAGTAAAGCGAGGGTTTGGCTCGGTTCAATTTTCCAAGCCCCATGAGCTGGCCAGCCATCGGCAAGCCGACCGTAACTACTTTCAATTGGAGACAGTCATTAATGCGCTATCGCTCCCTCGGGAATACAGGTTTGAAGGTCTCAGAGATTTCTTTTGGAACAGCGGAGATTGGCCTGGACTACGGTTTCAAGGGCAATGCCCACTACGGCAAGCCTGATGTGAAGGAATCCATTCGACTCCTTCATGCCGCCCTTGACCATGGGATCAATCTCATCGATACAGCCCGCGTCTACGGCAACAGTGAGGAGATCATTGGACAAGCTTTCGAAGGGATAAGTTTTCCGCCACATATCGCAAGCAAGGTGTTTCTGTCGAAAGACGCCACGGAGAAAACACTGCCCGCTTTGCGTGACGAAATCATTGGTTCCATCGAAACCAGTCTGCGCGCTTTGAAACTCCAAACTCTCGACCTGCTGCTGATTCACAATACTGCGCTTGAACATTTGCGGGCCGAGGACGTTTTGGCTTGCCTGAAGGAAGCACAGCAGCAAGGAAAGATCCGCTTCCTGGGAGGCAGTTGCTATGGCGAAGAGGTCCCATTGGCGGTGCTCCAGCAACCGTCGTTCCGGGCGCTGCAAGTGCCTTTTAACCTGCTGGACCAAAAATTGAACACCCATCTCTTTCCGGCTGCTGCGGCTCAGAACGTAGGGATCTTCGTGCGCTCTGCTTACCTTCGCGGCGTGCTCACTCGCCAGGTTGATTCTATTCCCGAGCGTCTGTCGCCTTTGAAAACCCGTGCTGTTCAAGCTCTCACCGTACTTGGCCAGGAGGTCAGTGGTCTGGCTGAAGCGGCGTTGCGCTTTTGCTTGTCCTTCAACGCCGTCTCTTCCGTGGTAATTGGGGTGAAGACGGTTGCTGAACTGGAAGCGAATTTAGCCGATGCCAGCCAGGGAGTTTTGCCGGAGGAGTTTATGCCACAGTTGCAGGCACTCTCGTTTGGAGACGACCCCATGGTCGACACGCGCAGTTGGCAGGATCTGATTTGATACCCTCTGAAAGCGGGCGGCCAGTCGCACATGCGCAGCCGCAGGCCGCGTCGCCAGCTTGTGCGTCCGCTGCGGACGGAGCGGCTGCGCTTCCAGGCCAGGAGCGACCATGAACATCAACTCTCCACTTCTCAACAGGAACCCGAAAACAACAACGGCGGCGGATCTTGGCCGGCGTGATTGGCTCAAAACTTTCGGGATCGCTGGCCTGCTCCTATCCAGCAGCACGGTCCCGGTGCTCGGCAATAGCAAGAGCCGCGCTTCCCGCAAACAACTTGGCAAGCACCGAAACCTCTTCAATGGCGATTCCTGCACCTATTTCTACAATCCAGAAATATGGCAGCCCGAGGGGGGCGCCTATTCGGCCAAAGCTATTCACCGGTTTGTTGACCGTCTGGCTGACAACGGTGTGGACACGTTCCTGATTAACCCGAATGCCCAAACCGTTTGGTATCCCAGCCAGAAACTTCCCACAGTGATCGACGGCTACAAGCGGGGTGACCGGGAGTTCTTTCGCGGCCACGCTGTAGCCGTGAAGCCGGCGCCGGACAAGATGGATGCCTATCTGGATCATCAAGTGGCGTTCTTCAACCTGTATCTCGACCTGGTTGAGGCGGGCGTGGATTGGCTGGCTGAGACCTCGAAGGCGTGCCGCAGGCAGGGCATCAGCCCCTGGGTTTCCATTCGCATGAACGACATGCACGGGGCGGATAATCCGGAGGGAAGCCACTTCAATTGCCCGCTGTTCAAAAATCCCAAGGTCCGGCTCAGGGGCACGCGCATCAATCCTCGGGATGGCGCGCAGGCTTACTGGCAGGCACTCAACTATGAACACAAGGAAGTGCGCGATTTCATGTTCTCCGTGATTCGCGAACCGGTGGAAGACTACGATTTCGAAGGACTCGAACTCGACTGGCTTCGCAACCCGCATTGCTGTGAACCGAATGCATCCCGGAAAACCATTGATATCATGACGGGTTGGTTTGGCGAGGTTCGGGCATTGACAGAAGCCCGCAGCAAGAAGATTGGCAAGCCATTTCCGGTTGGGCTTCGCCTTCCTGGGAACCTCGGTTATCTGCGCGGCATCGGAATCGACGTCGCCGACCTGGCGCGGCGCGGCCTGATCGACTTCGTCACCTTCAGCAATTTCTGGCAAACTTCCTGGGACATGCCTTACGACCGCCTGCGCGCAGAGCTAGGAAACGACGTCGCAATCTATGGCTGTGTTGAGGACGCTCCCAACTGGCTGAGCGGAAGTGCGCCCAATCTGACGCTTCAGCCTGGCACGGCTGCGCCGTCGTATCCTAATCTGGGCATCCGTTATTTGTCTGCCAGTGCGGAACTGCTGCGGGGCAATGCAGCCGGCAAGCTGGCCATGGGAGTTGACGGCATCGAGACGTTTAATTTTTCTGCACCGATCAGGTGAAAATTCCGGGGCTTCAGGGGGACTATGCGGCCTTGCGCCAGATAGCGGATCTTTCGTCTCTCCGTGGCAAACCCAAACACTACGCACTGTCCACCACCATCGGGCGAATGTCGCAGCTATGGGAACTGCCTTACCAGGTTCCGGTGATTCTGGAGCCGAACTGGCGGCGGGAGTTCAGCCTTTCCATGTGCCAGGAACCTGCGAACGCCAATCTGCGGCTCATGGTTCAAGTGGTGTCTGAAAAGAAAGCGACCGCACCCGACCTGGGTGTGAGCTTCAATGGCGGATGGCCGAACTTCCAGGCGCAACTCTCGGATCAGCTGGTGTTCCCCACCGGTCCATACACGCATCACGTTGCCGAGCATCAAGCTTTCAACTTTCAGTTCCCTGTCGCGGAGATCAAAGAGGGTTGGAACACTCTCTTGGTCTTTAACAACAACCAGAAGCGAAGCACGGCGGAAGAACGCCAGGAAAACTCGGTGCACATCGTGAGCATTGAGTTGGGAGTGAAGAAGGTGTAGTCCGAAGGCCCGGACAATTCGACCTGCCCGGCGACAGCGCTTCTTACAACTATGAAAATTACAGACGTCAAGACCGTGCTGTTGACCGGCCCGAGCACGCTGGATCCATTCCTGCGAGAAGCACGCAAACTTCGGAGTGCGGCGTTTGTTGAGATTCATACCGATGCCGGACTCATTGGACTGGGCGAAACCTATGCCGGCTACTTCTGTCCCGAGTTGGTTCCGCCGATTGTAGACTTCTTCAAACCCATTCTGCTCGGCCAGGGCGTTGACGACATCGCCACTCTTTGGAGCCGCATGTACCACTGCGGCAACTTCTGGAGCCGGGTGGGAGTCGGGGCTGCAGTGCTGAATGGCATCGAAGCCGCACTGTGGGATCTGAAAGGCAAAGTCATAGGGGTGCCAGTCTACGAGTTGCTAGGTGGGCTCAAGCACGAAAGCCTGCCCTGTTACGCAACGGGCGGCCCGAGCAATTACCCCAAGGACCGGCTGGCGGCGAAGATCGATCACTATCGATCTCTGGGATTTCGTGCGTTGAAGGTGGCCACGGGGAGCTATTCCGTGGAGACAGGCTTTGTCATGCCCGCGTCGTCTACCGCCATCGCGGAGTTCGAGGTGGACAAGCTGGAGTTCATTCGTTCGCACGCAGGCGAAGAGATGAAGGTCATGCTGGATGGACACATGGGCAACAGCCCGGTCCAAACTTGGGATCTCCAGACCGCGTTGGTCGTACTGAAAGCTTTGGAACCCTACGATCTAATTTTCTTCGAAGAGCCCCTGCACTACACCGATCCCTGGGGTTACGCAGAGCTGTGCCGAAGTACCTCCGTTCCTGTAGCCGGCGGCGAGTGCCTGACCGCCAGCTACGAATGGCGGGTGTTTGTCGAGGGCGACTGTTTCGACATCGGCCAGCCTGATGCTTCGTTCACCGGTGGCCTCGGCGAGTTCATGCGGGTCGCTGGCATGCTCGAGGCCCGCAAGCGCCAGATTGCGACGCATGCCTGGGGAGCGGGCGGTTCGCTAATGCAGAACGTGCATTGCGGTTTCGCCTGCGTGAATACGCTGATTCTGGAAGTGGCACCGGACTACGGACCACTGCACAGCGAGGTCATGGATGGATCTTTTGTCATGAAAGAGGGCCGGGTGTTGCCGCCGCAGCGCCCCGGGCTGGGGATCGTTTTGACAGAAGCTGCCAAGAGCCGCTACCCGTTTGTTCCCGGCAGCGGAGAGTTCAATAGCGTTCCGGGCAAAGTGTTGCGGGACTAGGAGAGCGAGCGACCTCGTACCACCGAGACCCAAAACAGGAAACCGCCAAGGACGCAAAGAGCGCCAAGCGGTAACCTGATGAAGCCTTTCGTCGAAGTACTCGGTCAGCCATCTGGATCTAAGATCCATGAGCTGAGATTCCAAAGGACCGCTTGAATTCCCCTTTGCGTTCTTGGCGCTCTTGGCGGTTCAAACAAAGGCAAGTTTATACAAAGCTCGAGCATCATGAAGAACATCTTGATCGACATGCCTGTGCACCCCGACGGAATGGCGCGGTTGAAATCGCTGCCGGGAGCTATTGTCGAGACGGTCGAACCCAAAGAGGAGGTTCGCGATCTGCCACCCAGCCAGATTGAATCGGTTCACTTCCTCTTTTGCACGTTCCCGCCGCGCAACCTCGAGGTCATGCGCTCGCTGGAGTTCGTTCAGATCGCTTCGGCCGGATATGGCCAGTTGATTCACCTCAGGCTGGACCGCAAGGCCATACGCGTCTGCAATGGGTTGGGTAACTTCGATGTTCCGATTGCTGAATGGAACATTGCGATGATGGTGAATCTAGCCCGCAATCTGCGCGGCATGATCCGCAACCAGGAATCCTGTGTTTGGGACCGCTCCGCTGTCTTTCAGAAAGAAATTCGCGGCTCCGTGCTCGGCATTTGGGGCTACGGCGGCATTGGCCGCGAGACCACACGCCTGGCTAAAGCCCTCGGTGTGCAGGCGCATGTCATGACGCGCGGGGGTGTAGACCCGCGACGGGACGCTTATCAGGTGGAGGGTACAGGAGATCCGGAAGGCGTTCTGCCCGACAAGATTTTTCGGGCGGGTCAGGAGATTGAATTTCTATCGGGGCTGGACTTCCTGATTCTGGCCATGCCCCTCACCAAGAGCAACGAGGGAATCGTCGGTGAGGAGGAATTGCGCGCGCTGCCTCAAACGGCTTTCCTGCTGAACCCGGCCCGTGGGCCGCTGGTTCAGGAGCAGGCATTACTCAAAGCACTGCGGGAAGGATGGATTGCCGGGGCCGCGCTCGATACTCACTACGCCTATCCACTGCCGTCCAGCCATCCGCTGTGGCAATTTCCCAATGTGATCCTGACGCCGCACATTTCAGGTTCGGCTCAGAGCCCGCGGTTTCTTGATCGCATCTGGGACATCTTTGTGCAGAACGTAGAGCGTTGGCTGTCGGGCCAGCCTTTGTTGAATGAGTTGAGCATCCCGCAGCTGCGGGGAGAATGAGCACAGAGTCCGTCTCGGCCAATTTCGCCAGTATCGAGAATCGCATTTTTTTGGCGGAGGCTGGAAAGCGCCGTACGTCAGGCTTTCTAGCCTGGCCGATGGGGAGCAATCCTTTCTCCCTCCTTGCAAGCAAATAATGGGGAGATCAAGGGGTCTCTCCGACCCCCTGCCGCAAAAAACGCGGCGTCCCCCTTGGAACAGGGGGACAAATGTCGAAACTCCAGCGGCGTCAGGCTCAAAAGCCTGACGTACGAAAGCCGAGCACGAGGACGAACGGCAGGCGTTCCTCACTCCCATCCGGAAAAATGCTTGAGCAGCGCTGCCCGCGCTACCGCCGCTTCGGCCGCGTTGAAGCCCTGATAGGGGGGAAGAAGGCGCAACGGGAAGTCTGGATTCCGCAGCCAGGCGAAGAGCTTGTCATAAGCACCATCGATGCGCGGTTCCGGAATGTGGCCAAACAGCTTTGGAACAATCTCAGCAATCTGTTTGTGCAGATCCATGAGATCAACGGTTCGATGCTCGCAACCCATTTCAAAATGTCGATGGGCCAGCTTCGGGAACAGGAGTCCGTAACTTGGCAGCAGGGAACATTCACCGAACAGACAGCCCATGGCAAAAGCGTTTTCGACAAACACATGCTGCAAATCGGGAACCTGCGTCATCAAGTCTGCGACGCGCGCGAAATCGCTGGTGGAATTCTTGGTCGCCACCAGATTTGGAACTGCATCGGCAATGCGCCGGTATTCCCGGCCCGTCACAACGCGCTTGCTACGGGGAAGGTTGTAATGGAGAAACTGGCTGTCGGGGAAAACGCCGCAGACGCCCTGAAAGAAAGCCATCATTTCGCTGTCCGTCAGCGCACCCCAGCTTGGAAGCGAGATCTGAAAGTGCCGAATGCCCAAGCCATGCGCCCAGGCAATGCGTTCAAGGATCTGACCCATCGACAGGGAGATGACGCCCAGCATGGGCTGCAGACCCGGCTGTTGCATTTCTTCCCAAAAAATCTGGACGACCTGTTGAAATTGGCGGTCGGTCAGGGCGTATCCTTCGCCCGCCGTTCCCATCAGATAGATATGTTGAAACCCGTGACGAATGATGTTGCGGAGATGCTCACGAAATTGGAGCTCATCCAGAATGAGATCTTCCTGCCACGGCAGCAACGCTGCGCCCAGCAGGATTTGAGGAAATTGAGTTGGCATGGAATCTTCGGTTTGAGTGGGTTGAAGATTCGTGCGACGACGGCTGGGAGTTCCCTCCCTGCGGGCTCTGGCCTTCCAGAGTTCTGTCCCCCTTGGCAAGGGGAGACGACCCCCTGCCGCAAAAAACGCGGCGTCCCCCTTCTAAAGGGGGGCAAATGCAGAAACTCCAGCCTCTGGCCTTCGGCTACTGAGGGCCGCCCGCTATTGTCGACAGGAGGCGTAAGCGCGTCAATGGAATTGTCCCGGCAAACGTTGCTGATGAGGCCAATGCTTCGTCGTCTGATGTTCTGGGGAGTACTCTGCCTGCTGGCGGTTTCACAGAAGATGGCATCGCAGCCAGAGGCTCTTCAAAAGGATCTGCCAGCCACCCGGGGAGAAATCGAAAACTTCTGGCGAGCCACTCTCCAACGAGCTGCGCAGGAACCGCTGGAGGCAGAAGTCGAACCCGTCAAGGAGTCGCTGCCGTACCAGAAGTTTCGCGTCACCTACCGCAGCCTGGGCAACATCAAGATCCGTGCCTACCTGGGAGTCCCCATTCGCGGAGAAGGGCCGGAGCACAAACTGCCCTGTATCATTACGGCCCCAGGATACGGAGGCACCCAGCAGGGAGTGATGTTGGGCGACTGCCAGCGCGGATATGCGGTGTTGCAGGTGTACCCGCGATCGCAAGGAGAGTCTGCCAAATTTTGGAAAATTGACGGACCCGACAAGTTGACGTGGCGGGTTGATCAGCCTGAGGGATCCTACTATCAAGGCGCGTACGTAGACGTGATTCGGGGAATAGATTATCTGCTTTCGAGAACAGACATCGACGCGTCGAGAGTTGGAGCCATGGGAACCAGCCAGGGGGGCGGTATCGCTCTAGCGGTTGGCGCTCTGGATCCTCGTATCAAGGCCATCGCCGCTCACGTGCCGTTTCTTTGTAATATGCGGCGTGCGGCTTTCATTCCTGGTGCCTTGGTGAAAACACTGTTGGAACGGCATGGGACTCTCAATGCCCGGACTCTGAAAACGCTGGACTATTTCGATCCAGCGAATCTTGTGGACGGGCTTCGAGCACCGGTACTTCTCAGCGCCGGAGGCCAGGATGCTGTTTGCCCACCGGAAACGATCCGGTCCGTTTTCGACCGTTTGCTCGGAATCAAGTCGATCGTGGTGTATCCTGCACTGCCGCACACGTCATCGGGCGATTTTTACAGGATGGGCTGGGAATGGATGGACCGTCACTTGGGACGTTAAGTTGCGAAGAGGGATGAGGAAAGGCAATTCACAAAGAGGTGCCTTCATGTTGAGCAGTATCGGCTCCCGACTCCCCCTCGCGGGAGGCGAGGGGAGCCGAATTGTCAATTTGTTTTCACAGCTTCAGGGGGTGAGGGGGAATCCGATAGAGTGGATCAGCACACGCACCCAGCGCTGGATACGAATCCCTGCAGGACCAATCAGCCGTGCGTTCGCCCCCTTACCCTTGTCTCTCCAGCGTCGCAGCGAGGGGAAGCGAAGTCCATTAAGGTTTTCGCTTGAAGAAGAGTACTTTCAGTTGATGTCACTGTCTAACTTTGGAAAGGAAATCACCTCATGATCAAGAGCAGGGTACTGCAAAAACTACGTTCGGGTGGGTTTGTTCGAGTGGCGGGGTTGGGCCGTGTGACAGATCCCTGGCTGGCCGAAGCGATCGGACGATTCGGTTTCGACGTGATCTGGCTGGACATGGAGCACCGCGCCTTCGCCTACGACAAGATCGACCCAATCTCCCTCGCTTGCCGTGCGACAGGCATGGACCTCATGGTGCGTGTCTTAAAGACGGGCTACTCAACCCCGATGCGCTGCCTGGAGTTTGGCGCGAACGGTTTGATGGTCCCGCACGTTCGCAGTGTGGAAGAGGCTCGGCAGTGGGTAGAGTGGTGTCGCTTCCCTCCGATCGGCCGGCGCGGCTTCGACGGCGCGGGCGTGGACGCAGACTATATGCTGGCCGATCCCGTTGCTCATTTGCGTCACGGCAACGAGGAGACGTTTCTGGCGCTCCAGATTGAGGATCGAGAAGCAGTGGAGTGCGTCGAAGAAATTGCCGCCCTCGAGGGCGTCGACCTGCTGTTTGTGGGGCCCGCAGACTTGACAATCAGCTACGGGGCTCCATTTCAGTTCGACCACCCCAGCGTGCAACGCGCCATCGATCGCGTCGCCGCCGCTGCCTCCAAGGCTGGCAAGTGGTGGGGGACAACCTCCGGTTCTCCGGAAGCCGCGCAGAAAGCGCTCGACCGCGGGGCTCGCATGGTGACTTGTGGCAGCGACCATGTTTTTCTGGTGCGCGGTTTTCAGAATGCCGCCAAAGAATTCGGGGACTTAACCGTTAAATAGAACTCCAACGAAAACGGCTTGATGAATGTGGGAGGCGCTGTCCCAGCGGCGACCCGGAAGGTCTGATCACCGAAGAAAGCCCGCCGTGCGGGTGTCAGCGGACACGCACGTGCCTCCCACATTCTTATACGGGTGGTGCCGCAACGCGGCATGAACGGCTACCTTGAAAAGCTGGTGCGCCCCAAGCCAAGTCGTGGGGACAACCTAACGTTGGAAAAATCAGATGATGATGCGCGCGGACTCGCCTCGCTACAAATGGATTCTAGTGGCTGTCCTTTTTTTGGCCGCCTCCTTGAACTATGCGGACCGCGGCGCCCTCACCGCCGTGTTTCCGCTGCTGCGAAAGGATCTCGGCATGTCCGACATGGCGCTGGCCGCTATCGGCTCCTTCTTCCTTTGGAGCTACGCGCTGTTTTCGCCGCTGGCGGGCTACTTGGGTGACCGGTTTTCGCGCAGCGCCCTGGTCACCTGGAGCGTCGTGGCCTGGAGCGTCGTTACGGTATTGACGTCTTTCGTCCAAACTACCGAGCAGCTGCTGGCCATGCGTGTCTTGTTGGGTGTGGCGGAGTCACTCTACATCCCTGCCGCCCTGGCACTGATCGCCGAACACCACACAACCCCGACACGCGCTATGGCCATGGCACTTCATCTGGCAGGGTTCTACTCCGGCGTCGTCTTCGGCGGCACGGTGGCTGGCTACCTGGGAGATTCCTATGGATGGCGCCCCTCCCTGCTGCTGTTGGGTGGCGTTGGTCTGCTGCTTGGGTTGCTCTGCAAGCTGACGGTGTTTGGACTGCCCAGTGGCTTGAGCACGGGGGCTGCGCCGGAGAAGCAGCCCATGCCGTCTTTCGCTCGCAGTTTTTCCGACTTGGCGAGAACTGCGTCGTACTGGGTGTTGCTGCTGGAAGCCATGCTGCTGGCTATTGGCACCTGGATTTTTGCCAACTGGTTGCCTCTGTACTTTTCTGAAACCTTCAAGATGAGTTTGAGCGGCGCCGGTTTCGCCGGGACATTCCCGGTTCAGGCAGGAGCGATGATTGGAATTCTTGCGGGCGGGTATCTTTCAGACCGAGTGGCGAGAAAGGCGGTTCAACGGCGCATGCTGCTTCACGGCCTTTGCTACCTGGCAGCCGCTCCGATGCTGCTGGTCTTCGTTGGTTCCAGCAGCTATATCGTCATTCTGTCGGCAGTCTTTGGCTATTCTTTGTTGCGTGCCCTCGGCGGGGCAAACGCGAACCCCTTGCTGTGCGATCTGCTGCCCAAGAACCGTTGGTCTACGGCCGTAGGTCTGATGAACACCACCAATTGCTTCGCGGGCGGCGTAGGAATCTTGATCGCTGGCTATCTCAAACGCGACTTCGGATTGGGCGGAATTTTTGCTGGAACGGCCGGCATCGTTTTGGCTGCAGGAATTCTTCTGTTGCTGGGTTACTTCCTGTTCCTGCGAAGAGATCTCGAGAGAAGTTTGAACGCCGCCGGTTCAGCGCCAGTCACAGCCCTGTAGCGCGGACCGTGTTTTCCGCGGTCTGCGGCCTTCGGTCATTCGAATTCACGAAAAGCCGCAGACTTCCCTGAAAGGCGGGAGGACCGCGCTACATTGCCCCCTCGGGAGGGGCAAGGGCCATCAGGCCCTGGGGTGGGTTGTGTCCGACGGAGGAACCACCCAGTCGCTGTGCGACCTCCGTCGCTTCGCGCCACCCCTCCAAGGAGGGGATTTTCAAGGAGCTATGAATTGAAACAAGCCATTCTCTATGGAGCCCGGGATCTTCGCATCGAAGACAGCTCGCTCGATTGCGAAAACCTGCAATCCGATCAGATCTACGCCGAGACACTGGTTTCCGCGCTTTCGACCGGCACCGATCTGGGCAACTCCCTGGGCGACTCAACCTATGTTCCAGGAGCCCCAGACTATCCCCGAAGGATCGGATACTCAAATGTCGCCGTGGTTCGCCGCGTTGGCACGGCCGTCTCGCAGCCAAAGGTTGGCCAGCGTGTCTTTTCCATGCAGCCGCACATGTCCGCTTATGTAGCGCGACAGAGTGACATCCTGGTCACTGTTCCTGAAGCCGTCTCCTCGGAACAAGCTTCGCTAGCGTATTTGACACATCTGGGGCTGGCAGCTCTGCGTCAGGCAAACTATTTGGCGGGTGAGAACGTGGTCATCGTCGGGTTGGGAATCATTGGCCTCTGCACCGCAGGTCTGGCGCGAGCCATGGGAGCCAAAGTGTCCGGCATTGCCAACTCCTCCAACCGCGCCGCCGCAGCCGTTCGCGCTGGAGCCCATGCCGCGTTTCTGGCCGACGACCCGGAACTTCAGGCCAAGCTGCAGGGTTGCTTTGGCGAAACCGGGGCCGATATCGTCGTGCTGACCGCCAATGCCTGGGAAGCTTTTCGGCTTTCGGTGAATATCGTGCGTCGCAACGGGAGGGTGAATATTCTGGGATTTCCGGGTCGTGCGCAATCCCTCCCGGACTTCAACCCTCTCGACCCAAGTTGGTTCTATGCGAAACAACTCACTTTGGTGGGCGCCGGTTTTGCGCCAAGAACCGATTGTCCTCCGGCTGAGTTGAGGTTCAATGTGCGCCGGAATCTCGAATACATCCTGGATTTGATCACACACAGGCTGCCCGCCGCTCGCATGCAAGAAGCGTATGAACTGGCCAGTTAGCATTCGAAAGAGCTGGTCGGCGCAGTATTTCAGTGGAGTTGATTCCAAACTGCGCGGAAATGCCCTTGGCTCGGCCTGCCTCTGGCTACCTCGATACAAACGGACTGCCACGCACAAAGTAACGCCAGGGCTTGGACAGCCACGGCTCCGGCGTCTTCCCCAACCCAATTCGCGGCGAAACGGAAACGTTGCGCTTTGGAATTGTCTCTCCCTGTTCAATCCACAGGCCTGAGTCGCGCACACATAAGTCGAGGCCATTCTCGGCGCGAGTAATTCCCAGAGCTTGCGTGAGACAAGCAGGGCCTTTGCCGAGCAGCCGCAGATCCTTGCCGCCGCGCAATCGCTGCATCACTTCGATTCCCTCCAAAGGCTCAATCGCCCGTAACAGCACCGCGGCGGGAAAGTCCTTCTCTTCGGTTACAACGTTCAGCATCCAGTGCATTCCATAGGTGAAGTAAACATACGAAAATCCCGCCGTGCCGTACATCACAGCTGTTCTCGGAGTTCGCCCCGCCTTGGCGTGACAAGCCAGATCGCTTTGTCCAATGTAGGCTTCGGCTTCAACGATGACGCCGGAAAGCCGCACGCCGTTCAACGGTCTTACCAGCCTGCAACCCAAGAGTTCGCGGGCAACCGTTCGAGTCGGGCGCGCGTAGAAGAGTCGAGGCAGCGGTTGGCATGCGTTCTGTAGCATGCGCTTGGCAGAATGGTTCGCTGCGTCGAAGAGAAAGGCGTGTCCGGAGTCCTCAAGTTTGGGGAAGCTCATGAGCGTCTTAGACCCTTGATGCTGAAACAAAGACGGCCTTAGAAGGTCTTCGTCATTCCCGCGAAAGAACGCCACCCCGGTGAACACCGGGGCGGGAATCTGGAGATTGGCCATTTTGCGACAGATTGCAGGCAAGATGCCTGCACCACAAAGGACAGCTACCTTGTGGTGCAGGCTTCCAGCCTGCAATTCCCGGTTTTTCAGGAATGACGACAACTCCAAACCGCCAGTGGGCCAAAGGCAACATCGGCTGGAAGCGCTGATTCATTCCTGCCACTCGGCAATGAAGACGTTGGTTTCTCCAGGCTGGCGAGCGCTGCGATTCGACGCGAAGACGAGGCGTTTTCCGTCAGGCGAGAACATCGGAAACCCATCGAAGGTGTCGTTGAAGGTGATTCGTTCCAGCCCGGCGCCGTCCAGGTTCACGATGTAGAGATCGAAGTTACGTCCCTTGGGATCACTGACGTTCGACGCAAAGACGATGCGCTTTCCGTCGGGATGAAAGAATGGACAAAAGTTCGCCGCGCGATTGTTCGTCACCTGCACCGGATTGGAACCATCGGCATTCATGACATACAGATCCAACTGTCGTGGCTCGACCAAATGCTCAGCCAGCAGCTCTAGATAGCGAGCCTTGGCTTTCTCATCCGCTGGGTAAGAGGCGCGGTAGACAATCTTCCGGCCATCGGGAGAAAAGAACGCCCCGCCGTCGTAGCCCACGCGATGCGTTAGACGCCGCACGCCCGAGCCGTCAACGTTCATCGAGTACAGTTCCAAATCGCCGTCGCGCACCGAGGTGAAGACAATCTTTTTGCCGTCGGGGGAGACAGTGGCCTCCGCATCGTAGCCCGGCGTCTCCGTCAGAGGTGTCAGCTTGCCTTTGAAGTCTGAAAGGAAGATGTCGAAATTCCTATCGATAGGCCAGACGTAGCCGCGTGAATAGTCTGGCTTGGGCGGACACTCGGCGCTTCCTAGATGAGTGGATGAATAGAGGAAGCGCTTTCCGTCCTTCAAGAAGTAAGCGCAGGTTGTGCGACCTTTGCCCGTGCTCACTTGTTGCGCGGAGGTCCCGTCGGTGTTCATGACGTAAATTTGATCGCAAGGCCAGCCCGCGCGCGTCGACTGAAAGATCAGCTTCTTGCCATCAAACGAAAAATAGGCTTCCGCGTTCTCTCCTCCGGAGGTGAGTTGGCGTAGATTCTTCAGGTGCTTTTCGGGGGTTGTCTGTTCGGAGGCAAAGAGGGCAAGCATCCCAAAAAGAATGGACCCAAGGAGGGTTGTCGTTGTTGATCGGGTGCCGGCTATTTGGGGGGGCATAGGTAGAGCAATCAGACTCGATTCAAAATTGCGTTCCCGCAAAAGCAACAATCCAGACTGCCTTTGCGGGCAAATAGATCAAGACGCGTAATGCGTTAGTTACGGGGGGAGTCCTGGAGTGCGGCAGCAATCTAAGCAAGCTGCCGCACTTCAAAGCTCAGCGCCCCCGTAACCAATGCATTACCAAGACTCCTGGATTCCTGTTTTCGCGGGATGACAATCTCGGTAGCCCTCTGCTTTCGTCACCGCATCGTGAATGGTTCCATCAATTCCGTCCGGCTCCCGTCGGGGTCATAGAGATTGAGCTGCCACCGTTTGTTCCGGCCTACCCGCGGCGGCTGGACGTGCGCTGGATCCCAGCCCAGCGGCCGCTCACGCAAGGTCTCCAAAGCCTGCTGCATGTCCGGAACCAGAAGGGCTGCATGGTGCAGCGTGCCCAGCCGCTTCCGATCGACCTTCCCCGTCACCAGCATGTATTCAACGTAGTCGGTGCCGTCCGGCACTTTCATGTTGATCCAACTCGTCACATCGTCAGTGGCGCCACCTCGCCAGATCTCGGAGAAGCCGAGAAGGTCCTTGTAGAAACGGTCGGCGGCAGCCACATCTGCGACAGTAACGCCGACGTGAAGCATCCGGCTGGACAGTCTTCCTACCCCCAAATAACTGCCTTTCGCTTTCATCTGCATCGAGCCAGGTTGGTATTGCACGAACTCGACGCGGTGTCCGTCTGGATCCTTCACGGTGAAGTTCAAGTTCCCATCCTGCCCTTTGTTCACCTTCTCCGGAACCTGCACGCCTTTCTCTGCCAGATACAATCGCAACGCTTCGAGATTCGTCGTCTCCAGCGCGATATGCGAAAGGCGATCATCCTGTTCAGGTGGCAGGCCGGGAAATATTTCAATGTATTGCCGGTCGTTTACTTTGAAATAGAGAAGCCGCGTCGTGCCGTCTTCCTTGTAGAGCCGAAAAGCGTCTTGATACCCGAGCAAGCCGCCATAAAAGGCTTGGGCCTTTGCCAGGTCGCTCACCTGAAAAGCGATGTGCGCAATGCCCACCAGAGGCGGACGATCTGCGGCGCGCGCCGATAATCCCAAGCCAAGAATCAAGCCCAGAGCTTGGATAGTGATGAAAACTCGCCTGGTGTTATGAGCCATGTTCACCTTCTCAAATGTCCAAACGGATGCTCTATCTTCGGGTACGAATAGAGGCGTTAGTCCTGCCATTATACACAGTAGAAACCCTTCTCGAAGCGGGTGTCGCTTCCAGTTCCTTCGTGGCCGTCGCGATACTTTCGAAAGTGACGTCGAGCAACGACTTCAACTCGGCGCGCGAAATCGCAAGCGGAGGCATCAGCACAATGACACTGCCTAGTGGGCGCAAGATGACACCACGGCGCCGAGCTTCCATCACAACAGCCTGCCCGATGCGGTCCTGTGCCGGGTAAGGAACTTTTGAACCGCGATCCTTCACAAGCTCGATGCCCACCATGAAGCCTGCCTGCCGAATGTCGCCCACATGCGGGAGCTGCCAAAAGTCAGCCAACCGTTGCTTGAGAAATGCAATCTTCGGCCGCAGCTTCTGAAGAGTTCTTTCAGACTTGAACAAATCGAGGCTGGCAGCTGCCGCTGCACACGCCAGAGGGTTGCCCGTGTAGGTATGGCCGTGAAAGAAAGACTTGAAGTCGGTGTATTCGCCCAGAAAAGCTTCGAACACCTCACGCGTTGTCAAAGTGGCTGCCAGAGGCAAGGTGCCACCGCTGAGTCCCTTGGCTAAAGCCAGAAAGTCGGGCGTGACCTGCTCTTGCTCGCATGCAAACAGGGTGCCGGTGCGCCCGAAGCCAGTGGCAACCTCATCGAGAATCAAGTGGACGTTGTGCTTTAGGCAGAGTGTTTCAATGCGTTTCAAGAAGCCGCGTGGCGCCGTCAACATTCCGGCCGCGCCTTGAACAGCCGGCTCAACAACGACCGCGCAGACTTCGCGGTGATGTTTCTTCAAGGTCGCTTCGAATTCCTTCAGGCAGTAAACCTCACAGGAGTCGGGTTGCTTCCCGAACGGGCAACGGTAGCAATCAGGATAAAATACTTTGTACGACTTGAACAGCAGTGGCTTGAATATCTTGTGAAACAGGTCTACGCCACCGAGACTCACTGATCCGAGGGTGTCGCCGTGGTACGCGTTGGCAAACGAGATGAATTTTTGTTTGCGGGCAAACACCTTGCCCCTCTGACGCCAGAACTGAAACGACATCTTCAGCGCGATCTCAACCGCCGTCGAGCCGTTGTCGGAGTAGAAGACACGCGTGAGGTTGGGTGGGGCGATCGACACCAGCTTCTTCGCAAGCTCCACGGCGGGCACGTTCGTCAATCCCAGAAGGGTGCTGTGTTCCAGCTTGGTCAATTGCTGCCGAATGGCCCGCACCAAGGCCGGATGCCGGTGCCCGTGAATGTTGGCCCAGAGCGAAGACACGCCATCTAAGTAGCGCTTGCCCTCGGTATCGAAGAGGTAGACTCCCTGGCCACGCTCGATCACGAGCTGAGGCGAATCCATCCAGTCGCGCATCTGGGTGAAAGGGTGCCAGAGATGCTGTTTATCGAGAGCTTCGTAGTCGCTGCGATGGCGTTTCACAGGTTAGCGAGGAATCGATCAGGCGTTCGGTATTTTTCTCTCTCCCCCTTGCGCAGCGCATAAGAGGGAGACCAAGCGGGGAGCTGCCGAAAAATTCCGTTGGCCCGTGAATCTGGTAGGGACGGGGTGCTCCGCGTCTGCCTTGCGTTTCTGGTTGCGGACGCGCAGCAGCGCGTCCCTACCGCTGAATTTTTCACAGCTCCAGGGGGTGGGGGTTGCCAATCCTGTGTGCTCGTGGCGCTCGCGTGTCAATGCCGCCGCAGCACACACGCGCTGCTTTGCACTAGCTGGTGGGCTTCGCTTCCGGGTTCTTTGAACTCATGAACCTCTCGTAGTAGTCCGCGATGTTGCCTTTGGAGTACTGCACTCCGAGCACCGTAAAATCCTTGAGAGCCGACTTCACAATGTACATCAAGCGATTATTGCTGTTGGGATCAGGAGGCTTCAAGTAGAAGCCATCTTCTACGAGGAACTTCATCGAGTTGGCAACAATGCCTTCGATGGCCTCGTTGTCGAAGAAGCAGACCCGCACCCACAGGCCGTCAATGCGTGGCTGGCTCTCAAAGAACTTCACTTCGGAATACTCTTTGTTGCCTGAAAACTTGCGCACAAAGAAAAGCGCCTTGATCTCCGACTTCGGCACACGGATCAACTCCTCTGTCAAAGAGGTGATCGTGATGCTGCTTTCTTTGCCATTCAGAGGATCCAGAGACTGCTCCGTGTAGCCCTTGAGGACTTCTCCGTCCACCTTGCGAATAATCACTTTGCGCTTTTCCATACGATTCCTCTGGTTCCTTCTCGACGGCAACCCGGGAAAGGTTACGCTCGACTCACGCGGGCTTCTTCTCGAGCAGCCAGGCGCTTTCGAGCCGGTACGACTGCGCGCCGTCATGCAAACAATACCTGGCGCCTTTGAAGATTGAGGCCGCTCCGGATTCACCTTTCTTGTTCACCGCGTAGAAATTCAGCTGCGGTGGGTTGCCCTTATAAAGGTCGACGACACGCTTCAAAGTCTCAATACAGGCCTGCTCGGGTGCCTTCCCTTGCCGCATCAACTCAACCACGGTATGCGCGCCGACTACGCGAATGTTGGCTTCTCCGTTACCGGTAGAACCCGCTGCACCCACGGCGTTATCCACATAGAGGCCTGCGCCGATGATGGGTGAATCGCCCACGCGGCCGGGCGGCTTGAACGCGAGCCCGCTGGTTGTCGTCACCCCGGACATATCTCCCGCGCTGTTGATGGCCAGGCAATTGATGGTGCCCTGCGGCCGGTTCGGTTCGGCCTTCTGGCTGGGAGGCGCCACCCAGTCGTCGGAGTCTGTCAATTCCTCTTTCCATTTCAGCCATGCCAGGCGCGATTTCTCTGTCAGAAGATTCTCTCTTTGAAAGCCGTGGGCCAGCGCAAAACGCAAAGCGCCTTCGCCCACCAGAAACACGCGCGTGGTGCGCTGCATGACCAATCGTGCCACTCTGGCGGGATTGCGGATCGACTTCAGCGCACCGACTGCACCGGCGGCACCCGTTGGTCCGTACATCACTGACGCGTCGAGTTCCACTTCACCTTCAGCGTTCGGAAGCCCGCCCAAGCCGACTCCCTGATCCTCGGGATCATCTTCAACGAGGGTGACGCCTTCGACCACCGCATCCAGCGTGTTGCCGCCGGACTTCAGCACCAGCATGGCTTTCTCAACGGCCCGGATGCCGTTGTCGCTGGAAATCACGAGTGGACGACTCGCCGGCCTTGAGACTGGCCGTGCTGCAATTGCAGGCCTGTTCTGCGCCGCTTGAGCCGCCCAGGGCGAAAGCGACACCGAAGCGATAAAGGTTCGACGGCTTAGCATCAGTTCCTCGGAAAGACAAACAAGCGTGAGCATTATAAGCGCGGCATCCCGTTGGGCACAACCGACTTGTTCTCTGCAGCGAAGGATTCCGAGGAAGGACCGCTAAAATCGTTTTCGGCGTCGTCCTCGAAGAAGCGCCGAGTACGAGGACGAGGAATCACTTTCATCCGTCGTGGCGCCCCGCAGCGGCGTGAAGGGTTCTCCTGCAAGCAGTAAAACGATATTTGGGTAGTGCTCCCGCGCGGCTTCGGAAGTCAGGCTGGATCTGTCACCCCCATCACGAAGCATTGGTCTCGGAAGTGGGGGTCCATCCTCCAGGGGCTAGCTGAGCCGCCCCACCCTCGGGCCAATCCACCGAACATAAACCCAGGCATGCCTAACAGAGGAGGCCAGCATTCAAAACGAAGTAAATGGATGAGGCATTGCGGCTGTGACCACGAGGGGCTGCCCGTGGTTCGCGTCAACTGAGATGGCTTTGCCGGAGGAGGGACTCTATGGCAAACTTCAGAGAGAAGAGCTGTCAAGTCCAAACGCTGATTGAAGGATAGAGTCTCAGTTGGAACTTTGTCTCCCGCTCGGGACTCATCGCAAGCGAGCTGGCGGATATGCTAACCGCTCATCGATTCCCATGGATACTGATCCTGTTGATCGCGACATTCTACGCGAACGTTGATGCGCAGAGCGTGCCGTCCCGAACCGGCCCAAAAGCGCATACCCTGCGCGTCGACGTGGACCTGGTCACCATCGGTGTTCGAGTGTCGGATCGGAAGGGTCGTGAGGTGAGTGGTCTGAAGCAGGAGGAATTTTCTGTCTTCGAGGATGGAAAGCAGCGGCCGATCACAGTCTTCGCGTCCGAACAACAGCCTGTCAGCGTGCTCATGCTTCTGGACCGCAGTTACAGCATGGGTCAGGGCGGGAAACTGGATCAGGCAAAGTCAGCGCTCAGGCACCTGCTTGAGAACGGCCATCCGGACAACGAGTATGCATTAATGGCCTTTGACGACGAGCCTGCCCCGCTCCTCGACTTCTCCTCAGACCGTCCGAAGATTGAGGCCACGCTGGGGAAAATCGCTTCGCACAGAACTGGGTCCAGCCTCTACGATTCAATGGCTGTGGCCCTCGACCGCTTTGATCGGGCACGATATCCTCGGCACGTTCTCGCCGTCATTACTGACGGCGCCGACCAACACAGCCGGCTGCGATTGGACGATGTCTTCAGCGCGGTCCAAGGTTCTCGTTCTCAGGTCTATCTGATTGGCTTTTTCGATCCGAAGGAAGATGCCGTCTTTCGAGACAGCGGCAAAACGGTCACTCTCGTTAGCGGAAAGGAAATCGACAACCCGCGCTACGTTTTCAAGCGTCTGGCTGAGGAATCAGGCGCCGAGCGTTACTTCCCGGCGTCCGGAGAAAAGCTTGCAACTGTGGTGCGCACGATTGCGCTGGACCTGCGAACCCAGTACACGCTGGGCTATTACACGTCGCCCTCAGATCCTGGAAAGCAATATCGCCGCATTGAAGTGAAGGTGCGTTCCAAGGGACTTAGGGTGAGAGCGCGACATGGGTTCCTCTCACCCGGAGACGAGGAGAATGAGCTGCCAGTCAGTGCAGCTCCTGTGAGGCCGACCGGAGCAGAAACCATTCAGCAGCGCTCCCTTCCTTATGAAATCAAAACGGAACGTCGCGGCGACCAAGTGATTTTCCGGGACGACTTTTCTGACGCGGCCAGTGGCTGGCCTCAAAAGCCGGGATTCTTCTTGAAGGCGGGCCAGTATCACCTGGAACAGCTGCGTCCGAAGATTCTGAACGAGGGACATGTGGCAGCGAACGGGCCCTGGTGGACTGACTTTGAAGCGTCCATGGTCGTCGAGTTCCAGTCCAGGCGGCAGGATGTTCCCTCGATCACTCCAGGGTCGGAACCTCAAGGACAGTTGTTGATGAAGCACAGAATTCGCGGCGCCGCCGGCCTGGTGTTTCGTCTCAACGAGCGCGGGTATTATGCATTGATCATCAGTGAGCCGATTGGAAAGGCAAAGATCCATTACAAGCTGGTGAAGAAAGACGTCCACTCGACCATGACTCACGATCTCTTGTTCTGGGACCAGGAGTGGCGACCCAGTCCCACTGGACCTCTCCAGCACAAACTTGGGGTCGTCTGCCGCGGCAGCTTGATCCAGTTGCAGGTGGGTGGTCTTCAGGCGGGGGAAATTCACGATGAAAGCTTCTCAGATGGATTAGTGGGCGCGGTGCTCTTTGGCGAAGGGCATGCGGTGTTCGATGATCTGGTGGCTCAATCGATTATTGAGTAGTACTAGGTCGAGCTCCAAAGCTTGGCTTTGTGTTGCTACCCGCAATTGCGGTGACGTATTCCGATGGTTCCGTTTTCGTCATGCCCGCGAACGCGGGCATCCAGCCCGGCGTTGCCGTCGTTCCTTTATCGAGAGATTCTGATAGGGGTAGGGAGAGCGTGCTGCTCCCCCTCCCTCCGAACCGTACAGGCGGATCTCCCGCATACGGCTCTCCAGTCGGTGGTTTTACCTGGTTAAGGGTTGACGAATTGCAGCATCAACGGAA
>Ga0163150_10000874_pt1 | contig 53742 bp, 49 predicted proteins | sample OliLakLV19P2IB_FD_148628 | JGI IMG/M metagenome (GOLD analysis project Ga0163150, IMG submission 148628) | Freshwater microbial mat bacterial communities from Lake Vanda, McMurdo Dry Valleys, Antarctica - Oligotrophic Lake LV.19.P2.IB | ecosystem: Environmental > Aquatic > Freshwater > Lake >...
GTTAAGACTACTGGGCGAACCAATAAACCTTCTGGCCGGCAACGGTGCTCCGCGCGTACACATTCGACGGATCAACGCCGCGAATCGTGACGGCCTCGCCAGCGCTCAACGGAAGGCCGTCGGTCGCATCGGTGCCGTCGGCGGTCACAGTCGAGTTGCCAATGTAAACGTCGGCGGAATTGTTGGGCGACGCCTTGATTAAGATTTCAGAGCAGCGGGCGGGCGTCGTCGTGAGGGCGAGGGCCGTGGTTCCGATTGATGATTTTGCGGGCATGGTTAGATTTTTCCTTTCGAGTGGTGATAAAAACGTCGCCCGCGGCGACCGACCTAGACTTTTCAGCCGCACGCGGGCGGGCAGCCCAGCGGCGCGGGCGCGAAAGGTGCGGCCACGAGCCGCAGCTTTTTCCACACCGCGGGCAGTTCGGTTATTCCCAAACAAAATCGTTGATTGAGATCTCGCCGCTACGAGTGTCGACGCCCGGTCGCTGAAACTGCCGCAAGGTCTCGTGTGCTTCGATCTCATCTTGCCGGAGTTGCTTGAACCGGTTGCCTAGCTCACGCATGTGATGAAGTTGCTCAGTCCGTCGACGTTCGATCGTCGCGGGTAGGTTTCGCTCGAGGAGATCGGTCGCCGCGATAAACGCGTTTAGATCGGCTTTCTCCGGCTCTAAGGCCGCCAACCACGCGGGCGTTTGGCTGACCGTGCTGCGTGCAATGATGAACTTCGTAGCACGCCCGACGTCGGCTTGGAGGCCAGCGCGGCCAATCCCCAGCTTGCGGGCCACAGCCAGCACAGCCGTTGCATCGGGAAGCGACGCGGGCGGTTGGACGCATCCCGCTTGAGCCGCCGCCTCAGCAATGGCGAACGCGAATATATGGGCTTTGTAAGTGGCTCGATCATCGGCAACGGCCAGGTCGAGTGATGTGGAAACGTCGTCGAGTAGTTCTGCGGTAGACATGGGTTACCTTGTGTAAAAGTGAATGTGGCAGTAAGTGATCGATCAGATGCCGAATCGCAGACGGCGCATAAACTCTTGCGAGTTCGTTGGCTGGTTCAGGTGATGGTTGACGTCGGCGAGATATTCGTTTTTCGTTTTCTCTCGCGGTCCGCTCTCTTGCAGACGCGCGGTGACGAGGCCGCGGGTTGGCCGACGGAGGGACCCAAGCATCGCGGCCGATTGACGTTCACTCAGCCGTGGCCCGCGGAGGCTTTCACAAAACGATTTTGCGTCGCCGGGAAACGTTCGGGACTCAGCCCCGGCCAGCCTGTCCTCGCGGCTCGAATGAATATTCCACAGGTCGTCGAGCAGTTCCCCCCGCTGTTTCGCCGGCACACCAGGAGCCGTGACAACCAAGGCGAATGCCTTCGATACGTCCTCATTCGTGGCCGTGCTGCTCCTCGCGGCCAGCACCGTGGGGTGCTGCTTCAGAGCGTCGGTCGCTTGCATCGCCGCGTGGGGGTCGCCTTCGATAAGCCAGTTGCCGCCTTGGGCGAGGGGCAGTGTCTCACGGAGTTGTGTCGTGGCCATGTGTAAGTCCTTTCTAAGACAAGTGAAACGGAGTGTAAGTTGTGTAATTCTGCTGCCTAAGCGTTGTTAGCCAGGAACCGCTAAGCCAAATTGCATCTCTTGCGTATGGCTCGACATCATCGCCACGTCGGCCAGACCTGCGAGCGATATACAAAAGGCTATGCCGCGATCGCAATGCCCATCCAGGTCTCTGGGCGCCACAATCTTCAATGTCTTATTGCGAGTCGACTCGACCACGCCCAACATGCCGAGATCCTTCAGTAGCAAGTGGTCGGGAAAAAGGTCGATGCGCCGCTCGTAGAAATACCGTAAGAGCGTTCGCGCCATGATGTCTTGGCTCGTCGCATTCGTCGGCCAACGGCACATGTTCAGGCCTTCGCTACAGAGCTTCTGAGCGCTGCCCTCGAATTGCCACGAATCGAATGAGATCGCGTTCGGATTGAATCGCCCGGTGATCTCGCGAACGTAGTCCTCGACCGTGCTGATTAGCACTTCGCCGCCGAAGTCCTTTGGGGACCAGCCACGCACGTCCAGGAGCGATGCCCGCTGGGTCTCGAGATTCAGGCTAGTCGTGACGACCGCGGATGAGTCCCTGCGGAGCCCCACGTCAACGCCGCACACCACAACATGGTGCTTATTGCGGTCTCGACCCGGCGCCGGGCCCGGCAATGTGCAGGCCGCTTGGACGTCGGCGGCTCGCAGTAGGTCGGCCGTGTCGTCGGACCATTCATTCAAGTGCAGCCGACGGAACACCTTGTCCGGCAATAAGTCGCGCTGCTCTTCCAAGGCCGTGGCCGAGATCCACTTTGCCGGGCTGTCCCACCGCGAGAAATGCCAGTCGTCGCGGTCACGGGCTTTCTCACGAATGCTCCATTGCCACGACGTGCCGCGGCCGAGACCCGCGTTCGTGATGATGCTGACCAGCGTCGACTTGCGCTTGATGGCGCCCGAGAAGAGCGAATGGAACAACCGCTCGCCCGATTCGCCGTTCCAGTGAACAAGCTCATCGAGCAGAATCGCATGGGGAATCAACCCGTAGTTGCTGTCCGCGTCGCTCGATAAGACGTCCAGTGTGCCGCCCGTGCGGAGGCCAACGATTCGCTTCGTCTGGGTCTCGATCGCGGTCGCCAACCACGGGTTGCAGGCCACAAGCCGCCGGGCCGCCGCGATGATCAGGCCGGCTTGATCTCTGTCGCATGCCGCTGCCACCAGCGTGAGGGGCCGTTTGCTGAACGTCAGGGCATGGATCGCGGATAAGCTGGCGTCGCTCGATTTGGAGCTTCCACGGGGGCGTTCACTGTAGAACCGCGCGATTGGGTTCGGCGTCTCGGGTGGAACCCCCATCACGACCCGCCATGCGTCGTCGGCCGCGGCGAAGTCCGCCTCTTGGCGGTCGTCGTACACGTCGCCATAGGGGCGGGGGGAGTCGCCCGCGTCGATCAACAAGTTCATGCGGAACTCGCGCGGATCCATCGCCATGCGGCGGAGCAGTGCGGAATCGGGCTTGGTGCGGGAAAAGCTCATAACAATTTGTTTTTTTCGTTAACACATTCAGACGTACTCTTCCATGCCAAGGGCTCGCAGTCGGGCGACGTAATCGGCGTGCTCTTTGTCGAGGTGGGCTAGGTCATTGCTGGTCAGGACGTGTCCCTCGACCGCACGTGAGCGAATCAGCCCCTCGACCAACGCCTTGCCTCTATCTGTTAACCATAAGCGTTCGTCATTAGCGTGACCGACCAGACCTATGGTCACCAGTCGCCGCACCATTCGAGATAAGGCCGCACGCTTAGACGGGCTTAATGGCTCGGCACTCTCGCCACGTTCACGACGACGTGCCGCTCCATTGGTTCCGGGGATAGACCTGCGACCACGCTTCATGACCACATGACCAAACAATGCCCGACGCAAGTCGTCAACACATGAGTGGTGTGGAAGGCCGCATCTGTGCGTTGCGTAGATCGTCGCAAGTGCAGACTTTTGCTGCCGACTTAGCTTCAATCTGTTAACGTTTTCTGTCATGTTTCTATTTCGTTAACGGGCTTGTCGTCGCCTACGGCTTCGCTGGACGCGTTTTCGTCTGAGGGGTGTTCTGGGTCGCCTTCGTCGCCTTCGTCGCTGTGAGCGTCGTCGCTGGCTTCGCTGAGGGTTGCCCACACGTCGGCGTCTCGCCGCTTATCGAGTTCAAGGCCCTTTGCGCACTTGTCGCGGGCGTCGGTGGCCGCGCCGATCTCTTTCAACACGGCCAACCGATCGGCCAGTGTCAGGTCCGTCGCTTCCCGTAACCAGCGTGTGAGCAATTGGCACCGGCCCTCATGCCGGACCAGGGACTGGACCAGCATCGCATGGTAAAGCGATAGCTCGTCGTGCTTTGCCAATACCGCCTGCTCGACCTGCAATCTGAGCTTCCCGAGCAGTCTGTAGATGTATCCCGAGCCCTTCGGCGCCCGGCCCAACGCAAGAAATGCCCGCACACCGTGCCGCATTCGATTGCGATTCCCGGCGTAACCGGCGGTTTTGCGCGGCTTGGCGTCCGGCCCTCGCGGTGTTGTGGTTGTCGTGCTCATTCACCGGCCCCCACTGACGGATTGCGACCGTTGGAAGTCGCCCCATTGAGTCGACCTCGCGTGGCTACACTGTGGCTTTCGTTCAATGCAACCTCGTTGACTAAAGGGACTTGCGTCGGGCCACCGAACACACTGTTCTGTTGCTCGTTCCAGCCGCCCGTGAGCGACCCGGCCGCGAACGCCCGAAGTGCTCGCCACGGGATGCGCCGAGCCGATCTGCCTTCGCCGAATTTGCAGAAGGGAATCCGGCCAGCGTCCATTGCCCCGTAGACCCAGGACCGGCTTAGCGAAAGGAACGCAGCGGCTTGTGCGACAGTCGCCAGGCCATCGCTCATAAGTTCGTCTTGGTCAAGGGTCACGAGGTCACCTCTTTGAATGGCCAGTTCCGAGATCGATTGACGGAAGGCTCGCGGAGTCGTCATTCGTTGCCTTCAGTCTGCCCGGACAACTTTTCGTTTTCGATCAGGCTATCGCTGGTCGGACTAGATCTGGTCGGACCCGGACAACCCCTATAGGGTTGTTTGTCCGGGTACTTCGTTGTCTGCCCGGACTCCACCTTGTCCGGGTAACTTGTCCGCCCAAGTCCGACCAACTCTGACGACGCCAAAATAAAGCCGTCCTCGGCACGTTTGCCCTTCTTGATTTTGATCTGCTCTAACTCGCCTTCGTTGACCAGTTCGGCGACGGCGACACTGAATCGCCCTTTGCTGATACCGGCTCCATCGGCAGCTGTGTTCTTGGTTTCGCCGTTGGGAAATCTGGCGAACGCACGTAGGACAATCGACTTGTCGCTGGCCAACTGCTCTTCCTGCCGCGTGGCCTTCGCCTGCTCGGCGGCCGTCTTCTGCCCCTCGCGGGCTTCGTCGGGACGCATAACGGCGACGTTCCAGACTCTTCCCTCGAAATCCTCGCCAAGATGCCCCTCGTCGACATCCACGGCATAAAGGCCCGATTGACCGGCACTACCCCCAATGCTCAGCCATAGCTCGTGATGGCCGCTGTCGGGTGCGTACTGCGATCGCCTGCCCAAGCACATCCACTGCCGCAGATACTCAGCCGTGCCAGAGAAAGCCGAATCGCCCAACTCTGGCGGATCGTACCCACGGAGGCGGCTGGCCCCACGGCTCGTATGGTGAACCATAATCAGTGAGCAGCCGGTGTCCTTGCCCACCTGCGAGAGGTTTGCGAGCACGTCGCCCATTGCAAACATGTTGCTAGCATCCTTGGCGGCGCCGGCCAGCAGCAAGTACATCGGATCGAAAAAGCAGACTTCCAACGCATCGTCTTTGATGAACTTCCGCAGTCGCTCCAGGTCAATGCCCTTCGTCAGATTTGGGATCTCTGTGCTCCAAATCAGATTGTCTAATTCGGTGTACGGGTCAATGCCGCGGGCTGCACAGATTCGCTTTGCCAACAGGCTGAGTGAATGCGGGCCAGATTCGCCAGAGATACCGCCCACACGGCGAGCACTAGGGACCTCAAAATGTCCCATGAACGGCGTGCCGGTGGCGAGACTTATCTTTGCGTCGGCCGCGATGCTGGTTTTCAGAGCCTTGAACGTGCCGAGAATGCCGCCGGGCTGTTGCTCGACGAACACCTGTTTAATCAACCAGACTGGCTTGGGACTATTCTCCAACAGTTCCTTTGTCGTAATCCTCTCCAGGCAAACAATCTGCTGCTCGCGTTGAGCGTTCAGTGCCGCCTTCGCCTCAGCAATGGCCCTCGCAACGATCTCGCAGCCGCCTTCAAGTTGCAGTACATCACGAACGTCCGCCCCATCGGCGAGATTCGCGGGCCACTCGGCGATTCTTACACTGGCCGCAACTCCCACCAGGGCGGCCGCAGTGCTCTGCGCGCCTTTGGTCCCCGGTTCATCGTGGTCCGGCACGACGACACAGTTGACGCCAGTGAACAACGAGGCGAACTTCGCGTTCAGGTGAGCCGTGTTGAGTCCACAAGTCTTGTAGCCCGAGCAAAACAGTGCGGCGCTATCCTTCGGGCCCTCGACAAGGATCCAGGTCTCGCCCGGCTTCGGTAAAATCACCCCACCTTCGTTATGCGGAAAGAACAGGCCTGCTGGATGATCCTTCGCGAGCAAACCCTTGTCATTCGTGCCGAAGGTAAGCGTCGAACACTTCAGCCCGTCGGGCCCGTAGCAGGGCAGTTGCACACGATTGCCTGGCATCGCGACCGCGCCGTATGCGACCAGTCCCTCTGGCGGAACTTTCTTGGCCGCGGCGACAGTGGCGATGATTGATTCGCGAGGCGACGCGGCGGGTATCGGATTAGCGTTCGGCGACTCTCTCCACAGTCCGAGACCTTGCACAACCTCAAATGCCCGCTGCACGTTGCCGAGTATTTGTTCGGATAGCGAATACGGACTCCACCGCGAGCCGCACGAATAGCACTGTGACACTCCCGTGTCTTGGTGCAATCGAAACGCGTCCGACGACGTGCATTCCGGGGCCACGCAAGGGCCGACAAGGTCGTGCCCTTCGCGTCTCGTGATCGTCAGCCCCAGCGCTGACGCCAATCGGTCGCCAGGGTGATGGCCGTTTGTAGACTGGTAGGTGGTCGCGGCCATCGTCAATCCTTGACGCTAAACATAGGACCGATCGGATAGGGGCCGTGACCCGCGTGATGTTCGACAAGGGCGGCGTAGTGCTCGTCGACGAGTGAATCGACGTCGACCTCGTCGGGATGATCATCGTAGTATTGAGCACGCTCGGCCATGTACTCTCGCAGCCGGGCGTCTTCGATCTCTCGCCGAGCTCGACCTTCCGGCGTGCATGTGTCAAGCGATCGGTCGTACTTGGTCGGTTCCATAAACCCGTCGTCGAATTCTTTGGCCATTTGCTCACCCTTTCAATTGAGGAAGCTGTCGCCCACTTGGTCACGGACGTTTAGCACTTGAGCCACTTCGGCCCGCAGTTCACTGGTCAAGGTTTCGCGTTTCTTCCAGAGCCAGAGCAGGTAATCTCGCGGTACGTCGCGAACCCGGCTGCCCTTGTGTTTGCCCCACTCCATCTTCATCGCCCAGCCGTCCAACATTTCCGCACAGAACGGCGTGTGCCGACCGTCGGACAAATGACACCACACGCACCGCACTGGCCGCTGCCGTGGTCGGTTCAGAAACGCTCGTGCATCCGCGTCGATCTGTGAGAAGTAAAAATCCTCGTCGTCGCAAACCGCGACGGGCTCGGCATGTGATTTGGTCGCTGGCGTGTCGCCAAGTCGTGAGGCTCGAGTCGCGAGCATGTGTTGAATCGTGAAGTCGACGAGGGCCGTGCTCATATGCCCTCCGTTCGCTTCTCAGCGAAGGCAATGCGGATTGTGCTGCCCGGATTCCACCAACTGTTCGACGACAGCCACCAGTCGCAATCGAGCAGCGACGCCAATTCCTCGATGTCGCGAACGTTCTGTGCGGAGACCGAATAGGGCTCAGATACAAAGCACACGCGGTCGCCGAGCCTGGTCGATCCCCAGTGATCCAGCCATCCGGCTGGCCGAATGCAGTCATTCACCACACCCCAACCGCTGGCGTCGCGGTACCCTGGGACGTTCGGCCTCGGCAGCCGATGTAGGCATGCGAGACGGAGCCAATCGGGCACGTGATGAAGCCGGACTTCGGTCGGCTGCATTACCTCGCGTCGCAGGTGAATTTGCTCTGTCAGAGTTGCGGTCATACCGGGGAGGCCTCCGCATGCCGGCGAGTCGACCGTTCCGCTGTCCGCTTCAATGACTCTTGGATCTCGGCAAGTTGGCCGTCAGTCCAAACCCGAGCCGATCCAACGCGACTGGCCGGCGCGGGGCCAAACCGTTCAATCGCATAATCGAGCACGTGCGTCGGCTGGTTGAAATGCCGTCGAAGGTCGCCGATGGTGTAGACGGTGCTCATTGAAAAATCCTCTCGGTTGGAATCGCTTTCACGATTTCAATTCAAGAGGATTCTTCTCCGCACCGCCAGAACACGCGGCGCAATAGATGCGCAAAGGCTAAGCCCTTGCGCGACAAATGCGCAGAGGCTTAGCCTTTGCGCTGCTGGAAAAGCGGTCGGATGATTCCTTCGACTCGCCTTTGCTTTGGAACCTTCACCTTGAGACCAAGTCTCGCGTATTCGCTTGTCGCCTCTCGCATTGCGAATCTCGCGCACTCATTGAGACGGACGTCTGTGTTGGCGTCGAGCTTTTGGCCTGCGAAATCGAGTAGCTTTCGCGTGACCTCGGCCGCCTTGTTTTTTGTTGTCTCGGCGCCTTTCTTCCGGCCCTTGTCCAACTTTGCTCCGAGCTTCAATGTATTCGACAAACTGCCAACCGCGTACATTCCGAGCATCGCCGTGTCCGTCGCGCCTGCTGCGATCGCGCATTCCGTTGCTCGCAGCCAGTCGAAGAGTTTGCGTTCTTTCCAGCCAAAATGCTTGGTTTTCCGCCGTTTCATCCAACTGGGCGAATCACCGTTGACGACGGCATTTGGGGCGGAATCGCGAAAGTCTTTGGAGACTGCGGCGAGCAGCGTGCCCGCCGATTGCTTACCTCTACCCAAGTAGGCTTGCTCGATCTCCAATTGCCACCACGGCATTGGCGGCTTTTGTACTGGTACGGGCTTCCGTTTCGCCGGCGCGCGTTTGGCTTTAGCCATGATCTCACCCTCCGTGTGCCAGGCGGCCGGGCGCCACGTGCCAGGGTGAGTGAGCACGTCAGCGCCGGCCTACGTGGGAGCAACCCCACAACCCGGCTCTTTCAAGTTAGTAATTGGCCGCAGGCGGTCAAGCGTCGCCTGCCGTCAGGTGGTCTGTATCGTCTGAATCCGCGTCTCGCTGCATTTGCTGAACCTGCAAATACAGTTCAAGGATCTGCCACGCCAGTCGCCGCGCTTGCCCAATGCTCATGCTGAGGACCTCCTTGCCACGCCCCTTTACTTCCTCGACGTCGGCGAGGAAGTCAGCCGGTAGATCCTTCGGAAACATCGGCGCCAGATCTGAGCACGCGGTGAATAGCCGCGATCGAAACGATCCGTTGCCAGTAAGCAACGTCGACGCCGCCTCTAGCAGACATTTGTGAGCGTACGCAAGCGACAACGGTCACACTCCAAGCGGGCCGTTGCCCTGGAATAGAACATGCACATTCTGGCCCGTTCCGTCGCTTACCTCGTTGGCTACGATGTCACCAGCGCGACCGTCGCTTAATTCGATCCGGTATGCCCCAGGCTCAAAGAACCTCGCGCCGGCCGACAATTCAAAGTCCCCGTGCCATTGGCGGAGACGCCCGCTTTGTGTGGTGACAATGCGGAATTCCACGTTCTCGAAAAGGACGGCGTCGCCGCCCAGAATGCGCCCGCATACAATTTCCATATTGTCCCTTTGGAAGCCAGCCAAAACTCAGCCAAAAAAAAACACAATTGACAGCCAGCGTGTAGCCAAATGGGTCATATTCATTGGAATCGTCGGACAACCTTGGACTAAAGCATACAGGCACTGGACGCTTTCGGAAACCTTGGACGCCCATCCCAGTATCGTCCAGATAGGTCGTCCAAACGATCGTGGCGCCCTCGTACACATGATCTTCCAGCCGCACGTCGAAGCCGTACTTTCGATATTCGAGACGCTCGAAGGAATATACGTGCGGATTGGTTGTCAACGTGGCAAAGCGGCCGCCGGGCTTGAGTCGCCTCGCCAATCCACGGCACATGACAGCGAGCTCGTCGCGGTCGTGCGCGTACACGAGCAGCCAGGCGGCGACCGCGAGATCAAAGTCCTGTTGTGGTCCCGCCGCCCGGGCGTCCTCCTCGAGGTATTCGATTCCCAGAGGCGACTGCGCTTCCTGGGCTTGAGCCAATGCCACCATTTCGCGAGAAATGTCGACTCCGACCACGGTCGCCGCGCCGCGCTGCTTGAGCTTACGCGTGAAGAAACCTTCGCCGCAGGCGATGTCGATGACTTTCTTGCCCGCCAGGTTGCCGACGAGCTTGAGCAGCGAATACTCCTCGACCGCCGAGCGCCAGGGCTGTTGTTTGGCCTTTCGGTACTGCGCGGCGATGTGGTTGTAGTCGGTCGTCACGGCGGTCTGCACCCTTGGTATGAGCCTGGATGGAAAAAGGACTTATTGCGCACGAGATACGCAATGGAGAGGATTTCAAGCGACGCCGCACTACGAATCCAAGCCCCTGCGCGGTGTGGCCCAGTCAGGTACCGTCCGGCGGCCGGTACCTACTCTTCGTCGAAGCGGATTTCCAGGACCTGGAATTTCATCATTCCCGCGGGCACCTGGATTTCGACTTTTTCTCCCACCTTGCGGCCCAGCAGCCCTTGCCCCAGCGGGCTGGTGATCTGGATCTTGCCGTTGTCGTAGTCCTCGTCGCCGGCGCCCACCAGCGTGAAGGTCTCCTTATCGCCAAAATCGAGATCCTTGACGACCACGGTCACGCCAAAAACCACTTCGTCCTTGGGCAAGGTGGAGCGGTCGACGATGCTGGCCCGCGCCAGCTTGTCGCGCAGCAGGTTAATCTTGGCCTGCAGCATGGCCTGGGCTTCGCGCTGGCCGTGGTATTCGGCGTTCTCGCTCAGATCGCCCTCACTGCGAGCCAGCGCGATGCGCTGCGCGATCTTGGGCATCTCGACGTCTTCCATGTTGGCCAGCTCGGCCTTGATCTTGTCGTAGCCCTTTCGGCTCATCGGTACGACGTCGGACATATTGGTCTCCCCAATCAATCGGCCGCGTTCGTGCAGCGTATTTGCGTGGCGTGCGAAAAAAATGCGGCCCCCGGGAGTCGGAGGCCGCGATCGGCAGCGGTTTATTGTGCGCCTAGGGCGCGAGCATGTAAAGTGCAGGAACAGCGTAAGGCGATCAACCACGGGCTATCGCGCAACCGTGGGCTATCGCGCTTGCCCGGGCGAACGATCCTCGGGCAGGTACAGCAATCGACCGCAAGAGCCCTGGCAAAAGACGATTCGGCCCATCAGCAAGTCGTTGTGCATATTCTGCGTGATTTGCTGGCAACAGCCCGTGCATGTGCCACTTTCGACTTGGGCCATGGCGTCCGAGCCTTTGCCGCGGACGACACGAAAATAAGCCGCGCGAAAGTCCTCGGGCAGGATCGACTCAGCCTCCTTTAAGTCGCCCTCGAGCCGTTTGGCATCGGTGGCCAGCGAATCGTGCTGTTGGGCGACCGACTCGCGGGCTTTGACCAGCTCCTCGCGGGCCTTGGCCACGTTCTGATCGGCGACGACGACGGCCGCGGCCAGCTCGTCGATCTTCTCCATCGCTTCCAGGATTTCGTCGGCGAACACGCTGTTGGCCATCGTGTCGGCGGCGATCTGGTCCTTCAGCGCCTGAAACTCGCGGTTGCTGTTGGCTTGGTTCAGCTTAGTCTTCAGATCGGCGATTTTGGTTTCGCCCGATTTGAGCAGAAGCTGCTTTTGGTCGCTGCCGGCCCGAGCGGTCCGGGCGTCGGCCTTGGCCTGGAGCAATTCGGCTTCGAGGCGAACGACGTTGGATTCGCGGGCCTTGATCTGCTTCGGGCCGCGCTCCAGTCGCTCGCGCACGTCGCCCAACTGTTGGTGCAATCGGTGCAAATCGCGGAGCACGTTGGTGGTGGCAGGCATAGGATCCGTCGCTAGAGAGCGGGCTGCATCACGAGCAATTCGTTGTTCCTTACCATCATACCACTAGTGCGGCCATAAAAAAACCGCCGGCCTTGCGACCGGCGGTTTTAACCGCACTTTTTTGCTATGCGCATTCTTGGAAATGCCGGCTAACTGGCGATTCCTTCCAAGAATCCTTCGAGCTGTTTGCTGCGGACGGGATGTTGCAGCTTGCGGACGGCCTTGGCTTCGATCTGCCGCACGCGTTCGCGGGTCACCTTGAAGATGCGGCCCACCTCTTCCAGGGTATACGTGTACCCATCTCCCAGGCCGTAACGCAGGCGGATGATCTCCCGCTCGCGGTAGGTAAGCGTCTTGAGCAGTTTCTCGATCTTATCGCGCAACATGCTCTGGGCCGCCGTGGAAAGGGGGCTGAGCGTGCTACCGTCTTCGATAAACTCGCCAAACGAGCTGTCTTCGCTTTCGCCTACCGGCCGGTCGAGGCTAATCGGCTGCCGCCCGATGTTCAGCACCCGCCGCGTCTCTTCGAGGCTGATTTCAGCCGCATTGGCGGTTTCCTCGGTCGTCGGCTCGCGGCCCAATTCCTGCACCAGCTTCTTGGCCACGTTCCTCAATCGGGAAAGCACGTCGATCATGTGGACCGGGATGCGAATCGTGCGGGCCTGGTCCGCGATGGCGCGGGTGATGGCCTGCCGAATCCACCACGTGGCATAGGTCGAGAACTTGTACCCGCGGCGGTACTCGTACTTGTCTACGGCCCGCATCAATCCCGTGTTGCCTTCCTGGATCAGATCCAGGAAGCTCAAACCGCGGTTGCGGTACTTCTTGGCGATCGAGACGACGAGCCGCAGGTTGCCGCCCGAGAGTTCACGCTTGGCCCGTTCGTAATCCTGGAACTGGATCCGCATCACCTCGCAGCGCTTGTGGAGGCTGTTGGGGCTTTCGAGCGTGAGCAACATCAGGTCGCGCAGCTCTTTGCGGAGATTGGCTCGCTCGTCCTTGGCCGAGGGCACCCCGTCGCGGGCGGCGATCTTTACTTGCAGGTCGGCCATCCGCCGGGCCATTTCTTCCAGTTGCCGCAACAGCGGCTGCACGCGCCGTGTCCGCAGGCTCAGCTCCTCGACGAGCGTCAGCGCTTTATGACGACGTGAAAGAAATCGCTCGCGAGCGGCAATTCGTTCTTCACGCGGAACTTTGCGGCTGATTACCTGCCGGAAATCGCGACGATTCTTTTGCAGCAAGTGGCGCAGCGTCCGCAGGTTGTGCGGCATGCGGGCCATGATCTGCTCTTTGGTCAAGCGTTCGGTGAGCGAGACCTTGATCGTGCGGTCGAACGGCAACGTTCCGGCGTGAACGCTGGCCAACGTATCGATCGTCGCTTGCATTGCGTAATCGCAGCCGAGCACCGTGCGTCGGAATCGTTTGCGGGTCACTTCAATCTTCTTGGCCAAAGAGATCTCCTGCTCGCGGGTTAAGAGCGGGATCTCGGCCATCTGCGTGAGATACATGCGGACGGGGTCTTCGTTCCAACGACCCGTATCCGCAACGTTGGCGAGCCGCGGCATGGGCACGCGACGCGCTTCCTTAAACGCTGGCTCGCCCAACACTTCGTCGGCCTCGCCTTGTAGGCCATTCATATCGGCCAGTTCGGGTTCTGGCGGCTCATTCAACAAGGGAATCCCCAGATCATCCAAGGCGATGAGCAGGTTATCCAACTTGTCGGGATTGACGGCCTCATCCGGCAGATACTCGTTGACCTGGTCGTACGTCAAATAGCGTTGCGACTTGCCTAACGCGACGAGTTCCACCAGATCGATGTCGGTGTTATCCACTACGACCTCCCGCGCGATTGCGCGCTTGCGACACACAATTATGGTCTGGGTTGGCAGGGCGAATCAAGAGTCGCCGCGACAATGTTCGACCACGCAACAAGACATCCTTATCCATCCGTGGATCGGGAAATGCCTTGCCGACTTCGTACACTCTGAATGCTCTGCTCAAGGGCTTCGAGCCCCTGCCGCTCGTCCATCTGGCCCTGCACCACGGCAGAGCGCAGATGGCGCAGCTCCTTGTCTTCTCGCCGGAAGCGGAATTCGTTCAGTACGGCGTCCAGCCGGGCCGTTTCACCGCTTTTTTTCGCTCGCCCCTTGTCCTCCAAGTCGACCAGCAGATTTTTCCATTCCGGCTCGTCGAATTCCAAGATCAACTGGTCAAAACCGGGCTCAACCCCGGCCTCGGACAAGGAATAGCAGGCGGAAAGTATCCGCTGGCAAGCGGGCGATACGGCCTCTTGTGGCGAAAGTTCGTGCCGCACGCGCGTGACCACGCCGGGAGTTTGGATGACGATCTCCAGCAATTCGCGTTCCAACGCAACCAGCTCGGGGCGATCCTGCGGCGGCGGTTGAGCGTCGACCCGCGAGGCGGAAGCCGCGGCAGTCGCCCGCGAAGGCCGCCGCAAGGCCGTCAGGCGAGATCGCAAGCGCTCTTCGGCCACGTCAAACCGGGAGGCCAACCGTTGTAGCACCAAGGCTTCCTTAAGTCGTGCTTCACTGCTGGTGCCGTCGCGAAGCCGCGGAGCCTTGGCCAGCGTCGAAAGCACGTCCTCCAGGGCCCGATTCGTCGCATGCGTATCGCTGGTGGCCGTAAGTCCCGCCGTTGCCACGCGAAACTTGTGCTCCAGTGCGTCGACCGCCTGGTCCAGTAGGCCCTGAAACGCTTCTGCGCCACGAGTGAGCAGGAAATCGCACGGATCGAGCTCGTCGGGCAATGTCAGGATGCGCAGATCGACTTGTTCGGCGATGAATAACTCCAGCAATTGGTCGGTGCGACGTCGGCCTGCCTCGTCGCCATCCAGCACCAGCACGATCCGATCGGCGTAGCGCCGTAGAAGCTGCAAGTGACGGTCGCCCAAGGCAGTGCCACAAACGGCTACCGCGTGCGCGAATCCGCACTGCTGAGCGATCAGGCAGTCGGTGTAGCCTTCCATTACCAGGGCGGTGCGGAATGTGGGGCGGCTGATGGCGTCTTTGGCCGCGTCCAGGCCGTACAGCAAGTTGCTCTTGGAATACAGCGGCGTCTCGGGCGAGTTGATATACTTGGCCGCGTTTTCACTTCCAGGACCCGGCAGCACCCGGCCGCCAAAGGCGACGGGCCGGCCTTGAGCATCGCGAATCGAAAACAGCACCCGGCCCTTGAATCGATCGTAGTGCCCTGGACCATTGGGTTTCGGCGCCACGAGCCCGACCTTCTCGAGGACCTTCGGCGTGTAGGGCGTGTTTCGGGCTCGTTCAAGGACCCATCCCCACTCGTTGGGGGAGAAGCCCAGCTTGTAGCGCTGCACGCTATCCGTCGTGACGCCCCGTTCTTCCAGGTATCGGCGGGCCGGCTCCGCGCCGGGGGACATCACCAGGCAGCGATGAAACTGCTCCTCGGCCCATTTCATGGCGTCGTACAGCAGCCGCTTCTCGTCTCCGCCAGGGCCGGCGCGATCGCCGCCGCTGGGGCCGACAAGCTTGACGCCCGCCTTCTCGGCCAGCATGGCCAGGGCTTCGGGAAACGTGATGTTTTCTATCTTCATCACGAAGCTAAAGACATCGCCGCCAACGTCGCAGACCCAGCACTTGTACGATTGCCGCTCTGGATTGACTTGCAAGCTCGGCCGCTTGTCGTCGTGCCACGGACAGATGGCCTTGTACGCACGGCCCTCGCGACGAAGTTGCAAATAGCCGCCGACCAGATCGACGATGTCGATCGCTCGTTTGACCTGCTCCTTGGTGTCGTAAGACGATCCGGCAGACACCGGCGACTCCTAAAAGCGTCGAAGAGAGGTCTCTCTCATGTTCCGTCCGACAACGTGCATGCGCTGCCGTGCCCCCAGCGTTTCCGGAACACTGCGTTTCCGGAACACTGCGTTTCCTGTACACGGTGTTTCAGGCACACTGCGTTTCTCAGCGTACCGTATTCCTCGGTGCGCTGCGTCACTCATCTTGTCGTATCGCTCGCCAGCCTGAACAGCCTTTCGAGTGCGAGCTTACGACAAGCGCGGGGGGATTATAGTCCTGCAAAAAAAGTGGGTCAAGCACAGGCCGTAGCAGGCCAAATCGACCTCGATTCAGCCCAAGGCAAGGCCAATAATAAGGGCTTGCGTCCCGTCGCGCGGGCGTGCTGGCACGCCTTGTTCGGCCGTGTTCTCTCGGCAATTACTGCCGCGGCAAGTCGGGCGGACGCTCGGCTACGGTCACTTGCAACTCCATTTCCGCTCCGTTTCGCCAAATTCGCACTTTCACCGTCGAGCCAATCTTTGTGCGACCGATGGCAAATACCAACTCCGTCGGATCGGCAATGGGTTTTCCGTCCCATTGAACGATGACGTCCCCCTTTTCGATCCCCGCCTGCTGAGCGGGAGACCCTCGCAGGATCGTCTTAATCTGCGCTCCGCGAGCATCCTTCAGCCCCAGCTCCTTAGCCAGTTCCGGCGTCACTTCGGCAGGCGCGACTCCCAACCAGCCTCGGGAAACGCTGCCGTCCTTCACCAGCCGCTCGTACACGTCGCGGGCGATTTCGCTGGGGATCGCAAAGCTGATTCCCTGGAACGAGCGGCCGACAATCGCCGTGGTAATGCCCACCATCTCCCCCTTCACGTTCACCAGCGGCCCGCCGCTATTGCCGGGGTTCACGGCGGCGTCGGTTTGCAGAAAATCTTGGTAAACATTCTCTTGGGCCAGGCGGCGCCGCTGCTTGGCGCTGACAATTCCCGAGGTCACGCTGCCGTCGAGTCCATACGGATTACCGACGGCCAGCACCCAGTCGCCGGTCTCGAGCGCCTCGCTGTCTCCCCAAGTCGCGGGAATAAGGCCTTTGGCATCGATCTTCAGCACGGCGAGATCGGTCAAGGGATCGGCGCCGACGATGGAAATCTTGTCGATCATGCGACCGTCGGCCAGCTTGACGGACAGCCCCGTCGAATTCTGGATAACGTGGAAATTGGTGATGATGTAGCCGCGGGCATCGACGATCACGCCCGAGCCTTGTCCCGTAACTCGCTGTGAATCGCCGCGCGGTCCGAACCAGGGGAGCTCGTCGGAGACCCGCATGTCGCGGCCGCCGGCACGCTGTGCCGCGTCGATATGCACCACGCTGGGCTCGATGCGCTGAGCCACCATCCGGAAAACTTTGGACGTGTCGGCGAGGCTCACCAGCTCGGTCGTCTTCGCCAAATGGTCCAATTCCTCGGTCGCTACGTCGACTTGAGCCCGCAGTCGCCCGTACGTCAGGGCGTACTGAACGCGCTCCGCTACGTACGGAGTGACGAAGAGAATCGACAGCATCAACAAGATCCACAACAGCCGCGAACCGCCAAGCAGCGGGGACGCGGGACGGGCCGGCGGCTGCCCAGGCAATGCGTCCTGCATGGCTCGACGGACATCGGCTGTGAGTAGTTCGTCTTCCACGTCACGCATTATAGGCAGGCCGACGAGCAGAAGACAGCACCGCTTTGGACGGCGTCCTGTGCCAATTTGCTGGAACCGATGTCGGGCAATTGATATAAGATAGGGCAGGGCCCCCGTCGTTAGCTGGTCGCATTCGATGGCGAAACCGAGCCCCTCGATGAGTCCTTACTCGCGGCCGCGGTTCTTTCCGTCGCCTGAGTCGACCGGCGAAGACGGCTTGGTGGGCATCGGGGGCGAGCTTTCCTCCGAATGGCTTCTGGACGCCTATCGGCACGGCATTTTTCCTTGGCCGCTGGCCGGCGGATTGCTGGCCTGGTGGTCGCCCGACCCGCGGGCAATCATCGAGTTGGATGGCCTCCACGTTTCGCAGCGGCTGGCGAGAACGTGTCGCAGCGGACGATACGAGGTGACGACGGATCGCGATTTTCGCGGCGTCATCGATGGTTGCGCGACCGCCCAGCAGCGCCGTCACGGAACCTGGATCACACCCGAGCTACGTGATGCCTACTGCAAGCTGCACAGCATGGGAGTGGCGCACTGCGTCGAGGCCTGGCACGACGACCGCCTGGCCGGTGGAGTCTACGGCATTGCGCTGGGTGGGCTATTCGCCGCCGAATCGATGTTTTACTACCAGCGAGATGCGTCCAAAGTAGCTCTGGTCGCGCTAGTCGAGCATCTGCGGACGGCCGGTTACACGCTTCTCGACATTCAGCAGTTGACGCCACACACCGAACGCATGGGCGCCCGTGAGATCTCGCGGGACGAGTTCCTGACGCGACTGCATGCAGCCCTGGAACGAAAGGTCGCTCCGTGGTCCGACCGTCCCAGGGACGGCGGTCAACGCGTCACAAGTTGAGGCCGCGATGCCCGCCATCCCTGCGCTTGTTTCGATTACAGCGTCGTTTCTTTGGTTTCACCCCTCCACCCCTCACGCCTCACCAATCACTCCCCAATCAACGGCCTCAACACGTTGCGCGAGATGCGGAGCGATTTCTTGCGGGCTTCGAGGGTGTCCCGGAATGCGTCGTCCTCGACTTCCACGCACACGGCGCCGTGGTAGTCGACGTCGGTCAGTGCCGACACCCAACGTGGCCAATTCACGTCGCCCAGCCCCGGTATCTTGGGCGTGCTCCAGCCCAGCCCCAAAATACCGCAGGCGTCGAGCTTCTTGTGCTCGACGCGCATGTCCTTGGCGTGCGTGTGGAATAGCTTGTGGCGGAACTCGTAGATCGGCTCGACATAGTCCATCATCTGCCAGACCATGTGCGAGGGATCGTAGTTCAGCCCAAAATGGTCTGATGGAATTGTCTCGAACATCCGCCGCCAGATGGCCGGCGAATAGGCCAGGTTCTTGCCCGAGGGCCATTCGTCCATCGAGAACAGCATCGGACAGTTTTCGATGCCGATCCATATTCCCTGGTCTTCGGCAAGGCGGATCAAATCGGGCCAAACCTGACGAAACCGTGCGAAGTTGTGTTCGACGGGTTGCTTCGGATCCGCCCCGATAAAAGTATTGACGTTCTTCAACCCCAACAACGGAGCTGCGGCGATCACCCGCTGTAGTTGCTGAATGGCGACCTGGGATTCTTCCAGGTTGGAGGACAGAATGTTGGGGTAGTAGCCCAATGCCGACATCTTCACGCCGTGCTTCTCGCACAGGGCATTTGCGTCATCGGCCTTGGACTGTGAGAAGTCGGCCACGTCGACGTGCGTCACGCCGGCGAACTTCCGCTCGGCCTTGCCCATTGGCCAGCACATCACCTCGACACAGTCATAATCCTCCTCGGCCGCAAACCGCAGCACTTCGTCCAGCGCCAGGTCGGGAAAAATGGCAGATACGAATCCAAGCTGCATGGGCAGGGCTCCTTTTTCGATTGGACGAGTAACGCACTGCATCATATCGAGGGAGAAAAGCGCATACCACGGCTGGAAATCCGTAGGATTTTTTTTCTTGGCAAGCGTGAGTATCGTGGGCCGAGCGTCTATACTGGTGGCCGATCGTACCGACCGTCGGCCGCCGCGTCGCGGCTGATCGGAAGGCTGACGCTGATTGATCGCAGCAAGCAAAACGCCCAACATTCATTCGACCATGTAGAAGGAGATCCTCGTCATGACGCCTGCCCGTATCGCCCGCCCTATGGCAGCGTTGTTTGCCGCATTGGCCATTTTCGCCGCAACAGCGCTCGACCCAACCGCGGTTCAAGCCGAGATTAAGGCCGGCGCGCTATTCTCCGACAACGCGGTCCTGCAGCAGGGTATGAAGGTTCCTGTCTGGGGAACCGCCAATGATGGCGAGAAAGTGACCGTCAAACTGCAAGGACAGGAAAAGTCCGCCACTGCCAAAGACGGCAAATGGCGAGTTGACCTCGATGCCCTCAAGGCCGGCGGCCCATTTGAGATGACCATCGCGGGCGAGAAGGACACAGTCACGCTCAAGAACATTCTCGTAGGCGAAGTCTGGATCGCCAGCGGTCAATCGAACATGCAGTGGCCGGTCAATCAAAGTGCCGACCCCAAGGAAAACATCGCCGGCGCCGCAAATCCTCAGATTCGCTTGTTCACGGTGCCGCGACAGGCCACGCCCGAACCGCAGTCCGATGTCAAAGGCGCTTGGAGCGAATGCGATCCCAAGACCGTGCCCGACTTTTCCGCGGTGGCCTATTTCTTTGGTCGCGACTTGCAGAAGCAGCTCAAGGTTCCCGTCGGTTTGATCAGCACGAATTACGGCGGCACGCCGGCCGAGGCCTGGACGAGCCAGAAAACGATGCAAGCCACCGCGGCGCTGAAGGATCTTGCCAAGAATCCGCCCACGAAGAGCCCCAACAGCCCCAGCGGACTATACAACGCCATGATTCATCCGCTGCTGCCGTATGCCATTCGCGGAGCGATCTGGTACCAGGGCGAATCGAACGCCGGCAGGGCGTATGAATATCGCACGCTCTTTCCGGCGATGATCAGCGATTGGCGCGCCGCCTGGGGTCAGGGAGATTTTCCCTTCCTGTTGGTGCAGTTGGCGCCGTTCACGGCCATCGTGCGCGATCCAGTCGAGAGCGATTGGGCCGAACTGCGCGAGGCCCAATTGCTGGCCACGCAAGTGTTACCCAATGTGGCCATGGCCGTGATTACGGATCTGGGTGAAGAAAAAGATATCCATCCGAAGAAGAAAGCCCCGGTTGGGGCGCGGCTGGCGTTGGCCGCGCGTGCGGTCGCTTATGGCGAGCCGGTCGAGTTCGCCGGACCCGCGTATTACCAGCAGAAGATCGACGGCGACCACATCGTGCTCGAGTTCAAGCACCTCGGCGGTGGTCTTGTGGCGAAGGACGGCCCGCTCACCGGCTTCACCGTCGCCGGCGCCGACCGGAAGTTCGTCCATGCGCAGGCCGAAATTAAGGGGGACACGATCGTTGTCTCCAGTCCCGATGTGAAGTCGCCCGTTGCCGTCCGCTTCGGTTGGTGGAACTATCCCGTCGTCAATCTATGGAACAAAGCGGGCCTGCCGGCATCGCCGTTCCGCACCGACGACTTTCCGCTAACGACCGCGCCGAAGAAGTAACGCTGAATCGCGCGACGTCATGGGTGGCACGCAAGGGCCCGTACCTACGGGCAGCCTTGTCTATTGCGCCTTCACGCCCGGATAGTCGCGCCACAGCCAGCGCAGGCTTTCGGGCAGGATCGCGCCGCCGTGCTTGCCGTTGTGGGCGCCGTCGCCGTACTCGAAGCGGTAATCGTACTTGGCGAACTTCAGCGCCGCGGCCATCTCCTGGTTCGCTAGCGGCCAGTTGCCGTGTGCATTGTCCAAATCGCCCGAGCCATCTTGCAGGAACGCTCGGATCGGTTTCGGATCGGTCTTGCGAATCAGTGACGGGTAAACGTGTCCGCCGCGGATGTTCGTGAAGCTTCCCACGTGGCTGAGCACTTTGCTGAACGCATCCGGCCGTTGCCAGGCCGCGGTGAACGCGCAGATGCCGCCCGAGCTGATCCCACAGATCGCGCGGCCCGCCGCGTTGTCGACCAGCTTGTAGCTCTTGCCGACTTCGGGCAGGATCTCGTCCAAAAGAAATCGCACGTACTGGTCGCTCAGCGTATCGTACTCGAAGCTGCGATTGGGTTCTGGTTTGCCATCCTTGTCCTTCGACGGCAGCACTCCGGGGTTGATGAAGATACCGATCGTCACGGGCATCTGCCCCTTATCGATTAAGTTGTCGAAGACAATGGGAACGCGAAATTGCCCCATCTCGTTCATATAATTTCCCCCATCCTGAAACACCATCGCACACGCCGGGCTGTCGGGCTTGTATTGCGCGGGCACATAGACCCAATAATCTCGCTCGGCGCCGGGAAAGACGTGGCTGGTCCAATGATGCTGCGTGACCGTGCCGCGAGGTACGCCCTCGTGCCGCTGCGAGTCGGGCCCAAGCTGGTAGTCGTCGGCGCCGACAGCGCTCGTGATAGGCAAACCCAGTGCGAGCATAACCAGAAACAAGCATGACCGACGGAGCATGGTGGGGTCTCCAGAAAGGCGGGGCGTGTGCGTGGTATGATGGGCCAATCCGCGGCGCAGCGCGGCGGACCGCGTCAAAGCTACTCGGCCGCGCGGCGCGAAGCAAGCACGCTGAGAGTCGAGGCACACAAAAGGGGTCGGGAGTCGATGTCGGAAACCCGCTGATACCCGGGCAAACCGCGTTGGCGACATCGACTCCCGACCCCCTCGTATGACCACAAACACATCAACCCGATTGCGTTGGTTGGCGATTGCCGGGCTCGTGGCCGCGGTCGCCGCCAGTTTTTATTACTTGCCGCAAACGCGCAAGCAGGTCGAAGGATTTCTCAATCGTGTCGATGAATTGGGCGCGTGGGGTCCGGTGCTCCTCGCAGGCATCTACATTCCGGCCAGCGTGCTCATGGTTCCCGGTTCGCTGCTCACGTTGGGGGCCGGCTACGCGTTTGGATTGGTGCGCGGTCTGTTGGCCGTCTCGGCCGGCAGCACGCTGGGCGCCTGCGCGGCGTTTCTCATCAGCCGCTACCTGGCTCGCGAGTGGGTCGAGCGAAAGATCGCCGACAACTCGAAATTCCGCGCCGTCGATCGCGCCGTGGGCCGGCAGGGCTTCAAGATCGTGCTGCTCACGCGGCTCTCGCCCGTCTTTCCTTTCAATGTCCTCAATTACGCTTACGGGCTGACGAGCGTTTCGTTCCCGCAGTATGTGCTGGCCACTTGGCTGGGAATGCTGCCCGGCACGGTGATGTACGTCTATTTCGGCTCGGCCGCCAAGAACCTGGCCGACGTCGCCACGGGAAACGCGGCCGCACGCCCGGCGTCGCAGGTCTTTTTCTACGTGGGACTGGTCCTGGCTGTTGTGGTCAGCGTCATCGTGGCCCGCATCGCTCGGGTAGCACTGACCGAGGCCGTTGAGGATGGCGAGCATTCGGACAACATGCCCTGACAAACGAATTGGCCCCGCACGCCGCCTCCTCATAGCTGGCAAGCGCCCAGTTCTTAGGTTATTGTCAGAAGCAATCCTCCGGGCGGTTACCGTGCCGCTTGAAAGCGCATACCTCGTCATCACACCTTGAAGCAGCGGCACTACGGATGAAACCATCGCACCGCCTCCGCCCGATCGCACGTACCTCCATTCTTTCCGCCTGCCTCGTGTATTCGGCAAGCGCTTTCGCCGCGGGGCCTCGCACCGCTCCGCCGCCGGGCCTGCGTGAGAACACGCCCACCGCGCACGCCTTGGTCGGGGGGCGGATCGTCGTCTCTCCAGAGCAGACGATTGAAAAGGGAACGCTGATCGTGCGCGACGGAGTGATCGTGGCCGTCGGCGCCGAAGTCGCCACGCCCGCCGACGTCCGCATCTGGGACGTGCGCGGCAAGACGCTCTATCCGGGCTTCATTGATGCCTATAGTGAGTTGTCTGCCGCAGCCGCGGCCACTACCTCGGGCGACACCGGCGGGGCCGGCTATTGGAACGCCAACATCACGCCGCAATTCCGCGCCGATCGCCACTATGCCGCGGATGCCGAAGCCAACAAGAAGCTCCGCGGCCAGGGCATCACCGCGCGGCTCGTCGCGCCGGCTACGGGCATCATCAAGGGCACGAGCGCCTTGGTTACCACGGCGGACGACGGCGGCGAGCAGGCGATTCTCAGGGACCAGGTCGCGCAGCACATGAAGCTCACCGTCTCGCGCGGACCAGGTCGCGCAGGCGGCTATCCCAATTCGCCCATGGGTGCATTGACACTCGCACGGCAAGCGCTGTTCGACGCGGGCTGGTACGGACAGGCTTGGGATGCCTTCACGCAGAATCCGGGTCTCGAACGACCCGAGCGCAGCGATGCATTGGCCGCGCTACGCGGTTATTTGGGTGGCAAATCCCCCGTGATCATCGACGCCAGCGACGAGCTGTACTTCTTTCGCGCCGACAGAATCGCCAACGAGTTTGGCCTGCAAGCGATCGTGCGCGGGTCGGGAGACGAGTATCGCCGCCTGCAGGCGGTTGCCGCAACGCACCGCGCAGTAATCGTGCCCCTGAATTTCCCGCGGCCGCCCAAAGTATCTCCGCCCGAAGCCGCGATGAATGTGACGCTCGAACGGCTCATGCACTGGGATCTCGCGCCGGATAACCCGGCCCGTCTAAGCGAAGCCGGCGTGAAGATCGCCTTCACCACTTATGGCCTGCGCGACAGCGGCGCGTTCCTGGCCGCCATTCGCAAGGCCGTCAAACGCGGTCTGAAGCCCGACGCCGCACTCCGGGCCCTCACCGTCGCGCCGGCCGAATGGTTCGGCGTAAGCCAACGCCTGGGCACGCTGGCCGCGGGCAAGGCCGCGAACATCGTCGTCACCGACGGCGATCTGTTTGGCGACAAGACCAAGGTGTTGGAAACCTGGGTCGACGGTACGCGGTTCGAGATCGACACGCCGCCACTGCTCGATGTCCGCGGCACTTGGGAACTGCAGCTCACCAAGGCCGACGCAACCACCGACACATTGGTCATGCAGCTTGCGGGCCAGCCGAGTAAGTTGTCGGGCAAACTCAAACGCGGCGATAAGGAAGCAGCCTTCACGCGCGTCACCCTCGACGACGCCCAGTTGGCAGCCGCGCTAAAGGGCCAGCCGCTGGGCTACGACGGAGTTGTTCAGTTGAGCGGAGCCGTATCGACCGGCCCCGTCTCAAAAGACGCGCAGTCCAAAGAAGCCGTGGCGAAGGATCTCGCGAAACCAGGCGATGCAACTGGCGGCGAGATGTCCTGGCTGGGCGTCGTGGTCTGGGCCGATGGAACGCGTGCCGTCGCCTCGGCCAAACGGACCGACGCCAAAATTCCGCCCGCGCCCGTCGAACGCCGACCGCGATCGGGGAGAGGAAAGTCTGGCGATTCAAAGCCCGACACCGATAAGTCCGACGCCGACAAACCCGACACAAACAAGCCCGATGCGCTAGCAAAGGACGATAAAGCCGACACCAAATCAAACGACGACGGCAAGCACGATGACGAAAAACCCACCGAACCGAAAGACCCCGCCACCAATCGCGCCCTCTATGCGGTGAACTATCCACTGGGCGACCTCGGCGTCGCGCAGCCGCCCGAACAGCCCAAGGTAGTCGCATTCAAAAACGCGACGGTCTGGACCAGCGGCCCCCGCGGCAATTTGGAAGGCGCAACCGTGCTTATCGAAGGGGGCAAGATCATCGCGGTCGGCGGCGAAGTGACGGTGCCCGAGGGCGCGACGGTCATCGATCTGGCCGGCAAGCATCTCTCGGCAGGCGTCATCGATTGTCATTCGCACATTGCCACCGACGGCGGCGTAAACGAATCGGGCCAAACGATCACGGCCGAAGTGCGAGTCGGCGACTTTGTCGATTCCAACGATATCAACATCTACCGGCAACTGGCCGGTGGCGTGACGTCATCGAACATCCTGCACGGTTCGGCCAATACGATCGGCGGTCAGAACCAGGTGCTCAAGTTCCGCTGGGGCGCGCTGCCCGAGGAACTGAAGTTCGCCAATGCCCCGCCGGGCATCAAGTTCGCACTGGGCGAGAACGTCAAGCAAAGTAATCGCGAGGGCAACTCGACCCGTTATCCGCAAACGCGTATGGGCGTCGAGCAGTTGGTGCGAGACGCCTTTGGCGCGGCCATCGACTACCGCCGCCGCTGGGACCAGTGGCAGCGGCAAAAGACGGGCCTGCCGCCGCGTGTCGATCTGGAGCTTGAAGCACTGTCGGAAGTCGTGGCCGGCAAGCGCCTCGTCCATTGCCATTCGTATCGGCAAGACGAAATCCTCGCGCTATTGCGAACGTGCGAAGATTTTGGCGTGAAGATCGCCACGCTGCAGCACATTCTCGAAGGCTACAAGGTCGCGGACGTGATGGCCAAGCACGGTGTGGGCGGATCGAGCTTCTCGGACTGGTGGGCATACAAATTCGAGGTGTACGACGCGATTCCCTACAACGGCGCCCTGCTCCACAACGCGGGCGTGGTAGTTTCGTTCAACTCTGACGATGCCGAGCTCGCGCGGCGCCTCAATCTCGAGGCCGGTAAGGCCGTCAAGTACGGGGGCGTGCCGCCCGTCGAAGCGCTCAAGTTCGTCACGCTCAATCCGGCCAAGCAATTGGGCATCGACCGCTGGGTCGGCTCGATCGAAGTCGGCAAAGACGCCGACCTGGTCGTCTGGAGCGGACCGCCCATGTCGACTTACAGCCGCTGCGAGCAAACCTGGATCGACGGTCGCCGCTACTTCGACCGCGCGGAAGACCAAAAACGCCGCCAGGAGAACGCCAAGATGCACGCCGCGCTCGTGCAGCGGATTCTTGCTTCGGGCGAAGCGAGCGAGGGTCCCGACGACAACCGCCGCGATCAGTGGCCGCGCGAAGACATCTTCTGCGGCCACGACCACGGCGACGAGATGTTCCATTTACGCCAGCACATCGAAGAATAACGATCGTTAGCCGCCTCGCTCGCGAGACGCTCCGCCGTTCACGACCAATCCCCGTTCCACTTGAGTCATCGCAACACGAACTGCATCGGCGGAGCGCCTCGCAAGCGAGGCGGCTAACACGAGTTTCCACTTCAGGACTTGTTTATCCTCATCCGTGTTTAGTCCGTGTTCCATCCGTGGCTAAGACTCGACAAACTCGCCCTACGAGCAACTGAAATGCATCATCGCCAGCTTTGCACCTGCGTCATCCTCGCCCTCGTCTGCTGCGGAATGATTGCCTTGCGCTCATCCGCTTCGCCCGAGGTGCCCGGCGCTCCGCAAGAGCGGCCCATCGCCCTGGTCGGCGGCACGATCCATCCGGTCAGCCGTCCTGCGATCGAAGGCGGCGTGCTGCTCTTCGACAAAGGCAAGATCGTGGCGATCGGCAAGGATATCACCCCGCCGGCCAACGCCCAGCGCGTCGATATCTCAGGCCAACATATTTATCCCGGCCTTATCGACGCCTACAGCGAGTTGGGCCTGGTCGAGGTCTCCTCGGTCCGCGGTTCGCGCGATCAGGCCGAAACCGGCCAGATCAATCCCAACGTCAAAGCCCAGGTCGCTTTCAATTCCGATAGCGAGCTGATCCCCGTCGCGCGCAGCGGCGGCGTGCTCGTATCGCTCAGTGTGCCCACCGGCGGACTCATCTCGGGCCAATCGGCTTGTATGTTCACCGATGGTTGGACGTGGGAAGACATGTGCCTGAAGCCCGGCGTGGCCATGCACGTCACCTGGCCGCAAATGGCGCCGGTCGAAGCCTGGTGGATGCAAGACGCGCCTTCGGCCCAATCGCAAAACCGCGACCGCGGGCTGAAGACCATCCGTCAGGCATTCGCCGACGCACGGGCCTACCACGCGGCCAAGAAAGCGCAAGCCCAGCAGAACACCTCACCGCCGCCGACCGACGTGCGCTGGGAAGCCATGTTGCCCGTGCTCGAAGGCAAGATGCCCGTGATGGTCGAGGCCGACGACATCGCACAGATCCAAGCGGCCGTGGCATTCGTCGAGCAGCAAGGCTTGAAACTGATCGTGGTTGGCGGCTACGACGCTCCGCTGTGCGCCGCTCTTTTGAAGAAGCACGACGTGCCGGTAATCGTCGGCGGAGTGCATCGCCTACCCAAGCGGCGCAGCGACGCCTACGACGCCCCCTTCACGGTGCCAGAGCGTCTGCGTGCAGCGGGCGTGAAGTATTGCATCAGCACGCCCACCTCGGGTTCGAGCAGCTCCGGCGCGTCGAACGCTCGCAATCTGCCCTACCACGCCGGCACCGCGGCCGCCTACGGATTGCCGCCCGAAGAGGCGCTCAAGGCCGTCACGCTCTATCCGGCGCAGATATTGGGCGTGGCCGATCGCATCGGCTCACTGGAAGTCGGCAAAGACGCCACGCTGATCGTAACCACGGGCGACCCGCTCGATACGCCGGCCCAAGTGACGGCCGCCTACGTCCAGGGCCGGCAATCGCAATTGACCGACCGGCAAAAGCGGCTGTGGGAGAAGTACAAGGAAAAGTACCGCCGCATGGGGATCAAGAACTAGAGCGTTGGTGCGGCGCGGTCCATTTGTTGTGTCGTGGTCTCCTGACCGCGACGCTTGGTACACCCGTTGGGCCACGGTCTCCTGACTGTGACGCTTGATACCCTCTCCACTCCCTGGGAGAGGCCAAGGTGACAGCGTCGCCACCACGATTGCAATAGCCGGCAACTCGGTAGGTCTCGCCTGCCACGTCCGTCATTCCCGCCACGTCCGTCATTCCCGCGCAGGCGGGAATCCAGGGACTTCGTGAAGACGGTGGCGATAGAAGCGCGTACTTGTCGGTTGCAAACCAAGGGGTACAGGGCCGTCTTGCGGTTCGCTGGATTCCCGCCTGCGCGGGAATGACGGTAAGCCTGCGCGGGAATGACGGTAAGGATGAGCCTGCCGGGCGGGATCTGTGCCTCGCGCGACGCTCGGCAAACGCAGGTCCGCATCGGCAATCCGGAATTTCCTGATCTATTTCCACCGCGGACCAATAAAATGCCCTGCTCGGCGGGTCTTTATTGCAGGAGAGTCGCGGGCGGAGGTTTCATGGACAAACTGACGGAGCGGCTCGCTCGTGGCGACCCGGCGGCATTTGCCGACCTCTACGACCAATGCGCCGACCGACTCCACCATTACCTCTGCCTCCGCTTGGGCTCGCGCGACGATGCCGATGACGTCTTGCAGGAGATCTTTATTCGCCTCGTCCGCGGCCGAAAGCGATTGGCGAGCGTTGAGAACGTGACTGCGTACCTGTTTCAAATGACCCGCAACGAAGCCATTCGCCATGCCAGCCGTCGGCCGCGCGCCCGGCGGACGTTGGATTCACGGGCGCCGGATTCGTTGGCCGCGGAGGAATTATTTTGCGAGTCGTCGGCCGCCGACGCGGAGTCGCGCGAGCTCGCCGAGTCGGTTGCACGTGGGCTATCGCTGCTTGCGGAGGAGCAACGCGAGATCGTCGATCTGCACATTTACTGCGGCTTGGGATTTCGCGTCATCGCCGACGTGCTCGGCGTGCCACAGGGAACCGTGGCTTCGCGATATCGCGCGGCAATCGCGGCGCTGCGGCTGTCGCTAACCAGGGAGCTTTCCTAATGACGACCTTCGACGACGATGCCTTGAAGCGGTTGACGCCCCGCGCGGCGCCGCTGGAATTGCGCGCGCGTGTGCTGGGAAGCATGGAACGCGAGCTCCCCGGGCGAATGGCGCGCACGATCGACTTCGCACTGTTCGCCGTGGCGACCGCGGGCCTGGCCGCGTCGCTGGCTTTCGCGGTTTGGAGCGCGAGCGACACGGCCGATCGACTGGCGCAGGCGTTGGGGCCACGCGCAACCCCGACAAGCATCGTCGACATTTCAGCGGACATCGCACGGGCCACCGATCCGGAGACCGCACGCGAGCTCACGCGGTCGCTTGTGGCGGCTTCGATGCCAACCGCGCATAACCGTTCAGAAGCGCTTCAATATCCGCCTGTGTCGTCCGAATTGTCCGTCCCCAATTAGGACTCCTCCATGTCGCGCATCAAGCGTTACACGATTCGCAGCCTGCTGGTTCTTGTCGCGATGGTCGCGATCGGCATCGGGTTCTTCGCGGTGCGGAACTGGCTCGCAGGGCGGCGTGTGGAAAGCAAGCTGGCCGCAATTCGGGATAACCACCAGCCCGTCGTTCTGGCGGACTTGGAACGTCAGTCCATACCGCCGGACAAGAACGCGATAACCTATCTGCGCCGAGCCCGCGAAGGGGTCGAGGCACTGCAGGCGGAATGGCAACCGCTGTACGACAACCCGGTAGTTGCGACTCTCTTGAGTGAGAACCATCCCAACGACCAGAGCTTACAGGTGATTGCGGCGTCGTTCGCGGCCTATCCCTCGGTCATTCCCTTGCTTGAGAAGGCGGCGCGGTGCCCCGACTACGACTCACAACTCGATTGCTCGGTAACTTCCAATGAATTCTTGCAAAACCTTATGAAGCATGTGCAGTTTCAACGGCAGGTCGCACGAACTCTGCGCTTTTGGGCCCTGCTCCAGGCCGCGCGGGGCAACCCCGACAGCTCAATCGACGCCTGCACCTGGATGCTCCGGCTGGCGCGCCATTTCGACTCCGATCCGATGATCGTCGCGCGGTTTGTGGGCATCGCTTGTCGCAGCCTGGCGATCGAAACAGCCAACTCGATTCTCCAGTGCTACACAACATCGGCCGCGACACGTGCCGCACTGCGAGACGAGCTGCAGATGCACGAATCCAACGATCCTTTCAAGCACACGCTGGTGACGGAACGCGCCTTCGGGATCACGTATCTGCAAGAGTTGCCAGGCCAAGTTTCGTTCACGGCGTCTTTGACGGAAGGCTACCTCGATGTCCTTGAAACTCAGATAGCACACGCCAACAGCGTCTACGGTGACAAGACCGCGGAAGAGGCCACGAGTCAAGCGTTTCACTCCGCCAGCACATTCGGTCTGCTCTTGATGCCCGCCATTCAAGCCTGGCGAGACGCCGAATTCCGCGCTCGGGCCGAAGCTCGCTGTCTGTTGGTCTTGCTGGCATTGCAAGAGCATCCCAAGACCGGCGACGAAACCGCCTTGCAGATGGAAAGTCTGGGGCTGCCGGCGCAAGTCACCGCTGATCCGTTTGACGACGGCCGCCTGCACGTGAAAAAAGTTGCCGGCGGATGGCTGGTCTACTCCGTCGGCAAGGACCTGAAAGATGACGGTGGCGTGTTCGTGAATCGCGAAGACGTGGGACTCGGCCCGTCATGCCTGTCGACCAAGGCCTCTAAGTAACAGTGCGGGTCAGCACGGGACCGCGTTCTTTACCGCCGAAGAAATTGGCCCGAACGTGCAAGGGTACCTCATCGAGCATGCCGACCATTCGCAGCTCCTTCAGACAGATCCAGATCACTATCTCAAGGCAGTGACTGGATTCTTACAACAGATCCATGCAAGTAGCCGGCCTCAGCAATAGTCCCGTCGCGGGAGCCTTTGGAAGAAGGTGTACGGACTCGCAGGGCAATACGGGAAAGGACGCTCAGACCCGACGGCCCATTCATCCACCGCCCTCCTCCTCCCCCGGCTCTTCGTCCTCCTCGCTGTCCCGCGCCAGCGGCACGCTATATCGCTCGTCGAGCCAGCGGGCCAGATCGATCTGCCGGCAGCGCGGGCTGCAAAATGGCAGCGAGGCCGAATCGGTCGACTCGAATCGCTTCTCGCAAATAGGGCAACGCAGTGCAGTCATGGTCGTCAAAGCAGCTCCCTAAGCGCACTCACCAGTCGGTCGATGTCCTCCCTTGCTGTATACAGTTGGCACGAAACGCGCACAAGCTGCCGGCCCTGCCAGGCGATGATCGGCACTTCGATGGCGTAGCGGGTCCAAAGCTGCTCCTGCAGCGAGACCGTCTCTCCGTCGCGCAGCGGCGCCGCGACCATCGAGCCGTACCAATCGAGGCTGTCCGGTGTCAGCGGCGGCAGACCGGTCAACTCGCCGATCCGCTGCCTGGCGTATCGCGCCAATGCGTGCGTACGTTGACGATAGGCGTCTAGTCCGATCGCTTCCAAGAAATCGATCGCCGTCGGAATCGCCAAATACGAAGAGGAGTCGCGCGTGCCAGCCCAGGCGAACTCGTCGCGCCAGCTTGCCGCCTGGCCGATTGGAGTTCGGCCCCAACTGGTGACCACCGGCTGCAGCGCGGCCTGGGCTCGCGGATGAACGTACAGAAAGCCAGAACCGGTCGGACCGCAAAGCCATTTGTGGCAGCTTGCCGCGTAGTAGTCGCAGTCGAGCCGCGTTACGTCGACCTCGCGCATCGCCAGCGCATGCGGACCGTCGATGCACACCGGCAGCCCCACTTCCCGCGCTCGGCGGCAGATTGCTTCGGCCGGCAGGACGATGGCGGTCGGCGAGGTGATGTGGCTGAATACCAGCAATCGTGTCCGCGGCGTGACTTGGGCAAACAGCGCGTCGACCCAGGCATCGGCCGATTCGACGGGGCAGGCAAGCGGCGCGACGACGACCCGCGCCCCGGCCCGGCCGCAGGCCCGCTCCCAAGTCCGCATCACCGCGCCGTATTCGTGGTCGGTCAGCAGCACCTCGTCGTCCGCGGCCAGCGCCACACTGGCGGCCACGATATTCATGGCGACGGTCGAGTTCTCGACAAAGGTCAGGTCGTCGCCCGAACATCTCACGAAACGACCGATGCGCTGCCGGGCTTCGGCCAGCAGCGGATCGAGCCGGCGGGTGAAGAAGTCCATCGGGTTGCGCACCAGCTCGGCCAGCCATTGCTCGCGTGCGGCGACAACTTCCCGCGGCGGCGGGCCGAACGAGCCGTGGTTCAGATGCGCGACGCCCGGCGAGAGCGTCCAGCGGTCGGCCAGTGCGCGCCAGGCGGCGTCGTTGTCGGGGGCAAGTTGGTGCATCGATTTGCGTTGTTCGAGGTCGATTGCTGGCCGGTTCTCCACATTATCGCCTCTTGCCCGCAGCCGCAACGCGCGAGAGAATCGGAAAACGCGGCTGCCTGGAACCGGTGTCTGGAACCATTGACCGCAATAACCGTCACGAGACGAAAGAGCTTCCACGGTCAGAGGTTCCTGACACCTTTGGGGGCAACCGAACAGCGCGGGTGCCTGTCGTTATGGCGCGGTCTCCCAACCACGCCATTGGTCAGACGCCGCCGCGACAATCGGAAGTTGCAGCCGTAGTTGGCGAGGGGTGACATGGTCAGGAGACCATGCCACAACCAGAGATGTCACACGAAGATGTCACAAACGCGCTTCGCACGCCGTACAAAATCGCCCCGGAGTAAACCCCTTGACGACCGCCGACCTGTCCCTGCGTCATGAGCCATTGACCGATCTCTTTCCGCGTTTGAGCAAGGCCGAAGCGTTCGAACGCTATCGGCTGAGCGACGAGCAAGTCGCGTTCTTCCACGAGCACGGCTACCTGGCCGGCGTCCGCGTTCTCGAAGAATCGCAGATCGACGCGCTGCTGGCGGAGCTTGCCGGCCTGCTGAACCCCGCGCACCCGGGCCACCACCTGTTTTACGAATACCATTCCAACGAATCGAGCGACCCCAGCCGCGTGCTCTTTCATGCGCTGGGCGCCTGGCGGATCGCGCCGGGCTTTCACGACCTGCTCTGGAACCCGGCGTTTACCGTGCCGGCGTCACAGTTGTTCGGCGGGTCGGTCCGCTTCTGGCACGATCAACTCTTTTGCAAGCCCTCGCGGCATGGCGGCGTCGTGGCCTGGCATCAGGACTATTCCTATTGGCAGCGGACCAAGCCAATGGCGCATCTTACCTGCTGGATCGGACTCGACGACGCCAATCGAGAGAATGGCTGCCTGCAATATATTCCCGACAGCCATCATTGGGAGCTGCTGCCGCCCACCGGCGTGGCCGGCGGCATGGAAACGATCCGCGAGTTTCTCACGCCCGAGCAAGTTGCACAGTTCCGGCCGCTCGCAATCGAGCTGAAAAAAGGGGAATGCGCATTCCATCACCCGCTAATGATCCACGGCTCCTATGCCAACAGCACCGACCGTCAGCGGCGGGCTGTCGTCGTGAACATGTTCCGCGACGGCGTCTGCTCGGCCAGCGACGAACCACTGCTGGCAGGCGTGCCGCCGGTCAAAAACGGCGAGAAGATGCAGGGGCAGTTCTTTCCGCTGTTGATTGATCCCGGGGCATAAACTGGCGCGCCAATTGTAGGCTGGGGCGCTAGCCCCACCTTGCCAATTGATTACCAGCAATCTGCGCAAGGTGGGGCTAGCGCCCCAGCCTACATGTTTCCCTACTCTCCAACCCGCACGTCCTTAATCTCCTCCACTTTCTCAAACACCCGCCACCGTTCCTCCGGCACGTCGTGAAACGCCGTGCGAAACCGCTCGCAGTGTGGATCTTCCTTGGTCACGTTGCGGATGAATATGTGCGCGATCCGTTTCGGATACTTGCGGGCCAGCGTGCCGTAGATTTCTGGGTCGCGCTCGCCCGAGTCGCCCACCAGCACGAACCGCCGGTTGGGGAAGGCCGCCAGCAGTGGCTCGATCGCAGCGATCTTATGCTCGTCGTGAGGACCGAGGAAGTTGAGCGAGCTGCTGTCCTTGATGCGAAAAAGCTGCATGTCGAACGTGCCCTGCGGGAAGCCGAAAGCGCGGCGGAATTCCTCCAGCGGCGCGAAGAGCTGCCAAGGGCCAGCCGAGACATAATGAAACGCGGCCCCCGCGCGTTGCCAGCGTGTGTAGAGATCGGCCATGCCTTCGGCCGGCTGAAACTTGCGCAAAAACGTGTTGGCCAGCAGTTCGCGACGGTGGCGGACGTTCGAGACCTTGATCGTGTCGTCGATGTCCGAAATGACCGACACGCCGGAATCGTCGATCAACTGCACCGAGCCGGCGAACGTGCGGCGATCGCCCGCCTGGCTGAGGGCCGTGAAGGTGAGCCTACCTGGACTTGGCATTTCTTGCGACGCCGGTCGAGATTCAGGGCCCGCTTTATCGGACGTATTAGGTACAACCGTCTTGGCCGACGCAGCCGCTTGCTCGTGCAGCGCCGCATCGGCTTCTTCCTTCGTAAGTCGTAGGTTCGCCTGAAAATGACCGTTGACGGCACTCTTTCCCAGTGGGTGTGTCTTACCGGCCAGGCGGATCGAGAGCTCTTTGCCGCGCTCGTTGTCGACCAGAAACGTCCGTGCCCGCTCGCGGAAGATGGCCGTTTCTTCGGCGTTGGCTTCGAGCCCCAGCAGGTGTCGCAACAGCCCCAGTGCCGCGGCCCGCTTGCGAGAGTCGGTCTCTGGCTCGAAGATCCAACCGTGGATGGCGACGTTCCAAACGCCCGCCTCGGCGTCAAACCGCCCGAACGTGGGAAAGAAGACGACGTTTTCATCGTCTTTGATTGCGTCGGCGTAGGCGGCGAAGACAGCCATCGTAACGAGCGCGGGCGCCAGAATCGGAAGCATGGTTCTGTTCCTGGCCGGTGGTTAGGAGATTGTTTCCATCAGCAGAATGCGGTGGGCGGATGATGTCAACCGAAACCAGGCAAAAGGAACCTTCGTATCTGGGTGACACGCCTTGAGGAACGAAGGGCGTGGTCTGGCGAGGAAAGGGTGGCACTCAGTTTCCATAAGCCTTCACTCCGCAACCGGAAATCGCAGTAGCACCTTCTGAGCGCCATCCTTGCGATCGCGAAACGTTTCGAACGCCGTCTGGATCTCGCGAAATTCGTAGCGATGCGTGAGCAGCGGCGCCAGGTCAATCCTCCGCTCGCTGATCCACTGCATGGCCAGCGGAAAGTCGCGCGTGAAGTCCGGGCCGACGCTCGTATGCACGGTAATGTTCTTGTAGAACAGTTCGTCGAATCGCACGCCTTCGACCGCGACCGGCGGCACGCCGAACGCGAGGATTCTTCCGGCCTGCATGCACAGGTTGATGCACAGATTGAGCGCCTGGTCGCGGTGCCCCACGGCCTCGACGACGATGTCGGCCAAACTGCCGCCCGTGGCTCGGCGCACGGCTTCGATGGCGTTCTCTGTTTGCGTGCAAACGACGGCCGTTGCGCCCATCCGAGCGCTCAGGGCCAATCGCGATGGCAGCTTGTCGATGGCGATGATCTGCCGCGCGCCCAGGTTTCGCAGCGCGGCACAGAACATCTGCCCGATCGGTCCTTGCCCGACAATCGCCACGTCCTTATCCAAAACCGTGGGCAGTTTCTTGATCGCGAAGATCACCGTCCCCAAAGGCTGCGCGAGCAGTGCTTCTTCCGGCGGCCTGCGCGGGTCGAGCGGGATCGCGCGGGCGTCGCTCACCACGAACTGCTCGAAGCAACCATGCTGCTTGATCGGCACGGCCAAGACCCGATCGCCGGGCTGGTATCTAGTACCGTTGGTGGCCACGACGCGGCCGATCATCTCATGCAGCGAGTAGCCCACGGGCAACGGGTAGCCGCCGAGCTCGCCATCGAAGTAGGGCAGATCCGATCCGCACAGGCACGCCAAGTGCGGCTCGAAGATTATCTGCCCCTCTCCTGAGGGCGGTGCGGGTTCAAGCCGCGGCGGTTCGATCTCGACGAGTTCGATCTTGTGGGGCGCGGTGATGTGTCCGGCGAGCAACGGGGAGCTCCTTGGTGCAAACGTGGACCAATGTCGTGAATAAAGCAGTGAATCGAAAGGTCGATAGGGGCTCGCAACGTTCGTTCACTCGCACATTATAACGTGTCGCGGCCAAGCCTTCGACCAACTTGAATCGCGCGTTGACCGGCGCCGCGCACAGGCGCAGAATAACGATAATTTCCGATAGGTTTCTCGGAGCCAGTCCCCATCGCTTCACACGCTCTCACCAGTCCCTCCTCACCCCCTCACTCTTCAAGAGGCCACGCCCATGTCCACCACAACTGCCGCACAGATCGTTACGAGCGAGATGCAGGGGTCGGTCAAGTGGATCCGCTTTAACAGGCCCGAGGTGAAGAACGCGATCACCCCGCAATCGGCCTTGCTGGTTCGCGATGAGTTGGATCGGGCCGTCGGTGAGGGGGCCCGCGTTGTCGTGCTCACGGGCGTGGGCGGGACCTTTTGCTCGGGCGCGGATCTCAAGGCCGTCTCGCCGCAGATGGGCCAGAAGATCAACGTCCGCGACCTGCTGCGAGACGGCTACCACAAAGCCGTGCTGGCCATGACCCGGTCACCGCTGCCGATCATCGCGGCGGTCGACGGCGCGGCGGCGGGCATCGGCAGCGACATCGCACTGGCGGCAGACATACGATTGTTGAGCGAGAACGGGTTCTTCTCCGAGATCTTCGTCCACATCAACCTCATACCCGATGGCGGCGGCACGTTCACGCTGCCGCGACTGGTGGGGAGTGGGCGCGCGTTGGAAATGGCCATGACCGGCTGCCGCGTGCCGGCCCAACAAGCACTGGCCTGGGGACTGGCGAATCACGTCTATCCAGTCGATGGTTTCGAGGCTCGCGTGCAAGAGTATGCGGCGGAGTTGGCCCAGAAGGCGCCGCTGTCAATCGCCCGCTCGAAGGAGGCTATTCGTGCGTCGCTGGGTGACTGCACATTGGAAGTGGCGCTGGAGCGCGAGGCCAACATCCAGCAAGAACTGATCGAGACGAGCGACTTCCGCGAGGGGGTCACCGCCTTTCTGACCAAGCGTAAGCCGAACTTCGAGGGGAAGTAAACTGGCGACCAACTCGCGGAGCGGATCCGTTCGCAATTTAAACCAGGCCGTCTTCCGCACCGACCCTCCCCTGGAAGGCATTGGTATCTGCACATCGCAGCGGAATATCGCGAGCTATTCGTGTTGTGGAAAGCAGCAACTGCCCCGAAGGGGCAAAGGCATTTAGCCGTGGGCGAAAGCCCACGGACGTGAGCGCAGGAGCACGTCGTAAGCCGCGCAGCGGCGACGGCGGTTCGATATCCACGACGCCGTCGCCGCTACGCGGCTCGACGACGATGTCCTACGACGTGGTTCCGTGGACTTTCGCCCACGGCTAAATGCCTCCACCCCTGCGGGGCTACTTGAAGGCGCTGGTCGGAGCCTCGGTTCTTGGCACGGCACGAGGATGTGTAGATACCAATGCCTAGAAGGGAGGGGAGTTTCGACTTCCGCGTTACTTCAGCTCCAGGATCTTCACGTTCTTGTACCAGCAGGGATGGCCGTGGTCCTGGAAGCCGAGGTAGCCCTTGCGCGGCAGGTCCTTGATTGCCACGCCAAATTTGTGCTGGCTGCCGTCGAGCCGCAAGCCCTTCTTGTCCCAATCGTCGCAATTCATTTCTGCCACCTTCTGGCCATTGACCAGCACGGCAATCAGCGGCCCCTTGCAAGTGATTTCAATCGCGTTCCACTCGCCCGGTCCCTTGCTGACGTTCTTGTTGGGAGCGACCAAGTCGTAAATCGATCCGAAGCTGTGATAGTCCTTCTCCTTACCGGCCATGACTTGCACTTCCAGGCCGGTGTAAACCGGGTCCTTCGGATCGCCCACGCGGAAGAAGACGCCCGAATTGCAATCCGCATCGCCCATCTTGACGTCGCATTTGAGCGTGAAATCGCCGAACGGCTTGTCGTACATCATCACATAGCCGCCTGACTTATACGGCGCAAGGCAACCGTCTTCGACCTTCGTGGCAATCGGTTCGCCCGTGTTGCACTTCCAGCCGGTCAGGTCCTTGCCGTTGAAGAGCAGCTTCCACCCCTGGGCTTTCTCTTCCGCCGAGAGTTGATTGTCCGGGGACTTGCCGGAACCAGGAGCGTTTTCGGTGGCCTGAGCACGAGGAACCGCCAGGAATATCGCCAGCAAGGCAAGTGCGGCCAGTCGGGCGATCGGAAGGTGATGTCGCATGGAACAGGCTCCCACGGAATGAAGGATCGATTGGGGCAATTCTCTAGACATTCGGCCGAGCCGATCATCCGATTCTACTGCTTGGCAGCGCCACTTTCGAGGGTCGGGCGGGCCGAATATAGTGGTCCTGCGGCTGGGGCGTGGCCGCCGAGGGACCGGGATGCCGGATTGGGCCAGATGGGCGAAGCTGGCTGTGTACATGCCGCCGTGGGCCATTTATAAGAATAAGAACCATGACAGAGCAGGTGACCTTCACGCACCGACTGGTGTTGCCCGCCGACACCAACCATCACGACACGCTGTACGCGGGGTCGCTGCTAAGGATTGCGCTCGAGGCGGCCTACACGACGGCGTTTCGCACCGTCGGCAACGGCGCGAACCTGCTTCTGCGCCGCGTGCTTTCTCTGGAGTGCTACCGGCCCGTGCCCGTGGGCTCGATGGTCGAAATTCGCGGCGTGGCCCTGCACCTGACGCGAGCGTATCTGGTAGTGGGGCTGATCGGTTCGCCTCTGGAAGAGCACACCGGGCCCTGGATGGACGGCCTCATGGGCTTCGTGCAGGTCGACTTCGACGGTCAGCCCGCGCCCTTCCCCGAAGAGATGTCGAGCCCGATTGCCAACGGCGACTGGCAGCCGCTTCGCGAGCGGATGGATAAGCTGCTGCGGCTGCGGTAGGCTTCGCCAAGTTGGGATGTTATCCCAGGTTCTGAAACGGACGCGGCTGAATATCACGGCAGCGATTTCCGATCAACCTTGCGCCGCCATGCTGCCCGCGAATTGCGCTCCACCAGGCGGTAACGCCGAGCCGCGAGGTTGACGCCACAAGTACATCCACAACCCGCACGCCAACGCCAGCAGCAGCAAACTGACGTTCTGCGAGATGCTCAGTCCCGTTCCGAAGACGGACGATTCGTCGGTGCGGATCACTTCCAACAAGAACCGCATGATGGGGTGAATGGTCAGCGTTAAAGCCACCAGCTCACCATCGTGGCGTCGATACGGATAGTATGCCAACAGGAACAAGCACAAGAGTCCCGCGTCGACTGCGCTATAGATTTGCGTAGGATGCACGGGCCGACTGCGCTGAAGCGTGCCAGGCAGCGGTTCGAGAGAGTACGTGCCTTTATCCGTCACGAGCGCAAGCGGCTTGCCGGCAAAGAAGCCACTGACGAGTGCCTCCTGCGCTTCGTCGAGCGTGCCGATCGCTCGTCCGTCGATGCGCACGATCCGCTGTCCGGCGGTAAGTCCTTGCGCGGCGGCCGGTGAATCGGCCTCGACGGCGGCGACGACGGGAACGAGGGCCAGTTCTTCTTCAGTGTGACCATCGGCCGCGACGAAGATGCCGTAGACCTGTCCCAGGATTATCTGCTGCTTGTGCGGAGGACTGTCGCGATCGGCCGTCGCCGCGGCCGGAAACGTCACGGCCCAGGGCAGCACGCACAGTCCGCCGAAACAGCAGCCGTTGAGAAAACAGCCCAGCCGGCCGATGGCCTGTCCCAGGACAAGACTCGGCACGATTAAATCGCCCACCGCCAACAGGGGCAAGCCATGTCTGCGGACAAACACGATCATCGCCAAACCGCCGCCGATCAGCGATCCGTAGACGACCAGCCCCCCCTCGTTGATCTTCAACACGGCGATGAGCGGATTGGGCGCGTCGCGAAAGTGGCTCCAATACTCGATGACGTAAAACGCTCGCGCGCCGACGATGCCGCCGATGAACATCCAAAACGCGAGCGAAAGGATCAACTCAGGGTCGACACCCATCCGCCGCGCGCGGTACACGGCCAGCGACACGCCGGAGATCACGGCCAACAGCAGCATGGTCCCATAGCCGCGGATGGGGAGGCCTTCGGACAGGCTGATGGCTGGCATCACAAAGGCAATGACGACGCCCATCAACGCCAGCACGGGCAGGTAGCCGCGTGTCTCCGGGCCAAATCCGTGCTGACGGACGAGCCAAACCAGCAGCGTAGCGCTGCCGACGGCCCATAGCGCCAACAGCAGGCCGAAGCCGAACAGCGGCAGCCCGAAGGCTTCTCGCGGGATGTAGAAAAGTGTCTGGTACACGGAAGACCTGATTTTGGGATGGGGTCTGTTGCCACCTGCTAGCCCATATTCATTGCCGGAAGTTCTCCAAGGAAACAGTTGTCGATCAATCGCACGTTACCCACGCGCGCGGCGACCAGGGCGACCGTGCGGTCGTCGACTTGTTGAACTTCCGCCAACGTATTCGCTTCGACCAAAGTTACATACTCCAATTGCACACCGGGGGTTGCCGCCAGCGATTCGCGCATCTGCGCGAGGATCGTCGTGGCCCCACGCTCTCCGGAGTTGAACACATCGCACGCCAGCGCAAGGCTGTGAACCAACGCCAACGCCTGCCGCCGCCCCTCGGAACTGAGATACACGTTGCGCGAGCTGAGGGCCAGCCCATCGGGCTCGCGAACGATCGGACAAACGCGAATCCGCACGTTCAGATCGAGATCTTCGACCAATCGTTGAATCGTCAGCGACTGTTGATAATCCTTTTGACCAAAAAAAGCCACGTCGGGTGTCGTCATGTTGAAGAGCTTCAAAACGACCGTGGCCACGCCGCGAAAGTGGCCGGGCCGCGAGTGGCCTTCGAGCGGCTCCGTGACGCCGGCCATTTCGAGGTACGTGGCATGCCCTGGCCGATAAACCTCCTCAACCGAGGGAGCAAATACCAGGTCCACGCCTAAAGGGGCTAATTGCGCCAGATCCGATTCCAACGTCCGCGGGTACATTTGAAAATCTTCGTGGGGGCCAAATTGCGTCGGATTGACGAAGATGGTCACCACGGTGAAATCGCACTCGCGACGCGACGCCTCGACCAAGCTCAGATGGCCGGCGTGCAGCGCGCCCATCGTGGGCACGAGTCCGATCGATGTTTTCACGACGTCCGCTCGCGCGCCGTGGACCCCCGATTGGCGCAGGCCTGCCAGCGCTTCCCGCAATGCGGCACGCGACGTGACGACGTTGCAAACGCTTGTGCGGGCACTGGCTTTATGGTCGGGAGGAAAAACGGTCAAGCGTGGCGCCCTCAATTGGAAACAGAAAAAATGCTATAACGGCGGCCGGACTAATCGCTATTCCATCGCCCGCATGGCGGCAACCACTTCGTCGGCGGCCTGGCGTTCGTCGCGTCCGGTCAACCGCAGCACGGGTCCCTGCCCCGGTCGCGCCGCAAGACTCAGGAGCGCATCGCGCACTTCGGCCGACCGCTTTTCGTCGATCGCCGAGTTGCTGGTATGACTGCCAAGCCCTTCGGGCACAGCGCGTCCTTGCGGCGATCGATCGAGCACGACCAGCAATTTCGGCGGCACGACCGTCGCGTGAGCCTCTTGCCAAAGCCGCTCGAATTCCGTCCGCCGCGGCTCGTCCAAGGTCACCGAGGCGTAGGCCCACGATTGATCGAACCAGAAATCGCCCACGGTCCATTCTACGGCCGTTGGCTCCGTCAGTCCCGCGGCGAGCGCGCTCGACGACCGATCGCTAGCCGCGGGCGACTGCCTGTGCTCAATCTGGTTGTGATCCAGCAATTGCCGTCGTCGATTAAGGAATTCTATCTCGACCCGCCAATCGCGGCCAGCCGGATCGGCTACGTCCGATGTCCTGCCATCGACCGGATCGCGCAGCAGCCGGGCGTCCGTCTCACGAGCCGCTATTTTAGCCACTGCGGTCTTATCTACGCCTGGAGGGCCTGTCAGGGCCACGTACGGCAACGCTTGTTTGAGGTGATCAAACAACTCGCAGACCGTCCAGCCGATCGTGGGGTGCCGCATGTGGGGCGCGATTTCGGCGGCTGGGGCGAGCACAAAACGGCGAAACGCCATCCGCGGATGCGGCAGCACCAAGCTCGGCGATTCGAGCACTAACTGATCGTAGAGGAGCAGGTCGAGATCGATCGTCCGCGGCCCCCATCGCTCGCTCCGCACGCGCCCGAGTGCGTCCTCGATCCGCAGAAGTGCGTCCAGCAGCGACTCGGGCGCGAGCGACGTCTCTAGCAGCAACGCTCCATTGAGGAATGTGGGTTGACTCAGCGGCCCGCCCACCGCCTGAGTTTCATACCAACAACTGCGTGCGACGATACGAATTGCCGGATCGGGCACAAGCAATTGCACTGCCTGCTCGAGCGTCGCCTGGCGGTCCGCGAGATTCGCACCCAAGCCGATGAGGCAATAAGCCATGGGCACAACCCGCCCATCGAAAATGTGCGTGTACCGCCGCTTGCACTCAAGCGGGATTTAAACTGGGAAAGCTGGCGACTTCAGTATAACGTAAAAAAAAACGGGCGGCGGTCCGCCAGAGGTAGACCGCCGCCCATTCTCAGGTCGCCGCATCCATGCCGAACGACACAAACCAAATGACAAAATCTTGGGGGGGACATCCATGGCACGACCAAGGCCGCCGACATCCGCTCCCTACGTCGCCGCCCCCCAAGCAAGATCACTTGGCAAACCGCGATCCACACGATTGAGCGGCGTATGCCGCTAGACCGCGACGCTGGGACTGGGTCTTTCGGCCCGAAGCCTTCGATAAAAAGCGAACGACCAAACCATCGCCGCGATTGCGCGGCGTGCATGCCCGACACTAATGACCAGAGATGAATCGTCGGTCGAAATCGATCCGCGACAAACTCCATTCGTGCGCGAGATCGTGAAACTCAGCCACGCAACATATCGCACATTTTGCGAAGTCGGCGGCGAATGTCAATAAACATTCGCCACAAGTTTTTTTCGCCGCGAGATTGCGCTTGCAATTTTTTGCGAAAGAGCGCAAGCGCGCATCGCGCGGAAGAAGTCGCGAATTCAAAATGCGATGCGCTTCACGCATCGCGCCGCGCGCGACGATGATCGAGCGCGGGCAGTCGCCGGCGAATTTCTTTCATGCGCGCAAGATCGATCTCGGCGATCGCCATGCCCACGCCGTCGGCCGCGATCGCCAACGGCGTGCCCCAAGGATCGACGATCATAGAACGCCCATACGTTGTGAGCTGCTGCGTGTGCCGCCCGAACTGATTGGCCGCGACGACGAACGCCTGGTTCTCGATCGCTCGGGCCCGCACGAGCACTTCCCAATGATCGCGCCCCGTGGGCAATGTGAATGCGGCGGGCACGCAAAGAACGTCCGCGCCTGCGTCGGCCAACTCGCGGAACAACTCGGGGAACCGCAAGTCGTAGCAGATCGCCTGCCCGATACAGCCTAGCGGAGTCGCTGCCGCAGCAGTTGCGTTGCCGGGTACGATCCAGCTCGATTCCGTCAGCGAGACTTGGCCCGGCAAGTCCACGTCGAAGAGGTGAATTTTGCGATAACTTGCCAGAATCGCACCGTCCGGCCCAATCAGTAGACTCGTGTTGTACACTCTATCGGGCCGCGGCGAGCGCTCGGCAAAGCTGCCTGCAACCAGAATAATTTGTAGCCGGCGAGCCAACTGGCACAGCGCGTCGCTGGTTGGGCCGGGTATGGCTTCCGCCGAGGCCACAATCGCTTCGACGCGGCCGAGGCAGGCGAACATTTCGGGCAAGACGACCAGACGGGCCCCCGCAGCGGCGGCCTGCTCAACCCAATGTGTGGCCGATGCCAAATTCGCGGCGACATCCTCGCCGGACGACATTTGCAGGGCGGCGGCTCGATAGACTTCGGTCATAACAGGTTTCTCACGGCAACAGAGCAAATCGACTGCCCCAATCGCTTGAATGCCCCGGCACGCCCAGCATACGATGGCAAGGTAGGGGCTTCCAGTAGCGCCGATTCGAGCAATGCTTCCAATTCCCGCAAGGAAGCTCAAAACGTGGTCCGCACCGTGACGTCTTACGATCCGACCAATGACGACGACGTGCAGCAGTATCTCCATGCGCTGGTCGACGCTGGGGCGCTCGACGGCGCCCCGCTCGACGATCAAAAACGCATCGAGTTGCTCCAGCGGCTACTCGGCGAGAACGTCTGCCGGCGGCTGGGGATCTATGCCTTGCCCGATGGCTTCTTGCTGTCAGTCGTCGTGCCCGTCTTCAACGAAGTGCGAACGGTGGCGGAAGTCGTGCGTCGGGTGCGGGCTTCGGGAGTACACTGCGAGATCATACTGGTCGACGATGGCAGCAGTGACGGCACGCGCGACTTGCTCGAAAGCTGGCGCGACCAGAGCGACCTGAAGATCCTGATGCACGACGTCAATCGCGGCAAGGGCGCCGCGCTGCGCAGTGGGTTCATGCACGCCACGGGGGACGTCGTGATCGTGCAGGACGCCGACCTGGAGTACGATCCGGCCGAGTTCACCAAGCTCATCCAGCCGATCGTCGAGAACCAGGCCGATGTCGTCTTCGGCAGCCGCTTTGCCGGCGACAATCAACGCGTGCTCTACTTCTGGCATTACGCGGGCAACCGGCTGTTGACGCTGCTCTCGAACGTAATGACGAATCTGAATCTCACCGACATGGAAACCTGCTACAAGGCCTTCCGGCGCGAAGTGATCCAGCGGATCGCTCCGACCTTGCGCGAGAATCGCTTCGGCATCGAACCCGAGCTGACGGCCAAGGTGGCCCGGCTGCCGGGCGTGCGCGTGCATGAGCGGCCCATCAGCTACTTCGGCCGTACCTATGCCGAAGGAAAAAAGATCACCTGGCGCGATGGCCTGCGGGCCCTGTGGTGCATCGTGCGGTATGGGCTGGGCGGGTGAGAATCGAATTCGTAGGGTCCGCTTCAGCGGACGCGGTCGCAAACGCTCGTATTGACTGCCCCACTCGTCCGATTTGTTCGGCACAATGGTTTAGGCTCGCACGATTGCGACGGCCTTGCATCCACTGAAGTCAACACTAAATTGAACGACTCAACTTCGCGAGGCAACCATCCCGAACGGAAGGCAAGCATGAGCGGACGGCTGAAGGGCAAAACGGCTTTGGTCACCGGCGGCGGTACGGGCATTGGGCTGGGGATCGCCATTGCGCTCGCGCGCGAAGGGTGCCGTGTGGGCATTGCCGGCCGACGCGAGAGTGCGCTTGCCGAAGCCGCCAAGACCTACGACGGCCAACCGCCCCTGGCCACGCACGTGGTCGACGTCGGCGATCCGGCCAGCGTCGAACGCCTATTCGCCTGGAGTCGCTCGGAGCTGGGGCCACTCGATATTCTGGTCAATAGCGCGGGCATCAATGTCATCCGTCGCTCGATGTCCGAGCTCTCGCTCGAGGATTGGGACGCGATGCTGCGCATCAACGTCAGCGGGGCGTACTACTGTGCCCGAGCCGTGCTGCCCGAGATGCGCGAGCGCGGCGACGGACTGATCGTCAACATCTCGTCGGTGGCCGGCAAGCGCGGGTCGCTCTTGGGAGGCGTGGGCTACGCGGCGTCGAAGTTCGCTATGACCGGGTTCGGCAGCACGCTCGCGCTTGAGGAAGCCAAAAACGGCATTCGCGTCACGAACGTGTATCCCGGCGAGGTCGACACGCCCATCTTGAAAAATCGGCCGACGCCCGTCACGCAAGAGCATCGAGATCGAATCCTGCAGCCCGAGGACGTCGCCGCGGCCGTGTTGATGATTGCTTGCTTACCGCCGCGCGCGCACGTGAGTGAGTTGCTCATCAAGCCGACGAGCCAGCCGTACGCGTGAAACGGAAGCATGCCAAAGGGGGTCGGGAGTCGGTGTCGGCAACGCGGATTGTCCGGGCGTCGACGATTGCCGACACCGACTCCCGACCCCTTGCGCTCAACTACACTGCTTGAGTAACCTACGCTTGCACCGCCGCGCAAAGCGCATCGGTGTACTGGTCGGTCGTCGCCTGCCCTCCCAAGTCGCGCGTCACCGATTTGCCTGCGCCGATCACGCTGCGCACCGCCTGCTGGACCTTCCGTGCGGCGTCAGTCTCTCCTAAGTGCTCGAGCAACAGCGCCGCGCTAAGGACGACGGCCGTGGGGTTCGCCAAGCCTTTGCCGGCGATATCTGGTGCGGTTCCGTGAACGGCCTCGAACACGGCAAAATCATCGCCAACGTTCGCGCTGGGGGTCACGCCCAAACCGCCGACGAGCCCGCTCGTCAAATCGGAGAGGATGTCGCCAAACAGGTTCTCCATCACCAGCACGTCGAACGCGCTGGGGTCGACGACCAGCCGCATGGCCGTGGCGTCGACGATGTACTCCTGGTACTCGATCCGCGAGTAGTCGCGAGCCACCTCGCGCGCCACGTCGAGGAACAATCCGTCGCTGAGCTTGAGAATGTTTGCCTTATGCACGGCCGTGACCTTGCGGCGGCCGAGTCGAACCGCCATATCGAAGGCGAACTTCACGATTCGCCGCGAAGCGTGCTCGGTGACGATTCGCAGGCTTTCGACCACGCCGGGCACGACCACGTGCTCCAGCCCGCTGTACAACCCTTCGGTGTTCTCGCGGATCACGATCAGGTCGACGTCCGAGTAGCGACACGGAATGCCAACGATGGATCGCGCGGGTCGGTAGTTGGCGTACAGGTCGAGCTTCTGCCGCAGTTCGACATTGACGGAACGAAAGCCCTTGCCGATGGCCGTGGCCAGCGGCCCCTTGAGCGCGACCTTGGTCTCGCGGATTGCGTCGAGCGTCGCCTGCGGAAGCGGCATGCCGTGCCGCGCGACGGCCTGGGCGCCCGCATCGCACTCGCGCCACTCGATGGTCACGCCCGTGGCCTCGACAACGCGGCGGGCGGCCGCCACTACTTCGGCGCCAATTCCGTCTCCTGGAATGAGTGAAACGGCGTATGCCATGCGGATCTACTTTCTTCTGGTCGACACAGAATCCTCACCGTATTCCCTCCCACGTACCCAAAGCGTGATTGTTCTCGGGCAAACCGACTCTGACAAGCCGTGAAGGCGATTTGCTTTAACAAAACAGTAGGCGGCAATTGGCACGTCACCCGCTGGCAAGCCCGAGGGACTTTTTATTGTGCGAGGCTGCCGGCAGGTTAGAATGGGCGGCAAGGCTCGCTGCTCGCCCCATGGGCCAGATGTGCGGAAGGTCAGACATGCAACGCCAAAAGTTGCCCCGTGCCCGGACAGTTCGAGCCCGACGTAGCGGGTTCACCTTGGTTGAATCATTGGTGGTCGTGACCATTCTCGGAGTGCTGATGGCCCTGTTGCTGCCGGCCGTGCAGCAAAGCCGCCAAACAGCCCGGGCTGTGCAGTGCAAGTCGCACCTGCACGACATCGCCCTGGCGCTGTTGCTCCGAGAGGAGACTCGCGGCGCACTCCCTTCGAGCGGCTGGGGTTGGAAGTGGCCGCCTCACGTCGACCGCGGCGACAGCGAGCACCAGCCGGGGTCTTGGGTTTATTGCATTCTGCCGTATATCGAGCAGGGCCCGCTGTTTGGCGAACAAACGCCCGACCAGGTCCGCCTCTCGACGGTCCTGTCCAATTTTTATTGCCCCAGCCGCCGCCCGGCCGAAGTCTATCCGTGCACCAACGACGAGGTCTACGCACCGAGGGCCGAACTGGTCGCCAAGAGCGACTATGCGGCCAACGCCGGCGACCACGACGAGCCCAACGCCGCGGGGCCCGGCCACGCCTTCGTGCAGCCCGAAACGCTGGCCCAAGGGGACGACCCCACGTGGTGGGCCATGCAAGGAGTGGTGCTCGATTCGAATGGACTGTTGTTTCAGCGGAGCAGCATTCGCATGGCTGAAATCACCGACGGCACGGCGAACACCTACCTCGTCGGCGAGAAAAGTCTCGACCCCGAGCATTACACGAGCGGCGCGGGACTTGGCGACAAGGAGAGCGTGTACCACGGCGACGATGACGACACTTGTCGCGTGACTTTCATCGGCGACGGTTCTCCCCGATGCGACACGCCAGGCTTCGCCAGCCGAACGCTATTCGGCAGTGCGCACCCTGGAGGCTGCCACATGGCAATGGCCGACGGCTCGGTCCATACGATCCACTACAAGATCGACGTTCAAGTACATTGCCGCTTCGGCAACCGCCGCGATGGATTGCCCGAAGAAACGATGCACTGAGCCGCAACGGTCGGGTGTCTGGAACCTTTGCTGCCGTTGCGGCAACCATTGAAATACGGGTGGACAACAAGGGTTCCAGGCACGAATGTCCCCTTTTCTTCCCGCAAATTGCCAATGAACTTTGACGCCGGCTGAATTCTTTGGCCTCACGCGGTCACGGACTGAATGAGTTTTCCCACCCCACGAAAAGTTTCTTCAGGTATGGCGAATTCAGAGTGTCAGGTGGTGGATTTAGTGGCATGACACTCGCTCGCGCAAAGAATCCATTTTCAAGTGTTTTCCAATAGGTTGCCTTCCACTTTTTGATTACGCCAGTTCGCACATTTTGCAGCCCGAAACGTTTGTCCCACCCCATGTAGTCCAGAAATGCCCCAAGAATTGCGAAGCATCTTTCTTGAGAACCGCAACTTAGCAAGAACTTCGTTTCATTTGCGTAAGATCTGTAATTATCGAAGCGATTCCAATCGGGCTCGAACACGTCTTCCCAATGTTTCCCACCCTCTTCAGTAAACCCATAACAAAAAAAGCCCTTTTGATTCCAAAAAACATCCTCTTCATTGTCGTGCTCGAGAACCTCATGTGTCGACATTATGCTAAAGTTGGAATTGGAGCCTGGCTCTTCTCGCCAAAAATTAATCTCGCCGTTTCTTGCAAGCGACAGTAGGCCGTCCAAAATTCGTCTTTTGTTCCACGCGGCCATGTCTGTCTTATAGTCACACCATTGAGCCCGACGGTCAGTCTCGTCGAATAGCACAAGCCTTGGCGGGATCCGATACGCCGAGCATCGACAGAGAAGCCAACGCGAAATTCTTTCATGGGTATCCATTTTCTATCGCGCTAAAGCGTGGGTAGGGTTTTCGTGGATTCCAAGGTGTCAGGAACCGTCGACCCTTTCGTCACACGCGATGGTACGCGGTTTGTGGTCAACGGTTCCAGGCACCTTCTACGTCGCGCCGTGGGCAATCTCTTGCTGGACGCGCGCCATGTCGGCGTCGACCATCATGGCGATCAGCTCCGCAAAGCCGACCGTCGGCGTCCAGCCCAGCGTCGCCTTGGCGTGGCTGTAGTCGCCGCACAGGTGGTTCACCTCGGCTGGGCGGTAGAGCGACGGATCGATCTCGACGTGCTGCTGATAGTCGAGGCCGACGCGATCGAAAGCCAGGCGAACCAACTCGCGAACGGTATGCTTCTGGCCCGTGGCGATCACGTAGTCACCCGGCTCCTGCTGTTGCAGCATCAGCCACATGGCGCGGACAAAATCGCCGGCGAAGCCCCAGTCGCGTTCGGCGTCGAGGTTGCCAAGTTTCAGCTTTTCTTGCAGGCCGAGCTTGATCCGGGCCACGCCATCGGTGACCTTGCGAGATACGAACTCCTTGCCTCGCAGCGGCGACTCGTGATTGAACATGATGCCGGAGCAAGCGAACAGCCCGTAGCTCTCGCGATAGTTGACGGTGATGAAATGACCGTAAACCTTGGCCACGCCGTAAGGGCTGCGCGGCCAGAACGGGGTAGTTTCGGTCTGAGGTCGTTCATCGGGCACCTTTCCAAACATCTCGCTGCTGCTGGCCTGAAAGAAACGGATCTTCGGATCGACCAGCCGCACGGCCTCGAGGACGCGCGTGACGCCCAATGCCGTGAACTCGCTCGTCAAGAGCGGCTGCAGCCAACTGGTGGGCACGAAGCTTTGCGCCGCCAGATTGTAAACCTCGTGCGGCCGCACTTTGCTCACCAGGTTTACGATCGACAACTGGTCCAGCAGGTCGGCCTGATGCAGGTGAATTCGGCCTGCCAGATGTTCGATCCGCTCGAAGCTCTCGGTGCTCGAACGACGGACCATGCCGTGAACTTCGTAGCCCTTCTCCAGCAGGAACGCGGCCAGGTAAGACCCGTCCTGGCCAGTGATGCCCGTGATCAACGCCCGCTGTGCCATGGGTGCCAACGATGAGTTCAGAATAGTGAATGATGAGCGGGAGAGTTGGCAGCTAGCGGTACGGTTTTTTCCTTGGAGATCGATCGCGACCTAAGGGCTCGTACCGAAATAACTCGAGCAATTTGTTAGCCACGGATCAAACCCAGCGCGGGCTACGCCCGGGCAACCCAAGGAACGAATAGTGGTTAATCGATCGATTGTCTCGCGAGAATTTTTACTTAGCCCAGGCATTCATGCCTGGGTTTTCGACGTCCCCTGAAGGTCGTCGTCAACCCGCTTCAGCGGGTTGGCATTTCCAGTGTGGCAATTCCGCCCTGAAGGGCGTGTACGACAACTTCATTTGCGGATGATTTCCCAGGCATGATTGCCTGGGCTAGGGGAAATCTGGGTGTCAAAATCCGCGCAAGCCGCGTGCAAATTCAACGTTTGTAGTACGGATTTAAGGAAATCGATTGAACCGCGGATGAACGCCGATAAACGCGGATATGACGTCTGGAACAAGAAACCCAATAGTCTCGTCCGTTTTCATCCGCGTTTATCGGCGTTCATCCGCGGTTCAATTCCTTCTTCAATTCCGTGTTCAATCCGTGGCGAATTGAACAGGTTATTCATGTGCGGATCCTAAGGTGCGGCCGGTTCCGCAGGTCCAGCGGCCTCGTCCGCCGGCTGTTCGTCGCGCGGTACGCGGACCACGGCGGCCAGCGTGTCGCCTTCGTCGAGGCTCATGATGCGCACGCCCTGCGTGTTGCGGCCGATGACGCTGATCTCGCCGGCGACGACACGTTGAATCTTACCTCGCGAGGTCATCATCAGTAGTTCATCGTCGGCGCGGACGCTGACGATGCCGATCACCGGCCCGTTGCGTTCCGTGGTCTTGATGTCGCGTAGGCCCTTGCCGCCGCGGCGCTGGGTGCGATATCGCTGCTGCGACGAGCCGTCGCCAGATTCGTCGCCGTCATCGCCCGCATTGTCATCGGGCACGTCAACATCTGGCCCGTCGACATCGGACCCGTCGACTTCTGGTTCATCGGCGTCACTTTCGACGGCATCTCCGGCGCCTTCGCCTTCGAGTGCTATCGGGCTATTCGCGCCAAAAAGCGTGCGTTTGCCGTAGCCGTTGGCGCAGGTGGTAAGCAGCGTGGCCTCGGGATCGGCCACGACCATGCCCACCAGCTCGTCCCCCGCGGAGAGCTTGATGCCCTTCACTCCGCTGGTGTTTCGGCCCATCGGTCGAGCGTTGGCCTGGTTAAACCGGATGGCCATGCCCGTGGCCGTGGCCAGCACGATCTCGTCGCCGGGATGCGTGATGATGACGTCGACCAGCTCGTCGTCTTCCCTGAGTTTGATCGCGATCAGGCCCCCCTTCAAAGGCCGACTATACTGCTTGAGGTCGGTCTTCTTCACCAGCCCGCGGCGCGTGGCCATGACCAGGTAGTGATCGGGCCGGTCGAAATCTCGAATCGCGCGGCAGTCGGCAACCTTTTCCCCCTCGGTCATGTTGAGCAAGTTGACGATGGCCCGACCGCGACTCTCGCGGCTCAACTGCGGCAGGTCGTAGACTTTTCGCCAATAGACCTTGCCACGGTTGGTGAAGAACAGCAGATAATCGTGCGTGCTGGCGGCGAACAAGTGCCGGATGGGGTCTTCTTCCTCGACCTTCGCGCCGATCAACCCCTTGCCGCCGCGCCGTTGGGCACGGTAGGTGCTCGCCGGCGTACGCTTGATGTAACCCTGGTGGCTGATCGTGACCACCATGTTTTCTTCTTCGATCAGATCTTCCAAGTCGATCGTGCCCAGCTCTTCGCCGCTGATTTCGGTACGTCGCTCGTCGCCGTGCTTCTTCCTAATCTCAACAAGGTCGTCACGAATGACGGCCCGAATGTTCGCTTCGTCCGAGAGCATTCGCAGGTGTTCGGCGATTTCCTCGAGCAGCTTGGAATACTCGCCGGCAAGCTTCTCCTGCTCCAGGTTGACCAATTGGCCCAGCGTCATGCGCAGAATCGCGTCGGCCTGAACCGCCGTCAGCGTGTAGGCCTCGCGATCGCCGCGCTCGGAGGCAAAGCTGGCGAAGCCCACGTCGCCCAGCGCCCGCTGCATGAGCGCCGCCGGGCACTCGATGCCCATCAACCGGCCCTTGGCCTCGGCCTGCGTGGCCGAGGTGCGGATGACGCGGATCACTTCGTCGATGTTGGCGTGCGCCAGCAGCAACCCTTCGACCGTGTGCCGCCGCTGCCGGGCCTTCGACAGCAAGAACTGCGTGCGGCGACGAATCACGATCGCGCGGTGGCGGATATATTCTTCCAGGATCTCTTTGATCGACATCGTCCGCGGCTTGCCGTCGACGAGCGCCAAAAAGATCAGCGACACCGTGTCTTGCAGCGGCGAGAACTGATAGAGCTGGTTGAGGACGATTTCGGCGTCGGCATCGCGCTTGATTTCGATTACCAGGCGGACGGGCTCCTTCAGATCGCTTTCGTTCCGCATCCCGGAAACGCCTTTGATCTTGTCCTCATTCACGAGCTCGGCGATCCGTTCCTCAATCCGATCGCGCGATTGCTGGAAGGGAACCTCGCTGACGATGATCCGCTGCCGATTCTTTCCGAACTCCTCGATCGTGGCCCGCGCGCGGATGACGATCGTGCCGCGGCCGGTGTGGTAGCCCTTGCGAATGCCGCCGCGTCCGCAGACGATGCCGCCGGTGGGAAAATCCGGCCCCGGAATAATTTCCAGCAACTCGTCGACCGAAATATCTGGCTCGTCGATGATCTTGATCAGGCCCGAACAGACCTCGCCCAGATTGTGCGGCGGAATCGACGTGGCCATGCCGACCGCGATGCCGTTGGCCCCGTTCACCAGCAGGTTGGGGAACTTGGAGGGAAGCACGGTCGGCTCGGTCCGCGAGCCGTCGTAGTTGGGCACGTACTCGACCGTGTCGAGCTTCAGGTCCTCGAGCATCATGGCCGCGATGGGCGACATGCGGGCCTCGGTGTACCGCATGGCGGCCGCGGGCAGGCCGGCGATCGAGCCGAAATTGCCCTGCTTGTCGATCAACACGTGCCGCATGTTCCATTCCTGGGCCATGCGGACCAGGGTGGGGTAGATGACCACTTCGCCATGCGGGTGGTAGTTGCCCATCGTCTCGCCGGCGATCTTGGCGCACTTGGTGCGCGACGCGCCTGGCGTGAGGTTCAGGTCGTTCATGGCGACGAGGATTCGCCGCTGAGAGGGCTTCAGCCCGTCGCGGACGTCGGGCAGGGCGCGGCTGACGATCACGCTCATGGCGTACGTCAGATAACTGTCCTTCAGCTCATCCTCGATCGGCATGTCCATCAGCCGGCCGACTGGGATGGCCTCTTCGGGGATGCCGCTGCTGGCGGAGGAATCCTCGGGCAGATCATCGCCGTCTTCGGGCTCATCGGGCGGGTTGGAATCAGTGGCCAAAACGGGGTCCTTTCCCTGGGCTAATCGGCGGCCGACTCAGTGGTCGAAAACCCAACTTGTGTTTGGGTTTAGATCGCCGATCCGAGTGGCCATTGTGCGTGCTTTTGGAAGGCCCTCAGTATACCGTTTTGAGGCTCGATTCACAACCGGCGGAATTGGCCACTTGCGAGGCAATTCAAGTGGTTGGGTGGCACGCCCTGAGCGCAGCGAAGGGCGTGGTGAAGCGGCGCGAACCACGCCCTTAACAGGGCGTGCCACCCAGAAGTCACACCAAACAGCGCGTTGTGGCATGGTCTCCCGACCATGCCACATACCGTACGATGGTCAGGAGACCATCGCACAACAGCCGATGCTTGTCCTGAATTTTCCGGACCCGATGAATCGGGTCACTACAAGCCTCTTAGAGTCTATCCGGATACTGG
>Ga0163150_10000875_pt1 | contig 53698 bp, 39 predicted proteins | sample OliLakLV19P2IB_FD_148628 | JGI IMG/M metagenome (GOLD analysis project Ga0163150, IMG submission 148628) | Freshwater microbial mat bacterial communities from Lake Vanda, McMurdo Dry Valleys, Antarctica - Oligotrophic Lake LV.19.P2.IB | ecosystem: Environmental > Aquatic > Freshwater > Lake >...
CCCGCCGGACTGATCGTCTGGTGGGTTGTTTTTCTTCAACTTTGGACATCGGAGTGATGCCTCAAAAATCCAATGCGAAACGGGTGTCCGTTGAAACTTCGGTTTTCTATTCGTAACGATAAATAGTCAATTTTGACCCACAGATTTTGCGGAAGAGCCAGTTTTTTATCAGATGCACTCGACCTTCAGCACTTCATTTCTTGTCTGGGTCTTTTTGCTCGGCGTCTGTACGTCTTCATTTTATGGCTGGCTGCCACTCTATTTGACGGAGCTATTTACGACCAAAATCCGAGCTACCGGCCAAGGCTTCGCCTATAATTTTGGACGCATTATCGCGGCGATCGGCACGTTGCAAATGGGGGCCCTCCTGCCATGGTTCGCGGACAAGCAGACGTATGCCGGTCTTCACGGCGGCTATCCTGCCGCTTGCAGTTACATCAGTGCATTTATATCTTGGAATCATCGTTATCTTCTGGGCCCCCGAAACGCGTTCTAAACCATTACCCGAGTAATCGATCGAGTTATCTGAGCTGAATAGTGTTCGCATCGAGATTCCTTAAAAGAGAGAGATCATGGTCATTCCGCGTTCCCTGCCGTTTTGCCTCGTGCTGATCGTCACACATTTTTTTTCGCATTTGGCGGGCGCCCAGAAGGATGACGCAAACGGCGAGGAATTGAAGGAACTAGGCCAGGTCGCATTCACCGAAGGTCCTGCTTGGCATCCCGACGGCAGCGTCTATTTTTCCGATGTCGAGAACAATCGAATCATGCGAATGGATGCCGCTGGATTCATCCGAGTCTTTCGGACACCGTCGGGCCGAGCCAACGGACTGGTCTTCGACAAAACAGGTCGACTGCTATGTTGCGAAGGAGGACGCGAAGGGGGCAATCGTCGCCTGACGCGAACCGAACTGAACGGAACCGTTACGGTCTTAGCCGATCGCTATGAGGGAAAGCGATTCAACTCACCGAATGACATCACCTTGGACTCGTTAGGCAATATCTACTTTACCGATCCACGCTATGGCGATCGTTCGGATGTCGAGTTGTTAGACCATCAAGGCAAAGCGATCGAAGGAGTTTATCGTGTTGGCCCTGAAGGTCGCGTTTCAAGAATTCTTTTTGACGAAGTAAGCCGCCCCAATGGTATCGCGGTTTCACCGGATGGACGTTTTCTTTTCGTAGCCGATAACGCTAACGATGATCACGGATTTTCTCGAATGCTGCTGCGTTTTGAATTCTCGGCTCAACGCGATATTGTACCAGGCAGTCGCAAAGTATTGTTCGATTGGGGAACCGAGCGAGGACCGGATGGAATGGCGATCGATCAGGAGGGTCGACTATATGTTGCCGCCGGTCAAAACCATCCTGCTCCTCCTCATGAAACCGCCAAAAAACACAAAGCTGGGATTTACGTTATTTCGTCCGAAGATGGAACTTTGCACGATATCATTCCCGTCCCGATCGATATGATTACCAATTGTGCGTTTGGCGGCTCAGACCGACAAACGCTTTTTATTACCGCCGGCCATAAACTCTGGAGCATCCGCGTCGCGACTCCAGGATTTCTTGCTTGGCCTACCAACTCCTCAACTTTGGAAAAGTAATTGAATAAAATGCAACCGATATCGAAAAGCCTTTTGTGGACCAACGCGTCTACGTTTAGATTCTTTGCCATCCTGTTTGGAACCCTCGTCATGTCCGACTCGCTCCGAGCCGACGATTGGGTAAGTCTGTTTGATGGCAAAACGTTGGCTGGTTGGGCGCCGAACGAAAAGCCTGAATCATTTTCGGTCGAAAATGGCGAGCTCAAATTCAAAGGAGGCATGGCTCATTTGTTTTGCATGAAAGAAGGTTTCGCGGACCTCAAGAATTTTGAATTCAAAGCCGACATCAAGACGCTTCCTGGCGCCAACTCCGGCATTTTCTTTCATACCGAAAATCGAGGGCCAGGGAGCTTAAAGAAAGGGTACGAAGCGCAGATCAATACATCGTTCGTCAAAGACCCCCGCAAAACCGGCAGCCTGGTCGACGTCAAAGATCTCGATCAATCGCCAGTCAACGACAACGAATGGTTCGAGTATCACCTGATCGTCAGCGGGAAACATATCGTCGTTAACATCAACGGCAAGAGCGTCGTCGACTATACCGAGGAAGTCAAACCGGCCCGCAAGAAAGGGCGAGAGGAACGCGTGCTTTCCCACGGCGCGTTAGCCTTACAAGCTCATGATCCAGAGAGCGTTACATTTCTGCGAAACATACGAGTCAAAAAGCTCCCCGATTAAAGCGTTTTTTTACTCATACTATACAATATCCAGCAACCCTTTTTTTGATCGTAATAACGAACGACCCAACGCTTATGAAGTCTCTAGATGCTGGCGGTGGTTGGCAAGCCGTACGATATGCTTTCCGCAAAGCATGGGAAGCTGGCGGCTTATTCAATTTTAAGTTCTATCGAGCTTTGCGAAGCAAGAATACTTGCAAGACATGCGCCCTTGGAATGGGCGGTCAGCACGGCGGAATGGTCAATGAGCGCGGTTCGTTCCCGGAAGTTTGTAAGAAATCGATTCAAGCGATGGCCGCCGATATGCAACCGGCCATCACCGCCAACTTTTGGACCAAATTCAGTGTTGCGCAAATGAGTCGTTGGACGCCTCGACAACTTGAGACCAGTGGTCGATTGATTCAACCGGTCCTCTACGAGGCTGGCGAGACCCATTTTCGAACGATTACATGGATCGAGGCCTTCGAGCGTATTACCGCCAAGTTAAAAACGCTGATACCTGACGAAACGTTTTGGTATTTCAGCGGTCGAAGCAGCAACGAGGCTGGCTTTCTCTTGCAGTTGTTGGCCCGCGTTTACGGAACGAACAACGTCAATAACTGTAGCTACTTCTGCCATCAAGCCAGTGGAGTAGGTCTTTCAAGTTCGATCGGAACCGGCACGGCGACGATCGTTTTGGATGATCTAGATCATGCCGACACGCTCTTTGTCATCGGTGGCAATCCGCCGAGCAATCATCCGAGATTGATGACGACGATGATGCACCTGCGTCGACGTGGCGGAAAAGTAGTGGTCATCAATCCAGTCCGTGAACTCGGCATGGTGCGATTCAAGGTTCCCAGCGATGCTTGGAGCATGCTCTTCGGCACTGAAATCGCGACGCATTTTGTACAGCCTCACATCGGCGGCGATCTGGCTTTGCTGACTGGAATTTCCAAAGCGGTCGTCGAGATGGGATCGCATGATATCGAGTTCTTGAAAGCCAACTGCAATGATCTCGACGGTTACCTCGCTTCGTTGAATGCCGTGCCGTGGTCCGAAATAATTGATAAATGTGGAGTTGCAGAAGCGACCATTCGTGAAATTGCGAAGGTTTATAGCCAAAGCAAAGCCAGCGTGTTTTCATGGACGATGGGAATTACCCATCACGTTCACGGCGTCGAGAATGTCCAAGCGATCGTCAATCTGGCTCTTTTGCGAGGGATGATCGGCAAACCAGGTGCGGGTGTGATGCCGATTCGTGGCCATTCGAATATTCAAGGAATTGGAAGCGTCGGTGTCACGCCAAAACTCAAGGATGAGCTATTTAAAAACTTGACGGAAAAATTTGGCATACGACTGCCGACTTCACCTGGCTTAGATACGCTCGCGTGTGTCGAGGCGGCCTATGAACAGAAGCTTAAGTTTGGGCTTTGTTTGGGCGGCAATCTTTTCGGTTCGTGTCCCGATGCAAAATTTGCCAGCCAAGCCCTCAGTCGCTTAGAGATGCTGGTCATGCTAAGCACGACGCTCAATACGGGACACGCGAATGGCTTGGCGCGCGAAACGATCATCTTGCCGGTTCTGGCTCGCGACGAAGAACCCGAACCGACAACGCAAGAATCGATGTTCAACTACGTGCGACTCAGCGATGGCGGACCACGTCGATTGCCTGGGCCGAGAAGCGAAGTGCAAGTGATTGCGGAACTTGGCCGTAGCCTCTTGGGACAGTCGAACCAGTCGATCGATTGGTCGCTGATGGAGAAAACCCATACGATTCGTCAGTGGATCGCCAAGGTTGTTCCTGGCTTCGCTGCCATCGAATCGATTGATCAAACCAAAAAAGAATTCCAAATCGAAGGTCGTACATTTCATGACGTCGGTTTCAAGACTGCCAATGGACGTGCCAATCTCTTCTCGCACAACCTGCCACCACTGTTCGGTGGGGAGAATCAATTGCGGATGATGACCGTGCGGAGCGAAGGACAATTCAACACGGTCGTCTACGAAGACTACGATTTATATCGTCATCAAGATCGCCGCGATGTTATCCTGCTCCATCCATCCGATATGCAAAAGTACGAATTGACCGAAGACGAATTGATAACGATACGCAGTTCGACGGGAGAGATGCGCGATATATTGGCCAGATCGTATTCGGAGATTCGAGCCGGCAACGCTTTGATGTACTATCCCGAGTCGAATGTACTCGTGCCAAGAACGGCGGATCCGAAATCCAAAACGCCATCTTTCAAGTGTGTTTTGATCACGCTCGAAAAGCAGAGCGCTAATTCGACAGTCCCAAGCAGCCATTTTTGAAACGATAGTGAGCCGCCGGCGCTAGCCGACGGCGCTAGCCGCCGGCCGCTGAATCGCTGTGTTCTCCCGCCAACGGCCCGACGCTAGCGCGTTCGGCTCACATCGCGTATATTCGAACTTGCCTAGCCTATTTGAAATCGACGCGATGATTTAGAACGCGTCCCGATCCGATTTCTTCGCATCGAAGCAAGAGCGATTGACCCTGTAAATCAGCTCCGTCTGGAATGACGATGGTGCGGCTCTTTCGGTCTTCGAGGCGTATCATTTGGAATTTTTGGCGAGGCCTATTGGGAAGAACTAGCGTGCAGTCAAAGTTAGCGACTTGGTCACTTTGATTCAGCATTTCAAGATCAACAATCGCATAGCCACGTTCGTCGATTCGAGCTTGCGACTCGATTTGAAAATCCTTAAGTCCAACTTGCACGCTGCGTTGTACGACGAAGGCACGAGCGGGTTCCTGATCTAAAGTGATGACGATATCTAGCGGTTCGACCGATTGGATGGCATCATAGCGAAGCCTCATCGGCACTTCGAAAGTACTTCTAGACCTTTCTTTAGCGGTGAAACCGATCGATGATCGCTCGTCCTGAAGCAGATGTGGAGCAACGACTTCGATCGTTCCACTTATCGCGTCTGCTTCCGGGTTCAGCAATCGAATGCGCAGCGGTTCACTAAGCCCGACGCGATTCTCAATCGTAGAGTTCTCGATATGAACATCGATCTGCCATCGAGCCAGCATTCGGTCAACATTGGAAAGAATGACAGGCCATTGGTTCAACGTAATGAATTCTGTCTCAACACCATTCACCGAACGCGACTTCGAGTCTAGGCTCCTTCCCCAAACGTCGACGGCGGACATCTCGCTGCCTAAATAGACTCCCGTCTCCATCGCCTTCTCGGCTATCACAATCATCCGTTCTTGCTCATCGACACTGAATAAAATCCCATGAAGATTTTCGTTGAGTTGAATGGTTTCAAAGTCACGACTGTTGTTCAATGCCAATGCCAACTGCTCGATGGGGAGCAGCAATTCGTCGGGTCCACCGTGCCGATCCAGAATTCCTTGGCTGGGGGACGTTGGATCGGAAACCCATGCCATCTCCCACTGATATTGATGGACTGCAACGAGTCGCTGTGCTAAGTCGCGAACTCGATCTTCAAGACTGTATTGCTTCCTTGGGAGAGGGTCGACCGAAATCCAGTTTTGCTTCGGATTGACGTGCGGCAATTGGCTAAAAGTCGCAATTTCAGCGGCTGTCATCAGCGGTGATGTGTAGCTAAGAATTCGATTCCATGGCGCTGTCCCAGGCTTCACGCTGTCTTCAGGACGTTCGGAAAAGGCATTCCATGGAAGAGTCAGTTGAGCTTCTGCGCCTACAGCTCGAATCTGTTTTGTTAATTCAGCGAGGTTCGTTTGCCAATGGCTATGCTGTTCGAGCGAGGCGTCGCGTTCCCAGCCGATTTGATATTGCGATAGATAGAGCGACGTCCGACGCCAAAGCGGATCAAACATCGGCTGCCAAACATTTGTGAAGTCGAGTAAGCTTGCCAGCGACTTGCCGTTCTTTTCCGGAAACTTGGCTTGCATTTCAACGGGTGGCGCGTCGACAACACCGACACACTTTACCCCTTTGGATACCAATGTCTCAACTAACCAACTAAACGATCGATTGTCGACTGCCGGTTGCTCGGTGACCCAAACTGAGAATTTGACGCCACCGACATGAGCATATTCTACGATCGATGGGACACGTCCAAACGGGAACGACTTGCCGAGTTCAGGGAAACTCCAGCCTATGCGTCTATTTACTGACTGCTTCGATGATTTCTCGCGCGGCATAACGACGAAAGTTGTTTGCTTCTGCGATTGCGATTTTTCTACGTCGATGACTTTCGCCGAGAGCGTATAAAATCCTGCCTTCGGAATCGATATTTTCCACAACGCCCGAACCGTATCATTAGCGTCTGCCACGCTCGTGTCGAGTGCTTTGGTCTCTTGCCAGACTTCTTCACCATTATGATCGCGGGCCGCCAGTCGAACTTGCGAAGTCGCAGGAGCGACATCGTTGAGCCGGCACACGACTTCGAACGGTTCGTCGACTTTAACGATTCGCGATTCAGGTGCAAAGTCGAGCTCGATTCGTGGAATGCGATCAACACGGATGCGATCAAACCGTACGATCGACTCAATGGATTGTGAGCCGGTAGGTTGAACGGATAATCTGATTTTCGCAGAACTTGTTCCGCTAGGAATGCCGGTGATCTCCGGTATTTGTACCAGATGCCACGCTACCGATTTTGCAATCGGTGAGAGCGTCTGTCTGGCAAGCTCGGTTCCGTGATTGTCGAGCCAGATTATCGAAGTTTCCGCAATAAAAGGATCGATGATTTCGGCCATCGTTTGCATTTGAAAACGATAGGCATTACGAGAGTCGATCGGGAAAGTCGCGCTCTCGATTTGCGCCGCCCCGCCATTCATCGAGATTTCAAAGCACGTGTTGGCTACGTTGGTTTCCAAAAATGCGTCGATGGAACGAGGGATACTTTCCGGGATGGTATCGCCCGGCAATTTGCCTTGTTCCCAAGCCAAAGACCATTGGGTTAGCCCACGTCGAATCTGCAAAAGATCTTCCGACGATATTTCAGAGCGTGAAACGATCCCCATTTTGACGAATCGAGGATGGTCACGGTCGGTGCGTCGGCGCCATTGGTCCGGCCATCCGTCGCGATTATTATCTTCCGCATAGCCAAAATCGGCTCTGAAAGCCATTTTCGACTCGGCGACAAGCTGCGCCATCATAGACGACAAGAGCAAGCTGGTTAGAATGCATCGCTGGAATAGTCGAGTCATCGCGTCAGCGCACTTCTTTTCAATAGGGATCGTAACAAGCGTGCCAGGCATCAAAGTCGGAGTCCAGTTGTCATCGTTTGGTCAACCGTTCAAAAAGGCTTTGCTGACCGCAGCTTCCCTTAAGGTCGACTCGATTGAGATCGACGCTCGCACGGAACTTCGTCCATCCGAAGTCTCCGGGACTGCTTTGCGACAAATCCGAAAGATGTTGAGCGATCTCAATATGCGGATTGTAGCGGTTCGATTTCAAACGCGACGCGGATACGATTGTCCTGATGAGCTCGATCGGCGGGTAGCTGCAACCAAAGACGTGATGAAGATGGCTGGCGAGCTTGGGGCGCGCGTCGTCGTGAATCAAATTGGTCGGATCCCGGAATCATTCGAAGATGCGAGCCATGAAATGCTCCGCAGCGTGCTAAGCGATCTCGGACGATTTGCTCAGCATCATGGCGCTTTTTTGGGGTGCGAAACCGGTTCTGAGCCGCTCGCGCATGTTCTGAAATTAATTGAAGCTCTGCCTGAAGGATCTCTTGGCGTTACGTTGAATCCCGGCAACTTGATCGCTAACGGCTATGACCTCAACGACCTGCGGTCGATCTCGCAACATGTTTTGCTGGTCCATGCCAAGGACGCAATTCAAGATCGAGCAAAGGGAAGGGGAATGGACGTACCGCTTGGTCGAGGGCTTGCCGAATTCCCAGAGATCGCCGCCATTCTTGAAGAACGACGATTTAGCGGTGCATTTGTAATCGATCGCGAAGCCTCAAAGACCAGCTTCGCAGAAGTCGAACTCGCGGTGCAATTCTTGCGCAATCTTTGAAATCCAGATCTGTATTCGGCAACTTATTGCAACGACTGTCCTAAATTAAATAATTGTCCGTCGTTGTAAGCCGTCGGCGGCTAGCCTGGATTATTCATCAGCCGGAGTGCGTCAGCACCCGGTTTGCTCGAATTGCCGGGAAACCGGACGCTAACGCGTTCCGGCTGATTTTGCAGACTGCTTTTTGTTCAAACGTCGGAAGAAAGCGACTGCAAGAGGGCTGCCGAGTAACCGAGTAGGTCGCTGCGATTCTTCGATTGCTCCAACATCGGGACGAAGTTTCCGGCAAGACTCGATAGTTCCAAAAGCGACGGTGCGATTCCAAATGGCCGCATCCCAACCGGCATGCGTTTGATCAAGAACGCAATCGCTTCGCTATACCGACCGATTCTCGCCAGCAAGTCGGCGTAGGTCTCGATCGCGACGGTTCCATGCTGTTCCGTGTCGAGCGATTCGGCTTTGCGCAAAAACTGATGCAACCCCGACTCGACATTCTCGCCTAACAAGGCACCGATGAAGTAGCTCGTCATCAAATAAAGTTCACCGAATGGCTCTTCGCTTGGATACTGATAGCCCGGTCCCAATTCGCGACCGTATCGGCAAAGATCCAATGCCAATGCCAACTCTTCGCGATTATCAAGGACTCGCGAAAGACGTACAACCGACGCGATGTGCGTGGTATCGATATGATAGGTTCCCTCGCGAAGTAAGTCTGGACGCTGTACAAGGATACTGGCAAGCGTATCGCCGGACGGACAGCCTCCATCGCGTCTCGACAAATCGCTGCGAACTGCCGTTAGCAACTCATCGTGAAGATGACGCAACAATACGCCAACTCCCGCTTGCTGGTCACTACGGCTCCGCGTAGAGACGATCGACTCCATCATCGAAATGGTATTGCACGTGCCGCGATGTTCCAATGAAAGCTGCACCCCCTTGGCGATGTCGACCCCTTCATGGATAAAAATTCCGAGAAAATCTTCAAGGTTATCCGAGTTGACTTCGAGATCTTTCATCGCGTCTCGAGTAGCCGGAAAATCGCCGACCGGTCGCATATAAAGCCACCCATCCGCCAGTCGGCCTTGACGGAGCAAGGCTGTCCCTACTTCGTGACAGCCTGCAATGAGTCCGCTCTCGATGGCGTCCATATGTTCGGTCGAAAGGGGCGGATCGGATTCGAGTCCAACAGCGGTTAACCCTAGCTCCAATCGCTTCTGCATCTTGAGGGCTTCGAACAACTCGGGATATTGACCAGCTTGTCGAAGGTGGTCAACCAAGCGAGCTGCGGCTGCCTGCGGGCCCTCGCCCGATGCTGTTTGCAATATTTCATCAAAAAACGATTTCATAGGAGTATCTCTCGAACAAGCCGAGATCGGCCTGAAGGAATGCAGGTTAAAGTCAAAAATAAGCCGATAACTAAGTGTCCGGTACCTTTTGTGCAAAGCACCCGAAGGGCCGTTCCGGCAAAAGGTACCGGACACTTATTTATCCAAAAACAAGGCGGGAGCTCGACAAGCCCCCTACCAGGATTTGGGGGGGCGAGCATACGCTAGTAACGTACCCTTACCAATGTAATTCAAACATCGCTGATCGCGAACACCCCGACGAAAAAGAGCCAGCAAGAACATGACGATTTCGACTCCTTCTTTCAATGGACTTCGCGTTGCCGCCCTCGAAAGCCGACGTAGCGATGACTTAAGTCGCTTGATCGAGCGTTTCGGAGGAAAGGCATTCGTCAGCCCCTCGATGCGTGAGGTGCCGATTGAACACAATCGAGAAGCCATCGATTTTGCCCACCGAATTCTGATGGGTGAAATCAATGTCGTCATTTTTACAACCGGCGTCGGTTTCAAGCATTTTTTGAATGCGGTCGAGAAACACGTCAATCGCCAACAACTCATCGACACTCTCTCCGATATTACGACCATCGCCCGCGGTCCAAAACCGGTTGCGGCAATGCGAGAATCCGGCCTGACACCGACTCACCGCGTTCCCGAGCCCAACACGTGGCGAGAGGTCCTTCAGCTTTTAGATACCCACGTCCCGTTAGCCAATCAAGCCGTTGGACTGCAAGAATATGGAGTGACCAACCATTCGTTTATCGGTGGATTAGAAGCCCGTGGTGCCCGGGTCGTTCAGTGCCGCGTCTATCAGTGGGAATTGCCCGAAGATACGCAACCACTTGAAAACAATATCACCAGCATCATCGAAGGGGAGCGAGACTGCTTGTTGTTCACCAGCGCCCATCAAGCAGTAAACTTGATCCGACTAGCTAAGGAAATGGGCGTCGAAGAAAAACTTCGTCAAGCACTCGACACCATGATCGTGGTCTCGATTGGACCGACGACATCCGAGATGCTCCAGCATTTGGAGATCAGTTTCGACTTTGAACCCGAGCATCCAAAAATGGGACACCTCGTTCAATCGGCAGCCGAGAAGTCCAATCGGTTGCTCGCAGCCAAGCGATTGCGGCCTCAAGCCGAGGCTGCTCGTGCCGCCGTGATGCCTCGCGAGACTCAGGATCGACTTCAAGATGCAAACGACAGTCCTTTTATGCGAGCCTGTCGTCGTCAGCCCTCCGCGATCACCCCAGTTTGGCTGATGCGACAAGCCGGTCGATATATGGCCGAATACCGAGCTGTTCGCGAAAAGATCGGTTTCTTAGAGCTTTGTAAAAACGCTCCGCTTTGCGCCGAAGTCATGGTAACGGCTGTCGAGAAGCTTGGCGTCGACGCGGCTATTATCTTTTCGGACCTGTTGCCGATCCTCGAACCGATGGGAATGAATCTCGAATTCAGCGCCGGCGATGGTCCCGTGATTCATAATCCGATCCGACAACCCAAGGATGTCGAGCGAGTGCGAGAGCTTGAATCGATCGAGCCACTCAATTTTGTTATCGAAACCGTTCGACATACTCGAGCCGCCCTTTCGCCTAAGATCCCGGTGATCGGATTCGCCGGAGCCCCGTTCACTCTCGCGTCTTATATGATCGAAGGGAGCGGCAGCCGAAACTACTTGAATACCAAATGCCTCATGTATAATTCGCCCGAGGCATGGCACGAGTTGATGGGAAAACTATCGCGTTCCATCGCTTTATACTTGAATGCACAAATCTTAGCCGGTGCACAGTGCGTCCAGATTTTCGATTCGTGGGCTGGTTGCTTATCGCAGTATGACTATCGAACGTACATTCGGCCCTACATGTTGCAAATCATCGAATCCATTGTCCCCGGTGTTCCAATCATCAATTTTGCAACCGGCAATCCAATGCTCACATCGCTGTTGCGAGGCGACGCACGAACGGTTGTCGGACTCGATTGGCGAGTACCACTCGACACTGGCTGGGATATGGTCGGCGTCGATCGAGCCGTTCAAGGAAACTTGGATCCAACGATACTCTTTGCCGATCGCAAAGTCATTCGTTCACAAGTTCAACGTGTTCTCGATGAAGCGGGCGGACGAGCCGGTCATATCTTCAATTTAGGACACGGGATTCTTCCGCACACGCCTGTCGATAACGTCATCGCTTTGGTCGACATGGTTCACGAACTCTCGCAACGATAGTTATCGGGTGGCACACCCTGAAAAGACTACCTCGTCGGCAAGTAATCTGTCGAAAAAGCCTCTGCCGGTTTTACCTTCTCCGAGATCATGCCGAGATCACGGAGTTGGTTCGCAAGCGTTGTCCATCGACCTAGCTCCATCGCACCCAATTGGGATGCGTCGAAACCTGGCGGAATGCAAAGCGGCTTGAGATTGGCGACGCCATAAACCAATGCCTCCTCGGTCATTCCTTGGCGATTCTGCAACAGAATATAACGATTGGTCTCTTCTGGCGATTCGAGATACTTGCCCCACCCTTCCACGCAAGCAGCGACCATCTTGGTAGCAATCTCGGGACGCTTGGCCAAATACTCTTCGGTGCTAATTAAAACGCTCGCGTAGGGATTGTATCCAATATCGGACATCATAAGGTTGCGAACTTTAATGCCTTGCTGTTCGGCCATCAGCGGCTCGCTAAAACTATAAGCCTGCTGAGCCGTCCGCTTATCCGAGACCAATTGGGCAACCGTTCCGAAATAGGGAACCGTCTTCACGTTTTCCTTCAAGAGCCCCTTGCTGAGCATGAACGGAATATAAGGACGTGCCGGATCGATCTGAAGCGTTAGGTTCTTTAAGTCTTCAAACGACTGAATCCCCGAATCTTCGCGAACCATGATGCAGCGAGGTCCCATTTGCATCGGTGCCATCAGCGCGACTAGAGACGCCGTTTGCTCGCGAGCCATCAGTACATCGTCGGCATTGCCAACGCCGAATTGAATTCGCCCAATCGTCAGTTCTTGTGGCACCACCGTGGTTTTTCCGCCCGGCTTAATCTCGACGTCCAGCCCATGCTTTTTGAAAATCCCATGCACCAATGCCGCGTAGTACCCGCCATGCTCCGCTTCTGGATACCAGTTCAGTAGCAGACTGATCTTCTCGACTTTTGACTGATCTGCGCTGGACTCACTTTTGTTCTTCGACGCAGAACTCGGTACCGATTCGTTAGAGCATCCAACGATGGCCACCAGAATCAATAACCAAACCATACTACCCCACGATAGTTGACTCAACTTTTGCATAAAACGAACCGCGTAATCTATCGAGTATCGAACGCAATCATCTGTTCGATCGGATTATACCCAAATCCGTTTGACAAAGCACTACTCCGATTCGAGATTCGCAGCCGAAGTCCATCGTCGCAGTACTGTTCGGCTCAGAAGGTTAATCGACCCGAAGAACAAAACTCCTAACAGCGTGCTCACGAGAACGGCCGCGATTAACGCCGAGGTGTATTGTCGTCCTTGCCATTGCGTCATAATCGTTCCAAGCCCATCGTAGGCGCCACTGTTGCCGACAAAGAACTCGCCCACTATCGCGCCGATTACGGCCAATCCGCAACTGATTCGAGTTCCCAACACGAGATGGCTGACCGCCGCTGGAACTCGCAACTTAATAAGTGTTTGCCAACGCGTGGCATCATTTACGCGAAATAGGTCTCGTAAATTTTCGTTGATCGATAGTAACCCTGCGGTGGTATTCGATACGATCGGAAAGATGCTAATGATGACAGAGACCAAAACGATCGTGCGGAAATTATTGCCGGACCAGATGATCAGTAGCGGTGCAATCGCGACGATGGGAACCGTCTGCAAAAAAATGACATAGGGATAGAACGCCGCTCGAAGTTTTGCGGATTGACTAAAGAGCACGGCGATCATCGCGCCCAATACGACACTTGTTACCAAACCGCACAATGCCGCCGCACCGGTAATGAATGCGGCTTTCGCAAGTATTGATCGTTCGGTCCAAAAAGACTGGAAGACCGCCAGTGGAGTCGGCAAAATGATCGGATGAATCTTAAAAAAAATGATCGCAACCTGCCAGACAATCACCAACAAAACCAAGACCAGTAACGGTGCGAAAAGACGTCCCAAGATGGCTATTCTTAGGTTCCGTCCGCCAGATACTTTTTCAGTATTTTCGCTCATTTTCAACGTTTGTTCAGGCCCTATCATCCAGTGAAATTTCGGCAAGAGACTTCGATATTTGGCCGTAGAATTGGGCAAATTCAGTTGAAGATCGCAAGTTCGACGATCGAGGCTGCGGCAATGGGTTATCGATCCAACGGGCGATCTCTCCATCATGCAGGATCGCGATTTGATGGCTCAAAAAAATCGCTTCAGCAATATTGTGGGTTACAAAGAGTATCGTTCGCGATTGCGCATTGCACAGCTCGAGCAGCATTTCGTTCAGTCGCCAGCGAAGGATATCATCAAGCGCCGCAAATGGCTCATCGAGCAACATCAAAGTTGGTTCGGTAACCAATGCTCGGGCCAACGACGCTCGCATTTTCATCCCGCCGGAAAGATGCAACGGCAATTTCGAAAAATCGGAATGCGTGAAACCAACGCTATCCAAAATCCGAATAGCCCGTCGATGAATCTCGACTCGATTAACGTTGCCTTGCAATTCAAGCGGCAAGCATACGTTTTCAATCGCCGTACGCCAGGGCAACAAAGCCGGCTCTTGAAACACGAAGGCCAAAGAATCGCGAGCATCTTCGATCGATCGATCATCGATCAGAATACGGCCTTCATCAATCGATTGTAGGCCCGCAATACTTCGAAGCAACGTACTCTTACCGCAACCACTTTTCCCTAGCAAGGCGACGACCTTGCCTGCTGGCACCTGCAAATCCATACGGTTCAAAATCGACCGCTGTTGGAACGTGCGTCGATCGATGAATCGTACCGTTACCGAAGAACATTCGATCGCAAATCCGGCGTTTCTAGAGTCCAGCGACGTGTTTATCAAGATTTCCTTTGGGCGAGGTAGTCGTTCCATATTACTCGATAGGCTTCTTCGATGTTGCCTGCGAACACTCGTCCGTCGAAAAGCGAAGCCTGTTCTAGCTGCAATGTGAGCCGCGACCGAAGTGCTTCGAGCTTTTTCGGGTCCTGTGCATAAAGCAATGCGATCGATTCATACTCGTCGAAACTCGATGCGATACATTCGGAAAGTCCGAGTGCGTTGAGGAGACTGCCTGCAACGCGTGAAACAAAGGTTTCGCCGGCTAGGGTTATGATGGGCAGGCCCATCCAAAGCGCGTCGCTTGCTGTCGTGTGTGCGTTGACCGGAAAAGTATCCAAAAAAAGATCAGCTAGTCGGTGCCTCGCCAAATGCTGGGCATGCGGAACCATCGGCGCGAAGACCAACCGATCGGGTGAAATCCCCCGCTCAGTCGCTTCTCTTCGAAGGTTTCCTTGCACATACGGATTGGATTCCATCTGCCAAAGCACACTTGTCGGGATTGCATCGAGCAGCCTTACCCACGTATCAAACATTCGAGGCGTTACTTTGTAGCTTGAGTTAAATGCACAGAACACTAGTCCGTCCGCCGGCAATCCGCAGTCGCTTCGCAATGGCGTCTCTGGCGATATCTTTCGATGGCGATCGTTCACTTGATAGCAACCTGGCAAGTGGACCAAGCGTTCAGTAAAGAAAGGCTGCTGATCGGTTGGCGCAACAAACGCATCGACAATAATCGCGTCGATAAAATCTGCTCCCATCGTGCCCGGGAAGCCAAGGTAGTTGACTTGAATCGGTGCCGGTCGCAACGCCAAGATCTCAGCGCGACTGCCGGTCGTATACCCCTTTAAATCGACCAGGATATCGATCTCGTCGTCGCAGATCCGTTGCGCCGCTTGTCGATGCGAACAAGCCTTAATGTCATGAAAGCGATCGAAGGCATCGACCAAACGACCTCGAATGGCACTCCTATCGTCCTGACCAAACGAATACGCGATGACTTCGAATTCATCGCGATTGTGGGCTTCAAACATTTCTACTGCAAGCCATGCCGTGGCATGATTGTGGAAATCGCTGGACAAGTATCCCAATCGAATCTTCGATCGAGCCGGTCGCGCAGAGAATCGACTTGAATCGCCAACTGGACAACCGGCTTCGTCGCTAACGCGGCGAGACCATTGCCGGTTACACTGATGTTGCAAAGCAGCGGACGTAACAACCGGCAACGTAAGGAACTCGAATGGAGTGATTAACAAATCTATTTCTTGGAAGCGCTTTTGTTCAGCGATCGCGATGGCATTGCGAGCCAGATCCTCGATTCCGTTCCAGTCGCAAAGGTGAAGTCTTTGATGGACGAGTGTCGTCATTAAGCCGGCACAATCGGGCCGCACTTGGCACGCTTGACGGAACGTCTCGGCTGCTTCGTCGTATTTTTTCATCATCACCAGAACATTGCCGAGATTATTGTAGGCGTTGACAAAGTCTGGATTCAGGCGACGCGCGTTCTCATACGCTCTGATGGCATCCGGTAGCTTGTCTTGCAACCGGAAAATATTCCCCAAGTTGTAGTGCGCGTCGGCGTAGTTCGGCTGAAGTTTGATCGCATGTTCAAAGCACGCCAATGCATTGTCGAGGATTCCAAGTTCGGCTAGCACCCTACCGAGCGCGTTGTACAGCTCGGAATCCAAAGGCCGCAACTGAATCGCATTTTGAAAAGCCGCCGCCGCCTCGTCGAATCGCTTAAGCTTTTGGAGCGTTAACCCGAGTCCGACATGAGCATCCGCCAAGCTAGAATGAAGTTGGGTCGATCGCTGATAGCTTGAAACGGCCAGTTCGAGCATTCCGTCCAGTTCGTATGCCCACGCCAAATGGTAGTGAAAGAGAAAGTTACTGGGTTCTTTGCTCACCGCCTTCTCGATAAGCTGAATGGCTCGATCGAATTGCTGACGCTTCGTCAGCAGAAGGCCCCATTGGTCGAGGGCATCGGCAAAATCGGGTGACCGTCGGAGGATCTGTTCGTAGATTCGTTCGGCCTGGTCGAGTTCGCCGGACTCCTGGTGCTTGGCAGCAGTCGCAAGAAATTCTTGTTCAGATTGCATGGCATAAAAAATTGGATGTCTGGATAGCCGAGTAGCCTCCTTCGCTATGGTAATTTAAACCGCTAGAATGCAACACGTACCGCCGCGAAAAAAACCATGTCGAATCAAGCCAATTTCTTACAACTATTACGACGCATTCCACCGATATGGGCGATCGCGATCGATCATTGAGCCATGATCTATCGGTATTGATAAGATTTTGAAACGCACTTTATTTACAAACAAGCAATACAACATGGAAATTTGGCCTGCGATCGACCTCTACAATGGACAATGCGTTCGCCTTCAACAAGGAGACTATGATCGCGATACGGTCTTCAGCGACGATCCAGGGGCGATGGCCAAGCGATGGTTTGACGAGGGTGCATCGTTTTTGCATTGTGTTGATTTGGACGGCGCGAGAAGCGGATCGATTGTCAACGAATCTGCCATTCGAAATATAGTCGCAGCCGCTGGTGGGCAGCCTGTTCAGTTAGGAGGCGGGGTACGCACTGAAGAGACGATCGAACGCCTATTGTCGCTCGGTTTGTCGCGGTTGGTCGTTGGAACCGCTGCCCTCAAGGAGCCAGCTTGGTTTGGTAAAATGTGCCAGCGATATTCAGGGCACATGGTGCTAGGACTCGATGCTCGAAACGGGATGGTTGCTACCGAAGGTTGGTTAGAGACAAGCACCACACGCGCTGTCGATTTAGTGAAACGCATCGCCGATCAAACTTCGGATTGCGTTGCCGTTGTCTATACCGATATCGCTCGTGACGGGATGATGTCAGGTCCAAACTTTGAACAGCTTATCGCGATGAAAGAAGCTAGCCCGTTTCCAGTGATCGCCTCGGGTGGGGTAACAACTTTGGCCGACATTGATCAGCTCGTGAAGAATCAAACGCACGCCGCCATCCTAGGACGAACGCTGTACGAAGGACATATCCAACTCCGCGACGCACTCAGTCATGCAAATACGCCCGCCAGCAATGAGTGAGCGGCTTGCCTGTTTTTCCGGCACACATGCGTTTACTCCATCGGCCAAAGGCTCTGCATTGGAATTCGAGCCTTTTGGAACAACGGCAGCACTAATTTGTCGATATCGATTCGATCTTGACGATCGAGTATCCAGTCGGTGCGACCGGCAAGTACAACTAAAATCGCGATGCTTGCGGCGGCCAAGTTGGTCCCCAACAACAGGACAGCCGGAAAAAAAATGAACAGCCACGTTCGAGTATCCGTTTTGCAGCCGGTCCGACTCATGCCATACAAAGTCAGCAGCAAAACGACGACGTTGGCAATCATCGTTGCGATCACAGAACCTTTGAGACCGTAGTAATGTATCATCGGGATGTTCAATCCAATATTGATCGCCAACCCGATCGCCAGATTAATACTTGCCAATCGAGCTCGCTCAGCGCAAAGCAAGTACGCGCCGGCTATCATCGTTGTACTTGCCCAAATACATTGCAGCAATGATAGTCCAAGGATCGATTCGGCATCGTCATACCTTCCCTTAAAAATGAGATCGAAGAGAAGCGGAGAGACGAGCAGCGCAGCAACCGATGCAGCCGTAAATGCCAAGCTAAAAAGGGTGAGGACGTAACCCATCCGGCGTTGGATGTCCTGAAAACGCTTGGCTTCCCAATCTGCGCTTAGGTAAGGGAGCAGGATTCCGCTGAGCGTCAAAGCTAAACTTGTTAACAGATTCGGAATCATGCGACCACAGTAGTATTGGCCAACCATCGATTGTCCGACGGATTGTCCGCCAGGCGAAAAGTGCAGTAGCATATATCGATCACTCAGCTCAAACGAACCGGCCAAAAGATTGCTGATCCAAAGCAATACGGCAAACGGCAAAATACGTCGCCACATTTCCTGATGCGCCAACGGTTCAGAACTGCTAAATTCTTGGTGACAGTTCCGCCATACACACCAACCGCCGACAATGCCACCCACCAAACAAGAGACCGCGTAGCAGGGTAATAAAACGCTCCATTGATTGGAGACGCTGATACAAGCGACGCCTACAATTGCAAATGACATCCCATTGGCAAACTGCATCCACGAAAGGACGCGAACTTGACGCAATGAAAGGGCAATATCATAGACAAAGTTGTAGCCAATCTGGGCCAAGAGCGCGATCGCCGTAAAGGCGATGATTTCAATGCTTGCCGTCGAGCCGTAAACCAACCAAGCAAAAGTATCGCTGGCAACAAGCATCACGATGGACAACACCAAGGCACTTACCGTGCAAACCAGAGCGACTCTTTTCAAGTAGGTCGAAAGACATAGTCGATGACGAAAATGTTCGACGAACTTTCCGAACGATCCTGGCAGACCGAGAACAGCCAGCGGAGCTGCGAGCATGAAGAAACTATTCGCGAGCGCCCATTGGCCAAGTTCTGCGTCGGACAAGAAGTGGCAGAATCCAATGTTCCGAACGATCCCGACGATGCGCTGGCCGAAATTGATCACAAGCATAATCAATAGACCAAGCGCGAATTGATCGCCAATCGCCGAGACGCCACTTGTCGATTCGATTGGAGCTGCCTGGCAATCCGTCCCGGTTTTAGCGGAACGGCGCAAGCCGTCCGGTGCCGAGAAACCGGAGGGCTCGCGACCAGCCACTAACTTTGAATTCAGCAGCTTATTTCCGCAAGAACCTTTAGTCTTTTTAGTATGCGTCGTCATTGCAGATGGATTTACAAGGTTGTGAATTCATTCAAGACATCCCATTGAAAGTCATCGAATGCGAAATCTGCCGAACCTGCCCCTAGTTTCCTTTCGTCGCAATCGTACAACTCAGACCGAATCGACGGCACATTTGTACCGCGACCTTGAAGGGCAAAAACTCCAAGAGCGGTTCCATCAACGACTTCAATCCAGTCACATCCAATTTGCTCGAATAGTAGAACTTTCTCGAACTGATGAACCATGGCGTGTGCACGGTTTCGAAACCCGCGTTGAATAAAAGTTGTCGCACCTCACCGAGCGTGTACTCCTTCAAATGAAAACCGACCGGTTCCGTTCGAGATGCCGAAAAGAGTGTCGTCACATCGCTGGGCCGCATATGCCAATTTGGAGTGATCGTAATCAACATGCCGCCAGGCTTCAAAAGTCGATAGAGCCGCTGAATGTATTCGGAAACTTCGTCGACTGGGATGTGCTCAAAAACATCGTTCCAGTAGGCGATTGAATAGCTCTCTTGCTCCCCGCGAAGATCGATGGAGCAAAAATCACCCAAAAGAAGATTGGGTTGGTCTTGCTTCGGTAGCTTAGCTTTAGCTTCCTCGAATAGTTGGCTCGTGACTTCCAGACCACCGACTCGATGCCCTGCCAATGAAGCTGCTTGAAGGAAAATTCCCGACCCAAATCCCAATTCGAAGACACCTCCGTCAATCCCTTTTCTGCGTTGTGCTTCGAGCTGTTCGAGAGCAAATCGGGTATAGCGACTGTCCATACCCATCGATAAAGTTTGCCCAACTACCTCGCGGCTCGACATTTCATCGAGGATCGTACATATCGATTCATAAGCGAGACGAATGCTCTCGGAACGCTCCAGACTGCCGCGTTTTGTCGCAACAATTCGCTTTGCAAATGCCGGCTCTTGTTCGCACTGAAGCTGCGTAAGTTCATCAAACGACAATGCCGTCAGTTCAACTCGCTTGCCATTCTCTAACACGACGACGTTCGTTGCCGAAGAATCTGCAACGTCGGCCTTCGGCAGGACGGGATTGAAGCTTGTTGCGATTTCAGATGGCGTACAAATAGACATAGTGGATTGTCACGGATCGGCGAAACGTCGAAATGTTCCTGAATTCTAGGTCGCTCTTCGCGGTTGTCCTGGAAATCGTCAGAGAGTTTTCAAAATGCGAGATGCAACGAACAAACCGACGTTCGAGTGCCTCTTCAACCGGAACAATCGTCATATTCGAACAGAATCTTCGAGAGCGACGAGAATTAAGGCGAGCTAAATTCCTTCGGGATTTTTCGATCGGTGCCTTCAATACCCCGCCGAGTCGTAAAAGCGATCGTTGACTTGCCGTCGGTTTCTGTAAGAACCCAGACAACAGCCTGCTTCTCGTCTGTTAGAGATTTCACGGTTCGGTCTGGATTAACCCGCGCAGCTAAGTCGGTCAGCAACGCGCGCAACGGCTGGTCTTTGAATCGAAAGTCGCGTATCTGTTGATTTCGAGTAACACTCGCCAACTCAAAAGCTTTCCCGTCAATCGAAAGCGCGATCGGTCCCGATCCCTCTGGCAATGAGCGATTGACTTCTTCGTTGAGCAACGCCAACGCAGAATCGAGTGGCTCTTGCTCGAAATTGATACTGACCGGATGCGCCAGCAAATCGTCTCCGGTTAGTTTCTTGATGACAGGCGCTGTCGTTTCGCCTGCTGAATTGGACGCAGAAGCGGCCGGCTTTTGAATGGCCATCCACGTTGCGATGGTCATGTTAGCAGATGCGGAAGCAGGCAAGTAAAAATTAGAGATCGCTTGCCCATTCTCGATGCCGAATCGCTGATATCGCGATAGAGCTCGCAGCATTTGAGGAAATCGGAGCGCCAACGCTCGCCAATACGGACTGGCCGGGGCCGCTACCAATTCGGCTTCGACGCTATTGGCGATGCTTGCCATGCGTTCGCTGAGGTCTTTATTGAACCGCGTTGCATCGTCATTGGATTGCCCCATAGCACGTATCTCGCCGTACCATTGTGGTTCTAGCGATGTTGTAATCAACAAGGCTTGCGTCTTTTCGTCTAACAGTTCTCGACAGAGCGTTTGAAGTCGTGGCGAAATAGTCGGCAAAACTTTGCGAGCATCGGAGAAAAAGAAACCTGTCGTAACCAAGAAACTTAAATCGGATTTCGCATCACTTACTTGCCACAACTGCTCCATCTGTCTTCGCAACGGCGCTCCGCCGCCATCGATATCTACCAACTCTCGAATTAAGGCAGTCGGACCAATCGCCATCATCTGACGTGGTGCATCCTCCACCTGAGTTGCAAGTCCCAAGAAGATCGCTTGCTCACCGCTGACAAGGATGGAATGCTTGTCAGCGACCGATTGAATAGCGGCGTTCGGCAAACTGGCCTTCAATTCCTCCAACGAGGTTTCCCGCCTGAGCTGAACGCGATACGCAAGAACTGGCCAACCATCGCTTCGGCCCGGATAAAGTCCGATTGCAATTTCTTCCGTCGATTCGATCAATGGCTGAACAATACTTTCAATAGGCTTCCAAAAAACCTTAATCGATGGATCGAGCGACTGAATAATAGCTTGACCTGAAGCTGAATCCAACCAACCTTTAGGGCGAATAAAGACGAACCCTTGGCATCCCGGCGCGAACATTTCTAAAGAGTAGGGTTGGCTCGTGCGTGGTGGTACCCACGGTAAAGTAGCGTCGCCAGCGGCGATCATGAACTGTTCTTCAATCGGATCGGTCACCCGATTCTTGGTAGGAATCGCCGCGACTTGCGTCTCAGTTTTCGATTCGGGGCTCGTTGATGTACGAATTGTGTTTTCAACCACCTTAGGCTGCGGAGTTGAGGGGACGCGAGTGTCGTTATTCCACGTTAAGATTCCAACCAAACCACCGAGCACTAAAACGCATCCACCCAGCATTGCAGGTAGTAGCCAAACTGGTCGCGAAGATTTTTTCTTTCGTGAACGATTCGCCGCGGTCGTAACAGCCAGCCGATCAAATGTAACGATCGAAACTGGAACCGGCTTGTCACTCGCGACCGGAACGGGCTTGTCGCTCGTGAGCGGCACGGCGCTAGCCGCCGGTTCTTTGACCGTTTGACGCTTCAAATCGCTTCCCGCGCTTTCGGAACCCGTGGCTAGCGCCAACGGCTCACTCTTGGATCTCGCAACCGGAGCGGGTTTGTTCGAATCGACGATATCCAGTGCTGCAACAAGTGCCACTGCATTGGCAAAACGATTGCTCGGATTTTTAGCGAGCATGTGCTCTAAGCAACGTCGTTGCCCAGTTGCCAATCCAAGTTCGCGAGGAATGGTAAGTGGAAATTTTGATGCGGCTGTCGGTACTTGATCCATCATGGTATCCGAATAGGGAAGCTGCCCCATCATCAATTCCCACCATAAGCATCCAAGGGCGTAAACATCGGTCGACAAAGTCGGTTCTTGGCCCGGAGCTGTAAACTCGGGAGCGGCATATCGAACTCGAAAATCTTGATCGTTATCGACGCCGACGGCCGTCGGTGCGTCGTGGCCCAAGGGAGTAACCGGCGGGAAAAAAGGATCTCGCAGCAGCGTTACATTCTCCTTACCGTCCCACCAAACTTGATCGATCCCAATCCGTCCATGAACAATTTGCTGGTTGTGCAATGCCGCTAAGGATTTTGCAAGGCTGACAACGATCCTTATCGCAGGCTCAACCGGCATGACGCGTCGAGGCAAGTTCTTGAGCGTTTCTCGCAACGGCTTTCCATCGGCTGGTGTCGCCGCGATTAATAGATAGCCATCAACAAAGGCTGGCGGTGAAAAATTCTGTAGCCCGGCGGCGTGAACCGACGCGTGCTGCCGAGCAAGCTTTAGACTTGGCGGATGCCGATCCAATGCCGATTCTTTGAGCCGTTCAGACGTAATCGAGTACAACCAGCGCGCAGCGTTGCTGGACGGATCGATCGCTTCGAACCAATCTTTAAGGGCCGGTGAAGAAAGCGGTGCCAATAGGCGATGACGGCCAATCGTCAGCGTTGGGGTGTCATTACTGAGCAGTGCGTTGGCCTGAAACGGAGTTAATCGCCCGAGCTTTACTAATTGCGATAGTAACAACTGTGGATTGTCGAGAGCCGCGTTTCCCGCCGACTTTATAATCTCGCTAGCCCATTGACGGCAGTCGGAAGCTGACGCAATTTCACCTTCTTGTAATGCTTGCCAAATTTGAACAGTACTTAGACTCATTACAATATTCTACTCCGAATCAAAATTGCAGGCCCGTAGTACACTCACCGGAATCAGCTTGTCCTCGTCGCCAAGAAAAACGATGGTGGGCGGGGCGGACTTGGTGACGTTATGAGTGGGCGAGAATTCCATGAATCGTTTTCCGACACGTTCATGCCCCCACTGTTCAGGGCCGTTGTTAAAAACCGGATTAAAAAGCACCATCGCATTGGGCATACAAGAAACCGAAAGATCATCATGTGCGTCATCGAGCCCTTTTACGAGACCAGTGAACGCCGCGAGATGACCGCCAGCGGAACCGCCAGCGGAACCGCCAGCGGATGCGATTCGATTGCGGTCAATCCCGAGTTCCGCTGCATGAGCCCGAACAAAACGCATCGCTGACTTGGCGTCTGCACAGCAATCAAGCGGCGGACCTTTGTCGCCTTTGGCGATAACGCGATATTCGACCCGCACACCAACCATACCGCGAGTCGCAAGATACTCGCTCTGCTTGAGGAATTGATTCGGCGAGCCACCGACCCAGCCTCCGCCAAAAAAGAAGACGATAGCCGGACGTTTGTCGGTCGATTTCCAGTCAGCAGGCTTCTCGATGTGCAACTGCAATTTCCGATCGCCGATCTCTTTGTAAACAAGCGATTCTTCAGCGTACAGTGTCGTAAAGGGAACGATCAATACGGCGAGAAAAGCAATGCGGGTGAGAAAGAGGCTCATGGGTTTTGTTCTTCAGGAATTCAAGGTGGGGTAATCAACTCTTGAGTGAATTGAGTTTGGCGACAGACGGCTGGTTCAAAATTTGGAACTACGATATTAGCTTGACCGTTCGCTTTTCGTTGGCGCTCAGGACAGCCGTGTCGACAATTTGTTGTCCGATGCGACTAATCTCGATGGAAAGCGGACCGGTAATCGGCGTTTCGGTTTCCAAGCAATGAATAAAATACTGCACAGGATTCTGAAACGGTGGTTCGATATTGTCCACCGGAACCTCATGCTTGACGGATCTCGCGCGGGTTTGAATCGCAACGGTCTGCTCATAATCATAGCTGCTGAGCGTGCCATCGGTACCGATAAATTCAAAACCACATTTGGGCTGCGTTTGTGTTGTCCAGGGATCGGTAAACGTCCCCCATCGCGTTTCTATTTTTGATAAGCCTACGTCGTAGCGAACAATCGAGAGGCTATGCTCATCCACTTCGATGTCCGGCGACTCGTTGACTACGGTAGTGACTTCGATCGGGACTCGACCATTGTGATACCAAGTCCCCAGCGTCGATCCGTACCCCATATAGTCTAATAAAGAACCGCCACCCTGCGATTTTTTGTAGAACCAGCTATCGGCTTTCTTCGACTGGACTTCCGCTTCGGAAACTTCGAGCTTATCAGCAAGATGATAAAGCGGGCCTCGATTGCCACCATAATGCCTCACCTCGATAACCTGGCCGATTGTTCCTTCGTCGATCAGTCGTTTTGCCGTTCGATGCGACGGGACCCAGACAAGCGGCCAATTGATGACCAGTTGCTTTCCCGTAGCATGCATCGCGGCGATCATGCGATCCGCTTCAGCGAGCGATGCGGCGAACGGTTTCTCGACCAGCATGTGAATGTCATACGGCGCAATTTTCTCGACCCATTCCGCGTGTTTGGCGGTTGCCGGGCAAAGGATTACGACATCCGGCTTGGTTTCCTCTAAACATTTTCGATAGTCGGTGTAAACACGATGCTCGGGGATACCGAAATGCTTCGCAGCAGACTGCATTCGTTCGGGCGATTCATCGCTGATACCAACGATTTCAGCGTTCGGATGCTCGAAGGCAAATCGCAGTAAATCGCCCATATGAAAATGATCAAAGTTGATGCCTGCAATTTTCATATTGGATCAGTCCGCGAGTTATTCGGTTGCAAGCCCTTACGCTAGCAGCTCATCGATTGTGCTAGTGCTGTCAGCAAATCTTGGGTGCGATAGTCCCATCCTTCGTGCTTGAGTCAACCAGAGATTGGCCAGCGGAGTACCGTCGGGACAATGAAGGTGACGACCGTTCTTAAAACCGAGCGATTTGCCGCCAGCCATGACGATTGGGAGATCGTTGTACTGATGGGTTGCTCCGTCGCCTAGCCCCGATCCATAGGTGAACAGTGTGTTATCAAGCAGTGTTGTCCCGTTTGATTCAACAATATTGTCCATTTTCTCGACAAGATAAGCAAACTGCTCCATGTGAAACCGGTCGACCGTAAGCAACTGTGGCGTGAACTTATCCTGATGATGGGACATCTGATGATGACTCATCGGCTTGTCGAACAAGCCGTCAAACATGTACGGCGTGTCCCAGCGCTCTGGGCCAATCATCATCGTTGCGACGTTGGTAAGTCCTGTTTGAAGCGCAACAACCATAAGGTCACCCATCAAGCGGATGTAATCGCCGCGCGGTAGTCGCGCCGCGGTGGGCTCGTCGAAGTTTACTTTCGCCAACTCGCCTCGCATCGCCTCCATTCTATCGATTCGCTCTTCAATGGTGCGGACCGCGTCAAAGTATTCGTCAAATTTATGACGATCCGATTGCCCGAGTTCCTTCTGCAACCCGCGCGCGTCGCCGAGCACCAAGTCGGTGATCGCCTTGAAGTTCTTTTGCTCCTCGGTGCCGAACAGGCGATGGTAAACTTTGCGAGGGTCGCGCAGCGACGGGGCGACGTGGCCCGTGCCGTACCACGAAACGTTATCGAAGTACATCGACTCTTTGTTGTCTTTGTGACTATTGCAACTGAACTCCAGCGTCGAGAAAGGAGTATGCTGACCTACATGATCCGCTACAAGATGGTCGAGCGTGCGATCGAGCGGCCATGCCGAGGTCTTGATGTTGTTGTCGTTCGGCGCGGCACTGCTGAGAAAACACGAGCCGCATTGAGCGTGGACGTCGGTGCCGTTCTGGTAGGTACGATCCATACCCGTGATCAACGTCACCTTATTTCGCATCGTCGTCAACGGTTCGAGCGTCGGAGTCCTCGGCAAGTCGTGCCAACCAATCTGCGTGAACTTTCCCTCGACGTTTACTTTGGGATCGCCATTAAACCCCGGGATTTCCACATCCGATTCGCCAGGAAAGAACCCGCTGCGCACGACGCCGATTGGCACATAGAAGATTGCCAGCCGCTGCGTTGGTCCCGTTGCCGGAGCTGCCAGCGTTAAGCTCTCCAGCCCCGGCAATGCCAGGGCTGCGTTGCCTGCCCCCTTTAAGAATGCTCGTCGTTTTAGTGTTTTCATATTTTCAAGTGAGCCGTTGACGCTTGTCAGAATTATTCATCAGCCGGAGCGCGATAGCACCCGCTTTGTAAGTTGTGAAGGGGAACCGGACGCTAGCGCGTGCCGGCTGATATGGGATTAACCTTCTGCCGGAATGGCTCGCTCAATACGATTTGCCGAATCAGCGTACGCATCCGGTAATTGTCTGCTGCGGTCTGGTGGACGATCTCGTCCAGGGCGGGCAAGTCCTTTACACTGACCTCCCGTCCCAGGGCGAAAGACAGTATATGTTTGGCTAGAGCCCATGCAAACCGATCCTTCTCTGCCAGGATCGCGTCCTTGAATTCGACCGGATTGGTGAATTTGTGTTCGCGAAAGAGGATACCTGATGAATCCACGTCGCGACCGTTGTCGTATTTGTCTCGCCACATACCCGTCGGGCCGTAGTTTTCGAGTGCGAAACCCAACGGGTCGATCTTCTCGTGACATCCCTTGCAGTCAGCTCGCTGCCGATGTAGGTCGAGTCGTTCTCGCAGTGTCAGCTTCTCTGTGTCCGTGTCGTTCGCATCGGGTAACGGCGGCACGTCGGCTGGCGGCGGCTTTGGCGGGCTATTGAAGATCACCGTTGCTATCCACGCTCCGCGCGTGATTGGCTTCGAGCGTTCCGGGCCCGATGTCATGGTCATCACTGCCGGATTGGTGATCACGCCGCCCTGGCGACGGTCAGTGTTTTCGACACGATCAAACGTTAGCACCGTCGATTGAAAACTCCCAGCCTCACCTGTCTCAAGCCACGTTTCAAGCAAATCGCTGCGGTAACTGAACATCGGGTCGATCAGTTCGAGAATTGAACGGTCCTCAACCAATACGGTCTCGAAGAGCAGCAGCGGCTCCATCATCATGTGCATACTAGCGCGGTACTGTCCTCGATAAAATTTTGGGAATTGATCTTCATCGGGCCTCGCAGAGATAATGCTTTCCAACTGTAGCCACTGTGCCGGGAAGCTGTCGCAGAAACGCTTCAGCCTCTTGTCGTTGAGCATGCGAGTGATCTGTTGCGTGAGTACCGTCGCATCGCCGAGCCGAAGTGTCGTGGCCAAGTCCAGCAACTCCTGGTCCGGGATGCTTCCCCACAGGAAGAATGACAGCCTCGATGCCAACTCGAAATCATTCAGTGGCTCGGCTTGGTCCTTTCCGTCGCGATCGTACAGGTACAAGAACCGCGGCGACGCTAGCACGGCCGATACTGACATCTTCATCGCATCGGTGAACGAATCGCCAGCGTCGATCCTCGCCGTCACGTAATTCGTGTAAGGATTCAGCACGTCGTCTGTGATCGGCTGACGAAATGCGCGAGCCAACAGCACTCGCAGGCGATCGCGCACCGCAAGCTCCACTTTACCATCGTCAGCAAGGGCATCGCCAATTGGCGGTTCGAACAACCATCCCCACGCGCGGCACGACTTCGGACCGAAGTCACTGCTGTCGACGATCGATCGACTCAGCTTTAAGAACGACTCCATCAGCAGCGGTGAAAGCGACAAATGATCGCCCCGATTATCGAACCCGTGCTCGGCACGCAGGTCTTGCGGGTAAGGATCGACGCCTTCGAGCCGCGGTTGAATCAGTTGCGATTTTCCCAGCGGCCGACTGCCCACCTTCACCGTCGCCGGCATCTGCCCAGACGCCGGGTCGAAGTAGTTGCCGTGCTCGCGCATCATCCGCTCCGGCAACGCAAACAACTCGACCTTCAATTCCAACAGATCCACGACCGCATTATTATATTGAAAGCGATTCATCCGACGAATCGGTGTCTCGTGGTAGGACTCTTGCTGCGAAACGGCTTCCTGCAAAAGCGCTTTGAGCTCACTTATCGTTTTCAAACGAACAGTCGAATCCAAGGCCGTCTCGTCTTCGGGCGGCATCTCTTCCAAGTCGAGAACCTCGATCAAACTTTGAAGCAGATCAACATTCTTGCCGAGCGTCTCGCGATTCAAACTTGCCAGATTCACTTCCCCTTCGACGATTTCTTTCTCGCCATGGCATTTGAAGCAGTGTGATTTCAGCACCGGCAGAATGGTCGTCTCGAACCGGTCTGCTTCCGCGGAGAGTCCAAGCGTTGAATAAAGACATGGCAACGCTATTAAAAACGATAATACCGTCAGTCGAATCGAAGCTTGCCAAGCGATGAATGCATCAAGGCAGTACATAGTGATTGAATGATTTCCCATGTTAGGAGTCGTAAGGAAATATTTTTTTGGCTTTCGCAAGATGATGCGAAACCGGAGGGCTCGCGCCCAGCCGCTAAAGTTGCATTCGGTAAATTTGCTCCCAACGAGTTCGTAATTAAGTCGATGAGTGGTCCAGCAGCTTTACTTCATCCGAATTTATTTCCATTCTATCCTACCTTTGCCTGTTTCGATGTCTAGCCTGACCGATGCATACTCGAATTCTCGCGAATATTGATAACCTTTCCTCTCGGCTGGGGCCGTTGGTCGGCCAAGTCGCTTCTTGTATTCGGGAAATGAGTGCATCCAGAGCTTGCTTGCGCCTGCATTGACATCATAGCCGTCGTGAATGCACAGGTAGCTGTAACGATCAGCCATCACTAAGAAGAGAGCGATGCAGTAATCGAGTCGCTCCTGGCTGACACTCGCGAGATCTTTCAGCGTACCGCCGACTTCATCAATGCCCTCGCCAATCGAGCTCGCTCCGATGTTGAGCGAAAGTGCAATGATCTTGCCCTGACTTGCGGCTTTCTGAGCGGAGCTAATCCCTTTGGCGATATAGTCGGCCTTGCTCATACCGCCGACGGTGTGCTCGAAGCCTTCTAGATAGGAGCCATCAAAACGGTCGATGAATTCAATGCCACCATCGGCAAATCGCGCTCGAAGAATATTTGCAACCATCAACTTATTGGGCTTGAGCGTCTCTCGTGTCTGCCGCATCATCTGATCGAAACCTTGGATGACTTCATCTTTTTTCCCGTTGGGCAAGTTACTTTTCAGAAATGGAGTCAACACTTTGACATTGCCATCGAGAAAAAGTCCGTCGATCGAATCGCGATTGCAAACCGCTGCCATCGAATCGACCCACCATTTCCTCACAAGATCATTGCCTAAGTCATAAGCGCTCACTCGGCCACGAATCAGTTTGTCATTCCCTTGCTTATCAACAAGAAACGGTTTGCGGATGGCTTCGAGCTGCTGGTCAAAACTGTACCCGCTGTAATGGACGATGACGTTGCGATAAAAGAGAACCTTGGCTGCTGGGTTGATTTGTTTTACCGCCTCAGCCGCTTTAATCGTTCCTGCATCGGTCGAGTCATAGCTTTCGCTGCCGGTGGTTTTTTCGAACGTGATCAGCGGATGAGCGGCAAGAAATTTAAGCTCCTCGGGAGTAAATGCCACTGCTTTTCTGACGTGAACGTAAAGTGGCAACGTATCCCAACTGAACTCGGGCATCCTCTCGAGACTTGCTCTGTCTTGACCCGCAACTTGATTGATAAGGAAATCGACCGTATGTGCCGAGGCGAAATCGAAGCAGAGTAAAAATGACAAAGCGAAGCTGATTCGTTGACAATTCATTAGCGGTGGATTCCTTGGAAAAAACGAGGCTATTTTGTAGGCACCTGCAACGTCCGAGGCCCTTCGTCAATGTGACAAGAATAAACGCAAGCAGAAGATGCGATAGGCGATTTTTCATGACATTCTTTTTGCTTATCGGGCGATCTAATGCGTATTGGAGGTAATTAAACCTCCTCGTTATTCGGGAACTTTAACAAGATTCACTACGGAGTGCTACTCTTTCCTTGACTCTTCCGCTGACTCGATCGCGGAACGCAACTGCCTTTCCGCTTCGTCGGTCCAGTAGCCACAGTCAAGACGAATGAAGACCGATGTATATGGCAGGGTCAGATCTGTTTTCAGAAGCAGCACATGAAATGTCTGACCAGCTTCATCGAGTTTCTCGATGATCTCGCCGTGCGGCAGCGACGTGACTTGCTGATCTTTGAGGACTTCTTTCAGTCCTGTCCGATATTCGCCAATCCCATTGGCAAACTGCTCTGGAACATACGGCAACTCGGAGTCGATGAAAACTGCGCTGCGGACGTGCTTTGTTTTGTCGATAGCAGCAAGCACTTTGCGAACGACGTCGAGTTGCTTTCCGCCGGTGTTGATCGTTTTGATGCCGGGGGCTGTCTGCGAAGGATACGCCGAGTCGGCGACGACGATCCAGTTGCGGTGCCCCATTAGCGGCAACTGTTGACCTAAGTCTATCTCCCATCCGGGCGATTGACCAAAGCATGGCTCGGCGAATGCGATCGCAACCAACACCATCACTATTTTTGTCATCGAACACCTCTCCAATTCAAAAGGCTAAACGGTCCAGCGCCAACTCATTGCTTGGCCTTATTCGACCGACTACCACTGATTTTTCGTTCGGCGGAAAAATTTTTGCCATCGGGCTTGGTAGGCAAGCTTGATTTCCACTTGTCAATTTTCGCAAGCAATGCCTTGACGACCTCGGGATTGCGTTCGGTCAAATCATCCTTCTCATACCGATCGGCAACCATGTTGTACAGTTCCACATGCTTCAAATCTTCGTCGACGAGCAGTTTCCAATTCTGATCAACAATGGCGTAAGAGACCCAGTGGAATGGCTGATTGGCTTTGGCTGGCCAACGGGACGCCATTTTCCAAAAAAGCGGTTTTTCGCGACCGCTGCTCGGATTGCCAAGCAGTGTTTTCAGTTGGCTGACACCGTCCGACCGATACGTTTCAGGTAGCATCACACCAGCAACCTCGCAAAACGTTGGAAGCAGATCGACGGCCGAAATCATCAGCTTGTCATCGATCTTGCCAGCCGCGATTTTGCCCGGCCAACGAGCGATGAATGGAACGTTGATACCGCCTTCGAACAATGCCGCTTTATAGCCTTTGCGTCCGGCCGTGATCCCTTTCGAAGCAGCGATGCCGTAGCCCGCTCCGGTCGCCGTATCATACGACAATTCCATTTCCGTTGGAGTCGCTGCTCGGGCTGGTCCGTTATCCGAACTGAAGATCACGAGCGTGTTCTCGGCCAGTTTGAGTCGCTCGAGCGTGTCGAGCACTTCGCCGATCCGATCGTCGGCGTGCGATAACACCGATGCAAAAACCTCGTCGGGCTCATCGAGTCCGCTCTCTCGAAATCGCCATCGATACTTAGGGACAGTATGAAACGGCGTATGCGGTTCATGCATCCACAAGTTAATAAAGAACGGCTTGCATGCGCGGTGACTCTTCTCGATAAATGCAATCGCATTCATCGTATCTTCGTGGACCGGCATCTGTTCGCCCGAGCAGTTGAAAGCACCGTAAGTATCGTAGCCATACTCGGCAGGCGATGGCGAGTCAGGAATCATATCGTTGGAGAGATGCCACTTGCCAAAGTGCGCCGTCGCATAACCACTGCGTTGCAACAACCTTGGCAGCGTCACAGCGTCTAGGCTCAGCCAATCTGGCATGTTGCGTCTAGCGTTATCTGATGGCCAAGCGAAGTGCCCGTCAATATTGTATCGAGCTGGAAAATGTCCCGTCATCACCGCCGTTCGACTCGGCGAACAGACGCCACTAGCAACCGTAAAGCGTTGAAAGTCCGTTCCTTCGCGAGCTAATCGATCGATGTTCGGCGTCTTGACGTAGGGATGACCATGACAACCAAGATCGCCCCATCCCCAATCGTCCGCGAAGATAAACAGAATGTTCGGACGCTGGTCATCAGCGGTGACCGTCGATGTGAGAATACAAAAGACAATCAATGCGATTCGAAAATCAATTTTCATGATGGAGTGGTTCCTTGGTAATCACGTGAGCGGCACGGCGCTATGTATTTTAAGGCGAATCCGAACAATGTTGGCGTTGTTCAGTTAAACCCGTCCGTACAATGGACCAAAGCTCTGACAGGCCCGAAAATCGGCGGCTTCTAAGTTTTCGGTCCCGAATGCGTTCCAGGCGCTCGGTCGGAAGACCCGATCTTCCGCTACGTTATGCATATACACTGGAATGCGAAGGAGTGACGCCAGAGTGATAAACAAATGCCCGACTGTCCGGCCGTCATCACACAGTGATTGGCTCCCCAATGATTCATCACTTCGTAAGTCGACGTGAACGCGCCCTTTCCAGTGATCAAAGGTGCGAACCACGTTGTCGGCCATGTCGGATTAGTGCGTTGGTCCAGTACGTCGTGAACTTTTTCGGGTAGCTCGACCGTGTAACCCTCGGCGATTTGAAGCGCAGGTCCAAGTCCAGCGACCAAATTGATGCGTGTCATCGTGGCGGGCATGCCGCCACGAGTACAGTATCGTGTGCTCATACCGCCGCCCGGAAAATATTCGGTGATCGACGGATGCCACGTCGTCGCCTTGAGGCACTTGGCGACTTCTTCGTCGCTGATTTCCCAAAACGGTTTCATCGTAGGCTTGCCGTTGGCCGTCTGCTGACCTGTTCCATCTAACGTTGCTGGACCCGAGTTAATCAAATGCAGCAAGCCATCGGCAGCGGTACCTTCAAGCCGGTATCCGTTACAAGCAGCCGCGACGGCATCGGAACTCCAATACGTTCTTAAATCTGCGAAGACTTGGGCGGTATTGGTCAGCAGATGACCGAACAGCATTGTCGCACCATTGAGCGCATCGTTTTCGGTAGCCACGATATAAGGAGCGCGTTTACCATTCCAATCGAACGACGTGTTCAGAATCGCTTCGAGAAAATCGCCGTTCGGAAAATGATCCGTCCATTGTCGTTGCCCCTGAAAGCCCGCCGCGATCGCTTGATGCCCTTGTGCCTGTTCCTTCAAGCCCATCTCGGCCAATTTCGGATTGCCAACCATCAGATCACGGGCGATCAATGCCATCTTCACACAGTCGGACCATTCACCGTCGAGTTGTTCTCGCGTTCGTTTTTGGTTGTCGGCGTTGTAGTCTTTTCCTTCCGGACAATTCTCGTTCACCCAGGCAAGCGCTCGCTTGAATTCTTGCGGATCGAATTGGCCTTTGTTCATGCGGCCGATGAATTCGCTCATGTCGATGTCCTCGACACGCATCCCGAGCCATTTTTCCCAAAACGCATAATCGACCATCGAACCGGCGATCCCCATCGAAGTGCCGCCCATCGATAGATAAGCTTTGCCTCGCATCAACGCAACCGAGAGACCACACCGCGCAAAGTTCAAGATCTTTTCCTGAACGTCGGCTGGCATCGCAGCGTCGCCGGCAGCTTGCACATCCCGACCGTAAATACCAAAGGCGGGGATTCCTTTTTGAGTATGACCGGCCAGGACGGCTGCAAGATAGACCGCGCCGGGACGTTCGGTGCCATTGAATCCGAAGACCGCTTTGGGACGCAGCGGGTCCATGTCCATTGTTTCGCTACCGTAGCACCAACACGGAGTCACGGTGAGTGAAACACCGACATTCTGACGACGGAACTGCTCTTCACATGCTGCCGATTCGGCCACCCCGCCGATGCATGTTTCGGCAATCACGCACTGGACCGCTTCGCCATTGGGATAGCGAACGTTGTTCGAGATCAACTCGGCAACGCGCTTCGCCAAGTTTATTGTTTGAACTTCGAGCGACTCACGGACGCCGCCGAGTCGACCATCGATCGTGGGTCGAATGCCAATCTTGGGAAGATCGCCACTCCAAACATTCGGTGATGAGTTATTGTTATTCATCGAAGTTACTTTCATTAATGCCGTCCTACATTCCGGCCAATAAGCCTTTGTTGTATCCGACCGATTCGGCGAGTCCGGGCATCGGGTCTTTGCGGTCCTTCTCGTACTCGAAACCAATCAGTCCTTGGAACTTGATCTTCAATAACGCGGCAAGAATCGATTTTAAATCGAGGATTCCGCGCCCGCCTTCGACCGGTGTGTTCTTGTTACCCATGGCCGAAATGTCTTTCATGTGAACATCGTAAAGTCGATCTTTACACTGGAGGATCGAATCGGCTGGATCGATTCCCGCTCGAGCCGTGTGGCCGACGTCAATACAAAGTCCGATTCGCTTGTCAAATTTTTCGACCGCTCGCATGACGGCTTTCATCAACTGTCGTCTCGAGAAATAGCTCATGTTTAATCTCCTGAAGTGAATTTTGGTTGGACGGTTTTTACTATTATTGCAGATTCGAGCGTCGCGATTGGCGGCAGGGGAAATGAGTATGCTGCCCACTTCGCTGCATGTCATTAGGTTACCATAGGATTACCGCCGTGTATTATTGATATAGTAGGAACTCGACCAAGTTGGCAACCTATGCCCCGAATCCCGATACCGTTATTGAATCGTCGACAGACTCTCAAGGCCGCAGCCTTGGTGAAATTCAAAAATCTATTCGCCCATCGATCACGTCCCATAAAAAGGATTGCTAAATTGAGCACCGTTCGACTTCCTCCATGGCGTAAGCTTCTAGTTTGCGATCGCAAAAACGCAAGCTGGAAGCCTACGCCACTTAGCTATCGGTGGTTGCCGCTACATGTCATAGCACTCTGCGTCGCCATGGGCATGTCGCAAGCGTCGGCGGCAATGAAACCCGATGTGTTGGTCATTCTCACCGATCAGTGGAATCCACGTTACTTAAGCTGGGACAACGCGCAGGTACGCACACCGAATATCGATCGTATCGCGAGTGAAGGAATGATTTTCGATGCTTGCTACACGACCTCGCCGATTTGCATGCCTGCCCGAATCTCGTTAATCACGGGATTGTACCCGCACAACGCTGGCCATTCGGTCTGGGGCAACGTTGCCAACTATCATGTGCCTCCAGAAGCCGCGACAATGTTTCGCGACATCCAGAAAGCCGGCTATACGACGGCCCAGATCGGGAAGTTACACTGGAGTTCAGGTGCCAGCTTGCGCACCGAGTTTAAGTCGGCAAACGATTACTTCCGAGCATTGGGACTTGATTTCGTACTGGATGTTTCCGGTCCAGTCGACTCGCCGAAAGACAACAATCCCTACGCGCAGTATTTGCGAAATCTTGGATTGCTCGATGCGGTCGCAACGGATCTACACGATCGTTACGTCAAATGGGAATTTGAACCGCGTGCAAGCATCCTAAGCCCCGAGCATTACCACGACTCGTTCGTAACCCGCGCCGCAACCGATTTTATCCGACAGCAACCTAAGGATAAGCCGATGTGCCTCGTCGTCAGCTTGCATTCGCCACACCCTCCGCTGGATGCGCCCGGTGCATTCGCGACGATGTTCGCTCCTGCAAATCTCATGCTACCCGAAAATGTTCCCAGTAGCTTCCCTCGCGAAAAGCGATCGATTGACCAACCAGAATTGAGGCAGATACTTGCAAACTACCTCGGCAAGATCGCGTTGGTTGATTTCAACGTTGGAATTTTGGTCGAATCGATGAGGGATCGCGGGTCGTGGGACAACACGCTCGTTTTTCTTACCGCCGACCATGGCGAGATGATGGGGGCGCACGGCGCGCTAACTAAAGGACGGTTCTACGAAGAATCTGCTCGCGTCCCGCTGTTGATGCGTTGGCCAGATCACGTCAAAGCCGGCCGAACGAAAGCGCTCGCGCAGATGTTCGATGTTTATCCGACGATCGTCGATGCCATCGGAGGCGAACTTTCACCAGGTCGTTTTGCCAAGTCGCTGCTCCCCGTTGCGACCGGCACGGCTACGTCAGTCCGTGATGTTGCCATCAGCGAGATCGGCAAAGAGGCTCCTTTGCACATGATGGCCCGCGATGCGCGCTTCAAGTGGTGGACCGATGAGAAATCGGAATACCTCTTCGATCTCGAAAACGATCCGCTCGAAATGCACAATCTTGCCAACCAATCAGAGCATCAGGAATCTTTGAGCCACATGCGCGAACAAATGCTTACGCAAATTCGTTCCACTCAATTAAACCTTTCCGAAGGATATACATCGAAGGTACAACGTCTCCGGGCTGCAAAATAATCGATTCCAAAGTGGCGTAAGCTTCCAGCTTGCGGTAAATTTCATTCGCAAGCTGGAAGCTTACGCCACATTAAAGCTTACGCCACCTTATTGCTTACGTCACCTCGTAACGAAGACTTCATGGGAGGGCTCATGACAGATATGGTTTTGCGGCGTCGGAGATTGCCGCATCAAGACGTGGAAGGGCATCCAATTTTCATAACCGGTTGTCTCGATGGTAGTTTGTCGGCATCCGGTCTTTCGCAGATCGAAAAGTATCGCGAGCAACTCGATGCGAGGCCGAAGCCCGACGAGTTAACTTTGTTGCAATGGGAAGAACGTAAGCAGAAATTATTGTTTGCGTTCGTCGATAATTTGCTCGACCATGAATCGGCGATTCGTCATCTTGAAGATGATGCGCAAGCTGAAATCGTTCAAAATGCTTTAAGCTATTGCACGTCAGAGCCGCAATGGTTTTTTAAAATCCTTGCTTTGGCTTTCTCTCGTGCTGACTTCAGTTTGTCTGTTATCACGGGAACGAGTTGCACTCCGACGGCAGACGACTACAATGAAGGCTCACTCTGCTCAATCGTTTTACGAGTTGAGCTCCCGCCACGTTTCCTTCCCAGGTTGAAATTGCAATGAAAAAAACTCTCGCCGTTCTCGTATTGCTCGCTCTAAACTATTCGAATAGTCAGGCTGCCGACACCGCCGCATTGGCCACGCCCGGTAAAGTTATCTACGAAAGCAAACTCGACACAGCACCTGGTGACCCCTGGAAAACGGCCAAAGGAAAATGGGAGCCTGTCAACGGTGCGATGCGCGGATCCGAACTGGTCGCTGACAAACATGGCGCCGTAACGCGACTACCGAATCAACTGCAAGATTTCGTGATCGAATATGAGTTCAAATTCGAAGGTGCCAGAGGAACAAGTCTTTCGATTAACGCCGTCAAAGATCACATGGCTCGAATCAATATCTCTCCGAATTCCATTACGATCCAACGCGACGACAATGATCATGAAGGCCCAGACAAGGCCGTTATCTTCGCTCGTTTCGCAACGGATTTGAAACCAGGCGTTTGGCATAAAGTTCGCATGGAGATGGTCGGCGATATGTTGTATGGTCAAGTCGATGATTTGAAAGCTTGGGGCGCGAGCGATCTTTTCAAGACCCCCAAGACAGCCCCAGGCTTTACGGTGGCCGGCGAGTCGGTTGACTTCCGAAACCTCGTCATTCGCGAAGCCACATTGAACCCCAACTGGCAATCGATCAAAACGAGCCTACCAAAACCCGGCGAACAAGTTGCGACTTTGGCTGCCAAAGCGAATCCAAAAGCGAATCCAAAAGCCAGCGCTAAAGCTGCTCCAAAAAAGAAGTAATTTTGCGCTGAAAAAGACAATATGTTCATGGCACATCGAGCGATTTTAGCTCGATGTTTCTGAAGCGTATGATCTTCAATGTTCAACGGCATTGCTGGGACTTGGAATGCTAAGCGTGGCTGAGGCTAGCGCTTTTTTTTCAACTCAACTTCTAGTTCGTTTCGAGCGACAAAGACCAAGCCGACGGAATTGATGCAGTAACGTAAACCGGTTGGCGTTTGAGGTGCATCGTCAAAAACATGACCGAGATGCGCGTTGCATCGCGCACAGTGTATTTCAGTTCGTGGATAGCCGAGTAAATTGTCCTTGCTCTCAGCTACCAATTCCGTGTCGCGAGGTTGCCAAAAACTTGGCCAGCCGGTTCCGCTATCAAATTTTTGCGCGGAATCAAAGACGACCGCTTTACAGCAAACACAGCGATAGGCTCCGTCTTTCTTGTAGTGGTGATATTTGCCGCTGAAGGCTCTCTCTGTCCCATGCTTTCGGGTAACCTGATACTGCGATGGCGTCAGCCGCTTTTTCCATTCCGCGTCGGTTACCTTTAAGAAGTCGACTTCCTCCGTCGGCTTTTTCCCGTTTGACGAGATGGAGCTTGGCTGGCTAACAGTTTCGCCGTTCGCGGTTGGCTCACCTGATTTTCCAGCATCGGTTTCCGTGGCTGAAGCCATTTTGTTCTGCTCGAAACTTGAAATCGCTCGAATGGCAAAAACAAATCCGCACAAATTACTGAAAGTGAGAGTCGAAAAAAGACGTCGAGTAAGCCAAGTTGATCGCGGCATCGAAAGTTCTCCCATGATTAAAATAAGGACAGTTATCTGATATTCTAGTTAATGGGTTTTGGGAAATAAATTAGCGTTGGATTAATTATGCTGCTATCCGTCGAGGAGCTTGGCGTCCGCTTCCACCGCCCTTGCGAAACATCTCTCAGCTTAAGCTTTCGACGCATTTCTCGCATTGTTAGCAGTAAACCCCCAGATTCCCCGTGGGTTCTGCAACAATTCAATTTACACGTCGAAGCGAATGAATTTCTTGTAGTACTCGGACCGAGCGGTTCCGGGAAAACGACGTTGCTGCGTACCATCGCGGGTTTAGAAGTCCCTTGTTGCGGCCGAATTTTTCATCGTGGCACGGATATTACAAAGTTGCCACCCCACCGTCGCGACGTTTCGCTCGTTTTTCAAAATGGAGGCTGGTACGAACATCTTACAATCCAGCAGCATTTTCAATTTGAAGGGATAGCGCAATCACGAATCCGCAGCGCGATGGAACGGCTCGGATTATACGAACTTCGCCATCACCGTCCCTCCGAACTTTCAGGCGGGCAGGCTCAGCGATTGGCCATTGGGCGAGCCTTGATTCGCGATCGATCGATTCTCATGCTCGATGAACCACTCAGTCAATTGGACCAATCGATCCGAGAATCGATTCGTGAACTCCTGCTTTCCCTTCACCAAGAAGGACGGACGATCATCTATGTGACCCATGACCAACAAGATGCCATGCTCCTTGCCACAAAAATCGCGGTCCTCGATCGAGGTCGTATCCAACAGATTGGCACTCCAAGAGAACTTATCGAGCTTCCCAATCACCGTCGTGTTGCCGAAATGCTTGGCCAACCTAGCATGCAATTCTTTGACCTCGATTTGCCGCAATGCGACATGTCACGACTGACGACAGTATTGCAAAGCCACGCTTCTCCTGATCGCGAAGTAACCCAAACAATTCTTAAAAAGGCTTTCGAGTCGGCTTTGAACGATCGCGTGCCGTCGAAAAAATGTTCCATGCAAGTCGGTATTCGACCTGATGCTTGGAAAGTTGAAGCTTTGCCGTCGAGCGTTGACAACCTCTCAGCGTCGATTGCGTTGAGTCTTGAGGGACAGTTGAACAGCAAGCGCTACATGGGACCGCAAGATTTGACGCAGTGGACCATAGGCGAAACGTCGCTACCGAAAATCAATGTGCTTTGTAGTCGATCCTCGAACATACCGAACCTGGTTTTGGGCAATCGCTATCGATTGAGCGTCGAGTTTCACGATTTGCATTTTTTTGAAACCGAAACAGGTGATAGAATCTCCTTCGAGGCGGAGGCTTCAGAGCCACGGTGAATTGTGAAAAATTTAGATAGCGGTACGGCGCAAGCCGTCCGGTGTATTGAATCGACGCTCGAAGAAAACCGGCGGCTAGCGCCGTGCCGCTCACTGAATGGGATTTAGTCGACGATTGAGAATATAATTTGGAAAAATCTAAAGTCACAAATCGGGTAACGCTTCGAGGCTGTCATTGCTGCGGGAAAGTTCACGCATTCGATTTCGCCGAGTCCAATGCGATGGGTTGCACTCGATGCGGCACGACGTTTCGCGCCGTCATCAATCGTCGATTGGTTGCCCAGCGCACTGCCGCAGCCGCGATCGGTGCCTTAGTCCTTTATTTTCCAGCCATCCTGTTGCCGATACTAACCGTTGAGCAACTCGGCCAACGGCACCAAACCAGCTTATTGGAAGGCAGCCTCGAGCTATTGCAACACGGAAGTCTCTTTGTCGGTGTGGTCGTGATACTTTTTTCGATCGTTTTTCCGCTGGTGAAAATCATCGGCTTGTTGGAATTGAGCTGGTTTGGAATTATCAAGCGGCCGCATCAAGCAGCCATGTATCGAGCGATGGAAATGGTTTCGCGATGGAGCATGTTGGACGTGATGCTGTTAGCGTTGTTGGTCATGATCGTAAAACTCGGCGGGATGATCGAGTTTCACTTGGGGCCTGCTGTTTTCGCTTTTGTCGGCTGTGTCAGTATGAATATGTTAGCTTCGTTTTGTTTTGATCCACATGCGATTTGGGAAGATGAATCTTGACTGAGCCAGAATTAAAGTCAGAGTCCTCGATCGACACAATCGCCCGTCCGATCGAAGTTCGCTCCGAGAAAAACCAGCCCATCTCGCAATTGTGGTGGCTCACCGGTTTTTGTTTGCTGCTCGCAATCGGTCTCGGTGGATGGTCATGGTCGACGCGAGGTATCAAGATCACAGTGCAGTTTCGCGATGGATATGGTTTGCGAGCCGAGAATCGATTGATGCATCGTGGTATTGAAGTCGGTGTCATCGAACAAGTCCGATTAGATGAGACTTTAGGAAACGTCGCTGTAACGATCCGACTCAACGATTCCGCTTCGGCGATTGCCTGCGAGGAGAGTCGTTTTTGGATCGAGCGACCGATGGTGAGCATCCAAGGTGTTCGCAGTTTGGAGACCGTCATCTCGGGTCGATACGTTGCAGTCGAGCCCGGTCCTAATTCAAGCAAGCGTGTAACTCATTTTCAAGGGCTCGATCGTCCGCCTCCATCGAGCGCTGCGCCTGAATCACTAGAGCTTGTCATCGAGTCGCTCGATCGGCATGGCTTACAAACGAACGCTCCGATCGTCTATCGAGGAATCGAAGTCGGATATATTCAAAGTGTCGGGCTCTCTGCCGATAGTCGATGGGTCCAGATGCGCGCGGTCATCGAACCGGAGTATCGAAATCTGATATGCGAGAGCAGCCGATTTTGGAATCGAAGCGGCTTTCGAATTGATTTTGGATTAACGGGCGTCGATATCGACGCCGAAAGCCTCTCGACGATCGCGATGGGTGGTATCGAATTCGCGACGCCTGAGCCGCCAGGAAAACCTGCGAAAACGGGGCGGCGATTTGAGTTAGCGGCAAAACCCGAGGAAGCTTGGCTAAAATGGCAACCGCGATTACTTTATGGCAATATACTTTCCAAAAGTTTGGACATCGCGATTTCGCCGCAACGATTATCGTTGCATTGGCAAGAGCGATTGCTTGGTTTTCGCAAGAACGAATCGCGAAATGGTTGGATCTTAATGCTCTCGGATGGGTCGGTCATTGGTCCTCGCGATCTTTTTGAACCACCCGACAAAGCCCTCGACGAGTCGGTGCGATGGGAAGCCGCTGGTACGGAAATCAGGCCAACCCAGTGGGCTCGAATTTCGGTTGACGCCGAAGCCGGTACGGTCGACGGTGATCGCTCGTCGCTTAAAATATCGCGTTATCGACTCAGCGATTTTTCCGGGGAAATTCCGCAATGGCCAATCGATCGACTGAGCAAATCCATCGACATTTCCGGCCCTTCAAAACAGCTTTGGATCGCCTGCGATATACCCAGCAAATGGATTCCGATTGAAGCCCATCAGTTGAGTTCATTGAAAAGAGGAGGCTGGCTATTAGAGCCGAGCCTTGGGATCTCATCCGAGCAGCACGGTGCTCCGGTCATCGATGGAGAATCGGGTCAAATCGTAGGAATGATCTTCGTCGAGAAGCGTTCAGCAATAATTTTGCCTCTGCCATAACCGAACTGCTCTTGACGCATTCTGTGCCGTCCGGTAACTCCTACACCGCATCTCAAGGATTGAGAGCGAGTGAAAAATAGAACCATGTAAAACTGGGAAAACCAAGGCAATTACGAAGCTTTGGTGGAATTCACAGTAGCTGGGTTGGTTACCTCAAGTTGCGAAGAAGGAGTGTCGCGTTGAACGAGACAAATGAACTGCGAAGCGTGCGATTCAGATCGATGATCACCGCAACCGCTTTGGGGATAACCTGGACCGCCGGATATACCGTTTCCGAATGGATAACCGGAAATATGGCCTATGGCCAATTAATGGCACCGCCGACGGTGCCACCTGCAACGGCGACCGCAACCAATTCCACTACCGCCCCGGTGAATCCGCTTCGAGATCAAGCAGCAAATCTCACCGCGCAAGCAAAACTGGCCTTGGGACGCGGCGATGTTCCGAATGCTAAATCGCTCATCGAAAAAGCTAACTCGTTGCGCGTTCCCGAGTCCGACTTTGCATCAGGTCAATTGCGACCATGGCAAGTCGCGATGGAAATCGATCGAGCCGAACGCCTCCGAGCAGGATCGGGTGCAATCGCTCAGCCATCCAATCCGGTGGTGAACGCAAGCGCAGCATCGCCATTGAATCCAACTAATCTAGGCGCAAGTAATTTGATCGGCCGGGGCGTTTATGTCCCAAATTCCGACACGACTCAAATCAATCCCGCCGCGGCTGTCGATGATCGCAAGATCGCAGGCAAATTGCCTAACAATGGCGAAGAGCTCTATCGCTTGGGCGTCGCAACTTTAGCCGCAGGCGAACGCGATCGTGCCGTAAAGCTTTTCAATGAAGCTTGGAAGTTCGAACGCGAAATGGAACCGCTAACCCGAGCCCAGCTTAAAGACAAGCTCACGTTGCTCCAGGCAAACAAGTCTCCATACAAGCCTAGTTCGGGCGAACCTGTCACGGCGATGCAGGAGCTTAACGACGAACAAAATCTTCTGCGTCAAAAACTTTGGCGAGAGGTGACGACCGAGATCAACGAAGCAGAAAAATTAGTCAATACCGATCCGAATACGGCTCTTGATAAATTGAAGATGCTTCGCCAACGCGTATCACAATCCAATACCGACGGTGCGGTGCGCAAAGGCCATCTTGCCATGGTCGATCGAGTCATCAATCACGTACAAGGTTACATCGATGAAAATCGACCGGCCATCGAACAGCAAGAAAAGAATCGCAATATTGAAGATAGCATGGCTATGGACGCTGCTACGCGGGCCAGAGTCGACGCGGAAGTTGTATTGATGGTCGAACAGTACAACGAATTGATGGAAAAAGGAATCTATCCAGAAGCGGAGATCGTCGCCAAGAAGGTAGGACAATTGGATCCAAACTCCCAAATTTCGGCTGTCTTGATCGGCAAAGCGACGTTGGCTCGTCGTATCCAGGAACAAAAAGAAATCCGCGATCGAAAAATGGAGAGCACGGCAGATGCACTCGCGAGCGTCGACGAAGCTTCGACTCCGTTCAACGATAAAAACCCTTACCTTCATACTGAAGCGAAAGAATGGGATATCAAAACCAAGTTGCGGAAGAAGCTTGGCGAATACAGTTACCAAATGTCGCCCGCCGAAAAGATTATCCGTGAAAAACTCGCCGAACCTGTCGACGTGGCTTTTGATGGGCGACCGCTCACACAAGTCATGCAATCGTTGAGCGAAATGACGGCGGTTCCTATCTACATCGATCCGCTCGGCTTGGCACACGAAGGATGGACGAGCGATAAAGAAGTCAATCTGAATTTGAACGGGCAATCTGTGTCGCTCAAGAGCGCGTTGAACCTCATGCTTGAACCGTTAGGACTAACGTATGTGATCAAAGACGAAGTTCTAAAGATCACCAGCAAGCAAACCACCAATCAACGACGCATCACCTATACCTACGGCGTTCGAGATCTGGTGATCCCGATCCCCAATTTTGTGAGCGACTATAACAGCGGACTTGCCGGTGCCTTGCAATCAGCCTATCAAGCGAACAACAGCATGCTGTTGGTGAAGACAAGCGACATGAGCGGTACCCGATTGGGGAACAGCATGTTAGCGGATAATTCGGCAAGCCTCAGCCCTGACATGAAAGCTCTCGGACAAATGGGTGGAATGCCTGGAATGCCACCTGGCATGATGGGAATGGGAGGCGGTGGACCACCGGCTATGGGAAGTAGCTCACCCTTTATGATGGGCAATGGTGGAAACGGGCTAGGCGGCGGTGGCAGCATGGCCAATTTTTCCGAACTGATCAACCTGATTCAAACGACAGTCGATAGCCAATGGGAAGCCGACGGCGGAGAAGACACGATCCGTGAATTCCCATCAAACCTGAGTTTGATCGTTAGTGCACCGTTGGAGACGCACGAAGAAATCGCCAACTTGCTTCGTCAGCTTCGTGCCTTGCAGAATTTACAGGTTACCATCGAAGTTCGTTTCATCACTTTGAGCGACAACTTCTTTGAACAGATGGGCGTCGACTTTGATTTTAATATTGCGGACAAAAAGCTGTTCGATGGCAGCGGATTACTTCGGCGAACCGAAGGCAGTTCGACCGTTGGTTTGACCGGTCCGACAAACGCACTTCCAGCCGTCAATCCGACGCTCGATATACAATTTCGCAATGGAAGTTTCTCGGCATCGGCACCTCCCTTCGCGGCACCGGGGGCCAGCGACGTAAGTTCGATCGGCTTTGCGATTCTGAGCGATCTTGAATTGTTCTTTTTCCTTCAAGCTGTCCAAGGTGACAATCGAACGAACGTTATGCAGGCACCTAAGGTGACGATGTTCGATGGTCAGTTTGCAAGTATTAACGATTCGGCCCAGCGTCCCTTCGTGATGGGCTTGCAACCCGTCGTCGGTGACTTCGCAGTCGCACAGCAACCGATCATCGTGATCTTGAATGATGGAACAACCTTAAACGTACAGTCGGTTGTTTCGCAAGATAAACGCTACGTACGAATGACGCTCGTTCCATCCTTTACAAGAATAGAAGATGCCGATCGTCAGTTCACGTTCACCGGAACCCGAACCAGCCGGACCGGTACTAGCATTATCGGGGCCGATGGCAAACCGACAACCAATCGCAACAACGAAGAAGAGGTTATCTCCGGTTCGACGGTCCAGTTGCCAACGCTCGGAACGACCTCGGTTCAAACGACCGTTAATGTTCCGGACGGCGGGACGATTCTACTTGGTGGAATCAAACGCTTGCAAGAAGGACGTAACGAACGAGGTGTTCCGATTCTGAGCAAGATTCCTTACGTGAATCGATTGTTTAAGAACGTTGGGATCGGCCGAACCACCAACACCTTGATGATGACGGTCACCCCGCGAATTATCATTCCAGAAGAGGAAGAAGCGAAGGTTACAGGGACCATTAGCCCTTAAACGCCCTACATTCCATCCACGAAACAATTTTGCAAAGAGTACGGCTTCTATAGTCCGAACCAAACGTAAGTCGAGCGATTCGACTCGGACAGAACGGCCAGCAAAGGAGTATGTGGCGTGGAAAACTTTCAAAAAATTGGATTGTTGCTGGCGTTCGTGACGATCACCGTTGTGGGTTGCAAGGGAAGCAATGCCGGTTCGCATCGATGGGGCGGCAGCCAATTTGGCCAAGGCAGTATCGATCGGCAGAAGTCTCGAGCCGTTACATTCGATCCGTATCCGTTGAACGATATTGGCCCCCCCATCGTCGGTGGACGACCGCGTGAATATGCCAATCCGTTACCAGAAGCCGCTCGAAACGAGCTCACGGTACCTCAAGCCTCGGCCTGGGCCGGCTATCCTTCTCGTTAATTCTGAAGAAGTAACGGTCGACGACCTTTAGGTATCTACGGTACAATCTTCTTTTCGATTCTAATTTAGGATCGTTCGAAAAATAAGTGTCCGGTACCTTTTGCCGGAACGGCCCTTCGGGTGCTTTGCACAAAAGGTACCGGACACTTATTTTTCGTTCATCGTAGCTTTCTTGTGACTTTAGGAATGCTCATGTCGCGGTTGATGCAGTACGTTTTATCGTTGGTTTGTTTCGCTTGGATAAGTGAGGGAGTTCTCTTGAAAGCCGAAGACGCTCTGCCCAAAAAACTTCACTCCATCGAAGGAATCGAAGAATATCAGTTGGAGAACGGTGTTCAGATCCTCCTGTTTCCTGATTCGAGCAAACCTGTTGTCACCGTCAGCATGACAGTCTTTGTCGGCTCTCGTCACGAAGGATACGGCGAAGCCGGTATGGCTCATTTGCTGGAACACATGCTGTTCAAAGGCACCGAGAACCATCCCGCCATTCCGAAAGCTCTTAAAGATCGCGGCGCTCAGTTCAATGGAACAACCTGGTACGATCGGACCAACTATTACGAAACACTCTCTGCCGACGGCGATAACCTTGAATTTGCCATTCGGCTCGAAGCAGATCGATTGGTCAATAGCAAGGTTCGCGGCGAAGACTTAGCGACGGAAATGTCGGTCGTTCGTAGCGAGTTCGAGAGCGGCGAGAACGATCCGCAACGTGTTTTGCAGCAACGTATGATGTCGACCGCCTATCAATGGCACAATTATGGCAAGTCAACGATTGGGAATCGGAGCGATATTGAACGCGTTCCCGTCAATGCGCTTCGCGATTTTTATCGCAAGTATTATCGACCGGACAATGTTATGGTCGTCGTCGCTGGCAAGTTCGAATCGGCAAATGCATTGTCATTGCTTTCAAAGTACTTCGGAATATTAGATCGACCCAAGGTCGCGATCGACAAGACTTATACCATGGAACCAGCCCAGGACGGCGAACGCACAACGGTGGTTCGTCGCGTTGGCGATTCGCAATTAGTCGGAGCCGCCTATCATATCCCTTCTGGAAGCGATCCAAGTTATCAAGCTGTCGATATCCTTTCGATGGTGTTGGCCGATGAACCGAGTGGCCGACTCTATAAGAATCTTATCGAGACAAAAAAGGCCACCTCGATGCACGGTGGAAGTTATGCGCTGCACGATCCTGGGCTCATTTTTTTCTTAGCCGAAGTTCCTAAAGACAAATCGCTGGAAGACGCGCGAACGTCGTTGCTGGCTACCCTCGAAGAATTGGCCAAAGAACCGGTCGAAGAAATCGAAGTTCAACGGGCGAAAACGCAAATCCTCAAAGCTCGCGAACTTCGCGCGGCGAATCCATCTTCTCTGGCGATCGAATTGTCCGAGTGGGCGGCGCAAGGAGACTGGCGACTCTATTTCCTCAATCGCGATCGCGTCGAAAGCGTTACGGCCGCCGATGTTCAGGCCGCCGCCAACCAATATTTGACTCGCAACAATCGGACCGTCGGGCTATTTATACCAGCCGACAAAGCCGAACGCATCGAGGTTCCCGAGCAAACCGACTACCGGGCCTTGCTGGCCGATTATCAAGGTCGCGAAGAAATCCAACAAGGCGAAGTCTTCGACCCGACGCCTAAGAACATCGAAAGTCGGACCGTTCGCGGCGAACTGGATTCAGGAATTTCCTACAGCTTTCTTCCAAAGAAAACTCGCGGTTCCACCGTCAACGTCTCACTCAATCTGCGATTTGGAGACGAGAAATCGCTATTCGGAAAAACTGCCGCTTGCGAAATGCTTGGCTCGATGTTGATGCGAGGTTCGTCTGAATACAATTTTCAGCAGATCAAAGATCGGCTCGACGAGTTAGTAGCGTCGGTCGCAATCGACAGTCGACCGCAACTTCTCCAAGTCAAGATTCAAACAAAGCGGGCCAACTTGCCGAACGTTCTTGCTGTTGTTTCCTCCGTCTTGCGACATCCTACTTTCCCTGAAAAGGAATTTGACGTATTGCGAGATGATCATATTGTTTCGATCGAGACTCAGCTTTCAGATCCTCAAGCTTTAGCACCCATCACGGTGACACGCGCATTAAATCCGTATAAGAGAGGCGATTTGCGTTACCAACCGTCCATCGAAGAAGAGCTTGAGGACTTTCGAAATCTTAAGCTCATCGATGTTGTCGACGTATATAAACGCATGCTTGGCGGTACGAGCGGCGAAGTCAGTATCGTCGGCGATTTCGAGCCCGAAGGTACGATCGAAGTACTTGATGAGTTGCTAAGCGATTGGAAACCGACCGTTCCCTATCATCGAGCGACCAACACCGCCAGCACCAACCATAAACGCAACGTAACGCTTATCGAAACGCCCGACAAACCAAATTCAGTATTCTATGCCAGTCAGCAATACGCGATTCGCGATGATGACTCAGACTATCCAGCCCTGATCATTGGCAACTATGTCTTTGGAGGTGGTGCTCTCTCGTCGCGAATAGGCGATCGAGTTCGACAACGAGAAGGACTTTCCTACGGTGTTGGCAGCGGGTTGACGGCCCATCCGATCGACGAACGCTGTTCTTTGACCATCTACGCCATTGCCAATCCTGTCAATCGCGACAAGGTCATGGCTGCGATCGACGAAGAACTCGAGAAGATCATTGAACATGGGATAACCCAGGAAGAGTTAGGGGCCGCCCGCGATGGCTACTTGAAAAGCCTTCAAGTTGGTCGGAGCAGCGACGGACGTTTGGCCGAAACGCTCTCGCAGAACTTATTCGCCGGTCGCACCATGGAATATTTTCAGGGTATCGAAAGCAAAATTCGAAAGCTCAAGATCGAAGACGTCAATAAAACGATCAAGGAATACTTTGATCCCGATGGGCTCGTGATTGCAATGGCTGGCGATTTCGCTTCCGTTAAATCAAAAGCCGCCGTCACACGGAAAAAAGCCAACGGCGAACCCAAGCCCGAGAAAGCCGCAAAGTAAGGAAGCTGTCAAGAATAACTTCCGCAAACTTAAGTGGCACGTCCCTGAGTCTTCGAAGGGCGTGCCCGCATGCAACACGCCCTTCGAAGACTCAGGGGCGTGCCACCCGGTTTAGAAAAACGCGAAGTTATTTCTGAACCCTTCTTGCTAGGCAGGCTAGCGTTCCAAGGTCCGCGCATGTGCCATGGCGTCTTCGGCCATGGTGATGAAGGTTTTGTCGCCTGTTCCGGCCCATGCTTTTTGATACGTAACGCTTAAGGCCGTAAAATTAAAGGCGTCGGTCGGCTCGATCTCACATGCCTTCTGGCCATGGAGAATCGCTTCGGCATGTTTGCCTGTCTGCGTGAAGATTCTAGCCAGCGTCAAGTGCGACAAAATGTGGGTCGCGTCTTGATCAAGGATTTCTTCGAGCAGCCGAACGGCATCGTCATTATTGCCCTGATCTTTAAGTTGTTCGGCTTGATTATAGAGTTCAAATATTTCTGGCATTTTTAATTTTTCAATTAGCAGTGAGTGATGCGACTTTTAATGGCGCGATTTGGTAAGCTCGGGATCGGAAAAGGAAATCGATGAGATTCCCTTCGTGCGGTTGTAACCAATTGAGTCGGTTGGTCGGGGTCGGACCTACGTTCAGCCGATCGATGTGTACGGCATTGGTGAGCTGGTCAATCCAAGCGGCGTCGCTGGTTAAAGCAGTGCCTACCAAAGTTTGACCCATCGCTTTTAACATTTGGTTCTGCGGACACTCGACGACCGAAACAAATGGAAACATATATTCCTTCATCGCGACGGCTCGTTCGGGCGAGTCAGCATGCACGACCACGGGCCGAAGATAGGCGCAGCGTTCTTTTTCGATCAGTCGCGGACCATAATCAGCCGTCATATCGATAACGCCTGATTCGGCTATATCCTGCTCGACCATCGACCATGTTCCGGTAGCCATTGCTGGATTGACGAACGCCGCCAACTGCGAGCTCGGATCGGATGGCGAGGTAACGTCGATCGGGCCGAGGCGACTTGCTAAAGCTTCGGCGATCTCGCGAGTATGCCGCGAAGCCCAGATACCGGAGCAATTGATGCAGCTTCGCCCGGCATTGCTAAGGACACTTTCGACCATCAAATCGAGATAGTCTTCCCATTGATCGACACAGTCATCACCGAAAATGATCTTTGAAAAACCTGGCCCGTGAGCCTGCACCTTGGGGTTACCCGCGTATTGATTTACCGTTTGTGCACTACCGAATATCATCGATTTGGAACATTTGCTGAGCAGAGTCGAGCCAACATCATGCGAACCTGGATAGAGGCAAAAAGCTTCCGCCGGGATACCTGCTTCGATAAAGGCTGCGATCATTCGATAAGGCGTCCACGGTTCTTGCGATCCAGGCTTGAGGACCAAGCCGACTTGCAATGCCACCGCCGGCAACCAAAGGGTATGAACACCTGGAGAATTATTTGGCAAGACTGCTCCGAGTACCGGCGACTGACACTGGAAGGATACCGTGACGCCACGCCCTTCTTCACCGTATCCACGATTGAAGATCTCGATATCAAGCCCTCGCGTTAAGCAATCCAATATCTTGGGCATGTTATGAAGGACGAAAGCGTTCTTCAGCATATTGCTGCGACACATGTGTTCGGGAAGACCCGTACTAGCCGATTGTTGAAGAATAAAATCGTTGACCGATTGCTGTCCATCGCCTACCGATAACGTACCCGACTCGAAAAGCTCGGCGGCTTTCGCGATGCGTTTCATCAGGTCATCGGTATTCAGTTTTCGAAGTGCCGTTCGAGCATTGTCGGCTTTTCGCATATCCATCTGAACCATACCGCCATTGACCTGGCCGATTTTAGCGATCGTCTCTCCGGTCTCGAAATGAATAACATCTTGAAATTCAAGCGACTTGTAAGGTTTGCCCCAACGTAATGGACTGAGCGTAATCACGATAAAACTTCCGAGTTAAAGAATGCTATTGGATGTAAGTTCGTTTGGCAGTAAGTAAACGCTGACGGCTAGTAAACGCCGACCGTCGTTCCACCTGGAATTCCGTGGAATGGTCGCACTCCACTGACTCCATCCCATGGGTATTTCGCGAACGGCTTTTCTCGTTCGCCTTCGTCGCGTTCTAGAAATCCTGGAACAAAAAACTCTTTGGTCATCGTATACAATTTGACGCGACCCGTTTGACCGAATCCGACGACTTGGTTGTGGTCATCGAAATCGACGACTTCAACAACGGCCCGAGGTTGTGGAGCATAATAGGCAATCGTGTATTCGTCCTCGGCGGTAATCGGACGCGAGCAAGCCAAGCCCATTAGCGTATTACCATAAGTTGGCGTCATGTAGACGCCGCTTTCCTCCGAAGGCCCGCCTAATAGTTCCTCAACACAGAATCGAGTCCACTGCGGTGTGAACTCCGTACCGCCAGAAAAAATGCCGGTGATGCCTACTTCTTGAATGCTCGTCCCTTTCCCGGCCAATCCATCGGCTAATGCTTCGAGAAGTTTGGGGGTCGTAAACATACACTTGATTTCGTGTCCGGCGGTTAAGATCGTAATCGCCTGATCGATACAGTGTTTCTTGTAGGCTTCAAGATGTTCCATCCAACCTTTCTTAATCAACTTAACTACCCAGCGAGGGTCCAAGTCGATACAGAAACTAATGCCACCGCGAAACTGGCAGAGGTGTTCGACAGCCAACCGCAGTCTTCGAGGGCCGGATGGTCCGAGCATCAACCAGTTGGCTCCCTTGGGAAAATATTGGTCTGGCAACGTGTGACTAAAGAGTTCGTAGTCGATTCGAAAATCGTCGATAACAACTCGACTTTTCGGGACACCAGTCGTCCCGCCGGTTTCAAAAACGTACGTTGGCTTGCCGGCTAGCCCTTTCGGAATCCATCGGTTTACTGGCCCGCCACGCAACCAATCGTCTTCAAAAACCGGAAACTTCTTGAGATCATCAAAAGCCTTGACTTCTTTGAGCGGATCAAATTTGAGCTCTCTCTTTTTCTCTAACCAAAACGGAGAACCGGTCGAGTCATGAAAATGCCATTGGACAGTCTCAACCGCATGTTGATTGAGCGCATCTTTGGCCTTGGACATGCTTTGCGACAAAGCGGGATCGATTGTTTCAGTAGAGCTCATAACAGACATCCAATTTTGGAGTTTTAGGTTTGGTTTTCAATCTAGCGGAAGATTGTATTCAGGTGGGAAGTGAGGTCTAAGAATGTACCTCGAATGGGTCGGGTTTTGTAGCGGATATTCAAATATTTTCAGCAAGCCAGGCTCGCATCTGTCCGATTAAATCGCCTCGTGCATTGGTGTAGGCGTGATCGGCTTTGGGAATAACGCGAACCGTGTGATTGGACATCGAGGCAATGGAAGTCGAAAGCAGTTGGTCGCTGTCTTGAAAGCTCGCTCGCTGGCCTACGACTTCTGCCTCTCCGAAACACCAAAGTGATCGGACATGAATGCTTTTCGCCATTTCTACATAATCGTATGGCTCTTCGCGTCCATATTTATCGAGAAAAGTTGCCGCAGAGATCAGCATGGGTTGTGGAAATCGGATCGACAGGAGCGATTCGGATTTTCCTTGCTGGACAAGCTGCGTTGCCTTCTGTAGATCCTCGCGATATTGCTCGGAGTATTTTGTGTCTGAGCTGAGCACTCTCGGAACAAGTCGAGGTGGCGAGAGGCAAATCAGGGCATGAATCGCTGCATTCGAGCGAGCCACGATGACCGATTTGACAGCTCCTAAACTATGTCCCAATAATCCAATCTTGTGGTATCCAAGATTTCTCAAGTACGCTATCCAGGCGGCGAGATCCAGTTGGCAGTCTTCAATCATCTCATAGGCGGCCCCTACTCGCGTCCGCCCGCCCGGCGTCGAAAAGTAAGCGATGGGATCATGTCCGCGAGTGTTCACACGCAAAACATCGCATCCGGATTCGAGAAGGAACTCAGTGACCGATGCCAATAAACTTGAATCGTAAAAATTGCCAGCGACGCCATGCACGACAAGCCAGACAATTTTTCTCGACGGGTTGGTCGACGCAATTTCAGAAGATGGCGGATCGTCGCCTGTGATCTGCAAGAAACCGTTTAGTCGCAGCCCGTCGCCAGTCTGTGTTTCCACCATCCATCCCGGACGTTGCATGGATGACCTAGTAGTTTTTCCGTGAGAACCAATAAAAAAAGCCAGCCCGATGAAGGACTGGCCTTTGTAATTTTTTGCAATCTTAGTTGGTAACAATCGCGCTTCGTTGCACGGTTGGTTGATTCAAATTGACGTTTCCGTCGTTGTTATCATTGGCAATCACGGCCGCAATACCTGCTAGGCCAGCCAATCCCAAGAT